>Ga0180429_10004657_pt1 | contig 10939 bp, 9 predicted proteins | sample SS_ome_FD_132428 | JGI IMG/M metagenome (GOLD analysis project Ga0180429, IMG submission 132428) | Hypersaline lake sediment archaeal communities from the Salton Sea, California, USA - SS_1_S_1 metaG | ecosystem: Environmental > Aquatic > Non-marine Saline and Alkaline > Hypersaline > Sediment ... | reverse complement strand
GGTGCCGCTTTTCTAGAATTTGTCCAGGGCGGAGCGATGGGAATCCGCCAGCAGGGATTGAGCGGGTGTTTCCATGCCTGGCTCGCGGAATTCGCGAAAGTGGCTTGAGCCGAAACTGGCCAGGATGACGGCCGAGGAAGCGGCCGATGCCATCCTCGGCCGGCGGATCGATGCGGTATGGCGTGGGCTTGGACTGCTCTGCGTGGACCGCAGCCGTGAGGCCGAGCATGTTCACCAGCTGCGGGTGGCCACCCGGAGGGCGGTGGTGGCCCTTGAAATCTTCAGGCCGCTGCTCGCCGGCAAGCATCATGCCTGGTTTGCCAGGCAGCTGAAGCGAATCCGACGGACCGCGGGAGAAGCGCGGGACCTCGATGTGCTCAGCGGTCGCATGGCAGAACTCGCTGAACTCGCTGAACGCGATGATCCCGCCGAACACGTCGATCACGTCGATCAGGGCGTCCAAGCGGAGGCGATCACGATCCGCCCGGATGGTGTCAGCCACCGTCCGTCGTCGCCAGGCGTTCCGATGGCCGACACTCCCGCCCGGGCCGCCCGTCGGCGACTCGTTGAAATGCTCTCCCGCCGTCGCGAGGCCTCGCGACAGCCGATCGAGGCGATCTACGAAGATCTCGTCGAGGCCGACTGGCCCGCCCACTCCGCGGGGCTCATCGATCGAGGCTGCGACCGGTGCGGTGAACCTTTTGAACGTTTTGCGGCGGAACGACTGCGGCCGGTGATGGCCGGATTTTTCAAAGCTGCCGACGCGCCGCTGCGTGACGCCGACGAACTCCACAGACTTCGCATCAAGGGCAAGAAGCTCCGCTACGCGATGGAGGTCTGCGGAGTCGTCTTCAGCCCGAAATCTCGCCGGCGGTGCACCGCCGCCCTGGAGAAACTGCAGGAATCGCTCGGCAGCTTCACCGACCACTCGGCTGCTGCCGAGCGTTTTCATCGCTGGCTTCACGACGATGCCGCCCTCGAGAGCCGCGAGGCATTGCGTGCCATGGAGGCGGATGAACGCCGCCGGGCCGACGCTGCACGACAACGGTTTCTCCGCTGGTGGAAACCCTCCCGTCGCCGGCGACTGCACCGCGATTTCGAACGAGCCTCGGCCTGAGAATCGTCAGGATTTTTCGGTCAGCCGATATCGAGCAGCCGGGGCGGCTTTTCCTTGGAGTCGGCCCCCAGTCGGCGACCGAGTTCGCCGGCCTCTTCCGCGGAGAGCGGCACGAAGATCACCGGATCCTGCACGAGTTCCGGGTCGACCACGCGGTAGCCCACGATCCGACCGCGGACGAACTCGGGCCTTCGCCCGTAGCCGTACATCGCATTGTCGATCCTGCCGAACAGGTCACCGAGCGTGATCGCCTCGGGCCTCGGCCGGCGGATATAGAGCAGTTCGATCACTTCTTTCCAGAAGTGAGGCACGAACTTCGCGGCCACGTTGGCATGCCCGAGTTGGCAACGATTGGCCCCGGCCACCATCACTGGCAGGGAGACCAGGCGACGGCCCGCCCCGTCGGCCGCCTCTCCGAGGCAGTCCGCCAGATTGAGGCAGAAGTCGGCGCTGTAGCAGTCATCGAAGATCAACGTGAGGTCACCGAGATCGACGTCGCCATCGCCCGGCGGAAGCAGGGCCTCTGCCAGCCTCTCGACAGGAATTTTGTAGCTTTGAATCTCGCGGGGAAGCCCGTGGCCGACCACGATCACCGTGGCGGGCTTGCCGCCTGCCGCCAGCCGGGCCACCGCCTCGAGGAATTCATCGCCAACGCTTGCGAGGGTCGCTCCCTCACCCTTTTTGAAGACCCGGGCCGCGGTGCCGTAGGCCTCACACAGTGTCGTCACCTGCCGGGGGTCGAGACCCCGCGTAGGATCCATTAGGGAGACGACCTCGATACCCTTGCCGATCACCACCCGCGGGGCGTGGAGCTTTCGCAACTGCACGATGAAGCTGGCCGCAGGCCCGGGATCGATGCCGGCGGCGGAATCGCCGCTGCGGTGCATGAGCCAGTAAACACTCGGGGCGATCTGCCGCCAGAGCCTGGCATCCTCGGCGATTTCCGCGGGAAGCTGGCCTTTGTAAGCAGCCTCGAAAGCGGCAAGGGTCTCGGGCGAGGGAGCCTCGCCCTCTTCCGCCCTCGGCGGCTCAGCCCGGGCCGCGACGGCAGCCAAAAGCATCGCGGCGAAGGCGATCGCCATGTGGCGACACGGTTCAGGCATGGTGCGAGCTGCTCCTCAGAAGCGTGCGAAGGCCGGTGAGTGAATGCGTGTTGGCGATGTCGTCGGCCTGCAGGCCCGCCCTGCGGGCCTGCAGCACACCATACCGCATCAGGTCGAGGCCCTGCACCGAATGGGCATCGGTGGAGATCACGATTTTCACACCAGCCCGCTTGGCGGCCGCCGCGTGGACGTCGTCGAGGTCAAGACGCAAAGGGTTGGCGTTGATCTCGAGAAAGGTGCCCGTGCGGGCTGCGGCCTCGATCACCGCTTCCATGTCGACATCGTAGGGGGGCCGGCGATTGATCAGCCGGCCGGTCGGATGGCCAATCACGTCGACATGGGGATTCTCGATGGCCTCGATGATGCGGGCGGTGATCCGTTCGCGGGGCTGGTTCTGGCCGTAATGCAGGCTGGCCACGACCCAATCGCCGCGGGTGAGCACCTCGTCGGGCAGGTCAAGCCCACCCTTCTCGAGCATGTCGACCTCAATCCCCTTGAGCACCACGATCTTCGGCCCGCCATGCCGCCCGGCGAGGGATTCATTGAGGCGATCGATCGCATCCCACTGTTGCAGCAAGCGGTGGCGGTCGAGCCCGTGGGCCATCTTCACCCGCTGGCCGTGATCGGTGATGGCGATGTACTCCAGGCCGCGTTCAATCGCCGCCTCGACCATTTGCTCGAGGCTGTTTTCGCCGTCGGTGGCGTCGGTGTGCATGTGCAGATCACCCCGTATCGCCTCGAGGGAGACCAGGTCGGGCAGGCGGTCCTGCTCGGCCAAGGCCACCTCCTCGCGACCCTCCCGCAGCTCCGGAGGAATCCAGGGCAGGCCCACCGCCTCGTAGACCGATTCCTCGCTCCCGCCGGCCACCGACTTCGATTCGGCCTGCCCATCCTTTCCCACGCGAAACACACCGTATTCATTGATCGTCAGGCCGCGGTCGCGGGCCCGGCCGCGAAGCAGCACGTTGTGATCCTTCGACCCGGTGAAGTATTGCCAGGCCGCGCCGAAGGAGTCACGAGGAACAACCCGCAGGTCGACCTGGACCCCCGCGGAGGTTCGCACGCTCATCTTCGTTTCCCCGCGCAGCAGAACGGTCGCGACATCGTCCCATGCCCCGAGCCGATCCATCACCGCCCCGGGGGATCCACTCTCCACAACGACATCGAGATCACCGACCGTCTGTCGTCCCCGCCGCCAGCTTCCGGCAGCCTCCACCCGCTTCGCCGCCGGTTCTTCGCGGAGGTAATTCAGCAGTCGCTGCACGATCTCGTCGGCCTCGCACCACAGCAGCCGGCGATTTTCCGGGCTCTTGGCGAAGGCCACGTTCTCGAGAATCGCGGCTTCCGTCTTGGCGGCAAAGCCCTTGACCTCCCGAACCCGTCCTGCACGGCATGCCGCCTCGAGCGCGTCGAGCGAATCGACACCGAGTTGCTCGACGAGCAGCCGGGCCTTCTTGGGCCCGATACCCGGAACCCGCATGATGTCGAACGCCCCGGGCGGCACGGCGGCCTCGAGATCGTCGAGCATCTTCAGCCGATCTCCGGCGAGGAGGGTCTCGATCTTGGCGGCGAGGTCGCTTCCGATGCCGTCGAGGTCGGTGAGCCGACGGGAAGGATCATCTCGCACCGTCGCGAGGGATTCGACCATGCCGTCGATCTGGCGGGCTGCGTTGCGGTAGGCCCTGATCCGAAACGCATTCCCCCCCTTGAACTCGAGAAGATCGGCGATCTTTTCGAAGACGGCGGCGATCTCGGGGTTTGTCACGGTCGGCCTCGGCTGCTTCTGCCGCAGTGTAGCCGCTGGGGACCGGATATGACGCGACCGACTGCCGGTGCGGGCCTTTGCAGACTCCGGCCTGCCGGCTCAGTAGGGTGACGGCGAGGGAATCAGGGCGGTGGGATAGCCGGTGACGCCGCGACGCGTCGCAGCCGCCGCGGGAGGAGCAGGCTGATAGCCGAGCCATCCGCCACCGGCCGCCTGCCCGGGGGAGGTCGAGGTGGTGTGCACACTCGGCTCGAGCAGCCGGGGAAAGGCGCGGGTTGCGGGATTCGGCCCGGAACCGGGCACCACCGGCATGCCCTGGCCGTAGGACGCCGGCGGTCGCAAGGCGGCAGCCTCGCCCCGCTGGGCATTTTGGTCGTGGTTCTCCTGGTATTGGTTTTCTTGGTCGTGGTTCTCTTGGTCGTAGTTCTCCCGGTTCATCTTCGACCTGGGCATCTCCGGAATCGGCTTGAGCGCAGGGGTCGGACTCGGGCCGGGCGTCGGCTTGAGCGAGGGAGCCGGCGTGAGGCTCGGCGGCTGGGTGGGCTGAGGACCGGCGGGCCTGGGCTGGGTCTGGGGCATGGGAGTGATGCCCGACTGCGGCACGATCTGCTGCTGGAACTGCTGCTGGAAACTCTGTTGTGGTGCCGTCGGCTGGGCCTGGGGAGTGAGCGTGGGCGGTACGTCAGCCCCTGCGGCAGCCCACGCCTGGGGTGTGGTTGGCGCGGCAAAGGGACTTGCCGCGGCCGGGGGAGCAGCCACCGCGGCAGCCGCGGCCGGGTATCCAGGTGAGCCGGGCTGGACCTGCACGTATTTCGTGGTCGTCACGGCACGGTACTGGGTGTAGGGCACGTTGACCGGCTTTTGAACGTAGCTGGTGACCGGCTCCATGCAGGGCGTCGCACAGCCGGTACAAGGATCGATCTCACAGATCTGGCGGTAGCAGGTCTGCGGAACGCACTGATACTCGGTGCGATAGCAGGTCTCGGGCACGTAGCTGACCTGCTGCACCGGCACCATCACCGGCTGCGGGGGCGGGGGCGGAGCCGCCGGCACGGCCGCCACCGGCGGCGCGACGATCGGGGCCACCGCGTAGACGGGTGCCCGTGGCTGACAGCAGGAATGCAGTCCGCTGAAGAGCCCCGAAAGGCAGCACTGAGCCCGGGCAGTGGCAGGGGTGATTCCTGCCAGGGCGGCCAGGGCGAGCATCGCCATCGAAGATCGAAGTCGCATCGGTGGTTCCTCGAGAACCGGCTGTGGGCCTTTTGACTGCCCGCCGGGGAAATGTGGTGTGACAAGGCGAACGGGAGCCGGCACCGATCTGCTGGAAATCTCCTCGATTCCTTGAAAGACTAGGCCAGGCGATTCACTCTCTGCGGCGAAATTCACCGCGGGGAATCGTGAATTCCCGACCGTCCGCCGGCAGAATCCTCATTGCCGTCACAGGCGGTTGACCCCGCGGCAGATTGGTTGCGAAGCATGCGGGCCTCGAAGCGGTCGTAGAGATCGAAGAGGGCCTCGCGAAGATCGCCGGCGGCCGAGTCGTAAGCCTCGTGAATGTCGAGAGCCCCCAGCGGCCCCCCGGCCCCGGGCAGCCGACGCACGATCTCCGCAAGCTGCCGACGGCTCGTGCGGCACTCGATCCGCAGCAGCAGCGGCCGCCCGTAGTGGGCCGTGACCACCAACAGCAGCCGCCGGCGGACTGTCAGCCACCGCACGATTTCTCCGAGCAGCGGGCCGAGCCGGTCGAAACCGTCGATGCAGACCACCGCTCCTGCCGTGGCTCTCAGGCAGGCGAGCACCGCTGCGGCCGGGCGGTCGCCCGCATCGAGCCGCACCGATCGCACCTCCCGACCAGCGGCTGCAAAGATCGCCGCGAGAGCCGCCAGCCGTGTCGACTTGCCGCTGCCGTGCGGGCCGACCAGGGCCCCGCCTCCGGCGACCTCGATCAGACCGGCGATTTCCTCGACGGCCAGTGGCCGGCCCTCGGTATCGAAAAGCCTCTCGGCGGCCACCCGCGTCGCACGCGTGGAAAAGGGGTTGGACACCAGCCGCGATTCTCCGCGAGCCTGCACCGCCAGTCTGCCGCTCACGCCACCGCCCCCTCGCCCGCGACATAGATCGCCGGCGGAATCTCGCCGACCTCAAAGAGATGTTCGGAGACAAAGTCACGGCCTCCGGCGAAGAAGAGACGGACCCTCACGCACCAGCGAATCTTGACGATCACGCCCTCGTAGCTGAGAGGACTCGGCGGCAGACGAAACCCGAACCGTCCGGTCAGCTGCTGCGGCGGCATCTCGGCCGTGTCGGTGACCCGTTCGAAGTGCACGATGCCAAGATCCTCCTCTCCCTTGCCCTCGGTGTACCAGACGGCCGATCGCTCCACCGCGGTGACAGCGAGGTCGCCAGTGCCCTCGACCGTGTAGGTCAGCCGCACCTCGTCCGCAGCCCGATAGCGGCGGCCCTGCCGGTCGAAAACGGCGGACACACGCGGGTCGATCCGCGGCTCCGCCGCCCTGCCGGTTCGCGTGCTCATCGCCCCACCCCCACCGTCGAACGGCTGCCGCCGGACTCGACCGCCCCCTGCCGGCCCCGCGGCGATTCCGCGGGGAGCACCACGACCGGGAAGCGACGGGCAAAGGCCGGCCAGCGTCGCGGCTCGACCCGCACCCCGAGCCTCCAACTGACCGCGTTGTGCGGTGACTCGAAGGAGTGCATCGCCGCGGCAGGCACCCGCACCCGGGCGGTGGCCTCAAAGCGATGTGGTGGCACCACCGCGACCTCGGACCACTCGCGAATCACCGTCGAGTCGAGCAGCCGCCGCTCGGTGCGGGTGTCGGTGCCCTGGCGAAAGGTGGCCATCTCCTCGAGTTCAAGGGTGAGCGTGATCCGGTGAAACAGCCCCGAGCCCCCCTGCCCCACGAAAACCTCGTAGTCACTACCGGGCCGCAGCGGGTGGTCGGCGATCTCGACCTGCGTGGGTCCGACCGATGCCTGCAGAACCAGAGCCCGAACGAAGAGCACGATGCCCGCCACACCGATGACCGAGAACGGAACGAGGATCGCGAAGAGCAGCCAGTCGGTGCGGCCGCTCCAGAGATCGACACCTGCACTCACCGCCAGCAGCACCAGGATGGCGTTCCAGAGCACCGCGAAGAGGCCGAATCCGAAGACCGTCCAACTCTCCGGGCTCTCCAGCGGCAGCCGATAACGCAGGATGGTGCCGGGGGAGTTGACCAGATTTTCACAGGAAGGCACCGTCGGCAGCCGGTCGCCCTGCGGCTCGCTACCGGCGGCGACCTCGAAGACGTCCGGCAGCGAGCCCGATGCGGCCCGCCGCTCTTCCGACTTGCCCCAGCCCCGGGCCACCCTGACAAGTCCCGCCCCACCGATGCTCAACAGGGCCCCGGGCAGCACCAGCGATAAAAGTAACGCCCAGATGCCGGGGGTTTCCTCACCCTCGCCCTGCCAGGCGATATCGCCGACGAGCATCACCGCAAACACGATGCCCGCCGTGAACAGGGCCGCGAAGAACAGGCCCTCGCCGAGGCTGCCCCAGACATGGGAGCCGGTGCGGCGATTGCCCCGCTTCTTCTCGAAGAACCGTGGAAACCGGACCATGGGTCGCCTGGCGGATGGCGTGCCTACCCGCGACCGTTGCCGACGGCCGCCCGCGGTATCCTCGCAGGTTCGCCCACGGTTCGCCAAGTTTCAGCTGTCGAGGGCTTCCAGGGTGGCATGGGCGAGGATAAACGTTCGCCGCCCGGCCGGGCCGTCGAAGCGGACGGTGCCGACCATCCTCGGGCCGGTGCCGCCGACCCGCTCGACCGTTCCCTCGCCGTATTCCGCATGGCGGACCCGCTGCCCGGGCTCGACCGCAGCCACCGGCTTGGCGAGGGCGGCGAGTTTCTCGGCAAAGCCGGCCACCGACCGCTGCTCACGCTCGACGCGGGCCCGCGCAGGCCGGGGGGCCGGCCGCAGCTCCTCCTCGGGGAGTTGGCAGGCCTCATCGGCCCAGGGATCGCCGTCCAAGCCGCCATGCGGGGCCTCACTGCCGCTGAGTTCCGTCTCCACCCCTGACATCTCCGCCAGAAACAGGCTCGGGGCCGACACGCGGCGACTGCCGCGGTAGTCGCGTTCCCGGCCGCAACTGGCATGCACCGCCTCGCGGGCCCGGGTGATGCCGACAAACACCAGCCGCCGCTCTTCCTCGAGCTGCTCGGGATGATCCAGGCTCCGCTCGTGGGGCAGAATGCCGTCCTCCATCGCCACCAGATAGACCTCCGGAAACTCGAGCCCCTTGGCGGCATGAAAGGTCATCAGCGACACCCGCTCGGCCGCGGCATCCCAGCGGTCGGTGTCGCCCACCAACGACACCCGCTCGAGGAATGCCTCCAAAGGATCGATTGCCTCCCCCTGCCCCGGCTGCTCCCCGCACTCCGCGTCGATTTCAGCGGCCACGGTCACGAGTTCCTCAACGTTGGCCAGGCGATCCTCACCCTCTTCCTCGTCGTCATCCTCGAGCATCGCCCGATAGCCGCTGCGATCGAGGACCGCCCGCACCGTTTCTGCCACACCCCGCGAAGCTCCCATCGAGAGGTCGGCATGCAGCCGGGCAAACGCCACAACCGCGGTCGCGGCCCGGGCCGAGAGGCCAGGCAGTGAACGGGCTTCGGCGGCGGCCTCCAGCAGCGTCAGGCCCCGACGGGCGGCCTCCGTGATGAGTGCATCGAGTGATTTCTTGCCGATTCCCCTCGGCGGGACGTTGACCACCCGCAGGAAGGCCTCGTCGTCCCGGGGGTTGTGCAGCAGCCGCAGCCAGGCGACCACGTCGCGAATCTCCCGCCGCTTGAAGAACTCCAGGCCCCGCACCAGCTGGTAGGGCACCCCGCGGCTGCGGAGGGCCACTTCGACCGAACGCGAGAGGGCATTGGTGCGAAAGAGGATGCAGAAATCGCGGGGCGAACGACCACCTGTCGCCACGGCCGCAGCGATCTCGTCGGCGATCCGGTCGGCCTCCTCGCGGCCGCTCTCATCGAGCACGATCCGCACCGCAGCGCCGGCATCCGATTCGGTCACCAGCCGTTTCGGCTTGCGGCGGGTGTTGTTGGCGATCAGCCGGTCGGCGGTGCCGAGAATGTTGGCGGTGCTGCGGTAGTTCTGCTCGAGCGTGACGACGGTCGCATCGGGGTAGTCTCGCTCGAACTCCAGGATGTTGCGGATGCTCGCACCCCGCCAGCCATAGATCGCCTGGTCGGGATCACCGGTCACCGCGAGGTTGGGGTGGTCGATCGAGAGCCCGCGGAGGATGCAGTATTGGGCCGCGTTGGTGTCCTGGTATTCGTCGACCAGAATGAAACGATGGCGGAGATCGAGCGTGCTGCGCAGCTGCGGCTGCTCGAGGAGCATCCTCGCAAGATGCACCAGAAGATCGTCGAAATCGACCGAGTTGGCCTCGACCATCATCGCGGCATAGACGGGCCAGACCTTGGCTGCCACCTCGTCGACCGGCCTGCCCCAGCGGGGCTCGAAGGATTCCGGCGTCACCAGGTCGTTTTTGGCCCGGCTGATCACCCCGGCCAGGCGGGCCACCGGGATCCGGGCCAGCGGCACCCCGGCTCGCTTGGCGGCCCGCTTGAGCATCGAGCCGGCGTCGTCAGGATCGAGAATCGAGTAGTCGCTCGTCAGCCCGACATACCGGGCATTGCGTCGCAGCAGCCTCGCGGCGAAGCGGTGGAAGGTCCCCATCTCGACCGGCTGGGGGCCCGTCAGCGCGGCAAGCCGCTGCCGCATCTCATCGGCCGCCTTGTTGGTGAAAGTCAGGGCCACGATCGATTCAGGCCGCACGCCACGTGCGATCATGTGGGCGATGCGGTGAGTCACGACGCGTGTCTTGCCGCTGCCGGGTCCGGCGAGCACCAGCAGCGGGCCCTCGACATGCGAGGCGGCCTGCCGCTGGGCTTCGTTGAGTCCCTCGAGGTAGTCCACCGGAATTCCTGCCATCATCCTCGCGCCAGCACTTCCCTGATAGCACCGGTTTTCCCGTCGTTTTCCGACACCATGCCCCGGAACACGGCCCTGTGAGCTGCCGGTGGGCCGACATGGTCGACGGGACCGAAGGCCACAAGTCAAATCGGGTGTAGTCGGATTTCGAACCGCTGCATTATATTCCCTTGCCATGTTGTCGTGCCGGATCGTCAGTCGGCACCCAAAGGATCAATTACACACCAACGCACGGGAGGGACCCCATGCCCCGGATCCCCTATAAGAACCTGACAATCTCCGACGAGATGGCCGAAAAACTCGAGATGAGCACCGCCGAGATCGGCCTCTCGGTCCGCACCACCAACTGCCTCGAGGAACGGGGCATTTTCACGGTGCACGACCTGCTCAACTGCACCCGGGCCGACCTGCTTTCGATCTCCAACTTCGGCGAGAAGACACTCGAGGAGGTCTACCGCTCGCTGGAAAAAATCGGCTTCTACCGGCGGGCCCACAACGGCAAGACCCGCGAGATGGCCGCCACCACGGTGGCCGGCGAGAAGATGGCCGCCGGCGTCTGATCGCGTCGAGGCCCCCTCCAGACCGCCGGCTCAGGCATTGACTTCAGCCGGCTGCCGCCGCCACCAGGCCACCGTTTCGGCAAGCCCTTCGTCGAAATCCCGCTTCGGCTCCCACCCGAGCCGCTCGCGGGCCCTCGAGATGTCGAGCGAGCGACGGGGCTGGCCGTCGGGCTTGCTGGTGTCCCACTCGATGCGACCACCATAGCCGCAGGCCATGGCGATTCGCCGCACGAGATCACGGATCGGGATCTCCTCGCCACCACCGAGGTTGATCGGGATCGGCTCTTCCATCACCTCCGCGGCCCGAACAACGCCCTCGGCCGCGTCGTCGACGTGCAGGAACTCCCGGGTCGCCGAGCCGGTGCCCCAGCAGAGCACCTGCTCGGCACCTGCT
>Ga0180429_10004655_pt1 | contig 10941 bp, 4 predicted proteins | sample SS_ome_FD_132428 | JGI IMG/M metagenome (GOLD analysis project Ga0180429, IMG submission 132428) | Hypersaline lake sediment archaeal communities from the Salton Sea, California, USA - SS_1_S_1 metaG | ecosystem: Environmental > Aquatic > Non-marine Saline and Alkaline > Hypersaline > Sediment ... | reverse complement strand
TTGCCCTAGAAGTCGGGGACGTCCTGATTCTCGAGGAGACGCTGAGCCCGGACTACGTTCAGGGTGGCGATCCGGATCCCGACCACCGACACGCCGTGCGTCTGACGGAAGTCGAGGACCGCAGGACCGATTCGGTTACGGGCGAGAGCTTCGTCCGCGTCGCGTGGGACAAAGCCGACGCGCTCCCGTTCGCACTCTGTCTGGAGATCGAAAACAGCAACGGAAACCTGCCCTCGGCGGCTCTTGCACGAGGCAACATCGTCCTCGCCGATCATGGGCGGACAATCGGAGCTGACGAGCGGGAGAAGATCACGATCGGCGACGATCCCCACGAGCGTCATCCCCTCTCCGAGCCGTACCTCACCCACTCCGTTCCGATGGACGAGAAGGAGCTTCCCGGGTCGGATTCGATCACAGACGACAACCCTCCGACCCTCACCGCAGCGGCGCTCATCGCACAGGACCCGCGGGAGGCGCTTCCGCGGATTGAGATGGCCTGTTACTCGGACGACTGGACCCCACAGCGCGACCTCCTCGACTCCGATCCGTTCGATCAGCACTTCGTCGCCGAGATCGACGAGGAGCGGACGGCCTGGATCCGATTCGGTGACGACCTGTTCGGGGAGCGCCCGTCGAAGGACGACGAGTTCGCCGTCAGCTACCGCGTTGGCAACGGCACGCCGGGGAACGTCAGCGCTGGAGCGATCCAGCACATCGTGGCCAACGGGGGCAGCGTCATCGACAGCGCGAGCAATCCGCTTCCCGCAGTCGGTGGCGTCGATCCGGAGCGGATGCAGCAGGTCCGCCTCGATGCCCCCTACGCGTTCCGCACCCAAGAGCGCGCCGTGACGCCGGAGGATTACGCCGAGATGGCGATGCGCCTCGACGGCGTCCAACGCGCCGAAGCATCGCGTCGCTGGACCGGGAGCTGGTACACGATCTTCCTCACCGTCGATCGCTTCGGCAGCGAGGTGGTCGACGAAGCGTTCGAGGCGAAGCTCCGCGATCATCTGGAGACCTACCGCCTCGCCTGCCACGATCTGGAGGTCGAGCCGCCGTCCTTCGTCCCACTCGAGATCGAGATGACCGTCTGCGTCGAGACCGGCTACTACCGAAGCGACGTCGAGGAGGAGCTCCTCGAGACGTTCAGCGCTCGTGACCTCCCCGACGGTCGGCGTGGCGCCTTCCATCCGGACAACTTCACCTTCGGTCAGCCCATCTATCTGAGCCCGCTGATCGCACGCGCGATGGAGGTTCCCGGCGTTCGATGGGTGGAGGTCGATCGGTTTCAGAGACAGGGAGAGATGTCTCGCGGAGAACTCGATCGTGCCGTGCTGGAGGTGGATCGCCTCGAGATCGTCCGTCTCGACAGCGATCCGAACCGACCGGAGAACGGCGTGATCTCCTTCACGATGGAGGGCGGCCAATGAGCAGCGAAACCCGTCGAGAACTGACACCGTGCGGCTGCTGCGAGACGGCGAGTCTGGAGACCGAGCGGTCGATCAAGCCGGGACAGCCCGCGCTTCCCTACCGTGTCGACACGCACTCCACGTTCCTGCGTCGGATGCTCTACCGATTACACACCACAGAGATCTCAGATGGCGAGAACGCTGGGGATCGCCCGTTGGAGTCGATCAGCACGCAGACGGAGAACGACCCGCTGGTCGGGATTCTCGACGCGTGGGCCTGCGTCGGCGACGTGCTCACCTTCTATCAGGAGCGGATCGCCAACGAAGGCTACCTGCGGACGGCGACCGAACGGCGGTCGGTTCTCGAACTGGCTCGTGCAATCGGCTACGAGCTGAGCCCCGGCGTCGCCGCCAGCACGCACCTTGCGTTCAAGGTCGACGACGCGGAGGGGCGTCCCGGCGTCGCGACGATTCCGCAGGGGACCCAGGTGCAGAGCCTTCCCGAGCAGGGAGAAAGCCCCGTCACGTACGAGACGGACGACGAGATCGAAGCCTACGCAGCCTGGAACGAGATGGTCGCGCGAACCCGTGAGAACCAGGTTATCACCCGCGAGATGCTGCAAGACGACGACATCACCCTCTACCTCACCGGTGTCGGCCTCGATCTCGAGCCCGGGGACTACTTCGCCGTCTTCAGCTACGAGACGCCCACAGAAGAGGCTGAGGAGAGTGAGGATGAGGAAGCCTCCGAGACGCCGGTCGTCACAGCCGTGGCGGCGTTCGTCATCACGCGCGTGGTGGAGAACCTCGAGGAGTCGTACACGGTGATCGAAGGGGAGAATCTCGTGATCCAGCTTGACGAGGAAGGCGAGGAGGAGACCCAGAACCCCACGGCGATGGCTCCCCCAGCCCTCGATGTCGGCACAGGCTCCTATGATTGGATCCTCGATGTCGATCCCACCTCCAGTGACTTCGTCTTGTCCGACACGGTCTTCGATGCAGGAAGCTTCGGCAAGGAGTACGTCGGTAGCAGCTTCGGCGTCTTCGCGAAGTCGAATTGGTGGGATCTGAGCATTCTGATCGACGCCGCGGAGACGGTGAGAACGAGGCTGCAGGATCCGGGCGGACAGGTGCACGTCTTCCGTGATCGCGTCGGGTTCTTCGGGCACAACGCGCCAAGGCATGGCGCTTTGCCAGTCGAACAGAGAGAGACAACTTGGAGGTGGGACAGCAGCAATTGGATCCCTACGTCCCCCGCCTACCCAGAACCTTGGGACCCGACTTCGTCGGACGAGGAGCCACCGACCATCTGGGTGGAGTCGCAGGAAGAAAGCTCCACTCGGCCGCTGTACAAGACGAACCTAGGCTCCGATGCCTTCCTCGAGCGGACCGTCGAGGGGATCGTGAAGGGAACCCTCGTACTACTCGAGGTCGCTGACGCCAACGCGACCGCAGGAGATTCAGCGGAGGAAGGTGAGGATGAACCCTCGCCGACGAACTCCGCCTACCGACGGCTCTTCTACGTCGAAGAGGTCTCTGAGGAGACGCTCGCCGACTACGGCCTATCCGCCAAGTGCACCGGCCTATCGCTCGGCTTCGTCCCAGCGGACAAGTCGACTGTGCTCGACCCGGCTGACAGGTTCAAGGTTCGAAGGACCGCCGCACACGTGAGAAGCGAGCAACTCGAACTCACACCGGAGAAGCCTCTCGACACGGCGCAGAAGAACCCATGCGACGTCGTCTACGAGGATGAGTCGAAAGCGGAGAGCACGTGTCTGACGCTACAGGGTGCCTACTCCGGCCTCTGCGAAGACCGGCTCGTTGCACTCCGTGGTGAGTCGACGAGCTTCCCAGGTGTGACGCGCGGCGAGATCCTGAGTCTCGATGCGGACTGCATCGTCAGCCTGAGTGGCGGGTACACGCTCCTCAGGTTCAAGTCGGGCCTGGAGGATGGATACGTACGTGACACCGTCACGGTGAACGCGAACGTCGTCCCCGCAACGCACGGCGAGGCGGTGAGCGAAACGCTGGGCAGCGGCGACGGTGCGACGCCGAACCAGACCTTCCGGCTGGCGAAGCCCCCGCTCACCTACACGCCGGCGGAGACGGAGACGGGGAGCGAAACCACGCTCGAGGTGCGCGTCGATGGGATCCTGTGGGATGAGGCTCCATTCCACTACGGACTCGGCCCCACCGACCGAGCCTACACGGTTCGCATCGACAACGAAGCCCGTTCACACGTAATCTTCGGCGACGGCAGGCAGGGCGCACGTCTGCCGACCGGCGCGTCGAACGTTGCGGCGGTATACCGAAGCGGGATCGGCCTCGAGGGCGAGCTCGACGAGGAACGGCTGACGCTCCTGAAGACGAAGCCTCCGGAGGTCCGCGAGGTGACAAACCCTGTCGTCGCCGCGGGCGCGGAGGATCCGGAGACGCTTGATTTCGCCCGGCGGAACGCCCCGCTGAAGGTGAAGACTCTCGATCGCGTCGTCTCCTTGCAGGACTACGAGGACTTCGCACGCACCTTCGCCGGCATCGGCAAGGCCAGAGCATCGGTGATCTGGAACGGTGCCGAGGAGGTCGTCCACATCACCGTCGGATCCTCTTCCGGAGGAACGACGACATCGGAGCAGAACGAGAGGTTGCGAGACGCAATCGAGGGTGTGCGGGATCCCCGCGAGCCTGTAGAGGTCGATGGGTACGATCCGGTTTGGTTCCGAATCGCCGCCAAGGTGAAGATCGACGAGGCCTACCTTTGGGAGACGGTGAAGGCCGAGATCGATGCGACGCTGGTGGATGCGTTCTCCTTCGAGGAACGCGCCTTCGGACAACCGGTCACATCCGCCGAGGTCATCACCCGAATCCATCGCGTAGACGGCGTCATCGCTGTCGATCTCGACGAACTCCACGCATTCGACGACTCGTCCGTTGCGATTCCGCCTGTCAGAAGCGACATCCTAGCTGCCCGCAGGGCGGTCTACTCCAAGGAGACCGGGGAGGCCCTCCCGTCGCAGCTTCTGCTTCTCGAGGAGGCCGAGCTGGAGATCACGGAGATGACAACATGACGACGAGCGAACGCCTCTACAACCTGCTCCCTGCCATCTACCGGATCCGCGACGTCGAGAAAGGGGAGCCTCTGCGGGCGCTGATGTCGATCCTCGAGGCCGAGTTCGATCGAATCGGGTCCGACATCGACGCCGCGTACCGAAACGCGTTCATCGAGACGTGCGATGACTGGACCGTCCCCTACATCGCAGACCTCTTGGGGGTCACGTCGCTCCGACCGATCGAGGGAGCGCTCATCCACAGCCTTCGAGCGTACGTCGCCAACACGATCCGATACCGCCGAAGGAAAGGAACGGCCGCCGTTCTGGAACAGCTTGGCTGGGACGTCGCCGGGTGGCGTGCCTGTGTTTCCGAGTCCTTCCGCCACCTCGACACGAACCAGCACATGAACCACCTGCGCCCCGAGGCGCACGGGACGCTCGACGTACGGAATCCCGACGCCCTCGAGTTGCTGTTCGGGCCGTTCGAGCGGGCGACACACACCGTCGAGGCCCGCCGTGCAACCAACGGTGGGAGATACCGGGCTCCGACGGTCGTTCTCTCCCTGTGGCGGCTGCAGTCCTACCCGATGGAGCGCGCCGAAGCACGAGCAGTGCTAGAGGACGCCGACGGCCCGTTCGGGTTCACGTTCAGCCCGCTCGGGCTCGACCTGCAGCTGTTCAACGCGCATCCGCGGGATGAGGTCGAGATCACCCACATCGCCGAGGAGGTGAATCTCCTGGCACCGCTGCGGCGCTGGCCGCTCTTCGACGAACTCGAGAATCTGCGGCAGGCCGAGGTCGATGGCAAACTGCAGGAGCACGAGCCGGTCTACTTCGGGGCAAAGCCGCCATTCGCGATCTACGTCGACGATGCCCCCAATCCGATTCCACCGGAGGAGATCGTGATCCGCGACCTGAGCGAGTGGAGTGAGCCAGGGTTCGACAGGCCCCCGGCCGGTCTCTCCTATCGACCCACGAGTGATCCCCACTGTGCGGATGGCTCCGACTGTACGCAGAACATGGCGATCCAGGCCTTCGTCGATCCCGTGCTGGGAAGGATTGCGTTTTCCACTGCGGCAAACGTGCTGCCGACGAGCACGATCCACGTCAACTACGCGTACGGGTTCAGCGCCGACATCGGCGGAGGCCCCTACGAGCGCACTGAGACACCCCCTGACGGAGGAGCTGATCTGCTCCGCGTCGCGAAGTCAGGAGGATCGGGTATCTACGAGTCCCTAACGGACGCGCTGGATGGTGTGAATGAATCGGATGCGGTTATCCTGATCGAAGACAACGGCCTCTACGAGGAAGAAGACCTCGATGTGCCCCTGTCTGCGTCTCAGAGCGTCACGATCGAGGCGGCGAATGGGTGCCGCCCTTGCATCCGATTGCGGACAGCTGACGACTCCCCCTCCGACCCTCCCACGGCATGTGCGATCTCAGGGCCTGCGGAGCCTGAGCGTGCCGACCTCAAGCTGAGCGGACTACTGATCGACGGCCAGCTCGAACTCAGCGGAAACGTGAACTTGACGATCGAGGACTGCACGCTCGCACCGAGACGCACCCTCGTCGGCGGCGAACCGAGCGACGACGTCGTCATAAGCATCCATGCGCCCGACGCGACCGTCTCCCCAGCAATTGAGATCGCCGACAGCATCACGGGCCCCATCCAACTCCCGTTGGGGGGCGGTCCCCTCGTCATCCGGAACTCGATCGTCGACGGATTCCGAGGCGACGCCATCGAGGCTGCCGACACGGTCCTCGAACGGTCGACCGTCTTCGGCCGAACGACGGTCCGGTCGATCGAAGCGAGCGAGTGCATCTTCGATCAATCGGTGGTCGCGACGAGGACCCAAATCGGCTGCGTCCGGTTCAGCCACGTCGGCGAATCGACGCAGGACTCGGATCCCGTGTCAAAGACGCCCCGTCGCTATCGGTGCCAGCCGGACCTCGCCTTGGAGCGGGAGGTGCACCGCCAAGGGAAGGACTCCCCGTCGGATCTCGACGATGAGGTGCGGGATCTCGTGAAAGCGCGCGCCGCGCCGATCTTCACAGCGAGGCGGTACGGAGAGGCCGCCTACGCACAGCTCGCCGGAATCTGCCCAGGGGAGATCAAGACAGGGGCCGAGGACGGCGGGGAGATGGGCGCCTTCTGTCATCTACAGCAGCCACACCGCGAGTCGAACCTGAACACCGCGCTCCAGGAGTACCTGCCCTTCGGACTGGAGATCGCGCTGGACCCTATCACGTAGCAAGGAGGACCGAGAGATGAAGGCAGACGCCAGCCGATTCACCCACGACCCGGAGAAGGGGTTCTCGCGCGTTCTCAAGGAGCAAGGCCGCCTGAACACCGACGCCGACTGGAACGAGCAGATGGAGATCTCCCTGCGCCGGGTCCGCGAGGAGGCGAAGGACGTCATCGGCCCATGCGGCGTGCCGCTCTCCGAGGGGGGCGGAGACGGGTTCAAGATCAAGGCGGACGGTGCGAACTTCCACCTCCATCCAGGCGCGATCTACGTCGGCGGTCTCCTCTGCGAGTCCCGGCAGGAAGCCGCGATCGAGGTTCTGGCGGATGATCCCCCCGACAGTGACGGCACGCCACACTTGATCTTCCTGGACGTCTGGGAGCGCCCGGCATCGCAGATCGACGATCCGGACCTCGTCGACGACGCGATCGGCGTCCCCACATCGGGTCGGGTCCGAACGATGTGGTACGTCGGATCGACACCGATCCCATCCTCACCTTCGGGCGACATTCCCCTAGATCCTGGGGCCGTGATAGGCAGTGAGCTGCTCCCCCGTCCGACCGAGGCGTGGCTTCACACGCAGGCGAAGCGTCCGGAGACCTCCGAGGACCCGTGCGCGCCGGTCGCTGGCGGTGGCTACGTCGGTTTGGAGAACCGTCTCTACCGCGTCGAGATCCAGTCCGGAACGGACGACGGAGCGCCGACCTTCAAGTGGTCCCGAGACAACGGCTCGATCTTCTATCCGGTCACGGCCTGCTCCACGAACGGCGGCACGAGCACGCTGACCGTCCGGCACCTCGGCAAAGACGATCGGACGGCCCTCCACGAGGGAGACATCGTCGAGTTCGTCGACGACCGCCATCTCGATACCGGCACGCCGGGGATCCTCGGTCGAGTCGAGGCGAGCGGAATCGATCGTGCTGCCTTGACCGTCAAACTGAACGTCGCCATCTCGGGCTTCGACGCGAACGCTCACCCTCGCCTGATCCGGTGGGACTACGGGCGCCTGGCCAACGGGGCTCTGTCGGGCTACGCCATCCCGGTCTCGGAAGGCGCGGCGGCGAACCCCGAAGAGTGGATTGACCTCGAAGACGGCGTCCAGATCCTCTTCGAGTCCAGAACCGAGACCGCCGCCAAGTACACCGCCGGCGACTACTGGATCTTCGCAGCCCGAGCCTCGACCGGAACCGTCGAAGAGCTTGAAGGTGCGCTCCCCCACGGCGTGCGCCATTACTACTGCCCGCTCGCCGCAGCTTGGTGGAGCACCGATGGCGATGACCGCTTCCTGTATAGGCACTCGCCAACCGGGGTCTTCATCCCCGATCTGGCGCACTCGTACGACGTCTCCGATGACAGGACGACGTGGACCTTCTACCTGCGGGAGGACGTCTCCATCCCTGACACCGACCCCATGGTTACCCTGACGTCCGACGACGTGATCGCCGAGCTCGAGAATGCGTCCGCTCTGTCGGACCTTGAGCTTCTGGCGCTCAACGAGCACACCGTTCAGATCCGTGGTGTCCCTTCTGACATGGATCTCCTCGACACGTTGAGCGACATCCCGGTCTTCGGTGTCTCTGCCGACGGCTGGGTCATCATCGATCTCCGCAAGCTCTTCCCACCACTCACGGACCTCGGCGACGGGATCGTCTACGCGAAGGACGTGATCTACCACTCCATCGATTGCGACGAGTTCGGGGACAACGTCCAGACCGCACTCGACGCGATCTGCGAGGCGCTTCAGAGCGGCGACGACGACACGGAAGGGGGAATCGACAGCGTTGCAGTGGAGGCGCATCCACCCAACGAGATCACGCTCCCGGACTGGGCGTTTCTTGATGAGAGTCTCGTGAAGATCCCACTCCAGCTCCCTCACGAGCCCCCCCAACCCACCCACGACATGGTGGTCGTCCCCTCCTTCACACTTGGGGGAGAGGTTCACGCCGCGTTCGACAAGGGCATCCGCGTGGTCTTCGACAAGAACATCGATCCGACCACTGTGAACCGATTCACGTTCGACGTCATGCTGCAGCTCGCCGAAGGCGGAGAGGAAGCGTCTGACATGAGCACGAGCTCATTCTCCGACTACCACGCATTGGGAGAGATCCACTTCGAGAGCAGTCCCGGGAACACGAACGGCCTCGACACCGCGATCTTCCACCCCTCGGCGATGCTCCTGTACCAACTCACGAACCTGCACTACTACTGCGGAGTTCCGAAGCCAACCGGTGAGCAGCCAAGGTACATCCCGTGCCGGGTGACCTTGAAGCGGAGCTTCATCAAGGACACAGGCGGCAAGGCCCTTGGGTCCCGCAACTACGAGGCGTGGTTCCTGATCGAGTATCAAGAGATCCCAGGCCTGGACGTCTGGCTCTACGGGGTAACGGACGCTGTCGAGGCCACAGGAGGAAGCGCCACGTTCCGAGCGCGAATCGAGAATACGTCGCCGAAGACCCCCGTCATTCTCGACAAGGCCTACACTGGCGGCACGGAAGTCACGCCCGACACCTGGCCCATCGAACTCCCGCCAGGTGCGGTGTCCGAGGAGTGCGAGTTTGCCGTTGACGTACCGGCCGTGCCCGATTCGCTCCACACCGCGGACGTCGTCGTCCATGCAATCGACGAGAGGAAGACACCTCTCGAAGGGACCGCCTATGCGGCAGTCCGCGTTAAGCCGACGCCGAAGGAGAGGATCTACATCACCCCGATGGTCGCGTTGCCCGATTTCGCCGCCGATGCGGAAACCGGGACCACATCCAAGCAGGATCAGTTCCTCAACGGGCTACTGCTCGGCCTCGATCGCAGAACGCTTGTCGATGAGCTGCCGGACTTCGGGTTCGATCTCGCCACCGTGTTCAACGCGGAGAACGCGACCAACGAACTCGAGGCCTTCCTCTCTCAGGTCCCGCACGACTGGCAGATCTACTACGTCGCGGGGCTGCAACCGATCGCGGATCGAGTGGTTGCGCTCATGCAGCCGCACGTCCCGTCGCTTGCCGCCACCGCCAAGGACGAGGGCGGGATGGGCAACAGCCTGATCGCAGGAGAGGCGCATCTGGCGATCCTGAGCGACAGGACGTTGCAGGCGTATCGGGATGCCCACCAGGGCGAGGAACTCTTCGACCATCCGAACGTGTCAAACTACTACCCGGTCCGGAAGGCGCTATAGAGACTCGAGACTCTTGGCATGGAGGAGGCTGGGCGGAAGCTGAACCGCTTCCGCTCCGCCTTTGCGCAGCTAGTTCTCGGTCAGGATCTGTTCGTCGTACTCGGTCTCGAGTTGAAGCTTGTGCTTGCGCTCCTCGGCAGCGAGGGCCTCGAAGAGGGCCTTCGTCTCTCCGCCGAGACGGGCGAGTTCGTCGTAGAGAGCCGCCGCAGACGCCTCACGCTTCATCGCGACGACCATCGCCTCCTGGAGCGACATCCCCTCGGAAGCCTCAACCTCGACAATGAACTCGGAGAGCTTCAGATCGCGGGGCGCATCGGTCGAGGAGGAAATCAGTTCGCTCGGGTTGACCCGAGAGAGCATCTCGGCGTGTCCGCGCTCCGTCGCGGCGAGTTCGGCGAAGAGGGCGACCACGCCCGGGTTGTCTACCTTCGCAGCCCAATCCTTGTAGAACGCCTCGGCTTCCTGTTCCTTCGCGATGGCGTAGTCCAGCGCCTGCTGCAGATTCTCGTGCACGATCTCCTCCTTGGCGGAAAACGATACGCCAACGCTTGCGGTCGTGCCACTGGGAATGTTGAGGGAATCCTGCGGAGCCGCGAGAAGCGCGCTCGCGCGGCGAACGCGTTCCCTACGGGGAGTTCCCGTTCTTCGACGCGTACATGCGATCGTCGGCCTGGCGGAGAACATCGTCGAGCGTCTGGTCATCATCCGGCGCCCAGTAGGCCATCCCCACCGCGAGGGAGAGCGTGCAAGAACAGAACTCGCCTTCCCGGCTCCTCCGGCCGATCGCTTCCTGTAGACGCAGCGCGATCTGATCGGCCTCGCCGTTCGTCTCCGGAAGGACCGCTAGGAACTCGTCGCCGCCGTAGCGGATGACCACGTCGACCGCACGCAGCTCATCCTGAATCGCCTTCGCGACCTTGCAGAGAACCTCATCCCCGGTCTGGTGCCCCCGCGTGTCGTTGACCGCCTTGAACCCGTTGATGTCCATCATCAGGAAGGCGAGCGGATGCTCGTACCGCCTCGAACGCTCCAGCTCCACGCCGATCCGATCGGTGAAGTAGCGCCGATTG
>Ga0180429_10004654_pt1 | contig 10942 bp, 9 predicted proteins | sample SS_ome_FD_132428 | JGI IMG/M metagenome (GOLD analysis project Ga0180429, IMG submission 132428) | Hypersaline lake sediment archaeal communities from the Salton Sea, California, USA - SS_1_S_1 metaG | ecosystem: Environmental > Aquatic > Non-marine Saline and Alkaline > Hypersaline > Sediment ... | reverse complement strand
GACCGGGTCGAACCAGTCCCATGCTCCGGCGATCTTCACGTCGAGGCTCCCATAACTGATCTGGTAGCCGAGGGTGACGCCGTCGCGATCGTAGCGGCCGAGGAAGTCTCCGCCGTGGTAGTCGAACGACCAGGCGTCCTTGCGATAGGTCGTCGGGCTGCGGTAGAGGATGCCGATGTTGTAGTTGTCGGCGTCCTCGTCCACCGCCGTGTCGACGAGGAAGCTGCTGAAACGTCCCCGGTAGCGAAAGGCGCGTGCGTCGGACGGGTTGAAAAAGCCGTCGTAGAACAGGTTGGCCTCTCCGGAGAGACCGGCGCGCGGAGCAATGAGGATTTCGTCGCGGTCGGCGAAGTTCCCATAGGAGAACTGTCCCCAGAAATTCCGGACGAAGACATCGAAGCGCCCGTCGGTGGCCTGTCCGCCATCCTGCCCGTCGACGATGAGTCGCCCGTCGACGCCGTAGGCGAAGGTGTTCGGTAGTTTGCGCATGACCCGGAGATCGAAGACTCCGCCATAGAGCGACTGCAGGGCATCCGCTCCGGGGGGGACGAGGCCCTGGGTGTTGACGTCCTCGAACAGGTAGGTGCCTCCACCGAAGACGATTCCCTCGAAGAGAACCGTGTGATCCCGAACGTCCCACGCAATCGGTTTCTGGAAGGTGTTGCGCGGGCCGGCGCGGCGGTCGACGTCGGAAACGATCCGGGAATCCTGCGCGCTCCCGACGGAAAAGAGGAGGGTGGCAGCGAAGAAGGTCGACGCGACACGAGTGACAGCCAGCGAACGCAAGACCCGAGACCGCGAGCAGAAGAGCGAGAGTGCGTGATGTTTCATGGCGGAGGAACGTCAGACGCGGTTGAGGTAGTTCTTGGTGACGTGAGCCCCGATGCGCTTGCCCATGCGGAGGCCCTCCTCGTTGTCGGCCTGCCAGTGGACTCCGCCATAGATCCGGCTCATTCCGTTCTCGTCCTCGGCGGTGGTGAAGTTGGTGTAGTGCCTCTCGGCGTTCCGGAGTTGCTTCGGCCAGTTCACGGTGTCGATCGCCTTGACCGAAAAGGGCACATCGTCGGTGCCGAACCACCGTCGCAACACCTCCGCTCCTGCCGCGGAAAAGGTGGAGTGACCCGAGACATAGGCGGGAAAGGGCGGGGTGGGGATGAGCGTCGTCCAGCCGGGATCACACTTCACACGCGGATCGGGATTGTCGAGCTTGTCCGCGGTGTAGCGGATCGCGGTCTCCGGGCGAAAGACGTCGTAGTAGTATTTGCTGTGCCAGGCCGAGAGCGCGGCATCCGCCATCGCGACGCTCATCTGGGCGAGCAGCTGAGATCGTTCGACGAGAGAATAACGACCGCGCTCATTCAGGATGACGAGGGCGATGTGCAGCCAAGCGGCGGGAACGGTTCCGCCCCGGGGGCCGTCTTCCCAGAAAAACGCGATCTCGTGCTGATCGGCGGTGCGGATGGAGGATTCGGTTCCGCCGTATCGGTAGACTTCCTCGAATTGATCGGCGAACTCGCGGGACCGAACGTCGAGGAACGGCTTTGCGGCGAACTGCTCCTTCGAACTCATCGCGAAGGGGGCCATGTTGCCGAGGTTGGGAAAGAGGCCCCTCTCGTAGGTCGCGAAGCGCGGACCGATCGATGTCTTGTACATCGGACCGGTGTGCGACCAGCTGTCGATCGTCTTGCGCGGAGTGTAACCGGGATCGAAGTAGAAATTGACCTTCTCGGCATGGCCGCCGTCGACGGTGCGGCGGCGCTGCACCACCTTGCCGACCTCTCTGCCCCAGCGCCGGCCCGCCTCGATGGAGGTGCCGGTCTCGGGGAGCGAGCGCAGGTAGCGTTCGAGGTCCGCCTTCATCGGTGTCTGAAGGGCTTCGGCCGAGGCACGCGCGGCGGCGGCGGCATAGGCGGCACGCGCGGAAATCCCGCTGGGGGCCTCCCCGATCTCGGAGAAAGGATTGTGATAGTTCCCGTCGATGGCGTTGATCGCGAGAACTCCGGCAAGGTGACCCATCGCGTAGACGCGTGCGGCGAGGGGAGGGCCGATAGCCTGGTCCCGGACTCCCTGGAACATCACGTCGGACCAGAAGAAATCCGGATCCACCACGGAATCCTGCGGAACGAGGTGGGTGAGATAGGAACGGTTCGAGCCGACCGGTGCCGCACAACTGGCCAGGCTCGCGAGGCCTCCGAGGCCGGCGAAACGGAGCAGGGCCCTGCGCGAGGTAGATGGTGGTGCGACATCCAATTCAGCAGAGAATTAAAAAAACAATAAACTACAGATTACTTAAAATTTTAAGATTTCAAGGATATCTTTGTATTTTGCGGTGAAAGGCACTGGGTTGCAACCACGAAGGTTCGTCGGTGGAGAGTAAAAGGAAAAAGACGAAGAAGGGCGCTGCGGGAGACGACACCGAGCCGTGAAATCACCGATCGGGTTCCAGTCGAACGATCATGTCTGCCGTGAGGACGACCGCGCAGGTGAACCAGTCGTCGCCCTGTCCGACCTTTACCCATTCGGCCGCACTGCGGAGCTTTGGATCGATGTCCCGGTCCTGCCAGAACGTTCCCATCTCGCTGTCCGGTCCCGCCGGTTCGATCCGGGTGGGCAATTGGCGGATCGCCTCCGGCGTGGCCCGAGGCAGATCGACGTCTTCCGAAATCAGGCGATAATCCTCCCACCGGAAGGGCAAGCCGATGTCGCCCTTCTCGCTCTGAATGGCGAAAATGAAGCTGCGATAGACGTGGGGACTCCGCATCCGGATCGTAATGACATCGCCGAGTTGAAACTGCTGGGGCCGCCCCGTGGCATCCCGATAGACCTCCGACCGCTCCGCGGCATTGTGAAAGCTGATGCGTTTTCCGTTGATGGAGACTTCGTATTCACCCTTGCCGAGAAAGAGGATGCGCCCGTCGAACGGTGCCAGGACTCCCGTGCCGGCGTGAAAGCGGGGGTCCTTTTCGAATTCCTCCCGTGCCTGTCGCACGAGGAGCGCGTCCTCGATCCGGCGGGCCCGCGTTTGCCGCGATTCGAGATTGTCGAGTTCCTCCAGGTAGGTCCGCACGAGGGGGCGCGCCTCATTCTCCCGCTTTTTTTCGAGGCGTTCGCGCTCGAGCAGATAGGTCGATTTCAGGCGCTGCAGGGCGGGAAGCGTCGTCACTCGCGCCTCGAACTCCGGGCGGGAGAACGAGCTGCCGTCGCCGAATGCCTCGATCTCCTTCTTGACGGCAAGCACGGCGTCGAGATCCCCGGAGCCGGCCAACTCGTCCTGCAGCCGTTCGAGGGCTTCTCCGAAGGAAAGATTCAGCTGTCTCAGTGCCTTGCCCGAACGCTCATACGCTGCCTCGAAGCGCACGGCGAGATCCGAAAGGAGTTCCTGGGTGGTGGCCCCCTCGGCCCGAAGAATCGCAGTGGGCGAAGCAACCGCAAAAAATAGACCTGCAAGGAAGGGTACCGCACGCCAAGCGGTTTTCCTCCTGAGCAACGGCAACGCAACGCCGCCCGAGATGCGGAGTGGTAGTGCTCTCATGGCGGTCCGAGGCTTCCATACCGGGTGCCTCGCTGTCAACGGGATGTTCGAGACGAGTTTGACGGAATGACGTCGAGTTTTTCGGGCGAACCGGATGGGCTGGCTTCGTCTCTTTTCGTTCGACGGACGCGGTATCGCGTGGTTACTCTGTTGCGACCACTCAATCGCTTCGACCTCATGAAAAAGAACGCACTCTTCGCTCTCCTCGCGCTCGTGGCTCTCGGATCGGCTAACGTCAGCTGCCAGTCCACCCGGGGTGGGGACGGACGCTCGACCGGAATCTCCGCCTCCGAGACCGGCGGGCTCGATCGCCAGTCGATCTACGAAATGCAGGACCGCACGTTCCGGCAGCTCGCATACTGAACCGCCGCATTCCCGCTCTGTCAGGAAGGGCGATCTCTTTCTTCGTCTTAGATTTTCATAGTAGATAGACTTTTCATGTTTTCAAAGCGATAGTGGCGCCTCGATGTCGCCCGAGTTTGCTCTTCGCTATTTCCTGCCTGCCGCCGCTTTCGTGATCGGAGCCTGCATTGGTTCCTTTCTGAATGTCGTGATCTACCGGCTGCCGAACGGTCTCCGCGTCAATGAACCCCGGCGCTCGTTCTGTCCCGCGTGCAAGCGGCAGATTCCTTTCTATCTGAACATCCCGCTCGTTTCCTGGGTGATGCTTGGCGGCAAGTGCCGCTGGTGCGGCGCGTCGATCTCCTTTCGTTACTTCCTGGTCGAATTGCTGACCGCATTCGTGTTTCTGGCCGTCTGGTTGCACGCGTTCTCCGCGCAAGGCTGGGGGGCGACGCTCGCGCTCTGGAGCTTTGTGGCCCTCCTGATTGCGGCGACCTACATCGATCTGGATCACTTCATCATTCCCGATTCCATCACCCTGGGCGGACTTGGCGCGGGTCTTGTCGCGAGCTTCTTCTTTCCGGCGTTGCACGGCGAGGACTCGATGTGGCGGGGGCTCGTGATGGCACTCGCGGGGGCGGCCCTGGGTTATGGCCTGCTCTGGCTGGTCGTGTTGATGGGCAAGATGATGTTCGGGAAGATCGCCCATCAATTCGACGAGCCGGTGCCTTTCACGATCTCGCAGCCCGGAGGCGAAGAGACTCCGATCCTCATCAAGCTGGGAGATCACGAATACGATTGGCAGGAAGTCTTCTTCCGGGAGTGGGACAGGATGGAGATGGATGTTGACTCCCTCGCCATCGATGGCGCATCACGCGAGATCCGGGAATCGTTCCACGTCGTGCCGGACGGGTTCGAGATCGATGGAGAAAAGGTGTCGCTCGAAACGGTGAAGACTGTGTCCGGAACCGTTCGATCCGCGGTCGTGCCCCGGGAGGCGATGGGCTTCGGCGACGTGAAGTTCATCGCCATGATCGGAGCCTTTCTCGGGTGGCAGGCGGTCCTCTTCACGATTTTTTCCGCCTCGGTGATTGGTGCGGTGGTGGGAGTCGCTCAGAAGATCGGTCTGCGGGAGACGTGGTCGCGCCCCCTCCCATTCGGTCCCTACCTCGCCCTCGGGGCGTTTCTCTGGCTCTTCACCGGTCCCGCGCTCTGGATGTGGTATCTGCGGTTCGTCCGCGACGCGATGGGACGCTGACGTATCCCCGGTTCGGAATTCCCGTTGCCGGGACGGGGGAATACGGGGACCTTGGCGGTGCGATGAATGTAGAGGGTCGGCACTACCGCACGGTTTGGCTCGGGGAGCAGGAGGGAACGGTCGAAATCATCGATCAACGCTTTCTTCCGTTCCGGTTTGATATCGTGACGCTGCGAACGGTGGAGGAAACGGCGCACGCCATCCGCGAGATGCTCGTGCGCGGGGCCGGATGCATCGGCGCCGTCGCGGCGCATGGCATGTACATCGCTGCGATCGAGGCGGCGGGGGAGGGGGACAAGGGCGGATTCGACGAGTTGTTGCGGAAAAAGGGGGAGATCCTGTGTGCGACCCGCCCGACCGCGGTGAACCTGCGCTGGGCGGTGGAGCGGCAGGTGGCGGCCATCGGAGAACAGGGGACGATCGGGGCCAAGGTCGCCGAAGCGAGGCGCATCGCCCAGGAGATCGCGGACGAGGATGCCGAGTGGTGCCGCCGGATCGGCGAGCATGGCCTTCCGCTGATACGGGAGATCGCAGCCCGGAAGCCGGCCGGTGAGGCGGTGAACATTCTCACCCACTGCAATGCGGGGTGGCTGGCTTTCGTCGACTACGGCTCGGCGACGGCGCAATCTATGCGGCCCACGATGCCGGCATTCCCGTCCATGTCTGGGTCGACGAGACCCGTCCCCGCAACCAGGGCGCGCGTCTCACCGCCTGGGAACTGGGGCAGCATGGTGTTCCCCACACGGTCATCGTAGACAACGCCGGAGGACATCTCATGCAGTTGGGGCAGGTCGATCTCGTCCTGACGGGCACCGATCGCACGACGCACACCGGAGACGTCGCGAACAAGATCGGGACCTACCTCAAGGCGCTGGCGGCGCGGGACAACGGCATTCCCTTCTACGTGGCTCTCCCGTCGTCGACCTTCGACTGGACCCTGCGTGACGGCGTCCGGGAGATTCCGATCGAGGAGCGCGACGGAGGCGAGGTGGCGCGGATGTCCGGCACCCTGGCCCGGGGCGAGGCGTTCCACGATGTCGGTGCGCACACCGAGGTCGAGGTGAATCTGGTTGCGCCCGGGAGCGCCGTGAAGAACCTTGCCTTCGACGTGACTCCTGCGCGCCTCGTAACCGGTTTGATCACCGAGCGCGGCGTGTGCGCCGCCGAAGAAGGCGCCATTCGAACCCTGTTTCCGGAGAAGCTCGACACCGATTCCTGAACGACGACGGACATGCCTGTCAAAATCGACCCCGACCTGCACCAAGCGAAAAAACCCTCGTGGATCCGCGTCCGTCTCCCGACGGAACCCGTCTTCTGGGATACCAAGGGCCTGATCGAGGATCTCAAGCTCGTCACCGTCTGTGAGGAAGCGCAGTGCCCGAACCGGTGGGAGTGCTGGGGCCAGGGGACGGCCACGTTCATGATCGCGGGGGATCGCTGCACCCGTGCCTGCGGATTCTGTGCGGTCGATACCCGGAGACCTCTTCCCCTGGAGGCGGATGAACCGGATCGCGTGGCAGAGGCGGTAAAGAGGCTGGGCCTGAATCATGTCGTCATCACGGCGGTGGCGCGAGACGATCTTCCCGACGGAGGTGCCTGCCATTTCGCCAACACGATCCACCGCGTTCGCGAGGTGAATCCCGGGACCGTGATCGAGGTGCTCGTGCCCGACTTTCTCGACCGGGACGATGCCCTCTGGGTGGTGATCGAAGCGGAGCCACGGATCTTCAACCACAACATGGAAACGGTGGAGCGACTCACCACCGTCGTCCGGTCGAATGCGGATTACCACCGTTCGCTTCGGGTGCTCCGGAAAGCGCGTGCGATGGCCCGCGAGATGGGACACCGCTGTGCCACGAAGAGCGGTATCATGCTCGGTCTCGGCGAGACCGAGGAGGAGATCCTGACGGTGATGGATGACCTGAGGGCGCACGAGGTGGCGGTCCTCACGATGGGCCAGTACCTCCGTCCGTCCCCGAAGCACCTCCCCGTGGTGGAATATGTCGAGCCCGAGCAGTTCGATCGCCTCCGGGAGATTGCTCTCGAGAAGGGCTTCCGGCATGTCGCGTCGGGACCGCTGGTGCGCAGTTCCTACCACGCCGCCGACTTCAAGCCGGAGTTGGATCCCGAGGCATAGGCGGCGCAATGGCGTGCCGCCCGGCGAATCCCCCTTTGCCGGCCCGCGATGTGTGGTAAGTTCCCGGCGCGAAGCCCGTCTCCTCCCGGTAGCTTCGAACCCCTGCTGTCCTGCCTGCACACCTCATGAAGCCGTTCGAGAATTTTCTGCGGACAAGCTTTCTCGCGTTTCTGACCCTTTCCCTGGTCGGAGGCGGAATCGCGACCGATTATTATTTCCGTCACGAATTGACGAGAAAGGCGAGCCGCTTCCTCGAGGAAAGCGGCGTTCCCGCCACGACCGACAGTGCCATCGCGGCGGCACGACTCGGCGACCTCGTTCTCATGGAGCAACTGGAGCTGGCGGGTGTCGATCCGGGCGGTCCCGACCTCCACGGTCTCACTCCGCTGCTCGCCGCGATGCGAGCGGGACAGGAAGAGATGTCCACTTATCTGCTGGGCAGCGAGCAGGTCATCGCTACGGTCGACCAGGAAACCAGCCCCCAGCGCGACACGGCAATGGGGCACGCACTTCGGAAACGGGACTTTGCCCTCGCCGACCAGTTGATCTCGCTCGGTGCATCGGTCGATGTCGACCAGGTGGCAGCATCGCCCTTTCTCATCGAGGCGATTCGAAATCGTGATACCGAGATGGTGGATTACCTTCTCGAGCGAAATGCGGACGTCGCCTACCAGGGGGCCCAGGCTCACTCCGCCCTCGCGATCGCGGCTTCGCTGGGTAATCTTTCACTCGTGGAACGACTGGTCGACGCCGGGGCAGACGTCAATGTTCTCGGTCTCAGTGGTCAACCCCTCCTGATCGAGGCGATCGAGGCCGGGAACTACGAATCGCTCGAATTTTTCGTGTCGCGCGGTGCCGAGGTGGACGTGAGGGCGACCGACACCGGGAAGCCGGCGCTCGAAATGGCGATCGACCAGCAGGACGGCTGGATCCGGCACCTTATGCTGGAGGCTGGCGCCAGCCCCGATGCAGCGAACGCCGAAGGCGACCCGATCCTCCACCGGGCCGTTGCCGACAGCGATTCGGATCTCGTTCACGAATTGCTCGAGTATGGTGCCGATCCCGATGCCCCGTCTCGGTTCGGCGAAACTCCGCTTCTTCGGGCGATTCGGGATGAGAACCTCTCCCTCGTGGAGTTGTTGCTCGAACGGGAGGCGGATCCGAACGGAGCACCAGAGGGCGAGGAAACTCCGCTCCTGTGCGCCGTTGGACAGGGCAACATGGCTGTGGCCCGGCGCCTGATCGAGGAGGGGGCCGCCTTCGACGGTCCCGGGATGCTGGCGAGCGCCTTCGCCAATCGTGACGACCCGCTGATGAACCTTCTCCTCCATGCCGGGGCCGACCCGGAGTCGACCTTTCCCGGAACCGGAAAGAGGGTCTTTGACGCGGCGGTGGAGCAGGGGGCGACGGGAGCGGTGCGGACCCTTCTCTCCGCGGGAGCCAGCATCGGCGACAATCTCTGGGCGGCCCTGCTCACGGGACAGGATGATCTCGTCAACCTGATCCTCGATAATGGCGGAGACCCGCGCACGAGGGGACCCGGCGGAGAAGATCCCCTCGACTACTGCCTCTCGCGCGAGCGCTACCGGGCCGCACGACTCCTGCTCGAGGCCGGGGCTGATCCGAACGCCCGCTACGACGGGGACCAGACCTGGCTCGTCAAAGCGGTGGTGGAGGGGAACGCCCCCCTCGCCGACGCGTTGCTCGACCACGGTGCCAAGCCGCCTTCCAGTGGGCGTGCTCCGGACGGACACACCCTTCTCGGGTGGGCGATCGCCCACGAGATGACCGAGGTGGCGATCGGGCTGATCGAGGCGGGTGTCGATGTGGAAGCCTACGAGCGCGAGCCGGCCATCTCCTCTTTTCGCGAGAAGTTCGACAGCACCACCTTCCGGTATCACCTGAGGGTCGACGGCCGGATCCGGGCGATGATGATGGCGGCGGCCCAGCGGAATCACGCCGTCGCGCAAGCCCTCATGGACGCGGGAGCGAAAGGCAATGTCTATTCCCGGAAGTGGCTCTTCCCGGTTTCGATCGGATCCTGGTATAAGGATGTCAAGATGATGCAGATCGCCCTCTGGGGCCACTCGCCGGAGGTGCAGCCGAGGAAAGCCGTCATCGATCTCTCCGACCAGCGGCTCACCCTCTACGAGAACGGGGTGGCGGTCTACTCGAGCCGCGTCTCGACGGGCAAGTCGGGCTACCGGACCCCGACGGGAGAGTACGTGATCTCAGACAAGCACCGGCATCACAACTCGTCGATCTACGGTTCGAGCATGCCGTTTTTCCAGCGCTTCAGCTGCAGCGCCTTCGGTTTGCACCAGGGATACGTCCCGAACTACCCGGCTTCTCACGGGTGCATCCGGCTGCCCTATGAGAGTGCGAAGTTCCTCTTCAACAAGATGAAAGTGGGGGACTACTGCGTTATCCAGCCCTAGGGGCCGATCCAGGCCGGTCGCACCTTCACGGAGTCAGTTCGAGTCTCTTCATCCATGCGGCGGCGAGACGGGGCCAGGAGCGAATCTCCTCCTCGGTGTTTCCGAATCCGAAGCCGTGCCCTCCCCTGGCGAAGATGTGGAGTTCGGCCGCTCTCTCCTTTCTCCGCATCGCGAGATAGAGCAGGGCGGCCCCCTCGACGAATTTGCGGTCGTCGTGGGCCACGACGATGAAGGCGGGAGGAGTCGATTCGGTGATGCGAACTTCCTCCGGGAGGCGATCGGGTTCCCCGGGATCCTGGAGATAGGCCGGGTAGACCAGGATGCCGAAGTCGGGTATGCAGGATGGTCCGTCATGGGTGGGGTCGGTCTCAAAAGTCCGCTCCCCATCCGATGTGAGGGCCATCGTGGCGAGGTGTCCCCCGGCCGAGAATCCGAGGATTCCGACACGTTCCGGATCGATGCCCCACTCGCCGGCTCGGGTGCGCATCATGCCGAGAGCCCGTTGCACGTCCTGGAGAGGGGCCTCGTGCTTGGGCCGGTCCTTCCGGCGCGGCACGCGATACTTCACGAGACCGGCCGTGATTCCGAGTGAATTGAGCCATTCGCACACTTCCGTGCCCTCGTGGGAGTAGGCGAGGATGTTGTAGCCCCCGCCCGGACAGACGAGAACGGCGGCACCGTTCGGATCTTCTGCCGGGAAAACGGTCAATGTGGGGGTGGACACGTTCGAGAGGATCTCGATCTGGTAGTCTCCCCGTAGTTCGACCTTCTCATCCGGAAGCTCCAGATCGGCTTCCTCCGGAACGCCCCCCTGCCAGAGCGGGACCGGTGGCAGCGGATCCGCCGAAGCGGTGAGGGCCAGGAGCAGGAACGGGAAGGAGAAACTGAGACATCTCATGACCTCATCGTGAATCGCCGGGACGCGACGGTCGAGCGTGAAGTGTCGATTCTGTGGCCCTGCCTGGGATTGACGGTCGATCTCACTTTCGGCATCCTCCCTGCAATGGGCGACGAGACGAAAGGTTGGCTGTCGGGATGTGGGTGCGGATGCCTTACCGCGACGGGGTTCTTCATCCTGCTCGGGGGGAGGCTTCGTGTTCGGGAGTTGGGCCCTCTGGGAGGCGGACGTCCAGGACTCGCTCGACGGCGAAGTCTCGATCGTGATCGGAGCGGTCATCGGAGTCCTGTCGGGCCTCCTCTTCGGCATCCCGGCGCTGTTTCTCGCCCGTTTCGTG
>Ga0180429_10004652_pt1 | contig 10944 bp, 8 predicted proteins | sample SS_ome_FD_132428 | JGI IMG/M metagenome (GOLD analysis project Ga0180429, IMG submission 132428) | Hypersaline lake sediment archaeal communities from the Salton Sea, California, USA - SS_1_S_1 metaG | ecosystem: Environmental > Aquatic > Non-marine Saline and Alkaline > Hypersaline > Sediment ... | reverse complement strand
TCGGGCGATGATGTTCTTTGAAGCGGCTGGCGGACGACGCTACACCCACTTGACGAACGGATATCAGAACTTCGTCGATCTCAGCGACCTGTTGAAGACCGATTGCGCAATCCTCGTCGCCGGGGGCCCGGCCCGTAAACCGGCCGCCGAGTGGCTCCGCGACGATGAACCCATCGCCGCCGAAAACGATCAGCATGTAACCATTTACCGTTTCGTGTTTCCTGTTGAAAAGGCGGAACCTGCACACTAGCCGCTTGCCGGTCGCCAGACGCCCTTGTTGCGCCCCAAGCGCCGGCCAAGCCCGCTAAACTGAGCACTGAGCACTAAGCACTGATTCCTGACAACTGACAACTCCCAAGCCGAAGACTTGACTTGCTTGCAGCAAGTTCCGAAAACCAAGCAACCCGGCCAATCAGCTCGCAATGCCATGATAAAAACCCAAGACCTGACGAAAGTCTACGGCAAGCTGCACGCCGTGAGCAACCTCACGCTCGAACTGGCCGAGGGCGACCTGTTTGGGTTTATCGGCCCGAACGGCTCCGGCAAGACGACGACCATGCGGATCCTCGCCACGCTGCTGCAGCCCACCTGGGGCGAAGCCTACGTTTGCGGCCACTCGATCTACACGCATCCGAAGGAGATTCGCCGGGTGATCGGCTTCATGCCCGACTTCTTCGGCGTCTACGACGACATGAAGGTGATCGAGTACCTGGAGTTTTTCGCCGCCGCCTACCGCATCAAGGGCCCCAAGCGGCGCAAGGTGTGCGACGACACGCTGGAGCTGGTCGAGTTGGGCTACAAGCGCGATGCCCTGGTTACCAGCCTTTCGCGCGGCATGACCCAGCGGCTCGGACTTGCCCGCGTGTTGCTGCACGACCCGCAGGTGTTGATCCTCGATGAGCCGGCCAGCGGCTTGGACCCCCGGGCGAGGATCGAAATCCGCCAGTTGCTCAAGCAGCTCCGCAGCCTGGGCAAGACGATCATGGTCTCCAGCCACATCCTGCCCGAACTGGCCGATATCTGCAACAAGGTGGGAATCATCGAGCGCGGCGAACTGCTCATCTGCGCCAACGTCTCCGACGTAATGAAGCAGGTCCGCCAGCGCACGCTGCTTGTCATCGCCGTTACGACCGAGACCGCCGCCGCCGCCAAGCTGCTCGAGCAGCAGGACTGCGTCGAGAGCGTCGAGCTGCGCGATGGGCGGATATTCGCCACCCTGGCCGAAGGTGTCGAAGACTACAGCCACCTGGCCACCGTGCTGATTCGGGACGGCCACAAGCTGAGCGAACTGAAGGAAGACGAGATTAACCTGGAAACCGCCTTCATGGCCCTGACCAAAGGCATCACGGCCTGACAACCCTTCTGGAAAAGAACATGATTGTCGCAGTTCCTCGAGAGACATATCCGGGCGAGAGACGCGTCGCGTTGATCCCGGCATCTATAACTCCGCTGGCCAAGACGGCTTTCGAGGTTTGGATCGAGAGCGGGGCGGGCGAGGCGGCCGGCATACCCGACCGGTTGTATGCCGACAAAGGCGGCAGAATCGTCGCCGACCGCCGCGAGCTGTTCTCCTCGGCCGATGTGATCCTGCAGGTTCGCGCCGCCGGGGCCAACCCGCAGGCCGGCCGCCACGACCTGGAACTCCTCGAACAGGACCAGGTGCTCATTGCCATGTGCGATCCGCTGGGTGAGCCGGGGGCGTGTCGGGAGACGGCCCGGCGCGGCACAACGCTCTTCTCGCTGGAGTTGATGCCGAGAATTACCCGCGCGCAGAGCATGGACGTGCTCTCCTCGATGGCGACGGTCGCCGGCTATCGTGCGGTGCTGCTGGCCGCCGACGCGCTGCCGAAGATGTTTCCCATGATGATGACCGCCGCCGGCACGATCAGCCCGGCCAAGGTGTTTATCATGGGCGTGGGCGTGGCCGGATTACAGGCGATTGCCACCGCGCGGCGGCTCGGCGCGGTGGTCTCGGCCAACGACATTCGGCCCGCCGTCAAGGAGCAGGTCGAGAGTCTCGGGGCAAAGTTCGTGCAGCTCGAGCTGGACACCGCCGCCGCCGAGGACAAGGGCGGCTACGCACGAGAAATGGACGAGCAGTTTCTCAATCGGCAGCGGGAGTTGATCTCAATAACGGTGGCCGAAAGCGACGTGGTCATCACCACCGCGGCCGTCCCAGGCAAGAAGGCACCCACCCTGCTTACCGCCGAGATGGTCTCCGGCATGTCCCCCGGCGCGGTGATCGTCGATTTGGCAGCCGAGCGGGGCGGCAACTGCGAACTGACCCGGCCGGGCCGAACCGTGGTGGAAAACGGCGTGACGATCCTCGGCCCGCTGAACGTCCCCAGCGACATCCCCTACCACGCCAGCCAGATGTTCGCCAAGAACATCACTACCTTCCTGCTGCACCTGGCCAAGCAAGGGCGCATTGAACTGGACCCCGATGACGAAATCAGGCGCGAAACGCTCATCGCTCTCGGCGGTCGGGTGGTGAATCCCCGCGTGTGCGAGCTGCTGGGGATCGAGCCGCCGGCGGCAGCAGATGACTCACCCCCGGCCGAGGTTGAAGAAGAGAAAACCTCCGACGATGAATACCCGTTGGCAAAGGAAAACGACAAATGAACACTGAACTCATGCTGCTGGCATTGCAGGCGGCGGCGCCGGCCGGAGATTCTCTGCCCGAGGCCGCGTCGTCGGGCAACTCGATGCTGGTCCTGCTGATTACCGTCTTCGTGCTGGCGATATTCGTGGGATTCGAGATCATCACCAAGATTCCGCCCACCCTGCACACGCCCTTGATGTCGGGGTCGAACGCCATATCGGGCATTACGCTGGTGGGGGCGATTCTTGCCGCCGGCGCCGACCATGGCGTTTTCGCCTGCCTGCTGGGAGTGCTGGCCGTCGTCCTGGCCACCGTCAACGTGGTTGGCGGGTTCCTGGTCACCAATCGCATGTTGGCAATGTTTCGTCGCAAGTAGGAATCTACCGTGGAAAACACGATCATAATCAGCCTGGCCTATCTGCTGTCGGCAATACTGTTCATTCTCGGAATCAAGGGGCTGACGCACCCTCGCACGGCCGTGCGCGGAAACCTGATCGCCGCACTGGGAATGCTGGTCGCCGTTGTGGTTACGCTGATCGATCAGCAGGTGGTCGGCTATTGGATGATCGGCGCGGGACTGGTTATCGGCACGCTGATCGGCGCGGTTCTGGCCGTTCGCATCCGGATGACGGCCATGCCGCAACTGGTGGCCTTGTTCAACGGGTTCGGCGGTGCCGCATCGGTGTTGGTGGCCGGTGCGAAGTTGTGGGTATACCGTCCCGGCACGGCGGCAGGCCAAGCCGGCCCGACGCTGGATTCGACCGTCATCGCCGCTATGCTGGCCGCACTGATCGGCGCGGTCACCTTTTGGGGCAGTTTGCTGGCCTTCGCCAAGTTGCAGGAGTTCAAGTCGTTCAAGAGGCCAGTGCAGTACCCGTTTCGGCAGGCGATCAACGCCGTGCTGGGGCTGATTGTGCTGGGGCTGCTGGCCAGCGCGCCGTTCTGCCCGGCCCACTTCGCCGTGTACTGGGTGCTGGTAATGGCGGCCTCGGTGCTGGGTATTACGCTGGTCAATCCGATCGGCGGCGCCGACATGCCGGTGGTCATCGCGCTGTTGAACTCCTACAGCGGCCTGGCCGCCTGCGCCACCGGCTTCGTTCTGCAAAACACGGTGCTGATTATCGCCGGATCCCTGGTCGGGGCGTCGGGTTTGATCCTGACGTCGATCATGTGCAAGGCGATGAACCGCTCGCTGGCTAACGTGCTGTTCGGCGTGCTGGAACCGTCGGAGGAAACGGCATCGGCCGACGAGGTATACGCGGGCAAGGTAAAATCGAGCTCGGCCGAAGAGGTGGCCATGCTCTACGACAGCGCCCGGCGCGCCTTGATCGTGCCCGGCTACGGCATGGCCGTTGCCCAGGCGCAGCACGCCGTCCGCGAGCTGGCCGAATTGCTCCAGTCGCGCGGGGTGGATGTGGAATTCGCCATTCACCCGGTCGCCGGCCGGATGCCCGGCCACATGAATGTGCTATTGGCCGAGGCCGAGATCCCCTACGAACAACTCAAGGAGCCCGACGACGTCAACCCCGCCATGTCGCAAACCGATGTGGTCCTTGTGCTGGGAGCCAACGACGTGGTCAATCCCGAAGCGCGAAACCCCAACAGCCCCATCGCCGGTATGCCGATCATCGACGTCGACAAGGCGCGAACCTGCGTGGTGATCAAGCGGAGCCTCAGCCCGGGCTTCGCCGGCATTCCCAATCCGCTGTTCGCCATGGACAACACGCTGATGTACTTCGGCGACGGCAAGAAGGCGATCCTCGACCTTGTCGCCGCACTGAAGGAGTAGCCCCGCCAAGGGCCAGGCAATCCGGCCTGCAATCGGGTTTGTGAGAAGGATAGCCCCATTTTCCCCGCGGGAAAAGCGGGATAGTCACCGAGTTATTCCGCGCGGGTGCCACTGGCGGCTTGCCCGCCAGTGTTGGCGGCAAGGACCAGGAAGCACCGGCTGGCAAGCAGCCCGTGCCACGCGCCGTTGAGCTGCCGTCACCGACGCTTGACTGTGTACGATTTCTGGTCCTCCTTGACCGATGCCCGCCACTCGTTCACCCAAGCGGTCAGCCGTTCATGCACCTCCGGCTCCTTGTCGGTAACGTCGACGTCCTTGCGGCCGCCCTCGGCAAAGCGGAACAGGCGGCCCTTCTGCAGGATGTAGTCGTTGTCGATCAGCCGCACCGCTTGCCCGGAAACAAGCGGCATCGGCTTCGGCCGGCGGTCCATCTTGCCATCGACGAGCGGCAGCAGGCTGATGCCGTCGATCGGCTCGATCTGGTCGGGCATCGTAATGTCCAGCAGGTCGAGAACCGTCGGATAGAAATCCATGGTACAGGCGGGCACACTGGTAACGAAGGGCTTGGGCACCCGCGCGGGCCATTCGAGGATGCCCGGCACGCGCGTGCCGCCCTCGGTCAGCCACTTCTTGCCGCCGGGCAACCCGCCGGTGGACAAGGGGAACGCCCCGCCGTTGTCCGAGCAGAACCAGAGCATCGTGTCGTCGGCAATCTTCATTTCCCTCAGCGTTTTGCGCAGCCGCCCCATGTTGCGGTCCACCGCGGCAAGCTCGCCGTAGTAGTTCGCCTTCGCCTTGCCGTACTTGGCGTAGGGTGCGGCGTCTTCGGGCGTCGCCAGGTGCGGGCCGTGCGGCGAGGGGAACCAGATCGCGGCCAGGAAAGGTTTGTTTTCCGCCGCCTGCCGGCCGATCCACTCCAGCGCGACGTCCATCAGCACGTCCGACGTGTCGCCTTTCCGCGGCGGTACCTGCCGGCCGTTGTGGTAGATATGCTCGTGGCCGATGTCGTACCAGTTGCCGGCGGAGAACCACTCATCGAAGCCCTGGTTGCCGGGGTGCCGCGGTTTGGGACAGAAGCTATCGGGCAGGCCGCGGCCGGTTCCGCCGGCGGCATCGGGGATGCCTCCTACGTGCCACTTGCCGAAATGCCCCGTGGCGTAACCTGCGGTCCGAACCGCCTCGGCAATCGTCACTTCACGCAACGGTAGGTCGTGCCCCCAGGTCATACAGCGGTAGCGAACCGGACTTCGCCCGCTGAGGCAGCTCGCCCGCGTCGGCGAGCACATCGGGTGGGCCGAATAGAAGCGGTCGAAGCGGATGCCCGCCGCCGCCATCGCGTCTAGCTCGGGCGTTTTCAGTTCCGGGTGGCCGTTGTAGCTCGTGTCGCCCCAGCCCTGGTCATCCGTCATGCAGAGGATGATGTTGGGCTTGCCCCGGTCTTCGGCCGCCGCGCGCTCGGGCCCGAACGCCGCCAGACTTAATACAACCGCCAAGTAACACAGATTGCTCCACTTCATGATGATACACTCCTCGCGTAAACGTGCCATTCTTGTTTCGAGGTCGTTCGACCGCGTCTCGTACGGCGACGAACGCGGAACGAATAAGTTGTAAAAACTCTTGTCAGGCTGGCGTAACGTACCGGCCGCAAGAAGCAGCCCGCGTGCCGCGGACGTTCGGCGCCCAGGCAGCGCGAGCGGTCTTCGCTCTGTGCCTCGTGTCTCAGTTGTCAGGTTGGTGACGCTACCTTCTCCGCCGCCGGGCGCAGAGCACCAATCCCAGCAGCCCCAGGGCCCAGATCAGGAACGTCGATGGTTCGGGAATCACCGTCGTCGTCGTCGGCCACTGGCGCAAGGTGAAGGTGTACGGGTCGTCGCCGGGTAGCTGGAGTTGTAGTTGCAGGATGTCGGAATTCAGCGGGCCGACGATGCTCCCGGAAAATGCCAGTTCGTCTTCACTCAGCCAGGTTAGCGCGGGGAATGTCGAGCTAGTCCCGCTAATGAAAGACAAGCCGTCGCCTGGCGTGGATGCCACGAAGTCGATGCCCAGGCCCGTTCCCAGTTGCACGTGGTAGTCCGTCCAGTCCTCCATCGTCTCGTTGAGCACCGTTTCGTCGATAGTGATTGTGGTGGAGCCCCCGGTGACCGTGATTTCCATGTCGAACGGGTCCAAGTCAACCGCCCTCTTGTCCACCTCGAGGACCTCCGGGACGGAATTTTCCTCGCGTGTAATGTTCCAGGTGCCGGCGGTGCCTGTTACCTCGATGCCCGCGTCGGACAGCCCCACCACGCTGTTGAACGTCTCGCCCATGCGGATTTCGTCAACACGCATTTGCTCGCCATGGGTACTGGTATGTCCCATGTATAACTCGTCAAAGTGTGTCACACTACCGTCGCTATTGGCGGGGACGATGAGTTGCCCGTGGGCGGCTCCCAGTGAGGACTCGCTGTCAATCAGCGGGTTGGCCCAAATACTGAAGGTGGTGTCGCCGCTCGTTGCGTCGGTATCCAGTTTCATCAAGAGAAAGCGTTCTGTGTCCCCTGATACACCAAACGTAGTCTCCTGCGATGTTCCGTCATCATTGATCCCCCTCATCTTCCAAGGGTTAGCCCAACTGGACCCGTGCCAATCGGGGCGGAGGCCAATCCGCCCGCCATCGTCGCTTCTCAATTCAAGGTACGTGTATCCGTACTTCCCGTCTATCTGATTCACGATCGTGCTCCACCAGATGGTGGCGCCCTTCTTGTTAAGCCTCCCGCCGTCCACGGATGCGCCGGACCAGCCGGTCGTTAGGATGTCTGCCCTGGCGTGGGCATCTGGGCTTTTTCCGCTTAGCTCTACGTAGTTTCCCTGTACAGGCAGGACATTGGAGTTGGCGTCTGTATAGGTCTTGCCCGGCGACTTGATATTAAAGCGACCCTGTGCCGTTGCTGCCCAAGCGCCCAGGCCGGAGTCGGCCGTCTGCCCGTTAAGTTCGTTACTGCCACCGGTGTCGGTGTAATTGAAACTCTCGTACACGATGGCGCCCGCCTGCGCCACTGAAGCCGTGCCCAGAAGGAACACCAACAGGGCCACTAAGACTGTGCAGTTTCTCATCGCATCATCACCTTTCCCCGTTGCAGAATGCAGAACGAACAAGATGTCAAGAAGAAGAACCGTAATCGCTCGAGCCCCGGCGCACGCCGGGGACGAACTCGAACACGACAGATTCTAGTATACCAACGGTCGCGCGGATTGCAACCGAATTTACCCTCCTAAGAATTCCCGGATTTTTTGGACATCGGGCTGGGAATGCCCCGTTGGTGGGTAATTTGGCCCGAACTGGGCTTCCGAGCAGGCTGGTCCCCGGCCGGCTGGGCCTCTGCGGGCAGCAAAGAACGGGCAGCGGAGCCATCGAGCCGCCGGGTGGCAGCGGCGCCTTGCGCGGCAGTGCCGGCCGCAAAGGCAGGGAAGCACGGGCTGGCAAGCAGCCCGTGGCACCCGACAAACAGGCCCCTGGCACCCGGCGTTGGACATCGTTGGTGGCCGGTTCAATACCGCGCCAGGTCCTTCTCGCCCTCTTCCGGCCGGATTACCTGGAGATATTCCCGGCACTTGGCGCCCAGCATACGCAGGTCGCTGCCGACGGCGATGAACTGCATACCCTGCTCCGCCCGCTTTAGCGCACTGAGCGGGTCCATGGCGTGGATGCCGGTCGGGGTGCCGACCTTCCGGCCGATGCCGATGACCTGCTGGATGAGCGCCTCGTGCTGTTGGTCGGTCGGCATTGTGCCGTCGGCGGTTCGCATGTTGAAGCGCAGATCGTTCGGGCCGATGAAGATTGCATCGCAGCCGGGCAGGCGGTAGATTTCCTCGGCGTTTTCCACGCCCGCCGGGCTTTCGGTCTGCAGGACGACGAGGATCTCGTCGTTCGCCCGTTGGTAGTACTCGCCGGCGGCGGCGGCGAAGTTCAGCGCGTGCATTCCCCCGCCGACGCTGCGGTTACCCAGCGGCGGGTACTTGGCCGCGGCAATCGCGGTGCGGGCCTGCTCGACTGTGTTGACCATCGGCACCACGATACCCCAGGCGCCGGCGTCGAGCACGCGCTTGATGCAGTAATGATCGCCCTCGGGCACACGGGCCAGGGGCACGCAGCCGGCATCGGCCACGGCGGCAAAGATCACCGCTGCGGTCGACCAGTCCACGGGGGCGTGCTCCATGTCGAGGGTAAGCCAGTCCCAGCCGCTGCGGGCCAGCACGCGCGTGGCGTGCAGGTTGCCCAGCGAGAGCCAGGTGCCGAAACTCGGCTCGCCCCGGCAGAGCTTCTCCTTGACGGGATTGGTTTTCACGGCGGGATTACTCTCCCCGCAGGATGGCGTTCATGTTTTGCTTGTAGGCCTCTACGCCCGGCTGGCCGTAGGGGTTGATGCCGACTAAGCGTCCCTCGACCACGGTGGCCACCATGAGCATCTGGAGGAGTTGGCCCAGGGAGGCCTCGTCGAGCCGCGGCAGGCGGATTGTGGCCGTCAGGCGGTAGTCGTCGGCGTAGGCCCGGTTGGTGCCGTCGAAGGCCGCGTTGAGCACCTCGGGCAGGGTCTTGCCGGCCAGTTTGTTGAGTTCGTCCTGGTCGAAGGGCGACTGCTCGATCGCCAGCGGTTTCCCCTCCGGCTCATCGACGACGAGGTTGGTGATCAGCTTGTCGCGGCGGCCCTCCTGGTGCTGCTGGCCGCGGGAGTGCAGGTCGCGGGTGTTGACGACCGTTATCGGCGTGGCGCCTTGTCCGTGCTTGCCGAGGCTTTCGGAAAGGAGTTGATCGTACCACAGCCCGACCGCTTCGAGACGCTTCCCCCAGGTGGCCATCACGCGGATCGTGGCCCCGCGCCTGGTTTCCATCAGCCGGCACATTCCGGCGTAGTCCAGAGGCGGGTTGTCCAGGGGCGGCGCGGTGCGGAAGCGTTCGTTCATGGCGGCGGCCCCCTGCAGCAGCTTGACCACGTCGAGCCCCATCACCGCCGCCGGCAGCAAGCCTACGGCCGAGAGCACCGAGAACCGCCCGCCCACGCCCTCGTGAATAGTGAAGACCTCGGGACATCCGATTGCCTCGGCCAGATCGCGCAGGCGACCCGACTCGCCGGTGATCGGCACGACGCGGCGTCGAAGTTTTTCCTCGTCGTTGCCGCACGCCTTGCGCAGGGCGTCGAGGAAGACGCGCATCGCGACGGCCGTTTCCAGCGTACCGCCGCTCTTGCTGATAACGATGATCCCCCAATCGTCGTTTTCGGCCAGCAGGTCGAGCAGGCCGCGGACCACGCTGTTGTCGACGTTGTTTCCCTCGAAATAGACCCGCGGCCGGCCGCCGCGATCGCTCTCGCCCAGTTCGTTGTGGTAGGGATGGCAGCAGGCCTCGAACAATGCCCGCGCACCCATGTACGACCCGCCGATCCCCAGCACCACCACCCGATTGCACTCCGCCGCCAGCCGATCGCCGGCGGCCTGGATGCGATCCAGCACGTCACGATCCTCGTCGAGCAATCGCTCGGGCAGGTCGAAGAAGGCGGCGTCGAGCGGCTGTTTTTCTTCCGGCACCGGGGCGGCCGTCTCGTACAACGCCAGGTTGTCGAGCACTTCCTGCCGCGCGGCCGCCAGCCGCGGGGCCAGCCATTTCAGGTCGCTGTGAATCAATCGCCCCTGCCGCACAAAAGCCGCGGCGTCGTCCGCGGCGACCAGGGGCGAATAGTCGTACGCCAGCGGTGGTATGGTCTGCTTCGTCATGGGATCTCTCAGGCTCGGCAGTCAAGTCTTCTGAGTTAAACAAACGTCCCCGGACTGCGTTCCGGGGGGGGGAAACACAACGATCGCATGAACCCCTTTATGCCTCTACCACTTTATGGTAGTAATAGTGAATTCTATTGCATTTATCAAGTAAGGGTTAGTAGGAGTCAAGCATGGATATCCAACGACTCGTTCGCGGCTTGAAGACCGCCAACGACTCGAAGATCGTACTGCTGGTTGCCGACGGGCTGGGCGGCCTGCCGCTGGCCCCCGGCGGACTGACCGAACTGGAGACGGCCAAAACCCCAAACCTCGACGCCCTGGCCAAACGCGGTATCTGCGGTAGCATGTACCCCATCGCTCGGGGGATAACGCCCGGCAGCGGGCCGGGACACCTGGGACTCTTCGGATATGACCCTGTGCAGCATCTCATCGGACGCGGGGCGCTGGAGGCGACCGGCGTCGGCTTCAAGCTCGGGCAGAACGACGTGGCCATCCGCTGCAACTTCTGCACGCTCGATCCCGACGGCAACATTGCCGACCGCCGCGCAGGCCGCATTCCCACCGAGGAGTCCGCCCCGCTGGCCGTCAAGCTCCGCCAGGTGACGATACCCGGCGTCGAGGTCTTTGTCGAGCCGGTCAAGGAGCACCGGTTCGTGGTCGTCTTTCGCGGCGAACGGCTGGGTGATGACGTCGAAGACACCGATCCGCAGCGCACCGGCGTCGCGCCGTTGGAACCGCTCGCCCACGACGACGACAGCCGCAAGACAGCCGAGGTGGCCGGACAGTTTCTCCAGCAGGCGCG
>Ga0180429_10004651_pt1 | contig 10944 bp, 8 predicted proteins | sample SS_ome_FD_132428 | JGI IMG/M metagenome (GOLD analysis project Ga0180429, IMG submission 132428) | Hypersaline lake sediment archaeal communities from the Salton Sea, California, USA - SS_1_S_1 metaG | ecosystem: Environmental > Aquatic > Non-marine Saline and Alkaline > Hypersaline > Sediment ... | reverse complement strand
TGAAAGTATCTGCATCCGAACGTGCAGTGGTTGGAACAACCCTGTATTATTCAGCAGATGACGCCAATGGATACGACGATATCTACAGCGTGGATGTGAATAAGATATGGTCGGAAGATGTCACGTTCACCGTTTCAGATGAAAACGGTCCGCTGGAAGGCGCCACCGTTGCATTCGACGGCACAACGGCCACCACCGATGCTGCTGGAATGGTTACCTTCCCCTATGTAAGGATGGGTGCCGACCAGGCCTACACTGTTACCCTGTCAGGATACGAAGAAGCTACAGGAACAGTCACCGTAGCCGATGCAGCAGTTGCTGAACAGGTGGTACTCATTGCGTTGCCAATGTACAACGTAACTTTCAACGTGACCGACGGGACCAATCCCATCGACGGTGCGGAGATCGCGTTCAATGCTGCCACCAGCACCACGGATGCTGGCGGTGCAGCCACCTTTACCGGAGTTATGCCCGCTGCGGACATGGCCTATACCATTACCAAAGCTGGATACACAGAGGTATCAGGTACAGTCTCCGTTGTGGATGCCGATGTTACGGTCAATGAGACCATGACCCTCATCGTGTATACCGTCACCTTTAACGTTACCGACGGTACCAATGCCCTGGAAGGTGCAACCGTGAATTTCAACAGCCAGGACAAGGTCACAGAATCATCAGGAACCGTGATCTTCTCAGATGTGGTTCCCGGAACCGGACAGGCATATACCGTTTCGCTTGACTTCCGATTCGTGGATGCCACCGGTACGGTGGATGTGGACGGTGACGAGACCGTGGACGTGGTGCTGCAACCTTCATCGGTTAACAATGCAATGCAGAACGCAATCAATGTCTACCCGAACCCGACCCGCGGCATGGTTCATATTGACGGTCTGAATGACAGCGCTGTATACGAAATCTATAACATCAGCCAGCAGAAGATCGCTGAGGGTGTCATAGAAAATGCGTCGATCCAACTCGACCGTACGCCAGGTCTGTATATCCTGAAGATCACGTCAGGTGAGCAGACCACCGTTCAGAAGGTCATTGTTGAATAAAGATTTGTAACCTGAAGTTGTCCCGGAAAGAATGTTTCCGGGACAACTTTTTTTATACCAACGAGTGAAATCCTCCTCCTGAAGATGTGCGTAATCTTGATTCATTCTATATAACAACGACAGGAAACAGTCAATGGCTTTTTTATCAGGCATTTCGATGGTGAATAAACATTCAACCCCATACAAACGGAGCCTCCTCAACCTGGTAAACAGGCAGATTCACTATATTTAGCGTGCCAGATTTTGCACTCGTTTGCGTCACTGATACAATAACCAATTTTTAACGATTGCCACCATGAAGAATGTACAAACACTCATCGCATTTTTTGCAATGATCCTGGTCGTAAGCTGCTCAGGAAAAAAAGAACCGGAAGTGGTATATGAATACCAGGAAAAAACCTATGAACTCAGTGACGAACTGCAGGAAAAAATCGGATCATGGGCCGAAGAGGGAATGTCGTGCTACGGAATCCTGGCCCTGGTGGACAAAGAAGGCGTGATCCAGGAAGGTTCCGTGATCAGGGCCCGCATCCTCAGGTTCAACGGCGACAGCGTGAAAATGAGGTCGCTGGAAAGCAAACAGCTCAGGGAAGTCGAGGGATGCGACCAGATGGGCATCTCCCGCGGAGAAACCTGGTGGGAAACCGCCGGGGATATCTACCGGACAGAAGAGGAAGCACAGGCCCAGCTCGACGAGGCCCTGTCGAAAGTGAGTTTCTGACACACAAATAACATATGCAGGACCAGGAGATCATCAGCAAAATATTACTGAATGATGAGGTCGGCTTTCAACAACTTATTAAGAAATACCAGGAGCTGGTGTTTGGCACCTGCTTCAGGCTGCTTGGTAACAGGGCCGATGCCGAGGACCTCTCACAGGAGGTCTTCCTGGAAGTGTTTCGCTCCCTTGTGCACCTGAAAAACACGGATGACATGGGAGGATGGATCTACCGGATCTCCTATACCAAGTGCATCAGCTACATGCGCAAAAGGAATCCCGCCAAAGCTTCTCCCGGAAATGACCCGGAAGAGGTGACCCTGCTCATGGAAAATGCTTCCGGCGATAAAGACAGGGATACCCCGCACCGGACCCTTGAACAGAAAGAGGCCGCCGCCCACCTTTTCGAAAGGATCGACAGGCTGCCCGATAAGCAGAAACGTGCATTTCTCATGCACAAATTTGAAGGATACTCGCACACCGAAATCTGCGCCGCACTGGACCTCACACAGGCGTCGGTGGAGTCTCTCATCTACAGGGCAAAAGTAAGCCTGAGGAAATCCCTGGTGAATTATTTTGAAAACTACTGATTATGAATAAAATAAAGCGACAAAGAATCGTCCGGTGGTTGAATATATTTCTGCTGATTATCAATGTTTCAGCAATCGCAACCATCCTGCTGATGAATTCCGGAACAGCCCCCGAAAATGAATCGGCGCAATTTTCCTCCGACGAGTTCCTGAGAGACTACCTGCACCTGACCGACGAACAGTACCGGGAAATCTCTGAAATGGATGCAAAAATATTCAGGGTATACCAGAACATCATCGATATGCAGTGCGAAGCACAGTTCAAACTGCTCGGAGAACTATCGAAGGACAATCCCGACAGGCAATATATGGACTCACTGGTGGTGAATATCGGCCGGTTGCATACAGGCCTCAAGCGGCAAACTGTCAACCACTTTACCAATATCCGTTCGGTGGTGGACGACGGACAGGAGGAGTTGCTGGAACAACTGCTGATCGATATGATGGAGATGAACAAACAGTGTCAGTTCTGTAATAAGACCGACTGTGACCGGCGCAACCAGCTGTTTTCAGATAAAAAAACAAGATGACCCGGCGGGCGCCAGATTTATCACCCGACTGCGTCATAAAGAATAATGCAACCTGAAATCATTAAAAAACAATAACAATTCCGGAAATGAACTGTAACAAAACCAGGCACGCGATCATCAAAGGGGAAATAACACCCGAAGCTGCAGCACACATCGCCGGGTGTAATCCATGCCGCTCGATACATGAGAACGTGGGGATGACCATGGCATTGCTCGACCTGGAAGTGGAGGTGCCTGAAAACCTCGCCGAATCGATACTGTCCCAAAGGAAAGAACCCGTGCTACGGGCAACCAGGAGCATCGGACTGGCAACCATCATCCAGGTGGCTGCCGTGATTTGCTTCGGCATCTTCATCGGCCACCAGTTCGGCAGGTACGCGGGTCCCGTGCAACGGTCTGCTTCAACAGATCCGGTGAAACAATACTTTAAGGCACATCATTTCAACCTGGAACGCTCCGATTTCAGGTCACCCACATTTTTTTACCCAAAAAACCCATGAACAAAAAGAAAAAACGCAAAAACAAGATCACCAACTGGCCAAGGGTCATTCTGCAGTGGTCGGTCATCGCATTCATTGTAGTGCTGGCACTCCGACAGGTTTTTAACAGCAGCTATACCGCCGATTTCGAAGCCTATTGTCCGTTTGGCGGGCTCCAGGCCGTCGGCAGCTATTTCCTCAGCGGAAGCCTGTCGTGCACCATGACCAGTACCCAGATGGTAATGGGAATACTGCTGCTGATCGGTGTGATCCTGCTCAGCAAGCTATTCTGTGCCTATGTCTGCCCGATCGGAACTTTCAGTGAATTCCTGGGCAAAGCAGGTGAGCGGCTGAAGATCCGTATCACCATCAAGGGACTGGCCGACAAATTGCTCAGGTCACTTAAATATATCCTGCTTTTTATAACCCTCTATTTCACCCTGGGATCGAACGAACTGTTCTGCAAGGAATACGACCCGTTCTATGCGATCGCTTCCGGATACGATACCGATGTGACAGCACTCTATGCCACAATCGCCATCGCCATCACAGTGCTGGGTGCCGTCTTCATCCGGCTCTTCTGGTGCAAATACCTGTGTCCGCTGGGCGCCATCTCCAACATCTTCAAATTCACCTGGTTCTTCCTGGCCGTCATGGCCCTCTACCTCGGACTGCGTGCATTTGGCGTCGATATCCACTATGTATGGCCCCTCGCAGCCGCCTCCCTGGGCGGGTATATCATCGAACTGCTCGGACAACGATCAAGGATGTTCCCGGTGGCGAAAGTCACCCGCAACGAAGATACCTGCACCAATTGCCAGCTGTGTACCATCAAGTGCCCGCAGGCCATCGATGTGGCAAGCGTAAAAACCGTGAAGCATGTGGATTGCAACCTCTGCAGTGACTGTCTCACCGTGTGTCCCGAAAAAAACACCCTCACCATCAACAAGAGGAAAAGCCTGAAATGGATGCCGGCCATCTCCATCGTGGCACTCTTTGCCCTGGGCCTCTTCCTGCAATCTTTCTGGGAGATCCCCACCATCAATGAAAGCTGGGGAGAACCCAATGAAAACGCCCAAATGGCAACCTACTCGCGCGAAGGACTGAAAAATATCAAGTGCTACGGAAGTTCCAAAGCGTTCGAGTCACAAATGAGAAAAGTCAACGGCGTATATGGCGTGGCCACTTTCGTTGGTACCAAAAAGGTGGAGATCACCTACGACCCGGAGATCATTTCTGAAGAAAAACTGGAAGAAAGCCTCTTCACCCCCAGCAAAACTGTCCTGCGGACACTGCCTGCAGGAACAGAAACACTTACCGAAGTAAGCTTTCTGCTTGAAAACTTCTTCGATACCTTCGACTTCTCCTACCTGGCCCGGCTGCTTCAACAGGAAACCAAAGCCACAGCCGTTTTATCTGAATTCGCCTGCCCGGTAATCGTGAAAATCTATTTCCCTGCTGAAGAAGATATCGATGAAACAGCACTCAAAGAAGTGATCGAATCAGAAGTCCTTACATACGAAGTACAGGACAAAACCATGGAAGTGGAGCTTAAATTTGAAGTAGTGGGCGATTTTAAAAAGACACCTGTTGAAAAGGGAGCCTACATCGCAACCCTCTTTGACCCTTACATGCGAGCTTTCAATGACGCCAAAAAATATGACAGCACGGTAATAAATATCTACAGCATCCCCATGGGCAAAAACACCAGGCTTACGAAACGCCTGCCCTACCTGGTAAGCCATCTTTCCAACAACGACGGGATCATTAAACTGGAAACAAGACTCGATGAAGCGTATAAACAAGTGATCGACATTTCGTATATTGACACAATGACCAACGCACTCGAGGTATTCGGAATGATCAGCGCCGACAGCCTGAAGGTCTCCTATACCAGCGGTAAACAGGAAATGGTCGAAAATATGTTTGATTTTTCTGAACAAGAACAATAAAACCATTATTATGAAAAAAATTCTATCATTCATACTGGTACTCATCACGCCGTTCATTGCCAGCGGACAGTTCACATTTGAGTGGGAAGAACAGCTCATCAACGAAGACAATAACATGAAAGGCATGAGCATTGTCAACGACACCACCACCCTCCTGGCCGGCTATGGCCGTACCTTTGTAAATTCACGGGACCTGGGCCAAACCTGGGAGAAAATCCCCCTGCTCGACCCCATGTTCGACTGGGCCGATATCAGCATCAACAGCTCAGGACTAGGCTTTGCCGTGTGCGGCGATGACAAAGTGGTCGACAATCCCGGCGGCGGTGAACCTGATGTGTATGCCGACGGGGTACTCCTGAAAACCACGGACCATGGCGCTACATGGACCGTATTCAATATTACGGAGATCGGGCTCCCTGAAGATGATCCGGAAAAATTCCCTGCAGCAGAAGGATGCTTCGCAAGAAATTTCCGCTCGGTGGAAGTGCTCGAAGACAACACGGTATACCTGGGCATGGGATGGAAATACCACAACCCCGTTACCGGTGAAACCACGAATATAAAAGGAAACCTGAAAACAGCGGACCAGGTCACCTGGACGCCAATTGAAAATGGCGTTGTACATACCCAGTTTATCGAATCAGGCTCTGATGATATATATTACGGCGGGCCTTATCATCTGTTCCGTGAAGAAGTGGGTAGCGACAACGTAACCGATGTCTACCCTGCACTTACGGCAGCCGCTGGTGATCCAACCGTATTAATCAACGATGTCACTCTTGCACCCGATGGCGCTGCCTACGTGGTCACATTTAATAATGGGATATTTGTTACCCACGACCGAGGCGCAACTTTCAAATTGCTGGAAAATGGTGCACACACCGGCAGCAACGACATGCTCCTGGTCAATGACTCTGTCTGGATCGTGCTCGGCCTTAGCGGATCATCACTGGCCACACGTGACAGCGGTGCAACCTGGGTGAGTTGCTATCCCGGGGTCGCATGCGACGAGATCGGTGGTATCCTGAACGACAGCATCATCGGACTGGGAGAATCCTATATCCACAAACTCGCAGTCGCCGATGCCATCGCAGGCAACTATACCTGGAAAAGCCAGTTGATAAAAGCCGGTCAGGACATGCAGAAAATGCACATCACCGATGCGAACAATGCCATTATCGTCGGTTATGGGAATACCCTGGTCGCTACAAATGACGGGGGTATCTCCTGGAACGACATCGCAACCCCCGAACTGTTCATATACGGGGCATCCTACGATTTTGAAGCAGTCAGTGCCGCGTCCGATACGGTTTCCTGGGTGATCTCCAAGCGGATGTATGTGGCAGACTACAAGGACAACAGTACAGTATCGGATCTCTTTGCACATGGATTGGTCTACAAAACCACGGACCTCTGGAACTCCTGGGAACTGATCAACCACCTGAACATCGGAACCGGTACCGATCCTGCCTACAATCCGAATGCAGACGGTGCCTACGGATTGGATCCCCTTACCGTGACCGCAATTGACGACAAAGTGGTGTACATGGGCGCCCGGTGGCTCGACACCATAGCCGGCTATGCCAACAAGGACGAACACTCCAATGTCTTCAAAAGTATTGATGGCGGCGATAGCTGGACAACGATCCTCAATGATTATGAAGGGAAAGTGATCAACCAGGTCCTTTTCCTCGATGAAAACAACGGCTTCGTGATCGGGAACAACATCTTCCAGGTGACCGCAGACGGGGGACAGACCTTTACCGATCTCTATCCTGTGCTTGTATCCACCGGCAGTCCGGCAGACGACAATATATTCCTCAAAAGCATTGAATATGTAAATGCCGACAAATGGTACCTGCTCAGTTCTGTCGATGGCGTGTTTGTCACCGAAGACGGCGGACAGAATTTCAGCAAGCTTCCCAGCATCGGTGGCGGCGGCGGCATGGCGGTACTGAACGATTCCACGATCATCGTCCTTGGATCCTCCACCAAATCGAAAATCTCCTGGGACCGTGGCTCAACCTGGCACAACTGCTATCCCGGCTCCACCATCTGGGAAATCGGGGGGATCCTCGACGATCAGCTGGTGGCCCTGGCGAAGTCCAGCCTCTACAAGATCCCGCTGGCCGACCTGGAAGCACCTTCATCGGAAGCGGAGATCCTCTCTTTCTCACTCGATGCACAGACAGGAGAAGCGGTCATTGACTCCGGAAACGGTACAGTTTCCATCGAAGTGGCTGCCGGAACCGATGTTACGGCCCTCAGCCCGGTCATCACGGTCTCCGAAGAGGCCACCATCTCCCCTGCATCGGGAGCGGCACAGGATTTCACCAATCCGGTTACCTATACCGTTACCGCGGAGGACATGGCAACCACCCGTGACTGGACCGTAACCGTGACCATAGCGGTGGGTATCGAAGAAGCAGAAACGGCCATCACCATGTATCCGAACCCCGTAACCGACAGGCTGTTCCTGGGTAACCTGGAATCCATCGACCGGATCAGGGTCTCCACTATCACGGGAAGTACCCTCCTGGAAATGGAAACCCCGGCCGATGCAGCTACACTTGATATGCGCAACTATAAAGACGGAATCTATTTTATCTCGTTCACCGGGAAGGACGGAGCCGTCACAGCACGGAAATTCATGATCAATAAATAAAACCATCGCTGCCCCGGAGCCAACCGCCCGGGGCGGCCTTTTACAACAACATGATCCGACGCATCACCATACTGATCCTCCTGGCATGCATGGGTCTGCCCGCATGGCTTTCTGCCCAGGAAGGCATTCAGCTTGAAGGAAAGATCACCGACAAAAAAACGGGCGAACCGGTGATCGGTGCGGCAGTGAACCTGAAGGACCTGGATATCTGGACGGTCAGTGACACCGCCGGAAGATTCATCTTTGAGAATGTCAGGCAAAGGCACTATACCATCGAGGTACAATGCCTGTGTTACGAGCGAACCATAGAAGAATTCGATGTGATCCCCGGGCAGTGCCTCAACCTGGAACTGGTCCCCACTTCGTACGACATGCAGGAGGTAAGCGTACTGGCAAAGAAAAGCAGCAACATCGCCACTACCACTACCATCGGGAGTGCGGCTATTGAACACATCCAGGCCACCGGGCTGAAGGACATCATGCAGCTGCTCCCGGGCAACCTGGCAGAAAATCCGGATATGTCCGGACCCCAGCAGATCTCCATCCGGGAGATCGGGACCGACCGGAACACTGCGATGGGAACAAGCATCCTGGTAGACAATGCACCGCTATCGAATGATGCCAACCTGCAGGTGATGAGCACCTCAGTGTCACGTTCAGGTGAATTCAATACCGTTGCTGACCGGGGTGTGGACCTGCGCCGGATCTCCAGCGACAACATTGAGTCGGTGGAGGTGATCAAGGGCATCCCCTCGGTGGTCTATGGCAACCTCACCTCGGGGGCCGTAGTGGTGAAAACCAAAGCGGGCTACAGTCCCCTGGAAGTGCGGCTGAAAACCGATCCGAAGATCAAGCAGGCTGCTGTGGGCAAAGGATTCAGGATCCCCGGTAACAAAGGGTTTCTCAACGCCAATGTCGACTACCTCTCGTCCTATTCCGATGTGATCAGCAAATACCAGGGATACAAGCGGCTGACCGCACAGACCAATTATTCCAACACGGTGATGAAAGCGACCAATCCGCTGACACTGAATGCCCGGTTCAGCCTTTACGGAACCCTGGATAATTATAAGACCGATCCCGATGCCATGGTCGCGCAGGAAGAATATTCGACCAGTGACCAGGGACTGCGACTCAACCTGGGTGGAAAATGGTCGCTGAACAAGAAGCTGCTGACTGACATCAACTATACCTTTTCTGCTTCCTATGCCCACGAGGTAAGCTACCAGAAGAAGTACCGCACCTCCAGTGGCGGGGTCACACCAATATCCATCGCCGGGGAGGAGGGCGAAAACTTCGGAATATACCTGCCCACCGAGCAACTGACCGAACTCACCGTGGATGGCAAACCGCTGGATATATTCGGACAGGTGACCTTCAACAAGACCCAGATCCTGCAGCACAACATCATCAATAAGATTTTGTGGGGCGCTGAATACAGGTACGATGGCAACCTGGGGGATGGACAACTATACGATATTGAAAATCCTCCCTTCATTTCCAACAGCGCCAGCCGTCCGCGTTCGTTTAAAGAGATCCCTGCCCTGCAGTCCTATTCATTGTACCTGGAAGACAAGCTGATCCTGCCGCTGGGTACCACCAAACTGAACCTCCAGGGCGGTTTCAGGCTGAACAATTACCAACCGGAATCTTTAGTGGACAGCCGGGTGGGATGGTACCTCGAACCCAGGCTGAATGCCAGTTACGAGATTCTCAACAACAGGAACAACAGCATTTTCCAGATCCTGACCATCAATGCGGGGATCGGAAAAACGTACAAATCCCCAACCCTGCTCTACCTCTATCCCGATAAAGCCTACTATGATCTGCCCGTGCTGGATTATTACACCGGGGATCCTGCCACCCAGACCGCTGTCTTTTACTCCATGAATTACGAAACGGGCAACCCGGACCTGAAACCCTATGAAAACCTTAAAAAGGAAGTGGGAATGGATTTCCACCTTGGTCCTGTAGCAGGCAACATCACCGCCTTCAGCGAGAACCTGGAAAACGGTTTCGACCTGGTTTCAAAATATGAATTCATCACAGGATACAGGTATGTACGCGACAGCATCCCCGACGGGACCAAACCCGATCTCTCCACCCTGCCCATTGAAAATTTCGACCACATCCTCTCCTACCTCACCCCTGTGAACAACCAACGGACCGTTAAATCGGGTGTGGAATTTGCATTCGATTTCGGGAAGATAAAAGCGTTATATACCGAGTTCACGGTGGATGGCGCTTACCTGCGCACCACGCGGTATTACAGCACGGTAGACTACCCCTATCTGCCCAGCTCGGCCTCGCCAAAACAATACCCCAATATCGGCATGTACCCGGCCGGGGAATCGAAGATCAGTGAACGACTCAACACCAACCTGCGGATGGTCACCCAGGTGCCGCAATTAAGCATGGTCCTCACCACTACGTTCCAGGTGGTCTGGTTCGACAACTACTGGTACCCGTTCTACGATGAGGCCCCGTTATACCTGTTCGACAAAGACGGTACCATCACCGAATACACAGAGGAGATGCGGACCGATCCGGATTTTATGCGGTATTACGACGATAAGACACAGTTTTATTATCTCACCGAGTCCCTGCCCCCGCTCTTCCTGGCCAACATCAGGCTCTCGAAGGAGATCGAGGACAAAATGGTACTGAGCATGTTTGTCAATAACTTTATGAATTACAGGCCCATGCACCAGTATATCCGCAGCGAAAGCTATACAAGGCGCAATCCGTCCATCTATTTCGGAGCAGAAATCAAATTCAGGATCTGATGATGCGATGCGTGGCGAATATGAATAAAATTTAAGTGTAAGACATTAAGACCACAATGGAATAACCAGAAATGAATATAAGCATGAAACATATGATCCCCCTGGTCCTTTTGCTGACGGTGCTGCATTCCTGTGTTGAGCCGGACCCGGATGCACATGCCTATACCGT
>Ga0180429_10004650_pt1 | contig 10945 bp, 16 predicted proteins | sample SS_ome_FD_132428 | JGI IMG/M metagenome (GOLD analysis project Ga0180429, IMG submission 132428) | Hypersaline lake sediment archaeal communities from the Salton Sea, California, USA - SS_1_S_1 metaG | ecosystem: Environmental > Aquatic > Non-marine Saline and Alkaline > Hypersaline > Sediment ... | reverse complement strand
ATGGTTCCCCTTCGCCGTACTGAAGCCACGCCGGGCGGCACCCAAAAGCACCTGCGAGCTTTTTTATATTGTCCTTACCTGCCGGTGTCCCGCGCATGTAGCGACTTATTGTCCCTTTAGGTAGTCCCGCCATCGTCTCTACTTTGGTATAGCTGGTTATTTTTAGGTATACCATCATTTCCCATATTCTCTTTCCAAATGGGTTATTAGGAGGCTCTGGTACCCTGCCCGGGTTATTTTTCTGCGTCAATTTAGGATTGTTGTTTGACATTACTGCACCAATGTAGGTATATTCTCCCCAGTTGGATATGGAGAATTGATAATGGGATCCCAAAAAGCAGAAACAGACCATTGGCCGAGCCCGCACCTGAGAGGTGGAGCACTTCCTAACCGGAAATTCTCCAATCCAACACCCCTCGAAGGTGCGGCCGGCTTTTTTCTACGGACTATCCCTGATACTGACAACACTTCATCCTCCGGACTCAACATACCAAGGTCAGGGATTTTCGCAAGGACGAATCATGCTCACTGATGACGAATGCTACGAGATCCTAGGAGATCAGGCGAAGGGGCGGACGCCCGAACAGGTCCGCGAAGTTGCCGAACTCTTCTACGAAACCGCGCGCATGGTCATCAGGAGTTCCCGAGAGCCGCAGTGCGATCCGTGGAGTCAACGGAAGCCTCGCGGCCGGACTGCACAGAGGCTGAAGGTTCAGCAAAGTAAAGCAGGGAGGTAACCATGTCATACGTTGTGAAGAAGACCCGGACGGCCGAGGATTTCCTCGGGATCGACGGGGAGGGGAGACCCACCTGGGGCAACAAGCGGGAAGGAGCACATGAGTTCCGAACGCCCTCCGCTGCCAGGTTCACGTCGCGCCACGAGCCCGACTCGGTGGTCTATCAGGTCACCCCCGGAAGGTTCGGCGAGTTCCTCGACGAGGTCCCGGCGCCGGAACAGTCGGAGGTGTCCCCATGAGGCGGTACAGCAACGGCTTTCCCGAGACAGACTGGCATTGCATCGCCGAGGTTCTTGTCGATGAGCGCTTCCGTCAATGTCGCAAGCGCCGCGGCCACGGCCCGGACGGCGCCTTTTGCCTGATGCATGCCAAGGCGCTCAAGAAAGGGCGTCCCGTTCGCGTCCCTGAGGAGGTGCAGTCATGAGTCGCACCTGGTACTTGGCCAAGGGATGGAAGGATGGGCAACCGATCGGCGATCAGATCTTTCCGGCCTCGAGTCGATCGGAAGCGGGCCGAAACGCCCGAGACGTGGTCCGGACGAATCACGGGCCACAGGCGCAAATCACTAGTATCACAGATCTTGGACTCTGTCACACCTGCAATGGGCCGGCTGAGGGTGGGGACCCGTGCCGGTACTGCAGGAGGGGGCGCTAGAGATGGCGGGTGGCAGTGAGTATAGGAGCGGTGGCCGGAGGGAGGAACCCCTCCCTCTGGTCGTCGCGTTTATCGTCGTGGTGTTGTTGGTGCTTCTCTATTCGTGACTGGAGGTAATTTGTCATGAAGGTTGAGAATTTCAACGTTTCGTACGGACTCAAGCGGCCGACAGGGGAGCAGTACTCCTCTCAGTCGGCCCTGGTCTCGTTCTCTATCGGCGACGTACAGCCGGACGAGAAGAACGAGAAGAATATCAAGGAATCGATCCGCTGGCTCTTTGGCATCTGCCGGTCCGAGGTCGAGGCACAGATGCAGGTGGAGCCGACGGGCATGCCGCCGCGGCAGCAACCGCCGCCCCAGCAGGCCCCCCAGGGTGGTGGCTACGGGGGGAACGGAGGTGGGAACGGCGGGGGTGGTAAGGAACCGTCCAAGAAGCAGATCGGCGCCATTTTGGCAATCGGCAGATCACTGGGAATGTCTGCCGAGGACCTCAAAAAGGAAGCGAACGTCAATAGGTTCGAAGAACTGACAGGGGCTCAGGCCTCGAAGTTCATCGATTTTCTCAAGAAGAAAGAGGCGGCTGTTGGAGGTGGCTAGCCTCAGGCACAGGGGGGAAGCCAAGGCGGTTGGCCGCCTCCCGAAGGGGAGTGCCCTTTCTAACGCCTGACTCGAGGGAGGGATCTCAACAGTGAGGAATTTCGGACAGATTCGAGTCGGATTCTGGCCTGAGATTCAAGGAGTCTCGGACCAGTCAAAACTCCTCGCCTGCTACCTGCAAACTTGCCAGCACGGCAACGGCCTCGGGTGTTTCAGGCTTCCGGCGGGCTACGTGACGACTGATATCGGATGGGAGATAGTGACCTACAAGGAAGCGATCAGCGAACTCGCCGAGGCTGGAATCCTCTTCATCTCAAACGACTGGGTTTTCGTCCCGGAGGTCCTTGCCACCAACCCGATCAAGAACACCAACATCGCGAAGGGGGTTCTGAAGATCTTCAACGACCTTCCGGATCTTCCATTCCTCCACGAAATTGCCGTGGCTTTGCAGAGCCATCGCGAATTCATGAAACGGTTCGATGGAATCGAAGCCGACCACAAAGAACGGATGGAACAACACTTAAAATCTGTTTCGAAACAGTCTCAAAACAGTAAGCAAACTGTTTCGAAACAGTTAGCAAACGGTTCGGAAACGGTTCCAGAACAGTCACGAAACGGTTCCGAAACTGTTTCCGAACCGTTTGCAACCAATGATATTGATACTGATACTGATATTACAAAGACAGAAGAGGGTGGCACTCCGGGCGGCCAGAAGGCCGCCGCCGCTTCCGGCTCACCGCCGAAGCGTCGCACCTCGAAATCTTCCAAGGCTCCCCCGATCTCTCAGGAGATGCTCCACAACTTTTTCGTGATCTACAACCGCATGGCGAAGCGCGCCGGCCTTGCGGAGATCGCCGAGTGGCCGATGAATCCTCGCCTGATCAAGGCGTTGAAGAACAACCTCCGCCGGCCGTACTGGGCGGAGAACTGGCAGGCGGCGCTCGAGCAGGTGCCGGAGTCGGAGTACCTCACGCAGAAGATCAACGAGGGGAGTGGGATGACGGTCTACGAGTTCCTTCGCGCGGACATGGTTGAGCAGATCATGGCAAAGGCGCGGGAGCGAGACAAGGGTGCGGAAAACGAGGCGATCGTAGCGGCACTGGCCAGAGGTGAATCATGAACGACCAACTCCTTCAGGACTTTCTCTCGGATCTCGACGACATGGCGGCCGCGCTCGCCGGGAAGTACACCCTGGCTCAGAAGCAGTCTTTTACCAGGAGCATCGCTCTGAAGCTCAACCCAACGCGGCCAGAGTGGAAGGCTGCGATGGAATACCTGGTCGAGAACTGGGAGCTGAAAAGCCTGCCTCGCCAGTCTCATTTCCGAAAGGCCCTCCACGCCACGCGCGGACCTGGCGTCTCCCGCCCCCAGGCCACCAACTGCGACCGCTGCGGCGGAACCGGGTGCCTCCTCTTCCACCGGATCGACGGCTGGGACGTGGTGGGCAGCGAGGTGTGCCGGTGCGAGTGTTACAAGTCCAACCTCGCCTCGATGCGCGACATCATCGACGCGGGGAAGGCGCCACTCGGCGCGCGTCAATTTTCAGAGATCAACGGCGCCCCGATCGACGGCCGGAGCACGGACCGGCTTCCGCACCTGCTCCGGCAGGAGCTCCGGGAGCGCCGGCGCCAGGGCGGCCGCATGCCAGGGGAGGAGGTGGCCAATGCCGTCGGTCTATGAGGACAACCTCACGGTGAAGGATGTGGTCGGGCAGCTCGACGGGATCTCTCAGGTTTTCCGTATGGCGTTCCATGCGTTCGATGAGGTCGACCGCCAGTTGGACGTGCTGATCGCGAAGGAGCCCTGGCCACGGATCCGGATGATGAGGAACCGCGCGCAAGGGATGGATCGAATGGCGCGCCGGCTTCACTCGGAAATCAAAGCCCTCACAGGATCAATCCGTTCGGAGGCGGACCTGCTCCGAGCGCGTAGACGGACAGAACGATTTTACCTCGGTAGCGACGAATGGAAGGAGCATCTCATGGACTTTGGACGAAGCGACTGGAACGAAAACAAGGAAGCGCTGATCAACGGCGACGGACCGATCCCGCCGAATGAGCCGGTCTTTCTGATCAGGGCTCAGGACGTGGCCGGGCCCCATGCGATCGATGCCTGGGTGAAGACTATGAGATCCCTAGGTGCGCCCCCTCATATCATTGATTCGGCGCTCAGCACTGCCAACGCAATGAGGAACTGGCCACTCCGAAAGCTGGCAAGTATGCCGAAGCCACGGGATCCGCAGTTGGGCCTCTTCGACGGGGACCTGGTCGACCACGAGGAGATCGCGGAAGCGGCCAAGAGAGAGGGGATCCAAATCCGGCTGGACGGGGAGCCCGGACTGCGGCCGAAGGCGGAACTGGTCGAGGCCCTGGTGGCAACGGGGAATTACGAGTACGTCGAACATGAAGGCGAGAGCGTTCGCATCCGCAAGGCCACCCCGGTGGGAGCGAACTAGTGAAGCACGCTTCCCTCGCCTATCTCGATCATGTTCGCGGCCAGAGGTGTGCGGCTTGCGGTTATCCCAACGCCCAGCCGCACCACCTCAGGGCCGTGGGCATGGGGTGCAACCGGAAGCACCCGATGAAGCGTCACTTCACGGCGGTCCCACTCTGCGCGAAGTGTCACCGGGAGGTGGAGCAGATAGGGATGAAGAAGTTCGCGGAGCGGTACGTCGTCGACCTCTACTTCGAGTGTCTCAACACACTCGCCGATTTCATTTGGAAGGAGCAGTCATGGTAAAGCGGGTCATGGTCCACAAGGACCGCGCCGAGGGGAAGTTCTGGATCACTGCCGAGGAAGCCGCGTTCATGAAGGATTTCCTCGACTTCGCGATCCCCGGGATCGTCTTCCTCCAGCAGATGAACCGGGGGCAGAGGGATCCGGTCCTCCACAATGATCGAAAGTTCACCCTCGACCGCATGACGGTGGAGGCCAGGCTCATTCACCGGTTCCAGATCGCGGCGACGGCGACGAAGCGCGCCCAGCGAAAGGTCGATCTGTCGGACGTGGATATCAAGAATCTCGACTTCTGCCTCAAGCACTACGAGGCGGGGGAAAACTATTTCAAGGCGCTCGGCGGTGCGGGCTCGGACGGCGGCGATCGCGGCCCGAACCCGGCCGAGTGGCTTGAGTTCGAAACAATGTTTCTGAAGCGCCTTCACACGGCGATCCATTAATCAGGGAGGTAGAGATGACGGCGGACAACAACGGCAACATAGTGAGTCTCGGCGGAAACGAGATCCACAACATCAAACCATTCATATTTGCAGCAGCGGCGGACCTACATTTTCGGGAACAGGATCTTTCCGTCCGGCGCCGGGCGTGGGAGTACATGCTCGACACGTGCACGGAGCGCACGATTGACCTGGTCGTGATTTGCGGCGACGTGTTCGACCACCACAACATCCACGGCCGGACCTGTTCGATGGGGACGGTGTTCAACGCCTTTTTCGAGCCGCTCGACGCATGGTTGGGTAACGACGCTGACCGGCGGTGCATCATCGTCCGGGGGAACCATGACATCGCAACGGCGGGTCAGGACGACTGCCTGGTTGGGCTGGACCGGCGGGCGGGTATCTACGTCTCGCGAAAGACGGAACGACTGTCACTCACACCAAGGATCGACCTCCTTACACTGCCGTGGCAGGGAGAGATCCGCAAGGCTGACGAACTCGAGAAGTTCACGATCCTGGCCGGCCACGCGTCGGTTGCGGGCGCGCTGATGAACCGGACCCAGCGGTCGGTGGGTGGGGAGTTCACGGTGTCGCTGGAGGACCTGAAGGGGACGGGGGCGGACCTGGTGCTGTTGGGGGACTATCACCGGAGGCAGGAACTGTTCATGTCGGATGAGGGTCCGGCTGGTTGCTACATCGGCGGGTTCGTCCAGAAGGATTTCGGAGAGGGTAGCTACCTCGACGCGGTCGATGAGAGAGACGGAACCGCAGAAGCGCTCGGCGATACACACGGTGGAAACCCCGACGGTTTCGCGATTATCCAGGTGCCCGAATCCCATGTGGCCACTGTCGACTTCGTCCCCATTCCCTTCGCTCCGAAGTTCATGTCGTTCAACAACGACGGGTGGGAGTACGCCAAAGAAGAGCTCGATACGACCGACAAACACGTCCGCATCATCGGCCCCACGCCCCCCGAGGACATCCCGGACGGGGTGAAGTACGAGTACCGGCCCGACCCGAACGAGACGAGGGAGCGGCGCGCGGTGTCGGAAGAGTTCAACCTCGAACAGAGCCCGGGCGAGCTCCTGGCGGCGTGGATCGAGGCGAACAAGAACACGAACGGGGACGTGGAGGCTGCGATCACCGGTGCCGACCTCACTCACACCAAGGGCCTCCTGGCTCAGATCCTCGCGAAGCAGGACATCACCATTTCCGAGCCCGCCGGCGAGGGCCTGAAGGCGATCCGGCGGATCGTTCTCGAGAACATCGGCCCGCACAAGCGCACCGTCTGGGAGCCGGAGAAGGAGGGGCTCACCGCCCTGGTCGGCCGGATCGGGGCCGGGAAGACGTACATCCTCGAGGCGCTGCCGGCGGTGGCGTGGGGGGAGTACCCGTTCCGGAAGGGTGGGTTGTCGAACCGGCTGACGTGGGGGGGGGAGAGTAAGGGGCTGATCGAGGTGGAGATCGAGACCTCGCTCGGCAACATCTACGGATTCGTGCGGACCGTGAAGCGGAGCGGAAGTGACATCTGCTACATCTACAAGTTCAACTCGAATGATGACGAGGGTAGCCATGTCGCCGGTCCGAAGTCGGCCGATGTGGCGGCGAAGGCGACGGAGATCCTCGGCTCGAAGAAGGTTTTCCTCGGCTCGATCTTCGCCACCCAGAAGCAGGTAATGAACCTGTTCCAGCTGGGGCCGGCGGAGCGGAAGGAGTTTTTCGCGGAGCTGCTTGGCACCGACGACCTGCTCCTGATCGGGAAGGCGGCGAAGACGGAGAAGGAGCGAATCGCGGCCGAGATCCAGCGGGACACGGCGACTATGGAGGTCCGCCAGGACGAGGCCGCTGGCGCCGAAGCGATCCGGAAGAACCTGGCTGTGCACAACGAGCTACACGAGGCGCTGGTCACCGAGCAGGCCGAGAAGGCGAAGGTGCTGGAGGTGTCCCAGGCCGAGGTCGCGCGGGCGGAGGAGGCGGACGGGATCCAGGAGCGGATCAACCGGTCGACCAAGACGCTCGAGATGAATAGGGAGTCACGGGAGCGGGTCTCGACCCAGAAGGCGGAGCTCGAGAAGTCCGTGGCCGGGAAGGAGGACCTCGAGGCCGCCGCCGCGATCGGGCGGGCGGCGGCGGAGAAGCAGAAGGACCTCGACCAGCTGGCGATCCTCGAGGAGAAGGAGGAGCGGCTGTTAGGGGAACAGAAGGACTTCGCAATTCAGCTCGGCACGGTTGGAAAGGATATTGAAGATCTCAGAATCGCCGTGGGGTCGGCCGGAGACCTCGAATCACTCATCGACGCTGGGAGATCTGCCTTGAAGAGTCTCGGCGAGATCGCCAAAGCCAAGGCGAACAAAGACGGACTGTTGCGCCAACTCGAGTCTGAGGAGCAGTGGGCAGCGAAACTATTTTCCTCACAGAACACCGTTGAGGAATTCGAGACGCATGATGTTTGCTCCACGTGTCCTCTCTACCTGGAGGCCTCAACTGCGAAGTCTGAACTAGACGAAAAACAAGAGCTCATCAATAAGCTCAAATCGCAGATCGATTCGATAAAACTTCCCACTTCTGAGGCAGTACAGGCACTGAAAGAGGAGGATCGCAAAGGTGCGGAAGCGCGACAGGCGTTGGGTAGGATCGAAGCCCAGACCGAATCCCTGGGTGAAAAGCTCAAAGAGAAGGAGCTGGTCGAGGAAAAGATCAAAGTCGTGCGTGACGAGATTGTTGAGGTCCAGTCCCAAATCTCGATGATCAAAAGCAACCTCGGCGACTGGACCCACGAGCTGGCCGAGTCACGGATCCAGGAGGGCCAGGAGGCGGAACGGAAGCTGGCGGTCATCGAGAAGTCGGACGACCTCCTCGAGGAATACACCAGACAGCTCCACGGCCTCAACCTCGACATCGACACCCTCGAGAAGTCGATCAAGGCGGCGAACGAGACACTGGCCGGCCTGCCGGACCTCTACGTTGTCAGAACGCGTCTTCGGAACGCCGAGGAAGCCCTCGACAAAGTGAACAAGCAGATCCCCGGCATCCTCCGCCGGATCGGGGAGCTCGAGGCCGGGCTGAAGAAGGCAGAGGAGGCCACGGCCGAGGTCGACGAGCTCAGGCTGAAGATCGCCGACGCTGGCGACGACCTCCGCGCGTACACCCTTCTCGAGTTGGCATTCAGTCGCGACGGTATCCCGCAGTACCTGGTGGACGTGGCCATGCCCGACCTCGAGGCGATCTGCGCGGACATCCTCGAGGCGCTGGGCGGGCGGTTCACGATCAAGATCAAGACCCAGGACGAGGTTGGCCAGGGATCGAAGAAGAAGCTGGTCGAGGACCTGATCTTCGAGGTGACGAACTCGAAGGGCCACACGGCCGACGTGGGCGAGTTCTCGGGCGGAGAGCAGACGCTCCTCGCTCAGGTGGTTCGGGTGGCGGTGGCGGCCTGGCTGTCCCGCCGGTCCGGGTGCAGGAACCAGGTGTTCGGAGCGGACGAGCCGTTCGACGGGCTCGACGAGGACACTGCGATCGACATGCTCGACCTTCTCCAGGGCGACAGTCTGGGGCTCGAGCAGGTGCTGCTGGTCTCGCACTCCTCCTACCTCCTCAGCACCGTCGAGAACCGGGCGCTCCTGGCGAAGAAGAACGACGCGCCGGTCTGGGAGTCGGAGCGGGAGGCCGGGATCCAGGGGGCGTACTACGCGGAGGAGGAGAAGGGGGAGCTGTTCGCCGAGGTTGGGGCGGGGGAGGAGAGCTGATGGCAAAAGAGATGAACATGATCTTCGATGAACGCCCGATCCGCGCGGTGTATTGGGGGATTGGGGATCAGGAAGAGTGCTGGACCGTTGACACCGGCAATGTCTCGGAGATCGTCGCATATTTTGAACAGAGCTTCTGCCCCCCCCGTCCATGGGTTGCCATCTATGTTGACGAGGATCTCAGGTTTCGAAGGGATTTGAGCGGGGCAACTGTGCACTACTTCGAGCCGCTCGAATCCGAGGTCGGGGCGGAAGGAGGTGAGGGGTGAAAACGTTTGAGGAATGGTGGGAAAAAGAAGGCGGCAAAGAAAGGCCCTCCATATACCGCGCCATAAAAGAAGCGTGGTTCGCTGCTGAGGATCAGTGGCGGAACGAGCTACGGGGGATGTTTCCGGGATCCAACGATCGTTGGTGGAAGGAAGCAAACTACACCATCGGCATTCAGGAATGCGAACAGGGACGAAAGAGTCTTTTCGACCTTCTTTTTCCTCCGCCGAAGTGCCAATTCAAGGGGTGTGAGAAACCAGCAACCCACATCTTTCAGCGGTCCAACAAAAGAGTTGGCGCTGCCATCTGGCTCGTACAAAAGGAGAGCGATGTTGGGACACACTGCCAAGACCACGGTCTTAAATTAGTCAAGGAGGCATCTCAATGAGACGCCTCGAACGCTACATGTCCGAGCTCGCCCCGCTCCTCGAGTCCTTCGACCGGCGCGGGTTGTGGGCGCTGGCCAGGCGGAAGGGGGTGAGTCTCCTTCCTCACGATACCGTCGCCTTCGAGGTGACGATGCACAAGTTACGAGTGGCCTGTCCCCTCGTCCAGCCGGCGCTCCGGACCGAGTCCAGGGCCTGGCTGGTCGGGCGGGGGTACCGGCCGTGGGCGGAGATGGAACGTACGAACCGGAGCGGGTCAGAAACGACATTGATTGAGGACTGTACCGCGTGAAGAGCTGATGCCTCCGGGAGTTGTCTCCGGTGGCCCGCTCCGGGTCTTTGAAAAACGAGCTCTGCGGCGGCGTGGCGGTAACGCAGAATCGCCGTTAACAAAGGGGAATGAACCCCATGTCTGGGAAACCAGGCCACTTTGACGCCAGCCGTAACGGAATCCGGCCCGCAGAGCTTTTTTTTAACCCTATTTTTTGAAGGAGAGAGTTATGAAGCAGTACATCGGAGCAAAGATTCTCAAGGCGGAGCCGATGACGTCACACGAATGGGTCCTGGAGTCGACTGGAGAGAAAGCGGTCACGGACGACGCTCCCGGTTACAAGGTCATCTATCCGGACAACTACACGTCCTGGTCTCCGAAGGAGGTCTTCGAGAACGCGTATCGGGAGATCACTCCGGGAGAGTTCGAGATCATCGCCGAGGGGCTCAACGCGAAGGAACCGGCCCCACAAGGCTGCGACAGCGGAAGCACGGCGGGATCCTAATACCAACTGAAACCAGTCCCCTGCCCGGCCAAGAGGTGTGTGGAGCCGGAATCCACCGGTGTGCGGTGGTCGGGGCGGGCGGGGGGTTTTTGAGACAGAGGTGGATAGTGAAATTGAGCATACACGCAATCGTGAAAAAGCTGGTTGGACAGATCGATCCGGTCGGAGAAACAAGAGAGGACGAGGAACGTTTCGGGAACCTGCAAACCATGACGGAGTTGGTGGACAAGCTGCTTTCTGACATCGACCAAGTGGGGATGCTTCGGGACCGTCACGAGGCCAGCGTCAGTAAGGCGGGCAAATTCGCCAGCGACTTCTTTGGCAAAATTGGAATCCTTTAATAGGAGGCAACCAGTGGCAGCAACTAAGAATCCCAACTTCGAGGTAGGAGTCTGTTACGGCGAGGACTTCAACGGTCAGGAATTCCGTCCCATTCTCAAAGAGCTGGGGGTGCGGGCGTACAAGGTGGACCTCTACTGGTCCTGGCTCCAGGATGGGAGGGGGGAATATACGCTCGACCGCTTCGAGAAGCTCCTAAACCAGATAGAGCCGGGGGACAAGGCGATCGTCCAGCTCTACACGGACCACCACATCGCGTGCGTAGATCGT
>Ga0180429_10004649_pt1 | contig 10945 bp, 7 predicted proteins | sample SS_ome_FD_132428 | JGI IMG/M metagenome (GOLD analysis project Ga0180429, IMG submission 132428) | Hypersaline lake sediment archaeal communities from the Salton Sea, California, USA - SS_1_S_1 metaG | ecosystem: Environmental > Aquatic > Non-marine Saline and Alkaline > Hypersaline > Sediment ... | reverse complement strand
TGTTGCCACGTTCAGGCCAATCGGCCGGCGCGTGGCCGCGGTCATCTTCCGCGCCGGCGCGCCGATGGCAGAAGATCAATCGGGCGTCGGACAGCCGCGTGGCAATCAGTTCTTTCAGCCGCAAGGTGGCCGGGGCGTGTCTGCGCGGGAACTCGGGCATAAATGCTATTCCGGCCTGCTCGACCCGCTGCTTGACCGACGCGGCCTCCTCCGGCTGTAGATCCAACCCGCCGGCGCAGTAGACCGCCTTGCCCGACTCGCTGGCCGCCAGAATCGGCAGCGGCCCGAACCACTGCGGAGAAAGGATCAGCACGGCGTCGAGATCCTCGCGTCGGACCAGTGCGCGGTAGCTGTCCACGGCGACGGCGGAGAACTCGGTGGCCGCCTGTTGGGCCCGATGAACCACCTGATCGCAGACCGCGCGGACCTTGAACTGAGCGGCCAAAGCGCGCAGCGCGGGTGCATGGCGCTCTGGCCAGGTATCGCCCAATCCTACTAGTCCGACGCGAAGTCTCATCGAGACCTTTCTGGAACGCCGCCACGACACGAGTTGATTATAGCTGTCACCTGGGGGGCACAACAATCCAGACTAGCGAAACGACCAACAACGGGCGCGATAACAGTGTTTAGGTAAGTTACAAAAGATAGCACGTCGAGGTTGGTGAGGAACCCTCTCCTGCCATCCAAGGGGGAAGGAAAATGCCCAGAATATCTTATCGAAAAAAACCCCGCCTCCCCCCTTGTCGGTTCAGATTTACCTGGTAAATTAGTTATTTCCTCGCGCGGGAAGGCAACCAAGGTTGGCTGCAAGACATTCCAAAGTCGGAAGCGGATGTTCCGGCGCCTACCTCACGCCCGTTCTTCTCGCCATACTCTCACACCCTTACGAATAAGGAGATTCCCCAATGTCGTGGCTCATTCTAGCTGCCCTTCTCCAGACACCGACAATCACGGCCGACACGAACAGCTACGCCGATGCCCGCCGCGAGTGCGTCGAGAGCGGCAAGCCGATGGTCGTAATGGTGGGCACCGAGTGGTGCGCTCCCTGCCAGACGATGAAGCGGCGTATTCTGCCACAGATTCTCAAGCGGGGTCTGTTCAAGAAGGTCTCGTTTGCGGTCGTCAACCCCGACCATGACGGTTTGTTGGCCAAGAGGCTCACCGGCGGCGGCCCGGTTCCCCAGTTGGTCATGTTTCGCAAGAGTTCGGACGGCTGGAAGCGTCGCAAACTGGTAGGTGGCCAGAGCGTCGAGTCGGTCGAGAAGTTCATTAACGAAGGGGTTGCCCTGAATGAGGAGTCGAACAAGGCCAATCCGCGGTAACAACCCTTGCTTCCACGCCTGCTACAGCCGAATCAGCGAGACGGCGACCTTCATCAGCCGATCGTCGAGCATCAGGGCGTTCTCGTTGACGTGCTCGAAAGTGACGGAGAGGAACTGCAGTCCGCCGGCATAAGCGATGTGATAGTTGTGGCCGATGATCACCGAGGGGACAGTGACGTGGCTGAACGACCATGACGTTCCGGTGAGCCGTTTCTTGATTCCGCCGGAGATGATATTGGTCATCTCCCCCACTCCGTCGACCACCTCTGGCGTGAGCTTCTCGAAGCTGTCTTGCAACATCGCACCGACGGCCGACATGGCGACCCGCTCGGCGAGGTTCACGGTAATGAATCCCGACACGTCGCCGTGTACGCCGATCATGCCCGTGATGTTACCCAAGTCGGTCGTCGGGACGGCCGAGACACCTACGCATTTAGCCTGGGTGTCGCACATCGTCAGGCAGCTTTCTACTGAGTCCACGATGGCGGTCATTAAGGCCGGATCGGCGGCGAATGCCTTGATGTCGTCGTCGGTTGCGGTGGCAGACATGTGATGCTCCGGGTTTCTAACGATTCTTGCGCTATCAATTTATGCGTTACGGCGAGGTCCCGGGCAGCGTTTATTTCCAAAAAACGGTTGCCGGTTCCGCTTGACGCACGACCATGGCGGCTCGATCGTCATAATCGTTGCGACGCGCACCGGCACTTGGCGGGAAAAGGCCGGCCGATCAGCAAACGTCGTGGTTCGCGAAGATAGTCGTGGTTCGCTCCGCGAACCAACGCTTTGTTCGCGGAGCGAACAGCGACTATGAGCGCTTTGTTCGCGGAGCGAACAGCGACTATGAGCGCTTTGTTCACGGAGCGAACAGCGACTATGGGGCGTCAATGGCGTCGCTGGAGCAACTCGGCGCAGTGACCGCGGCCGGTTGCCCGGAGCCGCGCCAGATATGCCGTTAGCTGTCCGCGCGAGTGCAACGGGCCGCCTTCGGCCAACACCGTGTCGAAGGGGTCCACCGGATGCGCAGCGGAGCGGATCATCTCGCCGTGCCACCGCTCGAGCGAGGCCAGCGCCTCGGCAACGATCTCCGGCCGCTCGCCGGCGAGGTTTTGCTGCTCGTGAGGGTCGGCATCAAGGTCGAAGAGCATCACGTCGGGCAGCGCGTGATGAGCGTCGTGATAGGTGCGGATGCAGATCCAGTTGCGCCCTTCACGGCAGAATCGCACCGCGCGCTGGGCGCTCCACGCACCCTGCGAAACGACCAGGTACTCTCGGCCCGACTGTTCGCCGCGGCGCAGTGCCTCGGCGAAGCCGGCGCCGTCCCAGATTTCGGGGACCGGCTGCCCCAGCAGATCGATCATCGTCGTGGCGAAGTCGATCTGGTAGTGCAGTGCCGCGTCCACGCGACCTCCTTGCCCGTCGGTCACGCCGGGCCAACGCACGATCAACGGCACGCGGGAGGTCGTTTGATCGGCGAACTGGTGATCGCCGTAACAGTTCAATTCACCGAGGCTTTCGCCGTGATCGGCTGAGATCACAATCACGGTATCGTCGAGCACTCGCTCGGCGGCCAGCGCGTCGAAAATGTGCCCCACGTAGCGGTCGGTATAGAGTACGCCCGTGTCGTAGCCGTCGAACATTCGGCGGACCTCGGCCATCGAGTCGATCGCGACCGGTTGGCGGGGAAAATCTCCGTCGAAGGTGGTCGATTCGTTGTCGTAGCCGTTCACTTCCCGTGCGGAGTGCGGCCCGCAGCCGTTCCAGTGTTCGCGGCGGACCTCTTCGGTGAGCCACCCCGGCAGCGGCTCGTCGGCGAACGGGTTGCCGAACTCCGCCGGCGTTCGATAGGGCGTGTGCGGATCCCAGAAGTTCACGTGCAAGAACCAGTCGTCGGTCTTGCCGTTTCGAGCAATCCAGTCGAGTGCAAGGGGAGCGATTTCGTCGGCCCGCTCCATGCCGCCCTTGCCCGGGTTGTACATCTCGTTGAAGTTCGCGTACCAATGCCAGGCGGAATGCCGCTCGCCGAACGGACTGACCGTGACCGTTCGCAGACCGGCGTTGCGGAGGCAGCGAATCCAGCTAGTGGTATCCAGGGACGAGCGGAAGCCGCGCCGGGCACCTTCGACGGGCAAGTCGGCGGCCGCTCCGCCGTGGTTGACCACGCCGTTGTGAATGCCGAACCGCCCGGTCATCAGCGCCGTGCGGCTGGGTAAACAAGGGGCGTCGGTCGCGTAGAGATTGTCGAACCGCACGCCCTGCGAAGCGATTCGGTCGATGTTCGGGCTGGTGTCGCGATGATAGCCGTAACAGCCCAGGTGGTCCGGCCGCAGGGTGTCGACGTCGATATAGAGGATTCTCATGGGATGACCATTGTTAACGGAAGTAAAACATCAAGAACACCGCCGAGCCGGCAAGCACACCGGCCCAGAAGCGGTCGTTGGTCAACAGCGGCACGATCGCCGCGGGGTTCTTGCCCTCTGCCCTGACGCTCTTGACGGCAGGGATAAGGAACATCATCAACGTCCACACGGCGGCGGTCCACGCGGCGGTGGCGGCCGGCAGCCGCTCGCAGACCATGACGATCCCCAGTATAGCATATACGACGAAGGTTACACAGACCGCCAACGCAAAGAGGCCGATCGTGGCCGGCTCGAGCAACCCCAGGCCAACCCAAGTGAGTTTCGACTTTTCCTCGTCCGGCCGCGAAAGCAGGCTGACGACGACGTTGAGCACCACGCACAGCACGGCCGCCACGGCCACGGCGTGAAAGAAGTTGATCTGCCGGCCGAAGATGCCGGCGATCCGATCGTTATGTCCGAGCGTCGCGGCATAGAGCGGCGGCAGGCCGTACGACAGAACAACTCCGGCCACGATCGTCACAATCCCCGCCGCCGCCGTGGCGCGCCGCCACAACATGCCCATGGCAAACGCCACGATCACGCCGGCGATCAGTTTCGTCTGGTGCTTGGCGATGTGAAGGAAGAAGCTCTCCGTGGAGTTGGGGTCCATCGTGAAGATCGTCAACAGCGCGGAGCCGACCAGTATCACCGCGATGCACATCCGGCCAAACCAAACGAGTTGGCGTTCCGAAGCATCCGGGTTGATGAAGCGGCGGTAGATGTCGAAGGTGATAATCGTGGCCGAGGAGTTCATCATCGAGTCGATACTCGAGAGGATGGCCCCGATCACGCCGGCGGCGATCAGCCCCAGAAGCCCGCAGCCGATCGGAGCGACAAGCTCCGTCAGCAAGGCAATGAACACCACGTCCTGATCGACCGACACTTGACGCTGATTAAACAGGTAGAAGGCGGCGATGCCCGTGCCGACCGAGAAGAACGGGATCAGCAGTTTCAGAAAACCGGCCACGATGATACCCAGCCGCCCATCGGCCGCGGTTCGGGCGGATAGGGCTCGTTGCACGATGAACTGGTTCGCTCCCCAATAGTAGAAGTGCAGCACCATCAGGCCGGTCAAGACGCCGGTCCACGGCAACTTGGGGTGATTGATCGGCTCGTAGAGATGCAGTTTGCCCGCGCCGGCGGCGTCGAGGGCCATCATGCCGCCCCATCCGCCGATTTCGGGCTGGGCAAACGTGAACACGGCCACCGTCAATCCGGCCGCCAGCACGAGCACCGTCTGGATGACGTCGGTGACGATCACCGCTTTCAGCCCGCCGAAGATCGTGTACGTGCCGGTAACCAACGCCATCAGCACAATACCGAGTTTGAACCATTTTGGATCGACGTCGCCGGGGCAGAGTTCGGCATCGAATCGGGCACCGCCCGTGATCTTGACCGAGGGCGGGTCTTGGGCATCGTAGCCCGATCCGCCGGATGTTACCGCAATCTCCGAAACGGCGCCGTCGGCTACCGCGGCCGTCGCGGCGGCGACTCCTTCCGTGTTGTCCTCGGACGGCGGCGTGATTTCCACTCGCGGCACGGCGGCGTAGCCCGTGCCCGGCTTTAGAATCTCGATGCCGGTGACCGCTCCCGAGTTGTTGACTATCGGCCTGGCCGTGGCGGTTCGGCCGTCGTTGCGGAGGATATTCAGCGACCGGGAGCCGATATAGAAGCCGGGCACCATGCCGATGATGACCATGATCGTGAGCATAATCAGGGCGTAGGCCACGCGGCTTCCGTCGTTGTAGCGTCGGCCGAGGTATTCGCTGAGCGTGTAGAGGTTCAGCTTGCGGTACATCGGCAAGAAGCCATAGCACAGCAGCAACAGCCCGGCGATTGCACCGATCTCGAAATGGCTCTGGGCGAAGCCGACGCTGAAGCCGACGCCCATCATACCGACCATGTGGTTGGCCGAGACGTTCGACCCGAAGATCGACCCGGCCACGCCCCACCAGCGAGTCGATTTTCCGGCGAGGTAGTAATCGGCCGAGGTGTCTTCCTTGCGTCCGGCCCAAAGCCCGAGGCCCATCACCGCGATCAGCGAAGCGAAGAAGATCGCGACGTCGAGCGGGGTCAGCAGGTTGCCCATGGTGTTCTCGTTGGTGCGGAGTAGTGGTTAGTGGTTAGTGGATAGTGGTTAGTGGATAGTGGATAGTGGTTAGTGGATAGTGGTTAGTGGATAGTGGATAGTGGTTAGTGGATAGTGGAAAGCGTCAGAGTGAGCAACGAGAACCGTGAGTTGAGCGTTGAATACTACGCACCACGCACCGGTTGTAATGTTTCCTGCAAAACGGTCACTTGCTCATGCTCGTCGACCGGCGGGGCAACGCCTGCCGCTCACCACTAAGCGCGAGGCGATGTGCGTCGACCCCGCATGATTGACGCTCCGCGAGCCGCTCACCAGCAACCGCGGGGCGATGCCCCGCCGCTAAACAGAAAACCCCCATCCACTAACCACTATCCACGAACCACTATCCACTAACCACTATCGTCCAGCAATGCTCTCATCCGTTCGATCCCGACTTTCAACACCTCGGCCGGGTCTCTTGCCCAGAGTTCCTTGTTGAACAACTCCAGGCTGACGGTGCCGCTGTAGCCTTTGGCGCGCAGCAGTTGCGCCTCGGCCTCGAGGTCGATCGGGCCGTCGCCGATCATGACGCGGTCGGGATCCGTCTGGCGGCCGGCCGGTATGTCGGGTGCGGCGTCGTCGATGTGCCAGTGGCTGATCCGCTCCACCGGTATCGGCCGCAAGTCGTCGATCGTGCAGCCGCCGTTGAAGGTGTGAAACGAATCGAGAATCAGCGTGGCGTCCGGATCGTCCGTGTCCTGAACGATTTGCCAGGCCTCGCTGAGTTTGCTGACCGATTTGAAGAAGCTGATGTACTCGAACGTCGGTTTCACGCCGGCCTGACGGCCGATTTCCAGAAGATCCTTGTACCGGCGGGTGATCTGTCCGATATCGCAGGGCTCGCGAGGCGGGGTGGCCACGAGATACGGTGCCCCGATTCTGGCGGCCATTTCCAGCCGGCGCCGCGTCTCTTCGAGAATCAGCGGATACTCCGGCCCGACCGCTTCGCCCCAAAACCGCGCGGCGATGCTGCACGGCACGATCAGCCCGTGATCGGCCACCGCTTTTTCGATGTCGCTCACCTCGCCGCCTTGTCCGACGTACTCGTAGACGTCGTTGATCCAAAGTTCGACGCCGGCAAACCCGGCCTCGGCCGCAAGGCGGATCTTCTCGAGGATCGGTTGCGGCCGAATCGTGCTGGTATTCAGACAAAGAGTAAAGGACACCTGGGTTCCTCCTGCGTTGCTAGTCTTCCCATAGTCGTTGTTCGCTCCGCGAACAAAACGCTGGTTCGCGGAGCGAACCACGACTATCCCGAGTCCTCATTTATGTTATCTCGTCAAAGCCACATAATTGTCGAATCAACCTACGAAGTACAGATACGCGGCCACGATCGCAACCAGCACGGCGGCCGAAGCCGTGACGTCCAGCCAATTCCAACTGCCTCGCGACTCGCGCCGGTGTTCATCGCTAATCGTGCCGTAGGTCAGCCCGCTGATCTTCTCCAGTGAGGGCGGCTTCGTCATGTAGCTTACGCCGATCATCACCACCACGCAGACGAGGAAGATAAACAGGCTGTAGTATTGGAAGTAGATGTTGTTGACGATCCACAGGAAAGAACCTTGCGGGTAGCCGTTCTCGTATCCTGCCATTCCCAAGGTGACGGGCGTATCGACCGCCAATCGGAAGATGCCGAGCATGAAGCCCACGATCAGCGTCGCCAGGCATCCCTTGCCGTTGAGGCGTTTCATGGCCACGCCCAGGAAGAAGACCACGAAGATCGGCGGGGCGAGGTAACCCTGCACGCCCTGCAGATAGTGGTAGAGCCCCTTGGCTCCCTGGATGACCGGCACCCAGGCCAGACCGATCAGTACCATGGCCACGGTGGCGGCGCGGCCCATCATCACCAACTCGTGCTGCGAGGCCTTCGCGCGGAACTTCTGGTACAGGTCCATGGTGAAGAGCGTCGAGGAGGCGTTGAACACGCCGGCCAGCGAACTCATCAGCGCCGAGAGCAGCCCGGCCACCACGATACCGCGCACGCCCACGGGCAGAACGTGCTTGACCATCAAGGGGAACGCCGCCTGGCACTCGTCGGCGATGGCGTGGCCGTTTTCGTCGATCAGATGGGCGAGTTGCGGATTGCCCTTGCTCGCCAGCGCAAAGCAGATCATGCCCGGTATGATGAAGATGAACACCGGCAGCAGCTTCAGGCAGGCCGCGAAGATACTCCCCCGGCGTGCCTCGCGTTCGTTTGGCGCCCCCAAAGCCCGCTGCACGATGTACTGGTCGGTACACCAGTACCAGAGGCCGATGATCGGTGCGCAGAAGAGCATGCCCAGCCAGGGGTAGTTTCCGTTGAAGTACCACGCTTGCCGCACGATCTGTCCTTCGCCGTCTTCTTCGACGACCGGGGCCCAGGTGCCTTCGATGCCCTCGGGGACCAACGGTTTCCAGAGGTTGAATCCTTCGTTGTAGGTCTCGGTGGTTCCTTCGTACGGTGCCTGGCGGAGTTCGTTCCAGCCGCCGAGTGCGGCCAGTCCGTAAACGGTAACCAGCAGCGAGCCAATCACGAGAATCACGGTCTGCAAGGCTTCGGTGTAGGCCACGGCTCGCAGCCCTCCCAACGCGGTGTAGGCACCGGTCAGAAGGATCACCAGCACGGAGCCGATCCAGAAGCTGTTGAGCACGAAGTCGTCGGTCACGCGAATCTGGAGTTCCGGCAGGAGCGTGCCGAAGACGATGCCGCCGGCGAAGATGCCCACCGCGATCTTCGTCAACACGTAGGCCACCAGGGAGATGACCGACAGGACCCATCGGGCGGTGGCGTTGAACCGTTTTTCGAGGAACTCCGGCATGGTGAAGACCATCGACCGGGCGTAGAACGGCACCATCACCCAGGCCAACACCAGCAGGCACCAGGCGTGCAACTCGTAGTGGGCCATCGCCACGCCGTCGGTGCAGCCGGAGCCGGCCAGACCGACCAGGTGCTCGGAACCGATATTGGATGAAAAGATGGAGGCCCCCACGATGAACCAACCGAGGTTGCGGCCGGCAAGGAAGTAGTCGTCGGCGGTGTCCTTTCCCTTGCGGATCACCCACCAGGCGACCGCCAGCAGCGCGCCGAAATAGATGCCAACGACGATCCAGTCCAAATGCTCCATTGTTCTTGCCTTTCAAAGGTATTGGGGAATCTACTCTTGTCCGTAATAAGCGTCTGCTCCGTGCTTGCGCTGGTAGTGTTTGTTGAGGACGTACGATTCGAGCGATGGGGCGTCGCCGCGAATCATCATCGTGCCGATCGCGCGCCGGGCCACCGCTTCGAGCGCCACGGCGTTGACGACCGACTCGGCGGCATCGCGGCCCCAGGCAAACGGCGCATGGCCGGCGACCAGCACGGCCGGCATCTCCAGGGGCTTCAATTCGGCGAAACGTTCGACGATCACCACTCCGGTGTTGGCCTCATAGGCCGTCTCCACTTCCTCCCGCGTCAATGGGCGCGTGACCGGCACCGGTCCGAAGAAATGGTCGGCGTGGGTCGTGCCAAGGCAGGGGATCTCGACCCGGGCCTGGGCAAACATCGTGGCCTGGGTGCTGTGCGTGTGGGTTATTCCGCCGACGCCCTCGAAGTACTTGTAAAGCAGCAAATGGCTCGGCGTGTCGCACGACGGGCGCAACTCGCCCTCCACCAGGTTTCCTTCAAGATCGACCACGACCATGTGTTCCGGCGTCATTTCGCCGTAGTCGATGCCGCTGGGTTTGATCACCACCAGGCGGCCGTCGGGGCTCAGACCGCTGACGTTACCCCAGGTCAGCGTCACCAGCCCGTGACCGACCAGGTCCAGGTTGGCCCGACACACGTCGGCCTTTAGTTGCTCGAGCATAAGCGGCTAACCCTTGCGCGTCCGGTCGCGGATGGCGATCAGTTCTTTCATCACGTTGTCGAGCTTGCCGTCGAACGGCGTCTTGCTGAACGAATCGTGTAGTCGCCGGTAGAGTTCGTACAGTTCGGCATATACCTTGGCGGCGGCTCGCTCCGGTCGATAGACCTTCGATTTCACGCCGGTCATTTTCTTCTGGGCGGTCTCGGTCTTCTTGTAGGCCCCGCCGGCCACCGCTGCGAAGATGGCCGCTCCCAGGGCGCACGTCTGGGCCGAACGGCTGATCTTCATCGGCCGGTTGCAGACGTCGGCGTAGATCTGCATCACGAAGGGGTTCTTTTCGGCGATACCGCCGCAGTTGACCACCTCCCGGACCTTCACGCCGTACTCCTCGAACCGCTTGATAATCGTCAGCGCCCCGAAGGCGGTCGATTCGACCAACGCCCGATATATCTCCGCGGCCGTGGTGTGGAGCGTCTGCCCGAGCAGCAGGCCGCTCAGCAGCGGATCGACCAGGATGGTGCGATTGCCGTTGTTCCAATCGAGCGCGAGCAGGCCGCTTTGGCCCGGTTCGAGCTTGGCCGCATGTCGCGTGATGGCGGCGTGCGGGTCGCCCTTGGCCGTGTACTCGGCGGGTGCCAGGTTCGAGACGAACCAGTTGAAGATATCGCCCACGGCCGATTGGCCCGCCTCCAGGCCGTACATGCCGGGGATGATCGAGCCGGGTACGATGCCGCACAGCCCGGGCACGTCGGGCAGTTTCTTTGCCATCGGGGCGACCATCATGTCACAGGTGCTGGTGCCGATGATCTTCACCAGCGTTCCCGGTTTGATCCCCGCTCCGACCGCGCCCATGTGGGCGTCGAAGGCACCCACCGCCACCGCGATACCCGGCGGCAGGCCGACCCGCTTCGCAACTTCCGCCGTCAGTTCGCCGGCCTTCTGATCGGAGGGCACGGCGGCGGAGCCGTAATTGTCGCGGACCTTGGCCAAGGCGGGATCGAGCCCCGCGAGGAACCGCTTCTTCGGCAGTCCGCCCCATTGGTCGTTGTACATCGCCTTGTGACCGGCGGCGCAGATTCCACGGGGGATCGTCAACGGGTCGAGGTTACCGGTGATGAATCCCGGCACGAAGTCGGCCAGTTCCACCCAGGCATGGGCGGCGTCGAACACCTTCGGGGCGGTCCGCTTGCAGTGCAACAGCTTCGACCAGTACCACTCGCTGCTGTAGGTACCGCCGCATTTCTTGAGGTAGCCGTCCTTGTGTTTGGCGGCCTT
>Ga0180429_10004648_pt1 | contig 10945 bp, 8 predicted proteins | sample SS_ome_FD_132428 | JGI IMG/M metagenome (GOLD analysis project Ga0180429, IMG submission 132428) | Hypersaline lake sediment archaeal communities from the Salton Sea, California, USA - SS_1_S_1 metaG | ecosystem: Environmental > Aquatic > Non-marine Saline and Alkaline > Hypersaline > Sediment ... | reverse complement strand
TCGTTCTCGAGGCGCGCCGGTCGCGGTGCTGGTGTCGACATGTGCTTGACCTCCCGCGTAGATTGTGGGCCGTCCGGACGGGGTGCGTCAAGGCCCGTCCTTGTGTCGAGGACTTGGACCGCCCCGGCGGGGCGGCTATCTTCGCCTGGCGCCATCTGCCCCACCGCAACGAGGATGCCTCGTGACCGACAAGCGCCGCACCCGCAAGGCCTCCATCGACCTGTTCGAGGCCGGCCGCAAGGACCAGATCGACCGCGAGCAGCCACTGGCCGCCCGCCTGCGGCCGCGCACCCTGGACGAGTACGTGGGGCAGGACCACATCCTGGGGCCGGGTCGCCTTCTGCGGCGGGCCATCCAAGCCGACCAGTTGTCTTCGCTCATCTTCTACGGGCCGCCGGGCACGGGCAAGACCACCCTGGCCCTGGTCATCGCCAACACCACGCGCTCCCACTTCATCACCATCAACGCGGTGCTGGCCGGCGTGGCCGACATCCGCGGGGCCGTAGAGGAAGCCCAGGAGCGCCGCAACCTGCACGGCCACCGCACCATCCTCTTCGTCGACGAGGTGCACCGCTTCAACAAGGCCCAGCAGGACGCCCTGCTGCCGTGGGTGGAAAACGGCACCGTGATCCTGATCGGGGCGACCACTGAGAACCCCTACTTCTCCGTCAACCGGCCCCTGGTTTCGCGCAGCCGCATCTTCCAGCTGCGCCCGCTCGAGGAGCCCGACCTGCGGCGTATTGCGGCCCAGGCGCTGGAGGACACCCGGGGGTACGCGGGCCTGCGCGTCGAGCTGGCCCCCGAGGCCCTCGACCACCTGGTGGACGTGGCCAATGGGGACGCCCGCGGTCTGCTCAACGCCCTCGAGCTGGCCGTGGAGACCACCTCCCCCGACGAGTCGGGCCGCATCCGCATCGACCTGGCCGTGGCCGAGGAGTCCATTCAGGCCCGCGCCGTCCTGTACGACAAGGAGGGCGACTACCACTTCGACACGATCAGCGCCTTCATCAAGTCGCTGCGGGGCTCGGACCCGGACGCCACCATGTACTGGATGGCGCGCATGGTGTACGCGGGCGAGGACCCCAGCTTCATCCTGCGCCGCATGCTGATCTTTGCGGGCGAGGACATTGGCCTGGCCGACCCGAATGCCCTGCAGGTGGTGGTGGCGGCGGCCGAGGCCTTTGACCGCGTGGGCCTGCCCGAGGGACGCTTCCACCTGGCCGAGGCCGCCCTGTACCTGGCCACCGCGCCCAAGAGCAACTCCACCTTTGCCTTCTTCGACGCCCTGGCCGCGGTGGAGAAGGAGGGCGACGCCGAGGTGCCCAACCACCTCAAGGATGCCAGCCGCGACGGCGAGGATCTGGGCCACGGCGCCAACTACATGTACCCGCACGCGTACCGCGACCACTGGGTGGCCCAGCAGTACCTGCCCGACAGCCTGAACGGACGCGTGTTCTACGACCCCTCGGACCAGGGGCATGAGCGCGAGATCGGCGACCAGGTGCGCCGCCGCCGCGAGGTGCAGCTGGCCGCCGTGGTCGATGCCGACGACGGCCTGCCCGAGACCCTCACGCACTCGCCACAAGACCGCGGGCGCGACCAGTGGCTGACCCGCGCCACCGGGCAGGCCAGCGCCCAGCTGGCCCGTCTGCGCGAGCGGGTGCTGGCTCCCCTGGCCATCGAGCGCCACCACGTGGTCCTCGACCTGGACGCCGGCTCCGGCCTGTTGACCTGGGAGGCCCTGCGGCGGACTCCCGAGGGGGGCGTGTGGTGTCTCTGCCGCGACCGGGCCGCGGCCGCGCCCCTGCGCGAGATGTCCTCCCACCTGCCCGAGCTGGATCGCCCCGTGGTCATGGAGGGGCCGTTGGAGCGCCTCCGCGAGTTGGTGGACCTCCGCGAGAAGGGGCAGCGCTTCGACGCGGTGGCCGGGCGCAATGCCATCGGCGCGGCCGCTGACAAGGCCACCCTCTTGAGCGTGGTACTCGACCTGTGCCGCGCCGGCGGCCGCCTGAGCCTGGTAGAGGCCGTGCCCCGCCAGGCCCAGCGCCTCTGCGCCCTGGTGCCGGCAGACGAGCTGGGAGACGACCTGGCCGGGCGCCTGCGCCGCGCCGAGGAGGCCATCTACGAAGACGGGGGCAACCCGCGCGTCAACTGGGACGGCAAGGGCCTGGCGGCCCTGCTGGAGGCGGCGGGCTTTGCCGATGTCGCCGTGGAAATGCACACCCAGAGCGCGCCGCGCCGCCTGACCGGGGGGCAGCTCGACCACTGGTTCAACCCGGGCGGGGAGAAGCGTCCCACGTACGCCCGCTATCTCCTGCGGGAGATGGACAAGGAGGAGCTGCGCCAGGTGCGCCGCCTGTTCGAGCGCACCGCGGCCAACCGCGACGTGGAGTGGTCCACCACCCGCGCGTACGCGCGGGCCGTCGCCCCCGGCTAGAGAGCCCCGTCCGAGATGCTCTGGATCTTCTCCAGGGCCACGCCGTAATACTGGTGGAAGAACTCGGTGAAGTGATCGGGCAGCAGGGGCAGGAGCCGGTCTGCCAACGCCATCAGGGTGCCCGGCAGGCGCGTCTGGGCCAGATACTCCCCGCCCCCCGGGAAGTAGCGCCCCACCAGCAGCACCATGATGAAGAGGACCTGCGCGGCGATCAGCACGCCCAGCAGGGCCCCCAGCAGACGGTCGACGATCCCCAGGAACAGGGCGTGGACGATGGTCCGCAGCAGGCGGGCCACCAGGTTGATGCTCAGGGCAATGGCGGCGAAGACCACGGCAAAGCTCGCCGCAAACTGGACCATGGGGGGCCAGCCCTCGGGCAGCAGGGGCTCGGCCGCGCCGTGGAGATAGAGCCCGCCCAGCAGCCCCAGCCCGATGGCGAGGAAGGTGGACAGCTCCACGATGAGTCCCTGCCGGTACCCGCGCAGGGCCAGCACGGCGATGAGGCCGAGGGCGACCCAGTCTATCCAGTGCACGTCCAACTCCCCCTGTCCCGGGTGGCCTGTCCAGTGTCCTCCGGCCGCTGCGGCGCGGCCCTCGGACGGTTGGGGTGCAAGATAGCCATCCCACCGGGCAGGCGACAGCCGACGCGCTGGTTGCACTGGTCTGAGGGAGCGGTTACATTTGCCCGCGATCTGGCTTGAAGGCCCTGGAAACAGACGCATTTACGCACGGCGATTCCGGACGGCGGAGGCAGTACACATGAGATGCGCCCATACCATCCCACTCCTGCTCGCGGCAGTGGCGCTCAGCGCCTGCAGCACGACGGAACAGCAGGTGCGGGATCAGATAGCGGTGGTGGCGGCGAACGACATTGACACGGACGGGTGGACGGGCGCCGTGGACCAGTTGACGGCCATCGGCCGCCCGGCGGCGCGGCAGCTCGTCCTGCTGCTCGACCCGGCTCAGTACAAGAGCGTGCGCTACAAGGAGTTCCGCGACGAGATGGCGCGCACGCGCACGGCCGCGGCCACCGTGCTGGGCCGCATCCGCCACAACGCGGCCTCGGCCAGCCTGGACGACCGCATCACCACGGCCTACTGGTACCCCGAGCGCGTCGCCAGCATTCACGCCGTGGGCGACCTCAATTGGACCACCGCCGCCGTGACCGCGCTGAAGACGCAGTTGCTGGACAAGGACGCGCGCATCCGCCTCTACGCCGCCGTGGCCCTGCTCAAGCTCGGCGAGGAAACGGCCGTGGACACCATCCGCAAGGCCGCCCTGTCATCGGAGGCCGAGCTGGCCCAGCTGGCCGCCTCCGAGCTGGAGGGTTCCAACTACCACGGCGCCGAGCTGCTGGTCGAGTTGAGCCAGCGCGAGGGGCATAGCCGCGAGCGGCTGGCCCGCGCGGCCGAGGCCCTCAAGGAACAGCTCCTGGTGCAGCTGCGCGATGACGATCCCGAAGTGCGGCGTATGTCGGCCCGCGCCCTCGGCGCCATCGGCGACCCCTCTGTGGGCGACGCCCTGGCCGAGCTCCAGGACGACAGCAGCAACCTGGTGCGGTTCAACGCCGCCTCGTCGCTGTCCCAGCTGGGCGACGCGCGCGGCACGGCCTTCCTCTTTGACGCCGTGGGGAATCCCGACCCCATTCTCCGCGTCAACGCGGTCAAGTCCCTCATTCGCGTGCAGCGCACGTCCGCGACGGTCCAGGACCGGCTGATCGCCACGCTGGCGGACGACGATCCCTACATGCGCTCGGGCGCCGCCCAGGTGTTGGGTGAGGCCCGCGTCGCCGCGGCCGTGCCCCCCCTGCTCAAGGCCCTCGGGGACAGCGATTCGCAGGTGCGGTGCAACGCCGCCATAGCCCTGGGCCGCATCGGGGCTCCCGAGAGCCGCACCGCCCTGGAGCAGTTGGCCAGGGATCAAGATGTCGACCCGACCGTTGCCTATTACGCCAAGTGGGCCGTCAGCGCCTTTGGCTCCGGCTCCTGACCCCGGCGAGGAAACAGACACCCGATGCTGACTCGAACCGCCAAAACCCTGGTACTCATTCCCGCGCTGGCCCTGCTGCTGCCCGCCCTGCCGGCCTGGGGCGCGGAGACGGCCGAGACCGTCCTGATTCGTCAGGCCCTCGAGAAGGACCGCTCCGGAATGCGGCGTGGCGATGCCGAGCTGGTGGCTTCGGCCATGGCCGAGAACTTCGTGCACTACGATGCGCGGGGCTCGGTGGACCCGGCCGGTTGGACCATCCCCCACGAGGACCTCGCCTCGTACGCCGGCGACCTGGAGACCGACCTCCAGGCCAGGCGCTACGACATCTCGCGCACCGTCACCTTCCTCCACGTGTACAAGCAGAAGGCGCTGGTCACCACCGTCGACTCCGGCTGGGTGCAGGACCGGGCCACTGAGGACCGGCAGCCCTACGCCCGCACCTCTCTGTGGACCTTCCGCAAGCTCGACGAGGAGTGGCTGGCCACCGGTCTGGTGAGTGCCCTCGGCGACTCGGCGTCCGGCCCGGCGCCGGCGGGCAGCGCGGCGCCCGAGGCCCTGTCCAGCTTCCTCATGGGCGAGGCCGCGGACTGGACCGACGGCGACGCCGGCGGTGTCCTCGATCACTTCGACGAGGAGTTCGTGGGGTACGACAGCTACACCAGCTCCAACCCGGCCAAGCTGGTGGTGATCTTCGGCAACGCCGAGGAATTCGAGGAGTGGCTGCGCGAGCGCCTGAGCCTGGTAGACTACACGGTGGAGCGGAGCGTCGTGTCCGCCAAGCTGGGCGCCGGGGGCACGGAGGCGATCGCCATCACCGACGAAACCGTGTCGGTGGCCCATCGCCAGGGCACGGCCACCAGCGAGCGCCAGCGCCGCGTGGTGTGGACCCTGAGTCGGCGCTCGGGTGCCTGGAAGGTCACCAACATGTTCCTGCACATGAAGGACTGGAAGTAGGACCTGACCCGCGCCGCCACGGCGGCGCGCCCCCCCTGTCCCGACTCCCCGAACGGCACCTGTGCGGCGCTTCCTGTACCGCCTGGCGCTGGCCCTGGCGGCCAGCGCCGCCATCGCCGTCCTGCTGCCCCACCAGGGCGGCCACGATGGCTGGAGTCTCTTCCCGCCGCTGGTGGCGATCCTGGTGGGCACCCTCACCGGCCAGCTGGCCCTGGGGCTGGCCGCCGCCGTGTTCGGCGCGGCCGCCCTGTCCCTGCCCCCGGTGGCCTCGCCGTGGCTCGTCCCCTACGAACTGACCCGCCGCGCCCTCGTCGACTTCATCCTGACCCCCGCGGTCGACGCCTTTCAGATCTACATCCTGCTGTTCACCACCACCCTGATCGGCATGGTGCGCGTCGTGTCCCTGGCCGGCGGCACCCAGGGCATTGCCCAGGTCCTGGCCGGCCGCGCCGAGGGCGGGCGCTCCACCCGTCTGGCCACCTTTGCCCTCGGTCTGGCCATCTTCTTTGACGACTACGCCAACACCCTGGTGGTGGGCACCACCATGCGCCCCATTGCCGACCGCTTCCGCGTGGCGCGCGAGAAACTGGCCTACCTGGTGGACTCCACGGCCGCGCCCGTGGCCGGCATAGCCATCGTCAGCACGTGGATCGGGTACGAGGTGGGGTACTTCGACCAGATCATGGGCGACCTGGGAACGGGCGTGTCGGGGTACGAGCTGTTCTTCCGCGCCATGCCGGCGCGGTTCTACTGCCTGCTGGCCTTGGTCTTCGTGGGCGCCACCATCGTGCTGCGCCGGGACTTCGGCCCCATGCGGCGGGCCGAGGAGCGCGCCCGTCGCACCGGCGAGGTGCTGCGCGCCGGCGCCCGGCCCATGACGGGCGGGCGCACGGAGACCCTGCCGGCCGCGGCCGGCGTCACCCCCCACTGGCGCACGGCCGCCGTGCCCGTCGCCCTGGTGGTGGCCGGCGTGGTTGTGGGAATGCAGGTAGACGCCTGGGGCGCCGCCGAGGTGGTGGCCGCCCGCAGCACCCAGGGACTGCTGAGCTGGCGGTACTGGTCCACCGTCTTCGGCCAGGCCGAGGGGACCAAGGTGATGTTCCTGGCCTCGCTGGCCGGCACGGCGGCCGCTTTTGCCTTTGCCCTGGCCCAGCGCCACACCGAAACGGGCGCGCGGGCCATCCGCCCCTTCGAGGCCCTGAAGGTGTGGTCCCAGGGTGTGACCGGCTTCCGCCGCGCCCTCGTCATCCTGGTGCTGGCCTGGGCCATTCGCGTGGCCTGCGATGCCGTGCACACCTCCGACTACCTGATCGCGGCGCTGGGCACCTCCCTGCACCCGCCGCTGCTGCCCGTGCTCGTGTTTCTGCTGGCCTCGGTCGTGGCCTTTGCCATTGGCACGTCGTGGGCCACCATGGCCATCCTGCTGCCCACGGGCCTGCCCCTGGCGCACGAGCTGGGCGGCCTGCCCCTGGTGGTGCTCACGGCCGCGGCCGTGCTCGACGGCGCCATCTTCGGCGACCACTGCTCCCCGATCAGCGACACCACGGTGCTGTCCTCCATCGCCTCGTCGTGCGACCACCTGGACCACGTGAAGACGCAGATTCCCTACGCCATGACCACCATGGCCATCGCCGCCACGGTCGGGTACCTGGGCACCGCCTTCCTGTACCCGGCCTGGGTGGGTCTGTTGATCGGTATAGTGTGCGTGCTGGTACTGCTCAAGCTGGTGGGACAAGATCCGGATCGCGTATCACCCGAGGACCAGGGATCGATCCCCGCCTCAGCCTGACGGGGCGAAGGCGGGAAAGCCACCCGCACCGCGCCCTTTTCCCCGAAGCGCGGGCTCAGCTGGTGGAGTTTGCCCGCAGGGCAAACTCCCAAGCGATCGGGTATCGGCGCCAGCCTATGCCCGGTCGCCTCCTACCAGGACGCCGTAGCCCGGTCCACAATTTCCTCCACCACCATGTCCACGGCCGCCTGAATGGCCGCGCCGCGCCCCAGGCTGTCGGTGTCGGCCGCGGTCGCGTCGTACGTGCCCCAGCCGCCGAGCTGACGCAGCTCCAGCAGGCGGCTGTCGTCGTCGGCCCGCACCAGATCGGCGTCCACGTGGCAGCGGAAGCGGTACTGCTCGGTCTGCTCGCCCGCGGTGAAGGTGAAGGGTTGGTCCTCCACCCGGGCCACCGTCATCAGGAGCAGGGCGTCGGCCCCCTCCTCGTCCACCACGCGCAGACGGCCGTCCTGGGTCAGGGCGCCCTCCATACTCTGGGTGAGGACGTCGCCCACGTCCACGTCGGCGGTCCTGTTCTCGGCCACGGGTATGGCCACGGTGCGAATGCCGCCGACCAGGCCCGAGGAGGTGGAGTAGTGCGAGCACCCGGCCAGGAGCAGCGTGGACACCAGACCCGGCAACGCCAGACGGGCCAGCGGCGACGCACCCACTGATCCGGCGACCCGGCGCCAGTTGGCGACGAGGCCCCGGACCGGCTGCGCCCGCCGGGCTGCCGCGCGCCGGTCAGCCACGGTCGCCGGCATCGTTCTGGGTGCCCTCGGCATCAGTCTGGGCGCCCTCGCCCTCTGCCCCGCTCGCACCGGCGGCCGGGGCGTACGCCTGGGACGGCAGGTCTGCGGCCGTAGCCCCGGAGGCCACCTCAGTGTCCTCTGCCGAGGTCTCCACGGCTACGGACCGGGCCAGGTCGCCCACCTGTATGGGCTGGGTCTTGGGCCGCCCGAGCGCCGCAGTGGCCTGCACGTCCAGGCTCTGCCGATCGTCGCGCCGCCCTCCGTACAGACCGAAGGAGTGGCGCACCATCAGGGTGCTCAGGGTGCCCGAGGCGTCTACCTCTTCCCGCAGGAAGGAGCGCGCCGTGCACATGCGCTCCTGGACGTGGGACACGACCACCCGGGCCTTCACCGACTCCCACAGCCCCAGGCTCTCGCCCGAGTCCGGATCGGCGATGTCCTGGTGCGCGGAGACCACGGCGAACACCATGCCCTCGCGCGCGCCGTCGTTGCTGCCCACGTTCAGGACCAGTGTCGTGTCGTCGATGACGGCGGCGATCTTGCCGGTGATGGCGTCGCTCATGCTCGCTTTCCCCTTTGGCGAATGCTCATATGACAACAGCCGACCCGCGGCCAGGCGCCGGTCGGCTGTGCTGGTGTATCCCCGGGCATGCCCGGCCGCGGCTACTCGTCCGCCCGGCTGAGCCAGCCTGTGACCCGGTCGTCCTTGGGCCAGTCGAGGAGGAATGTCTCGGGATCCACATAGCCGCGATTTGGGCTGCGACTGCGGTCCTGGTACCGCACGGCGTAGTGCAGGTGCGGGCCGGTGGAACGGCCGGTATTGCCGATGGCCCCAATCTGCTGGCCTCGCTGCACCCACTCCCCCTTCTTGACCAGGATCTTCTCCATATGGCCGTACTCGGTGCGGTAGATGCCGGCCCGCTTGCGCGTCACGGTGCCGTCTTCGCCCACATGGCTCTCGTCGTGGGAGATGACCACGACCTTGCCCAGCTGCTGGTGCTCGTACGCGTACGAGACCACGCCGTCGGCGGTGGCGTAGATCGGCGTGCCCTGGCGCCCGGCAAAGTCGATGCCGCTGTGGAAGGCCGGCAACCCGGTGAAAGGGTCGTTGCGGCGGCCGAAGGGCGACGACTTCCAGGTGTAGTCCTTGGGCACCGGCGAGATGGCGGGGATGAGCTTGAGCCCGTCCTCGCTCTCCTGGAACCGGCTGCTGAGCAGCTCGAAGCTCTCCTGCTGGAGCCGCGCCTCCCGCTGCATCCGGTAAATGCGGGCGCTCATGTCCTCGAGCATGGCCCGCTTGCGCACGGGCAGTCGCGTGTAGTCCTCCGGGATGTCCTCGGGCGTGTCGAAGCCGCCCGCGCCGCCCAGACGCTCCTCCGCGGTGAGCGGCGGCATCTGGTGCCAGTATCTCAGCTTCTGGTCGTCGTCGGCCAGCACCGCCATGACGCCTTCCAGGTCGGCGAGTTCGCGGCGGGCCTGGTCGAGACCGGTCAGCAGCTGCCTGTTCTCCAGCCGCAGCTCGTACAGCATGGCCTGCTGGTCAACGCGCGTGTGGAACTGGAAGGTGTAGTACGCCAGGGCGACGGCCAGGAGCGAGCCGATGAGTCCGCCGAGCCACAGAAACTTGGGGGCGAACTTGTACTCCTGGACCTGCCCGTCATTGGGCGGGATGACTATGAAGGTGAAACGCTTCCTGGGCATGGGTCAGCAGTGGCTCCGTCGCATGGCCGCCGGGTGCTCGATCGCGGGGTGCGGCTGGGTGACTGCAGATGTGGCGAAGCAGGTCTGATGGAACCCGTCCGCGCGTAGCAGCGTCGTCTCTGCGTCCGCCCGGGGCGCCGGCACTTCCGGCTCGCGTACGCGACTGAGACATGGAACTCGATACGGGCCCATCAGGGGCCGTGGCAATCTATGTAAGCACTCCTTAAATGTCAATAATCATTTGAGTTTCCGCCATTTCTATGTGACGGCCCAGGCGGCGCGTCCGTGCGCTGCTCGCAGCGCCCCGGGCCCCCCCTCCCTCCCCATCGGCAGGCGACCGCCGAAGCTCCAGCGCCGCTGTTGCGGACGCCCGGCCAGGGCGGTAGGTCGGCCGGGCGGGCTCGGTTGCGGCAGCGCCGGGCGATCCGTACTTTCATACGGCTACGGCAACATGGTGTATATCCAGTCCTGAGCATAAGTTAGCGCACTGACCGCAACGCCCTTACCAGCGGGCGCGAGCCGGCGTCTGCACCGCCCACTCTACCCTTCCGGCCCCATCTGGCCGCCCCCCCCAAAACCACCGAACGGACATTGGCATGACCCACCGTCGACCGCTCTCTGCTCCACGCCGCTCGCTCCGCCTCGCGGCCCTGTACCTGGCCTTCGGTCTCTCGCTGGGCGCCCTGGTCCAGCCGGCCCGCGGGCAGACCGGCGCGCAGATGCGCCAGGAGTTGAAGTCTACCTTCCTGCCGGTGTACAACCACATCCACCATCACTACATCGACGCCCTGCCCCCGGACAGCCTGGCCCGGGCCGGAATCCGCGGCATGTTCCAGGCCCTCGACCCGGCCTCCGAGTTCACCTTTGTGGAGGCGGAGCAGCAGGACTGGGGCAGCAGCTGGTCCGTCTTTGAGAAGGCCGCCCACCTGGTCAACGGCCACGCCCTGTACGGCGTCAGCGCCGACTCCCTGGTGCGATACGGCATCCACGGCGTCATGTCGGTGCTGGACCCGGACACCGTGTTCATGGAGAAGCTGGCCCTCGACAACTTCCGCATCAATGTGCGCGGCGAGTACGGGGGGCTGGGGTTCCGCATCCAGGTGGTGCGCCCGGACAGCGTCATCGCGGTGTGGTCGCTGCTGCACGACCACACGCCCGCGGCCAAGGCCGGGGTGAAGTCCGGCGACCTGATCGTGGCCATCGACGACAGCTCGACCAAGCAGATGTCGGCCAGCGATGCGGCCGGGCTCATGCGGGGGCCGGCCGGCACGCCCGTTACCCTGACCCTGCAGCGCGCCGGCGTGGAGGAGCCGCTCGAGATCACCGTGGTGCGCGAGCAGGTCC
>Ga0180429_10004647_pt1 | contig 10946 bp, 5 predicted proteins | sample SS_ome_FD_132428 | JGI IMG/M metagenome (GOLD analysis project Ga0180429, IMG submission 132428) | Hypersaline lake sediment archaeal communities from the Salton Sea, California, USA - SS_1_S_1 metaG | ecosystem: Environmental > Aquatic > Non-marine Saline and Alkaline > Hypersaline > Sediment ... | reverse complement strand
GTAATTCCAGAGTGTCAAACCGCGAGACGACGCGTTTTTGTCCGGAAGAAGCAGGCTCGAAACATACCCGATGATCAAGCAGGAAACGAGTCCCGTGAAGGTATACATGAGAAATGAGACAGTGCTGTATCGGGCGACCACGAATTGAACCACGCCGCTCGCCACCAGTCCGACCACCGCCCCCCGTCCATGGGCGCGGCGGGTGAAGACACCGAGGAGAAAGAGGCCGCCCAGGCCGCCCGTGAAGAGGCCGATAAAAGTGTTGATCTGATCCCAGAGCGATTTGATCCCCCAACCGGCCATCATCAGGGCGAGGGCCGTCCCCGCCGCGCCCACGATCAGCGTCACCCAACGCGCCAGGGCGAGGCAGGTCCGATCGTCGGCGTTCCCTTTGAAGCGCCTGTAAAAGTCGGTGGTCACCGCGGCCGCCACCGAGTTCATGCTGCTGTCGAGGCTCGACATCGACGCGGCGAAGACGGCGGCGATCACGAGGCCCGCCACGCCCTGCGGAAGCTGGGAGACGATGAACCAGGGAAAGAGGGCGTCGCCGTTTTCGAGGGTGCAATTTGCCGCGGCGGGATGGCTCTTGTAAAAAACAAAAAGCGCCGTGCCCATGAAGAAGAAAAGAAGCGACGCGGGCACGCAAAGGATCCCGTTGGTCCAGATCCCGCGGGCGGCCGACCTTTCCGAATCGGTGGTGAGGTAGCGCTGGATCACGGCCTGATCGCTGCCGTAACTGATCAGGTTGGCCGAGATACCGCCAAGGAGCACGACCCAGAAGGTGGCTGAGGCGAAATCGAAGGTGAAATCGAAGGTGTGAAACTTGTCGGCCGCCGCGGCCATGTCGATGAGACCGGAGAGCCCCCCCTCGGTAAAAAACAGGACTACCACGAGAGAGATCAGCGCCCCGGCAAGGAGCACCACGACCTGGAGCACGTCGGTCCAGATCACCGCCTCGATGCCGCCGAGCACGGTGTAGGCGATACTGAGAACCCCCATGACGAGGATGCACACCGTCACGTCGATGCCGGTCACCACGCTCAGGGCGATTGACGGCAGGAAGAGCACGATCCCGATCCGTCCCACCTGGAAGAGGATGAACATGAAACTGCCGATGAGCCGCGCGGCGAGGTTGAAGCGGTGTTCGAGGTACTCGTAGGCGGTGGTCACGTTCAGCCCGCGGTAGAAGGGCAGAAAGAGGACGATCACGAGGGGCGCCACGAGCACGATGGTCATGTTCATCGTCAGGTAGCGCCAGTCGGTGGCGAAGGTCTTGGCCGGGATCGCCATGAAGGTGATGGCGCTGAGCTGGGTGCCGAAGATGCTCAAGCCCGCCGCCCACCAGGGCACGCGCCGTCCGGCCTTGAAAAAATCGTCGGTGCTCTTTTCGCGGCGCGAGAAGTAGACGCCCATCGCAAGAAGAGCGGCCATGTAGATGGCAAGAATCGTGTAATTGAGCATTCCGAAGGAGCCGACCGGCGCGGAGCGCGCCTGCCAGACGGCCGGCGTGCGCACACCGGGCCGCACCTCGCCGCTGGGAAGGACGATCGCGTCGCCCCATCGCACCGCGGTTGTGGTGACGGGGCCGGCGAAGGGCATTTCGCCGAGACGGTGCCACCGGTCGGTGACCGTGTGGTAGGCGAGCAGATCGCGGCCGAAACCGGGATGGTTGCGGAGGAGCTCGTTCAGGCGGGCGCGGAGCGCCTCCTTGGCGGCGCTCGGCGCACCGTCGATTTCGCCGTTGAGGCTTTCGATCCGGCCAAAGAGCCGTCCGTCGGCGCCGCCGAAAACGACGATGTGATTCGCTCCCGAGGCGACGGCCGTTCCGGCCATGATGCAGCGCGGTTCGCCGCCGGGCGCCACGGGAGAGAGCGGCGTCCAGGTATCGCTCTCCGGACTGTAAGTCCACCCGTCGGTGAGAAACTCCGTCTTCCCCGACGCCGAGAGCCTTCGGCCGCTGAAGAGATAGAAGCGGTCGATCCTTCCATCGCTCTGGCTCGCGCAGACGGGAAGAATCCTCTCCGGCCCGGGCCAGGCGTCGAGGGAGCGCCAACAAAATCCCTCTTCGCCCCTTTGGGAAAGATCGAGGCTGAAAAAGAAGCAGCCCGCACTGGCGGGATCGACGCTCTCCTGGCCGCCGGCCACGAACACTCTGCGGCCGATCGCCGCGCCGCCCATGAATGCCAGGGGGCGGGGCAGCGGCGGCAGCGGCGTCACCTCCACACCTCCGGCCACGGGATCCCAGGCGAGGAGAAAAACATCGGCGTAGCAGCGCTCTCCGTCGCAGCCGCCGACACAGACGACACCCTCGGCCAGACTGACCGAGACACCGTAGGCCAGCGGCCTTGGGAGCTTGAAGGCGCGGCCGCTCAGCCAGCGGCACGCCCCGTCCGCGTCCCGCCGGGCCACGAAGAGACGGTCGTGCCAGACCTTGGCGCCGCCCAGCCAGGGGGCGCCGTCGGGAAAGTTGGCGCCCCCGGCCACGAGCAGCCCACCGCGATGGACACCGACGAAGGAGCCGGCGAAGCCGATCTCCTCATGGGGCAGAGGATCGAGCGACGTCCATTCGAATACGCCCTTCGTGGGCGCGCCTTGCGTGGGCGCCTCTCCCCCACCGAGGACGGTGGACGCAAGGGTGCACACAACGAGGCAGAGTAGGGAGAGACTTCTCATCGCTCCTCGTGCACGGGCAATTCGTCGAGCCCGAATCGTTCGAAACGGATTGTTTCGTAGGGATGGGCACGGCCCGCTTCGAAGAGGCACGCGATCCATCGCCCTTGCAGGAAGGCGAGGCACGAATAGGCCGATGGGCCGGAGTGGATGACCCGCGCCGCCGCCCACGTGGCGCCCTCGTCGAGACTGGCCCGCACGGTCATGGCGATCCGGCTCGTCTTGTGGGCCGGATTGGAAAAGGCCACCACCGGTCCCATGCCGTCCTCCTGCGGCCGGCAGCGGATCATCGACGCCTGGCACCGGGGCCCGATGAGGGTCTTGTCGAAGGCCGATTCGGACCAGGTCGCTCCCCCATCGCTGCTCGAGGCGACGATCCTGTAAGGCTCGGACACGGTCCGGGCGCGGCGCATGTTGAGAAGCAGGGTGCCGTCGGCCCTTTCGATGACCTGGCACTCGTTGGAGCCGTCAGAGGTCGAACCGCCGAGAGACCACGTTTCGCCGTGGTCGTCGGAGAAGATCACGTGCGATCGGTACTGCACCGCGTCGCCGCGGACCTTGTGATCGCAGGGGACAACGAGGCGGCCCGCATGGGGACCGCCGCGGAGCTGGATCCCCACGCCCGGCCCGGTGGCGTACCACGACCACGACTCTTTTTTCGTCGACGCCGTGATCTCCACCGGTGCACTCCAGTTCCGTCCGTCATCGTCCGATCGGCAGACGAAGACGCGGCGCGTGTCGGCGGCGGTGCCGCCGACAATCTCCCCCTCGTGGTCGTCGCCCCGGTTCCACGTCGACAGGAGCCAGATCGTGCCCGTGGCCCAGTCGACGACGGGGCAGGGATTGCCGCACGTGTTCGGGCCGTCGTCCCAGACTAGGGTCTGGGACTGCCAGGTCCGGCCGTTGTCCTCGGAGCGGCGCAGCACCGTATCGATGTCGCCGCTGTCGGACCGCCCCTTCTTCCGTCCTTCGCAAAACGCGAGAAGGGTACCCTCTGCGGTCACGCATAGGGCCGGAATGCGATAGGTATGGTACCCCTCGGTGCCGGAGACGAAGACGCCCTCGGCGGGACGGGAATCCTCGAGAATTCCCGAGGCGCAAAAATCGAAAACATCCATCACCGAACGCCACGGCCGGAGACCGAAGGGGCCGACCTTGTCGGCGTGGTAAGGGAGGGAACAGACTTCTTTCCCGTTGATGCGAAAGGCGAGATCCGATCCGGTGCGCACTGCCTCGAAGAGAAAAGGCGCTCCAGCCTCGATCCACCCGGCGTTCGGGCCGACTGTGCGCGTCGGGCCGAACCACGGTCCCTCGACAAAGAGCGTCCCCTGCCGCCCGTCGAATCCGAAGTGGTCCCCGCCGAGAAGAAAGGAGGCGGCCGTCCCCTCGAGAACCTTCAAGCTCAGGCGAACTTTTACGGCAAAGTCCCCGGCTCCGAGATCCTTGCCGGCCCAGAGATAGTTGTCCCTTCCGGTGCATTGGAGTGAATCGCGGCCGCTCTGCCATGGATCGCCCGAGTGGGTGGTGCAGAGCGCACGGCCCTCCTTCACGAAGGAGACGGCAACCTCCTCGCCCGACCGGGCCGGGGAATCGCTTGCGAACAGAATGGAGGCGAGCAGGATGATCGAAAGTTTCCAGGCCATCGGTCTTTTCTCCTCCATCGGGCGGCGGAACGCTCAATTTTAGGAGATTGACCGGCGGGCGCAACGGCGCGACGCGAAAAAAGCCCGCTTCCGGGCGCACCGTCAGTTGGACAAGATCTCGCGGCAGACGGAGATCTCCGTTGCGCCTTCCGACTCGGGCATCAATGTCAGAACGGGCCGGTAGCGCATCGATCCGGCAACGGGGTACATTTTTACATAGTAGGTCTTGCCCGCTTCCACTGACAAGGGCAGGTGGGCGGTCGACTCTCCCCATCGCTCACAGAGGATGTTCACGAGTCCGGGATCGGTGATCCACGGGTAGTAGCTCCCGTCGGCGATCCCGAAAAGAGGGACGTCGTCGACTTCGATATCGAAAACGACCCAGACCTCGTAGGGCATGTGGGGCCGGTAGATATAGACGAGAGCCTGGCCGTCGGGAACGGCCTCGACCTTGTGGAACACCCCGCCGAGTTCGACCGACGCACATCCCTGAAGGAAGAGGCCGGTCAAAATAATCGAAACCCACAGGAAGAAGAGAGATTTATGCATCTTCATTTCAAACATCCTCACCCTAAGAACAGGCACCGAGGCCGGGGACCAAGTCTCCCCCATCGGCAAAAGGGGGGGCGATTCCTGACCGGAATTTTCTCGTCCCCTGCCCATCGAACCGATGAGTGCGGAACGTGAGGCGACCGGTCACCACCCTCGCGCCGGAATCCAGCGGTCGACGACCGATCCCTCTCGGACCACGTGGTACTCGGCAAAGAGGGCCGCCGTGAGGCAGGCATGATTGGGAAGAATCGACAGGCGGCTGCCGATCGGAAAGGAGTCGAAGTCGATCGGTTCGGCCGACTCGACGAAGCCGTGCTCCTGGGAGAGATCGACCACCCTGAGATGGGGAGAACCGGCCACAACGCCGAAACAGGGCTCACGGCGCAGGTGAATGGCGCCCCGGTCCTTGGAGAGCGCCAGGGCGCCGGCGTCGATCAGCATCCGGTTGCGGCGCGGATAGTGGCCCGCCACCGTGGCGAGTACCCGGGCGGCGCAATCGTCGATGGAACAGGTGCCGATGTCGGCCTGATAGAGGTCAAAAAAAACGTAGTTGCCGGGACGGAGCTCGGTCACGCCCTCCCAGTTTTCGCCCAGAACCGCCGTGGGCGTCGATCCGGCGCTGACCGTGGCGCAGGGCACGCCCGCACCGGCAAGCGCATCGCGGCAACCGACGAGGGCGTCCCGTTCTTCCTCGGCCACGGCGACGATGCTGCGCTGATCGCCGCACCCGTAGCTGTGGCCGCCGTGGGCCAGAACGCCGCAAAAGTCGATCTCCTTCGAGGCGTGCATCCTGCGGGCCAGGCCGAGGGCGTCCGGTCCGAGGGGATCGACGCCCGATCGGCCATAACCGGAATCGACCTTGAGAAGGGCTCGAAACCGCACCTTTTGAGTGCTCGCCCCGTTCAACGCGCGCCCAAAGCGCTCCACGGCATCGATTGTGTCGGCATGGTCGACGAGGATCTGAAAGGAGCCGATCGCCGCCGTGAGGCGCGCCGCCTCGGAAAGCTTGTCGGGCGTGATCGGAAAGGCGTAGGTGATGTCGCCGAATCCCCTCTCCGCGAAAAACCGCGCCTCGGCCATGGTCGACACAGTGATCGGACCGGGCCGGCCGCCCGTCTGCATGAGGGCGATCTCTTCGGTCTTGTGTGTCTTCACGTGCGGCCGGAGAGCCACGCCGCGCGCGCGGGCGCGATCGATCATGGCGGCGCTGTTCGCCTCGACCTTGGCGACGTCGACGAGAAAGGCCGGCGTTCTGAGCCCGGTGGGGTTCATCTTCCGAGCCTTCCCCTACCAGCGGTCGGTGCGGAAGGGCGACGCGGGGAGGCCCTTTTTGTTGATCAGGTTCGGTTCCGCTTCCTGGTGCCAGCCGAAGCGCACCGCCACGGGCGCCGGGACCTCGTCGCTCCAGACGAGAAGCGTGCTCCCGTCGATCTCTGCGCGCGCCTCGACGAAACGCCGATCTTCCCCGGCGACCTCGAACGGCGAGAGGGCTTTGCCGTCCCGCGACGCCAGACCGCCCGCGGCATGGTCGAACTCGATGCGGATCTTGCTCCCCTCGCGGGCCATCGATCTGTAGAGGGGACCGGAAAAGACGAGGTCCGTCTTTCCATAGTCGTGGGCGAGCGCCCAGAGCGCCAGGCGGCGGCCCACATCGAGCTTGTTGCGCGGATGGATGTCATTGACGTTGCCGATGTCGACGGTCACCGCCATGCCCGTGTGGGGCACGCTCAATGTGGCGGTCTGCGCTTCCCACAGCCTGGGGAGTTCGCAGGGATCTTGAGTTCTGTATTTGAAGGGAGCAAGCTGGACATAATAGAAAGGGAAATCGCCCTGATCCCACACGGTACGCCAGCCGTTGATGAGCGCCTTCATCTTGTGATGGTAGGCCATCGCCTCGGTGCGATTCGCCTCCCCCTGGTACCAGATCGCGCCGCGGATCGCATAGGGAACGAGGGGATGGATCATTCCGTTGTAGAGGCCCGTCGGCTTGGCGTGGCTCTTGAGCGGATGGACGGGCACCGGGGGCGGCGCGGGCAAGTCGGATTGCGCGGCGAGAGCGGCCCGTGCCCTGCCGATCCAGACCTCGAGCGGATCGAGCAGGGCGCTCACGGTTTTCCGGTAATTGAGGTTCGCCTCATCGATCTGGCGCGCGATCGGCACGCAGTTCTCGACGGAACGGAATCCCTCGGGCGGCGTCCAGGGCTCGATGCGCGTGCCGCCCCACGACGTGTTGATCAATCCCACGGCCACGCCGAGCTCGCGCCGGAGCTCGCAACCGAAGAAATAGGCCACTGCCGAGAAGTTGGCCAGCGTGTCGGGCGCGCACGGTTTCCACGCGGCGTTCACGTTGAACTGGGGCCGCCCGGCGGGAGTCCGGGGAATGTCGATCAGCCTGAGCGCACCGTCGGCGCACGTTTCGAGCACCTTTTGCGGATTGTGGGTGCGGCTCACCGGCCATTCCATGTTCGACTGGCCCGAACAGACCCAGACCTCGCCCACCATGACGTCGTCGAAGGAGAGGGTGTTGGACGCCTCGATGGCGAGCGTGTAAGGACCGCCCGCAGCCATTGCGGGAAGCTGCACCTTCCAAAGGCCCTTGTCGTCCGCAACGGTTCGGGCCTCTGATCCGTCGATCCGCACGGTGACCGATTCGGCCGCATCGGCACGGCCCCACAGGGGGATCGGTTTGTCCCTCTGCAACACCATGTGATCGCCAAAGACACTCGGCACGGTGACCGCCGCCCACAGTGGGGCAGCCGTCAGAAATAGAACAAAAGAAAAGAGTCCGAATCGGATCAGCACAGGGCAATGGGAGGTCCGGCCAATAGAGGATCGTTTCACAATCTCGCTCCTTCTCTTGTTATCGATGAGTGGTCACGGCTGTTTCGGGCCCGTTCGACCCATCATAGTCGTGCGCGGCGCGCGTGACAACAGGGTTGAATCTTCCGTTCGGCGAACAGCCGTCTCCTGTTCGCCGAACAGCCGGACGGATAAATATCCTTCTCTCACGCCGATCGTTTCTCGGACATCGGCCATGAAGGTCGTATATATCATCATGTATGTAATGTTTTACATCCAGATTATCCGAAAGTTCACTATCGTCTCGTACGGGCTTGTTTATAATCGTCCCCTTGTTGGACAGCCGTTTCCCGTGGCGGGGCGGTCGTCCCGATCCGTTTGTCAGATCCGTTTGTCCGATCCGTTCCGCCGAGACTTAGAAAGAACACGATCCGATGAAGCTCCGCGCCTTCGTTTGTATCATCCTGACAATTCTCATTTTCGGTGTCGTGCGCCATCTGGGCCCAACCAGAAAATACGTGGTGGACACCGAGGTGGACGGCATCTACCTTGCCCACGAGGCCCAGCGCTTCCATCTCTCGCCCCGCCCGGATGCCACCACGGAGAGCGGCGACCGCGACTGGGCTCTCCTCGAGGTGCTCGCTCTGCCCGCTCCCACCGGGGACAGCCTCCTGGAGATCGAGATCGAGACGCGGATCAAGGGAACCAAGGGTTGGGACACCCTGCCCTGCTCGGAAATAGTCTTCTTCGAGCAGAACGCCCCTGTCCCGCTCACCATCCCCCCACCGTCGTCGATCGAAGAGCGGATCGAGTCGACGGCTGGCGGCGGCGCGGTCTACCGTTTCAAGATCCCGAGCCATCCCTGGACGACGAAACTCTACTACAGGTTCGTCACGCCCGGAGACGCTGGCCGGACCGACAAAAAAATACTCCTCGCCGGCGAAGAGCCCAGAGCGATGATGCTCAAATTCAAGGGAGCGATTCCCCGGCTGGTGCTCTATCCGCACATCGTGTTCATGTTCATCGGCATCTGCTTTCTCATGCTCGCCATGTGGAGTGCGGCGGGACTGCTCAGGCAGCGCGCGGCACCGGCCGCCGCCCGCCAGGCCTGGTGGGCGTGGGCGGCGATGTTTGTGGGAGGTATTCCCTTCGGAATCTTGATGAACTATTTTGCTTTCGACGTTTACTGGGAGGCCGTACCCTTCGGCAATGACGTCACCGACAACAAGACTCAGGTGGCGCTCATCTTCTGGGGACTGGCGAGCGTCTTCTTGACCCGCCGGCCGGGACGGCACGCCGCCTTTTTTGCGCTGGCTGCCGGACTGCTGAGCCTTGCCATGTACTTGATACCTCACAGTCTGTAAAAGATCTGTAAAAGATTTTCCGAGAGAGTCTTTGAGACTTTCGATGCGCTTTAGGAGATAGGATTCGTGGAAACCAGCAAGAAGAAAAACGATCTCAAATGGATCGTCATCGTCATCGTCATTCTCGCTGTCGTGGCGGCGTGGCTCCTTTACAAGGAGGGCGTGATTCCGGGACTGGGATCGAAGAGCGACCGCACATCGGTGCTTTTCATCACGCTCGACGGAATCAGAGCCGACCGCCTCGGCTGCATGGGCTCCGAGACCGACGCGACGCCGAACCTCAACAAACTGGCCGCGAGCGGGGCGCTCTTCAGGCAGTGCACCACGCCGGTCCCGATTTCCCTGCCCGCCGTGGCGTCTCTCGTCACCGGAATCGATCCCTACATTCACGGCGTCCGTCTCGGAGGAACCTTCCCGACTCCGCTCGGAGAGGGACACATGACCCTGGCCGAGGTCCTCAGCGACCAGGGATATCCCACGGCGGCGCGCGTGTCGAGGCCCGACATTTACAAGGCCTTCAGTCTCGACCAGGGTTTCTGGCCCAACGACTTCGTCGACTCACAGTACCAGACTCTGGGCACCCAGGGCACTCTGGGCACCCAGGGCACTCTGGGCACCCAGGGCACTCTGGGCACCCAGGGCGGACAGCCTGCCGGAATGGGCAAGCCCGGGGCACCGAATCCCGGCATGGGACGGCCGGGCGGCCAGACTCCCGGGGCGGCGCGTCCCGGCGGACCGGTCCCCGGACAGCAGCCCTCCATGCCGCTCGACGCCAAGAAACTGGCCGACAGCGCCATCACCTGGCTGCGCGCCAACGGCGACGAACCCTTCTTTTTCTGGGTTCACATTTCCGACGGAAGCGCGCCCCACATCCCGGTCGAACCCTTCGCGTCCAAGTTCAAGGATCCCTACACGGCCGAACTCGCTTACGTGGACGAGCAGGTGGGACGCCTCCTCGACGAGGTCGAACAGCTCGGGATCAGCGAAAACACTCTCGTCGTGCTCGCTTCCGGTTTCGGCGAGGGGCTCGGCGATCATTATGAGGACGTTCACGGCTGGTCGCTCTACGATGAGACGACGCGCGTGCCTTTGATTGTCTCCATGCCGGGAACGATTGCGCCCAATACGACGATCGACGCTCAGGTCAGGTTGATCGACGCGGCGCCGACCATCGTCGATCTGCTCGGAATGGAGCCGAAACAGGACGCCCAGGGCATCAGCCTGGCTCCGCTTCTCAACGGCACCGCCGACGACCTCGGGATCGCCGCCTACTCGGAGACGCTCATTCCGCTCTTGGAGCTGCAATTCTATCCACCCCGCGCATTGAGAAAAGGGGGCTGGAAATACATCCACGCACCCACACCGGAGCTCTACGATCTGGCCGCCGATCCGGGAGAAAAGACCAACCTCGCCGAAAAGCATCCCGACCGTGTGACGACGATGCGCGAGGAGCTCTTCACGCTTCTCACGGGCGCCCCCACCCTCCCCGAGGCGAGCGAAACAGATGCGGCGGTGGCCGATGATCCGACGGCGGCAACGAGCGAAGCGGCGCTGCTTCTGCACGATGCGCCCGATGCCAAGGATCACACCAAGGAAGTCATCTATTACTCGCTCGGGCAGCTTCTTCTCGCCGCCGGGCAGCTCGATCGAGCCACCCACGCTTTCTTCGAGGTGGTCAAGATCAACTCGAGTCTCCCCAAGCCGCTGCAAGCTCTGACGGGGATCATGGTCCAGCTCGACCGGGCCGATGAAATGATCAAATTCCTGCGCGAATTCGTGGAAGCCAAACCGGACCGCACCGACGTGCGATACAGTCTCGCCGAACTGCTCCAGAGCAGCGGCGAGAACAAGGAGGCTTTAAAACATCTACTGATCGTGGAAAAGGAGACCGATCCCGAAGCCGATTCCATGGCGGCGG
>Ga0180429_10004646_pt1 | contig 10947 bp, 9 predicted proteins | sample SS_ome_FD_132428 | JGI IMG/M metagenome (GOLD analysis project Ga0180429, IMG submission 132428) | Hypersaline lake sediment archaeal communities from the Salton Sea, California, USA - SS_1_S_1 metaG | ecosystem: Environmental > Aquatic > Non-marine Saline and Alkaline > Hypersaline > Sediment ... | reverse complement strand
GTTAATTCCGAACAGAAAACCGGTCGTGCAGAAGTTCCGATCGGCCAGCCACAAGTCATCCGTCTTGACCGTCGGCAGCACCTGGACGAGCAGCTTTCGCTCTTGGGTATAGGCATCTTCGCACGGAATGGCGTCGATTGCCAACATCAACTGCGGATCAAGCACGACCAGAGATTGTCCGGGCAATGGCGAGGAGTTCAGCGTGCGCGTTTCCTTCAGCCGGTGCTGTGTGCCGTTAAGGTGTTTGCCGTCGATGATCTTGGTGTGATAGCCGCGGAGCAAGGGAGGCCGCTGGGCCTTCAGACTATCGATGACCGGAGCCAAGTCCTTCGCCGTCTCGCGGACCAACGCCCGCGAGACCGACAATTCGGTGTTGGCGAGTTTGTCGTAGATCGATTTGATGGTCACGCCAAGCTGTTCCTTCTTGTGGCGATACGCGTCGCACGTCGACTTGCGCGACTGGGTCACTGCCAATGCCAGCACGTCGAGCGCCGCCGAAAACAGCAACTTCCCTTCGTATTGACAAGCCGCATGCCGACGAAACAATTGGTCGATCCGCTCCGACGACATCCCGTGTTCAAACACCGCCCGAGTCATCACCGGAATCGGCGCATCCGCAACAAATTGCTCAAGCATCTGCTCCATCATGATCAAATCCTCCATGTCGCGCGTAACTGATGAAACAGATTCAACTTAAGGTCACAAACCATAACCCGCTAGGTCGCTAGCACTGCAAGCTATAAAGGGGTGGCGGTGCCCACCCTACGGATTGCTACTACCGCCGCCGGATGCTGAGCAACAGCAAGCCGCCGATTCCCAGCAGCGCGAGCGAACCCGGCTCGGGGATAGTCGCTGTGCCAAAGATGTCCACTTCGCGGCCGACGAGTTGCGAGTTATTAACATTTGCATTGTTGGCGATGTCGAACGTGATCGCCTTGACACCGCTGGCCAGCACGGACGAGCCGGCCACGGCATCACCGCTGTTGAGTTTCACGGTATCACTGTACAACGTACCGCCGCCCGATTCGGTGAACGATACCGTTGTCCAGACCGCCGAATCAGGCGAGTTCGGTTCCCAGTGCGTCGGGCCGGCGAGCGTCGCGGTCGAGTCATTCAGGAAGGTGAGTACAATCGAATAGCCCTGGTTGGACCGGCCGCCGCCAGAAGTCTCCCAGCCGAAGTAGGAGTCGATCCCGGTGATGTCGTATCCGAGTGTATTCGTGGAAATGTCGAAGTTGACGGTGAACGTATTGTTACTGTCCATCGTCACGTTGGCCGAATTATTGACACTACCATTGAACAGTTCGGCATGTAGAGTGACCACGCTCCAGGTGCCGCCGGTGGCCGAACTGCTCAGGTACTGTGTCTCCGCGAGATCCGAGTCGCTGACCGTCGGAGGGCTGTTGGACTTATCCGTATTCACGATGATCGCACCGTTGGCCGAGTGTGGGACAAGGCCGGCGGCCACAGCGGTCAAACCAGCAGCACAGATCAGGTTTCTAATCGTTCTTCTCATCTTCGTTTCCTCCATTTAGGGGACAAGGGGTTAGGCGAGCGGCGTGAACGAATCCACCGCTCAGACAATTGTTATTGGGCCGATTGGTTTCCGCATGACGGTTCCCGGCAGCGCCAATCGGTCGCTTCCGAGAACTTCCAGACTTTACGCAGTCTACAAACTCGAAGTGTGTCTTTCAGTGCTTTCCTCCTTTTCGCGCGGGTGCTTTACGTTGTCGTTTGTTGTGCGGGTGTTGCACTCGGGTGCCACTGGCATCTTGCCAGTGTGGTAGGTCGTTTTGCCTCTACACATTGCACTGGCAGAACGCCAGCGGCACACCCGCAATTCAGAGCTTGACGCGGGACTAGCGCACCAGACAAGTCGGGCAGGCCAGCGCCGCGAACCGGGGCTTCGCCGAGGCCGGAGGCATTGCCGCCCGGCCCGTGGTTGGAAGTGTCATCGGGGCGTACCGGACGGACGCTCTTGCCCACCGAGTGGACGGATCGGCCCTCCGTCTGACCGGAATCGCCCCGGCCGGAGTCGCCACCAGGTTCCTCGTTGGACTCACTCGGTTCTTGCGAGTCGGGCTCGGGGATGGCGGTCGGCGCTCCGAAGATGTCGAACTCGCGAGCAACCACGAAGCCGCCTGCATTCGCATCCTCCGTCATGTCAAACGTGATCGCCTTGACGCCACTGGCCAAGACCGAGGTACCCGCCACCGCGCCCCCTCCGTTGAGATTGACGGTGTTGCTGTTGAGCGTCCCGCCACCGCTTGCGGTGAACGAGACGGTCGTCCAATACGATGCGGGGCTGTTGGGTTCCCAGTGCTGGGGACCCGCGAGGCTCGCGGTCGTGTCGTCGACAAACGTAAGGATGATCTCGTAACCCTGATTCGATCGGCCGCCCCCTTCGGGGTTCCAACCGAAGTACGAGTCGATTCGAGTGATGTCATAGCCGAGCGTATTGGTCGAGATGTCGAAGTTGACGGTGATGGTATTGGTGTTGTCCAACCTGACTTCGCCGGGATCGGCGGCGCTGCCGTTTTTGTTGCCGATGGCGCCACTGAAAAGATCGGCATGTTTCGAGGAGGCATCATCGCCGCCGGTACCGGAACTGCTGAGGTACTGTGTCTGCGCGAGATCCGAGCTGCTGACCGTCGGAGGGCTGCCGGACTTCAAAGTAGTCACGATGATCGCACCGTTGGCCGAGTGTGGGGGACGGGCAGGGGTAGCGGGCGGGGCCGGGCGGCGAATCTCGCGGACGATCGCTAGCCGCTCCGGCTGGCCTGAGCCGGAGGTGACGTTGCCCTGGCGGTCGGCCCGGGCCGTTTCGCCGGCGGTGAGGTGGACGACTTCGCCGCTGGCAGCGACCGCCATGCTCACCTTGCCGCGGTAAACGCCCACGTCGATCGTCTCTTCGGTGACTTCCACGCCGAACTCCGTGCCCAGGTCGGTGACGGTGCCGAAGGGGGTGTCGATCACAAAACCTTGGGCCGTGTCCTTCTCGACCTTGGCGGCCAGCTTACCCCGCTGAAGCCGGGCGGCGCTGGTGCCCTGGAGGGTGACCTGGCAGGGCCCTTCGAGCACAATCTGGGCGCCATCATTGAAGGTAATCTCCGCCAGGCCCGATTGCAAATCGAGCTGGTCGCCGGGGTAGTAGACCCGGCCCTGCTTGGGGTAAGTCTCCAAACCGCCGGCCCAAATGGCGCGGTCGGCATAGGTCAACTCGGCCGACCAGGTTTCCACGTCCAAGCGGATTTTTTCCTCTTCGGCCACGCGCGGGCCCGGCATCGACGACCAGACGAGCCAGCCGAAACTGCCAAAGAAAACGGCCGCCACGGGGATAAACAACATCCAGAACGTGGCGCGCGGCGTCCGCCCGTCCAGCACCGAGGGCAGGCTGTTCCAAAGCGCGGGGAAGAACCCCGAGGGGTCGGCCTGGGGCATCTCCGGCGTCGGGGCGGGTTCGGGGGCGGGCCGTACAGTGGAGGAGCCAGACCAGTCGCGCAGCGCCATTGAGTCCAGCACCACGCGTAGATAGACCGAGCGAGCATCGTCGTCGGCGCATACCAGCGAATCCAAACGAGCCGCCTGCTCGGGGGGCGCCTCGCCGCTGAGGCAAGCCAGCGTTAGCGATTGCACTTCATCCAAAAGGCTATCCGGAATGGACGATTGATGCGTCATGACCGCTCCCCCTTATGGAGTCCTTCCATGCAGCGGTACAACCTATGGCGAATACGCAACAGGGCCTTGCGTGTCGAGTCGACCTTGCGATTTAACTCTCGGGCCACCTGAGTGACGGAGTCGTCGGCAACGCAACACCTTTGGAGCAGATCCCGCTGCCAGTCGGTCAGCTTTTGCAGGCAGGCCCGAAGCTTGTTCAGCCGACCATCGCGTTCCTCGATGGCTCGCGGTATGGCCTCCGCGACGCGCTCGATGAACTGCTGGCTGAACTCAACCCGGGCACGGCCGGCGCGGGTTCGTAGACTGAGGATTTCGTAGTGGGCAATCGTGCAAGCCCACGCGCCGAAATCTTTGGTGGGGTCGTAGCTCGGAAACTGCTCCCACAATCGCAGCTTGGTCTGCTGAATCACGTCTTCGGCATCCGCCCAATGGGGAACCAGGGCCAGCACGTAGTAATTTAGCCGCCGCTCGTGGGTTGCCAGCAAGCGAACGAACTCCCTCGTCTGTTTGTCAGCCGGATAGTCTGTCAAGGCGCGGAATCCCCCATATCGAGTCGATCTATCCATATTAGACGAAGGCGGGACAGCAAAATCGCCCCCCCCCCACAGTGGCCGGATCCAGCCAGCGTTACCGAGGCATCTCGGGGCGTCCTAAGCTGGCTACGGGCCGCGAAAGGGCCTATGCCACCCTACCCCTCTGCTCCTGGCTCTCTCTGCTGGCCTGGCGGATCGACCGCGTCGCGCGATGCCTGACCGAGCGCCAACCGGCCGAGGAAGGGGCATTGGGGAGGCGAGAGACCAGTGATACGCCGTAGCGAGCCTCTTGAGCAAGTGCACCCTCCTCTCCGCATCAGCAATGCCGACACCGCGGGTAATCAAGTTGACTGCGCGAGCCGGTTGCCTTTCCCAGGGCCGACCCGGTGCTCACTTCATGCACCCGGTCGAACCAGCCGACTGCAACTGGCGCAGCCAAGACCAGCGGCCAATGTCATCAAATTGACTGCGCGAGACGGCCGGGTTTCCCAAGCCCGACCCGCTGCTGGTTAACTGCACATGTGAATCCGACCGATGTCACGAACTGAGATAATCCGGGTGTCTGCCGCAATACCTCTCTCTGGCGGGCATAAAGCTCGGTGATGAATGGTCCCGGGCAGTCATCGCGAGCCCTACGTCGCCTCGACGGGGCGTTTGATCTTCGGGACCTGCGGCCCCGGCGGCGTCCGGATCGCCGCGACTTGCTCGTCCGGCCCCACGTGCGTGTAGGCGCCTAGGATTAGCCGGACATGACATCGCGTGGTGCCCGTCGAGACGCCGGCATCGCCGTAACCCAACTGCATCCATGGGCTTGCGGCTAGACAATGCCACCAAGGTTTTCCGCGCGCTGGTGTCCAAGAGTGCGCACGATGCCTTGACGGCGTGGTCGCCTCGCATTGCTGCAGGCGGCGAGCTTCGGTCGAGCGGGCCAGACTCAATTCCGTTCTGACGGCCACCACCAACCGTGGGGGTAAGTGCCGCAAAGTGCTAAAAAACGGCTGTTTTTGCGGCATATTCAATAGGGTTGTAAGGGGTGTGCTATCAGCGGGTCGACGTCTTCCCAGACCCAGAAAGCACACCACTTACAACCTGGATGAACTGAACCGCTCCCTGGTTCGGCTATGGGGATTGCTGGCCAATCCTCGCGCCTTCAACCGCCCATGAGAGGGCGAATCGCCGCACTGCAGCAGATGTCAAGGCCATCAGGGACCGCATCCGCTCGACACCTCGGCCACCTGCCGCCGCCTGTCCCGGTCATGAAGCCCAGAACCAGCCACAGGCGCGCAGCGACCGTGGTCCGACCACGCGGAGAAGCTGATGCGAAGCCGAGAAGTGAAGGCGACCGGGGCATGCCGTCCAGCGGCGCGATCATGAGCTGTCCTGGTAAGGAATCGAGGGCTGGCAGACAAGCGACGAGGATGGTCGCCGTTGGGGGCTCGAATGGCCCTCGAACGTCGCGATCGTTTGCATCCGACCGACTTGGCAGCGGGGGCAGGGGATCATCGCTTGCGCCGCATCCATCGTCTCGCCGCAGGCGTCTTCGGCGGGAGCTTCCGCCAGTTCCTTGTCGGTTCCATCCAAGCGGTCGGCCTCCGCGACCGGAGCGACGCCCAGCGCACGGCGGCAGGCGGCCAGCTTCTCGCGCCGGTGCCGGTTGGCCAAGAAGCCGTAATGCCGAATCCGCATGAATCCCTCGGGCAAGACGTGCAACAAAAAACGGCGGATGAACTCGCCAGCTGCCAGCGTCATCGTTCGCTCCCGGCCTTCCTTGGCATAATCTTTGTAGCGAAAAGTCACTCGCCCGTCACGGTAGGCCATCAGTCGGTGGTTGGAAATCGCCACCCGATGCGTGTATCGGGCCAAATACTTCAAGACCCGCGACGGATCATGGAACGGCCGTTTCGCGTAGACCACCCAGGGACGGCCGGTCACCGCGCCGACGAACCGTTGGAAAGCCTCCGCATCGGCCAGCGATGTCAGTTGACCGTGGAACAAGAGTTCACCGCGATCGAATGCCTTCCGCAATAGCCGTCCGAAGCGGGCGCGAAAGACGTGGCTGAGCAGCCTGACCGGCAGGAAGTAGCCGTCCGATGAGCCGATCCACCGAGAACCGTCGCGGGCCAGCCCGCCACCGGTGACCACGCAGTGCAGGTGGGGATGGTGCTGGAGGTTTTGGCCCCAGGTATGCAAAACCGCCAGCACGCCCAGTTCGGCGTCCCGCAGCCGCCGCGAGTTGCCGGCGACTTCCAGCAGCGTTTGACTGGCTGCCTCGAAGAGCATCCCGTAGAGCCGACGCTTGTTTCCCAAGGCCAACGCGCCGACCTCCGCCGGCAGCGTGAAAACAATGTGGAAGTAAGGAATCGGCAACAAGTCTGCTTCCCGTTCGGCCAGCCATCCGGCCCGGGCCGACCCCTGGCACTTCGGACAATGGCGATTACGGCAGGAGTTGTAGGAGATCTCGCGGTGATCACAGCGGTCGCACGTCTGGAGATGACCCCCGAGGGCCGCCGTGCGGCAGCGGAGAAGATCGCGGACGACCCGCTGCTGCTCGCGCGACAGCCGAAACCCGTCTTTGCCCAACAGCGACTCCGCTTCCCCGCGCAAAATGTCGCTGACCTCCAAGGCAGGACGCGCGGCGGGGGGCGGCGAGGAAAACATGCGGCGGGGGGACCGGACGCGGCGGACGGAACCCACAAGCGTAGCTCACCCGCCCCGCCCGAGCCGCACCAGCCGCACTAGACGTCGGGCAACCGCTCCAGCGGGCTGACCACCTGCCCAATCATCTCCGTCGAAACGTGCGTGTACAGCGCCGTCGTCCGCGGACTGGCGTGACCCAGCAGTACCTGGATCACCCGGAGGTTCGTGCCCGCCTCCAGCAGGTGCGTGGCGAAACTGTGCCGGAGCATGTGCGGCGTGACCGCCTTGTCGATCCCCGCTTCCGCCCGCGCTTCCTGGCACACCCGCTGGATCGTACTGGAACGGATCGGCAGATCCTGTGACCGCCGCGGAAACAACAGACCCTCCGGCCGGGCCGCCCAGCAGTAACGCTCGAGCATCTCCAGCAACGCCGGCGAAAGCACCGTGTAACGGTCCTTCTTCCCCTTCCCCTGGTGAACCCGCAGCACCATCCGCTCGCGGTCGATGTCCGACAGCCGCACCCCCGATGCCTCGCTGACCCGTAGTCCCGCCCCGTAGGCAAGCATCAAAATCGTCCGGTACTTCAGCGACGGAATGGCCTTGAAGAATCGCGACACCTCCTCGACCGAAAGCACGATCGGCAGACGCTTCGCCGTTCGCGGGCCGCGGATGTCCTCCACCACCTCCCCGCGACGGACAACCTGCCGGTAGAAAAAACGCAAGGCCGTCAGGACCTGCCGGTAGTAGGGCCAGCTTACCTGCTGAACCTCCACCAACTCCACCAGGAACGCGCGGACCTCCTCCCGCCCCAGCCGATCCGGACTCTTGCCGTGAAACCTCGCCAGCCGAGAGACGGCGCTCACGTACGCAGCTACCGTGTACTTCGAATAGTCCCGAATGTGCATCTCTTCGATCATCCGCTTCCGCAATGGTGTCATCGGTCGCTCCCTTCCGGTGCATGGTCAGTCCAGCCAATCCTCCACGCCGCTACCCACAATCATGCACTGCAAAAGGCCAGGGCGCAAATCGCTACGATCGGCACCACCCGACCAATCGGAACCCCACCCTCAAGGCGCCCCGCCTTCAGCGAGAACGCCGGTCGCCACGAGGAGAAAATCCCGCCGGAGAGATTCGCGTCGTACGAGATCCGCGAAGCGGTTTAGTTCATGTATATGATAGGGACACTTAGCACTCGAAGGCGAGGAGCTGAGGCAACGGGCAGCCGATCGGGCACTGCTAGCATTCAGCAGTACGCTGGGCTTCCATGGGGGGCCGATCCAGTTGCCTCTTCCGACTTCCCAAACGTTGACGAGCCTGACCGGGCCCCGGCACGCGAGGCAACTGAACTGGCCCCTGCCTCTTGGCGTTTTCGGGCGTTCTGGCGCTTCCCGTGCTGGGGCGGAAGGGGTAAAATAGGAGGAGTGGCTGGAATTCGGCCCTGAGAACTTCTTACAACTTGGATGCCACGGATGGTAACTTCTGCAATCAGCGATGGACCGCTGCGCCTGCCCGATGCTCTTGTGCAGGCTGCAACCCGGAATGCCGAACGGCAAGCCGATCTCACCGGTACCTACCTTCGCGCGTTGGGGCTGGGCAAGAGCGGCGAAGTGCGGCTGCCTGCCGCGGCGCTGCTCGAACTCGCCGCGGTCCTGGAACTCGGCGTTTGGGAACGACGCGGCCTTCGCGCTCACCTGGAGGTCGATCTGCCAACCTACCGCGAGGCGGCCGACCAGTTCGCCGCCCGCTGCATGAAAGGCCCCTTGGAGTTCGAGGGCCCCAACGCAACGCCGCTTTCGATGCGCGTATTCCAGGTTTGGGTTGAGCACTTCGCTTGGGACGCTCCGGAGCTGCTTGATGCGGAAGTCGTGCTCGACAATGTCGACGACGATGACTTCGTCGATCTGCTGGCGGAGTTCGTCTGGGCGCACCGGAACGAGTTGAAGCACCTTAAGCCTGGAGAGGGGGCATCACCATGACACAACGGAAAGAGAACGGTCGCGGTCTATTCTATACGCGCGACTCCGGCGGTAGACACGAGATGACGCCCGGCGAGTACGTTCGTTGGGCGCAGCGGCAAGCCGAGAATATCGGCCTTCAATTCAACGGCACGCCCGATCGAATCGAAGCAATGATACGCGATGGTGAATCGGTCGACGAGGACATCTTTCTGGACTACGGCGTGCAGGGACATATCTTATCCCGCCCGGGGCTTGACGCGCTGATCGAAACGGCGGTTCACAACCTTGATGTGTCTCATGTGATGATTCCACGAAGGAATCGACTCGCACGCCCCGACGATCCACTCGACGCAATGAAAATCGAGGATGGCTTGCGGCGTGAAGGGGTCACGATCGTCTTCATGGACAAGATGCTGGCCCCGCTATCGCGCGGCAAGCGCCGCGAGATCAGTGAACGGATCGTGGCAATGGTCGACTATGACCGTTCCGGAGAGGATCGACGCGAGCTGGCTCAGAAGGTGCTGTATGCCCAGATGAGATTGGCAACAGCCGGTTACTCAACGGGCGGTCGCCCTCCGTATGGATTCCGTCGGTGGCTGGTCAAGGAAGACGGAACCCGTGTTCGTGAACTTGCCGAGGGTGAGTCGGTCAAGATGCGCGGCCATCATGTCGTATGGCTGCCGGGACCGGAGGAGGAGTGGGGCGTCATCCGGCGCATTCTGGAGATGCTGGAAACGATGCCCGCCTCGCGCGTCGCAAAATCCTTGACCGAGGAAGGTGTGCCGACGCCGGACCACGGCCGCTACCGGACTGACAACGGCGTGCGCCACCGGACCAGCGGGGTGTGGCACCAGTCGACTATCGTGAATATCGCGCGGAATCCATTGCTGCTCACCATGGTCGAATACGGCCGCCGGTCAATGGGCGACCAGCTTCGCTGCACGCCCGATGGGCCGCGGGAATTGGAGGATGCTGACTTTCGCCCAGACAACGACAAACCAAGAGTAATCCGCAACCCAGACAAAGACCGCATCACCGCGCCGGCGGCCTTCGAGGCGCCCGTCGATCCAGAACGCCACCAGCAACTGCTGGCGAAGCTGGACGAGCGCGCTGGCACGCAGCGCGGCAAGCCGCGCTCACGGGATCCGGACAAGAACCCATTGGGCGGTCGTGCGTTCGACATGAACTGCGGCTGGCCACTGTACCGACAGCCGTACAACCAGAGGTTCCGCTACACCTGCGGTCTGTATCAGCAGAGCCATGGCGCCCAGTGCAGCCATAATCATGTGGACGGTCAGACTGCGACACAGTTTATGCTGAGCGTCGTCCGCCAGCGAGTGCTGCTGCCGGGCCGCCTTGAACGGTTCGAACGGCGGATTCGCCAACTAGCCGCCGCCGAACAGCGGAACAACGACTCGGAACAACAACTCGCGCGCTTGCAAGCCAGCTTGGCGCGGGTGGAGGCGGAGAAGGAGCAAGTGGGCAAAAACCTGGCCCGAGCCCGAACCGACGAACAGTACCGAGTGATCGAGACCGAATTCGACCGCCTGGCCGAGCAAGCAAAATCGCTGCGAGCCCAGGTGGCAGCCGCCGAACGCCAAGCGGGCAAAACAAACAACATGGAAGCTGCGGCTGACGAGGCCATTGCGATCGTTCACCGCTTGGCGGATCTGGCACGCGACGGCGATGATCTGGGCAAAGCCCGGCAGTTGTTCGACCTGTTGAACGCCCGGTTGTTTCTCGGCTTCCAGCCGGTCCAGGTGAAGAAACGTGTGCTGAACAAGATTACCGGCGGACAGGTGACCTTCGGCGCGGCCGAGCCGCCGGTGGAGATCTACCAGGGCCCCACTGCCCGCAAGAAAATCAAGAGCCCGACGGCCGAATCGACCCCCGGGCTCCGTGAGCGGCGATTGCCCTCACCCCCAAAACGTACTGTTTGTTCCGGTGGAGAGGACAAGTCGTTAGAGTCTTTGGTCACGACTTCTGCGCACGTTGCGCGCATGTTTTAGGCGGCCAAAGTGGCCAATAGTGTTGGGTACTTGGTGTAATGACATTGCAGGAACATCGTGATCAGCAGATTGCCACGCTCGGTAAGTCGCCAGCGGCGGGTGCGGGGAACCTTTGCCAGGAGGCCGTGGACG
>Ga0180429_10004639_pt1 | contig 10949 bp, 6 predicted proteins | sample SS_ome_FD_132428 | JGI IMG/M metagenome (GOLD analysis project Ga0180429, IMG submission 132428) | Hypersaline lake sediment archaeal communities from the Salton Sea, California, USA - SS_1_S_1 metaG | ecosystem: Environmental > Aquatic > Non-marine Saline and Alkaline > Hypersaline > Sediment ... | reverse complement strand
TGCATTACGCCCCCAGCTTCGACCCCCATCAACGCCCCAAACCGGATTACCAACTGCCCCTGGTGATGGACGAGTTACTCCCCTACACCACCGCGGCCCCGCCGGTAAAAGAGGTGCGGGAAACATTTTTGGCCCATCTCAACAACAGTCACCGCGAAGAGATCAACCGCGGGGTGACGCTGGTGGGTCCGCATCGGGACGATTTTCACTTTCTGGTTGACGGCATTGATATGACCCTCTTTGGCTCACGCGGCCAGCAGCGGACTGCGGCCCTCAGCACCAAGCTGGCCGAAGTATCGCTGATGCAAAAAAGTACCGGGGAAACCCCGGTACTGTTGCTGGATGACGTGATGAGCGAACTGGACGCCGACCGCCGCAAGCAGGTCATCGCCATTGTAGACGGCGTGGGGCAGGCCATCCTCACCACCACCGATTGGGATGACTACCCCGCCGATTTTCGCCGCCGGGCCAGGCTGTACTCCGTGTCGATGGGGCAGCTAACGGAAGAATCCCAGAATAATTGAACTACCCTCTGTCCTCTGCTATAATCAATCGTAATGTTATGAAGATTAGAGATTGGAGACTGGAGATTCAGTTAACTTACCCCGAATCTCCAATCTCTATTTACAAGGAACCTGCAAGCTATGAACGAAAAAATTCTTGTCGTTGAAGACGAGCCACAAATTGCCAACTTTATCAGCCGCGGCCTGCGCCGGGAAGGGTTCAACGTACTGGAATCACCCGACGGCGAAACCGGGCTGGAACTGGCTTTCGGCGAGCTGCCCGATGTGGTAGTCCTCGATATTATGCTGCCCGGCATCGACGGCCTGACCGTCTGCCGCCAAATGCGGGAAGGCGGCCTGCAAACCCCCATCTTAATGCTCACTGCCAAAGACGCCATCCCCGACCGGGTCGCCGGTCTGGATGCCGGGGCTGATGATTATCTGGTTAAGCCCTTTGCCTTTGAGGAACTGCTGGCCCGCGTTCGGGCCTTGAGCCGGCGCAAAGCCCCCATCGAATCCGAAGCGCCCATCACCTTTGCCGACATCACCCTGAACCCCAGCACCCGCATTGCCAGACGGGGCGAGCGCAACATCGAACTGACCGCCAAAGAATACGAACTGCTGGAACTGTTCATGCGCCATCCCAACCAGGTTCTCACCCGCGACCAGATTTACAACCGCATCTGGGGCTACGACTTTGGCGGTGAATCAAACATCATCGAAGTCTACATTCGATACCTGCGTTCCAAGCTGGAAGCCAACGGCGAACCGCGGCTGCTGCACACCATCCGCGGCGTGGGCTACGCCCTGCGCGAAAGCTGATTCAAATCTCAAAGAGCCAACTTTCAATACTCCAAGAACCAAAAATTTGAACGTTGAAAATTGACCATTGATAATTGATCCATGCCGATTCGCATTCATTTAACCCTGTGGTATACCTTTTTGCTGGGTATCATTCTGATTACCTTCAGCATATTGTTGTATCTGGTGCTGAAATTCTCCCTGCACGGCCAGATAGACAGCAACCTGCAAGACCGCGCCCAACAAATTCTGGGCGGCATCGAAGAGCAGGCCGTGGTCAACCTGGAAACCGGCGAGGTTTACGTACCGCAGGCCAACGTATTTTCATCGCCCGCCACCTTCATTCAGGTAGTGGGGGCCGACGGCAGCGTGGTCAGCGCCGCCGATAATCTCGGCTCGCAGCGATTCCCGACCGACCCAGAAATTCTCAAGGCCAATCTTGACGGGCAACACATCTTTAAAACCGTGACCGTAGCCGGGGTTCCCCTGAGAATTTACAGCACGCCGATCCTCTTCCGCAGCCAGGTTGTGGGCGCGGTTCAGGTGGGCCAATCGCTCATTGAAGTGGAAAACACGCTCAAACAGGTATTTTTGTTTCTCTTCGGCGGCACCGCCGGCGCGCTCATTCTGGCCGCAATGGTCGGCGCCTTTCTGGCCTGGACTGCCCTGCGCCCCATCGACAAAATCACCCAGACTGCCGGTCAAATTGTCAGCGGACAGGATTTGCAGCAACGCCTGCCCACGGCCAACACCAACGATGAGATTGACCGCCTGACCGTCACCATCAACGACATGCTGGAACGGCTCGACAACTTTTTCCAGGCCCAAATCCGCCTCAGCGCCGACGTATCGCACGAGCTGCGCACCCCGCTGACCGCCATCCGGGGCAATGTTGACCTGCTCCGTCGCGGCGCGGCCGAAGACCCGGCAGAACTGGCCGAAACGCTGTCCATCATTGACGGCGAACTGGACCGGATGTCGCGCATTGTGGCCGACCTGCTGCTACTGTCGCAAGCCGATGCCGGTATGAGCCTGCGCATGGAGCCGGTCGAACTGGACACCATCATTCTCGACGTCTTTCGCCAGGCCCGGGTCATTGCCAACGGCGTCAAACTGCAACTGGGCCACGAAGACCAGGCCATGGTTGAAGGCGACCCCGACCGGCTCAAGCAACTGCTCATCAATCTGGTTACCAATGCCCTCAAACACACGCCGCCCGGCGGCAGCGTCACCATTTCGCTCTACCGCGAAGCCGAATGGATCCGTATTCCCGTATCCGACACCGGGCGGGGTATTGCCCCCAGTATTTTACCCCATATTTTTGAACGGTTCTATCAGGCTAAAGACACCGCCCAAAATACCGGGCAGGCAGGGCACAAGGGAACAGGATTGGGCCTGTCGATTGCCCAATGGATTGCCCAGGCTCACGGCGGTGAAATCACCGTCACCAGCGAGGTGGGGCAAGGCTCTACCTTTACCCTGTGGCTGCCCCGTACGCCGGATTCCAGGCCGATGCAAACCCGTCTCAAAACCAAACCCATTTCCACTGTGGCGAACCGGTCATAACAATGAAACTGGACAGCCTGCTCGCCGCCCTGCCCCACCACCGTCCGGTTAATTTTGATACCGCAGCGGCAGACATCGAAATTACCCACCTCACCGCCGACTCCCGGCAGGTGCAGCCCGGCAGCCTGTTTGTAGCCTACCGCGGGGTTAATGTCGATAGCCACCGCTTTATTCCCCAGGCCATCGCCGCGGGCGCGGCGGCCATTGTCAGCGAAATTGAACCTGAGCCGGGCAGCGACACTCAGCCCCCGCACCTGATTGTGCCGGACGGCCGCGAGGCGCTGGCCTGGCTGGCCGCGGCCTGGCACGGCTTTCCGGCCCGGCAGTTAACAATGGTCGGCCTGACCGGCACCGACGGCAAAACCACGGCCACCAATTTTTTGTACCACATGCTGACCGCGGCGGGCCGGCAGCCCGGCATGATTAGCACCGTCAACGCGGTCATCGGACCCCAAACGCTCGATACCGGCCTGCACACCACCACCCCGGACGCGCCCGACGTGCAGCGCTATCTGGCCGAAATGGTCCGCTCCGGCAGCCAAACCTGCCTGCTGGAAGTGACCTCCCACGGCCTCACCCATCACCGGGTGACCGCCTGCGACTTCGACATCGCCATTGTAACCAACATTACCCACGAACATCTGGATTTGCACGGCTCGGTGGAGGCCTACCGGGCCGCCAAAGCCCGCCTGTTTGAATCGCTGGCCGAGGCCGCCGCTAAAACCATCCCCAAAACCGCCGTACTCAACTGCGACGACTGGTCTTTCGCGTATCTCAGAGAAAAATTGGAGGCCCGCGGCACGGCCTGGCTGGGCTACAGCCGGGCCGACCACCCCGCCGCGACGGTCACGGCCCACAACATCGCCTGCCGCCCCGACAAAACCATCTTTACCCTGCACTGGCCCGGCGGAAAATTCCATGCCGAAACCACCCTGTTGGGCGATTACAACGTAAGCAACTACCTGGCCGCAGCCACCGCCGCTCTGGCCCTGCTCGATGCGCCGCCCGCGGCAGTGCAGCAGGGCGCGGCGGCCATGCCCGGCGTACCCGGTCGCATGGAGCGGATAGACGAGGGCCAGCCGTTTCTGGCGGTGGTTGACTTTGCCCACACCCCCAACTCGCTGCGGCAAACCCTCAGCGCGGCCCGCACTCTGACCCAGGGCCGGGTTATCGCTGTGTTCGGCTGCGCCGGCCTGCGCGACCGGGCCAAAAGAGCGATGATGGGCCGCATCGCCGCGGAACTGGCCGACTACGCCCTCATCACCGCCGAAGACCCCCGCACCGAACATCTGGCGGATATTATGGTCGAAACCGTCCGGGCGATGGAAGAGGCCGGCGCGGTGAAGGGTCGTCACTTTGAGGCCATCCCGGACCGGGGCCGGGCCATTTTCCGGGCGGTCCAATTGGCCCAGCCCGGCGACATCGTCATCGCCCTGGGCAAGGGGCATGAACAAAGTATGTGTTTTGGTCACACCGAGCATGCGTGGGACGACCGGCAGGCCATGCGCTCGGCACTGCGGGGCCGCCCCCTGCTAACTCTGCCAACCGCAGGGGAACAGTACGGAAATTAGTTTCAGCAGACAACTTCCGGGATAATTGGTAATAAATCTACGGCAATATAAATTAGAAAATAGAAATTAGAATCTGTTCGGGTATATTTCTAAACTTATGCCAGAATGAAAACAACAGTTTTGTAAATTCACCCTTCGACAGGCTCAAGGTGAATTTAGCCGCATCCTGAACCTGTCGAAGGGTGCGGTGTGGCAAATATTGCCAGCTGTATCTCTGAAAAACTGTTATTTTTAAATTGAATGCGGTTTAATCTCTAATTTCTAATTCCGGTTTATCCGGGTTTGGGATACTCCAATGATAATAAAATCTTTCCGCAGACTCATCCCTTCTATTTTACTGGCGATGGTGTTACTGGCCTCGCTGCTGCTGGCTGCCGGGCCGAGCGCGGCTCAGAAACCGGACCCGCCGCCCGACACCGCCGACAACGGCCCCGCCCTGCCGCCCATTGACCGCGCTCTGCTGCCAAAAATTGAGCCGCAACTGCTCAAAGCCCTGGCCGAAAATTACCCGGAGCCGGTGCCGTTTATTGCGCATCTCACCACCAAAGCCGACCTGAGCGCGGCCATCGCCGCCCAGGGAGACCCCGACCCGGTGGCCCGGCGGGCTGCGATTGTCAACACCTTGCAACAGACAGCCCAAAGCAGTCAGGCTGATTTGCTGCAAACGCTGCAAGCCCCCGTCGCCACCCAGAGTGGACAGGCGGTCACGGCGGTCAACGTCAAACCGCTGTGGATTGTCAACGCAGTGGCGGCCGTGGCTCCGCTGGAAATGGTGCAGGTTTTGGCCGCCCGGCCCGATGTCGAAATTGTCCGGCTGGATAAACAACTTCAACTGACCCGCCCCGCGGTCGAGCCGGACGCCCGCGGCACAGCCCAAACAACGCCGGAGTGGGGCATCAGCAAAATCCGGGCCGATCTGGTGCAAAACGCCCTGGACATCGACGGCAGCGGCGTGGTCGTCGCCAACATTGACAGCGGCGTGGATTGGCTGCACCCCGACCTGCAAAGCCAATACCGGGGTTACACCGGGCCGGGCAAACTACCGCAGCATACCGGCAACTGGCATGATGCCACCGGCGACGGGGCTGTCTACCCGGTGGATGGCCAGGGGCACGGCACCCACACCATGGGCACGATGGTCGGCGGCAGCGGGGTGGGGGTGGCCCCCGGCGCCCAATGGATTGCGGTGCGGGCTTTTGATAGTTCCGGCTCCGGTTACAGCAGTTGGCTGCACGAGGCCTTTCAATGGGTAATGGCGCCCAACGGCGACCCGGCCCTGGCCCCGGACATCGTCAACAACTCCTGGGGCAGCGACTACGGCGCCAGCACCGAATATCTGGCGGATGTGCAGGCGCTGCTCAATGCCGGGATTTTTACCGTGTTTTCGGCGGGCAACAACGGCTCGTCCAGTGGCACGGTCGGCTCGCCTGGCAGTTACACGATTTCATTTGCCGTGGGGGCCACCGATATTAATGACGACATCGCCCTTTTCTCCAGTCGGGGGCCGTCGCCGTGGGGCGAAATCAAGCCGGAGGTGTCGGCGCCGGGCAAAAATGTGCGCTCGACGCTGCCGGGCGGCAGTTACGGTAACCTCGATGGCACGTCGATGGCCGCGCCGCACGTATCGGGATTGGCGGCCCTGTTGCTGCAAGCCTCGCCGCCCCTGTCGAACAACCTGGCCGCCATTGCCAGCGCCATCACCTCGACGGCGGCTCCGCTTGGCAATCCCATCCCCAACAACGATTACGGCTGGGGCCGGATTGACGCCTACAACGCAGTCATGGCCGTAGCCTCGGTGGGGGTGTTGTCCGGCACGGTCAACGGCGGGGGATCGCCGCTGGTGGGGGCGACGGTCAGCATCAGCCCGCACGGCAACCCCAGCCTGGTGGTCAGAGCGACCACCGCGGCCAATGGCGGTTATCAGCAGGGCTTGGCTGCGGATACGTATGATGTGACGGCCTCGGCCTTTGGCTACAACTCGGCCAGCCAGCCGGGAGTAGCCATCGTCAACGGCGGGACGGCGGTTCAGAATCTCAATCTGACGGCCAAACCGACCGGTACGCTCAGCGGCACGGTTTATTCCGCGGCCAGCGGGCTGCCGATTTCGGCGACGATCAGCATCGACGGCGCGCCGGTCAGCATTACGGCTGGCAACAACGGCCAATACAGCCTGACTTTGCCCATCGGTACGTACACGGCTACGGTTACGGCGACCCGGTATCGGATTACCCAGGCCGTCAGCATTGTGATTAACGACGGAGCGACTGTAGTCCGCAATTTCTGGCTCAATCCGGCCCCCCACATTCTGCTGATTGACAGCGGACGCTGGTATCAGGAAAGTCAGATTGGCTATTACCAGCAGGCCCTGGCCGACCTGCGCTACCCGGCTGACCTGTGGCAAATTACCAACCCCTTTGGCACGCCCAACGACTTGCCCGCGGGCAGCGACCTGCTGCCGTATGACATTGTGATCTGGTCCGCGCCAGGCGACTCGCCGGGCTATCTGGGGGCTGACCCCGCCTTGGAGGAATATCTGGACGGCGGTGGCAAGTTGCTGCTCAGCGGGCAGGATGTGGCCTATTTTGATGGGGGCGGCTCGTTTTTTGGTACCGCTGCCTATTTTGGCGACTATCTCAAGGCCAAGTATGTGCAGGACAGTTCCGGAGTGTTGACCGTCACCGGCGTCAGCGGCGAGCCGTTGGCCGGCTTGAGCCTTGACCTGAGCGGCGGCGACGGGGCGGACAACCAGATTTCGCCGGATGTTGTGGCCGTGCGCGATGCCGATTTTGCCGGATCGCTACTCAGTTACGGCGAGGTGGGGCTGGGGGGCGTCCACGTGGGGTTGTGTGTACCGTACCGGACCATGCTGCTGTCGTTTGGTTTTGAGGCCATCAATAGCCGGGCCGACCGGGCCGCGGTGATGGATGAGGCCATCAACTGGCTGACCGACTCCCAGGCTGACCACGGCGTGGAACTGACCCCGGCGACTGACCTGCTGGTGGGTGATTTCGGGGCAGTGGTGTCGCACACGGTGCGGCTGCGCAACACCGGCACGCAGGCCGATACCTTCGCCCTGAACTCGCAGAGCGGCTGGCCCGCCACTGCCCTGCCGGCGAATCTCAGCCTGACCACCTGCCAATCGCAAACCCTGACCATCGGGGTAACGGTGGATACCACCACCTGGCACATTTTCGATACGTTGACCATCACCGCCCAATCCACTGCGGACGCGGCGTTCACGGCCATCGCCACCCGCACCAGTAAAAGCCCGGCCCCGGTGCTGCTGGTGGATGACGACCGCTGGTACAGTTTTGCCGACGAATACCGGCAGGCCCTCGAGGCCAACCACGTGCCGTATGATTACTGGTACGTGCCAAAGTCGTGGAGCGGGGCAGTACCGCCCAGCCCCCCCACGGCCACGCTGCAACTGTATCCGATGGTGGTCTGGTACACGGCCTACGACTGGTTCCAACCGTTGGTAGCCACGGAAGAGGATCGGTTGGCGGCCTATCTGGATGGCGGCGGGCGGCTGATGTTCAGCAGCCAGGATTATATTTACAACTTGCCGGATCACCAGCCCGGCCCGTTTGCCGTGAACTATCTGGGAGTGTTGAGCCACACCGAAGATTTCAGCAGTACCACCATCACTGGTGAGGCGGGCAACCTGGTGGGGACACAGTTGGGGCCGTATGCACTCAGCTTTCCGCCCGGCTACAACAACTGGACCGACGCCCTGACGCCCACAACCTCGGCGCAGGTTGCCAGCCGGGGCCAGGCCGGTCAGCCCAACTCGGTGATAAATGCCGGGCTGGGGCCGGGCGGTGAGGCGTGGCACACCCATTTTCTGGCCTTTGGGCCGGAACTGTTGACCGCGAACCACCGGAACAGACTGATGCAGCGCTCGCTGGGCTGGTTAAGCTGGCTGGGCCAATCAACGGTTGAGCCAAACGTAACTGCCGCCCTGGATGGCAATACGGTGGTTTACACCGCCACGCTCATCAACAATGGCTGGGATGATATTTCGACGGCCTGGTTCACGGCTACCCTGCCGGCAGAACTGACCTGGGGTGGGGCACGCTCGGCAAAACTGCAACTGACCGCGGGCGATGAACTGACCTGGAACGGCCCGTTGGGGCAGAATCAGAGCGAGGTCTTCACCTATACGGGGGTTATCGCCACCGGCCTGCCGCTGGGCACAGACATCAACCAGACCAGTTGGCTGGCCTACCCCGAACACAGTATTCGGTTTGACCGGGTGGCTTCGGTGCAGGCAAATTATCCCGATCTGAGCCAGTCATCGCTCAGCGTCACGCCGACGACGGGGGTGGTGCCGGGCGACACGCTGACCTACACCATCGTGCTCAAAAACAGCGGGCTGGTGGATGACCCGCTGGTGACGGCAACCAACACCCTGCCCCATACGCTGGAATGGGGCACGGTCGGCACGCCGAGCCGGGGGGCAATCGAGGCGGCAGGGCGGAGCATCACCTGGACCACACCGCTGTCCAAAGACGAAGTCGTCACCCTGACCTATCAAGCGGTCATCAGTTACCGCAGCAGCGGCACAATCAACAACGAGGTATATCTGAACGACAATATCAACCAGCCGGTCATTCTCTCGGCGCGGGTCGCCTACAAAACCCTGCCGACGTATCTGCCGATCATCTTCAAAAATTAGGCCAGCAAAAAAGCCCCCAACGGCATAAGAACCGTTGGGGGCTTTTTTGATTACTTTCGCTGGCTTATACCCGCACCCGCTTGCGACGTTGAATATGCCCGCATATCTGGCACACATAGGCCTCTGACCGGGGACCAATCACTTTGAATTGATGCCCTACCGGCTGCTGTCGTCCACATTCAGTGCAAACCAGATACACGCAAACTTCAGCTTCTTTGGCAAATACCGAACTCCATTTGTGTTGGGCGTGCAACTCCTGTTCGCCGCACCGGGTACATTCCCGGACCTCGGTACAGGGGTCATCCACGGCTTGCCGGCGCCACTCGCTCCACACATGACCGTTGTTCAGGCACTGGCGCACTTTTTCGGCACATTCCAGGCAATAGACCTCTTCCGGGTTCATGGCCCGCGAATGTTCCGGGCAGACACTGCGATGACAGCGGTCACATCGAACCCGGGCCGTATTTTCGCAAAAGGAGCAGTCTGTTACTGTCTCAGGATAATCGCTAAGGGCGGTTTCCAGGGTGTGATCCATCAACATAGTAGTTCCCTCTGTGGTTTGAAGTTTAGCATTTATCAAGAGTCAAAAAAGCCGTTTCCAAAATATACGACGGAAGCGGCTTTTACATCAGTACCCAAAATTTGTCTTTTTAAAGAACTCCGGGATTGACAACAATCCCAAAAATGGCTTCCGTCAGCCACCAACATTTGATTGCTGCCTTAAGAATACTACAACTTTTGCGGTTACAGTAGGGTAAAAAGTCACAAATCAAATGCCCAAAAGTACCTATCAAACGCGCCCAAAAGTCACAAATTGCTGTGGCAGCCAATTATATTGCGCAAAAAAGCTGTTTAAAGTACACTGCTCCCATCCAAAGACGGACGCACACCTGTGTGTCCGTTTCTTTTTTGGGAGGCAGTTATGCCGGTAAAAGAAATTTTTTCAAACACCTGGCCCGGCTTTGACTTTGTATTTTTTGATTGCGACAGCACGCTCAGCACCATCGAAGGCATTGATGAACTGGCCCGCGCCCGCGGCAAGTTCGCTGAGGTCAAAGCGATGACCGATGCGGCGATGGAGGGCGAAATCCATCTGCAAAGCGTGTATGACCGCCGCCTGCAACTTTTATCTCCCAATCGCGGTGAAATTCGTCGCCTGGAACAACTGTACCGGCAAACAGTTGTACCCAATACCCAGACTGTGATTGCTGCCCTGCAACAACTTGGCAAAGAGTTATTCATTGTCAGCGGCGGGCTGCTGGCTGCGGTCAAACCCTTTGGCGAATGGCTGGGGATTCCGGGGGCCAATATTCGGGCCGTGGATGTCGAATACAACCGGCTGTCCGGTCAATGGTGGGATTATCAGCAGGACCAGTGGGGCCAGCGGCCCGATGTGCAATATATGCACCCCAAAGAATCGCCATTGATGGAATCTCACGGCAAGGCGGATGTTATCCGCGAACTACTGGGGACACGGACAGGACGCATCGTGCTGATTGGCGACGGAATGAGCGATGTGGCGGCCCGGCCGGCGGTGGATTGGGTGATTGGCTTTGGGGGAGTAATTACCCGCCCCCGCGTGGCCGCCAATGCTGATGTATTCATCAAGGCCAACACGCTGGCTCCGGTTTTGCCGTTGGTTTTATCTGTACCCGAACAACAAAACCTAAAGCAAACGCCCTTTGCGCCACTGCTGCAAAAGGGGCTGCAAATTATTGAATCCGATGACGTGGTCTTGGCCGGAGATTCAAGTGATTAGCGCGTAGACAATCTCGGACGAAACGACGTCCAAGCATAAAAATGCTTGGCTGATTGACAAGATTGAACCGT
>Ga0180429_10004638_pt1 | contig 10950 bp, 8 predicted proteins | sample SS_ome_FD_132428 | JGI IMG/M metagenome (GOLD analysis project Ga0180429, IMG submission 132428) | Hypersaline lake sediment archaeal communities from the Salton Sea, California, USA - SS_1_S_1 metaG | ecosystem: Environmental > Aquatic > Non-marine Saline and Alkaline > Hypersaline > Sediment ... | reverse complement strand
TCGATGAACGGATACGTGGGATACGGATCCGACGAGGTCGAGGGGTTCCTCGTTAGCGGCACGACAGCGCCCGAGCAAACCACGCAAGGCAGCGACTCGGGAACCGACTGGTAGCAGGCCATGCACGCTGCGGCAGCGATCGCTGAGATCGTTCACGGAACACGGCACCACCCGCAAGACGAGACAATCTTGCGGGTGGTGCACGATTCGCGCGACGTGCGTCCCGGAGACCTGTTCGTGGCCCTTCCCGGAGAGCGCACCGATGGGCACCGCTTCCTTGACGACGCGTTTTCCTCCGGCGCGGTGGCGGCCATGGTGTCGAGAACCGATACCGCCCGTATCAACGCCGTCAACCTGATCTGTGTTCCCGACGTCCCCCGCGCCCTGATCGACTGGGCACGCGCCTGTCGCAACCACTCCGACGCCGTCTTCGTCGGGATCACCGGCACCAACGGGAAGACGACCACGCGGCGGCTTCTCGAACACCTGCTGTCTGAACACTGCGAGACCTACACTGCGCCGCGAAACTTCAACACCGAGATCGGCCTGCCGTTGGCGCTCATCAACATGCCGAGAGCTTCAAGGATCGGGCTGTTCGAGTTGGGGATTGACCACGTGGGCGACATGCGAACGCTGACGTCGATTCTTCGTCCGTCCATCGGCCTGGTCACCGGCGTGGGTCCCGGGCACCTCGATCACCTAGGAGATGTGGAGACCGTGGCGAACGAGAAGTGGGACTTGGTACGTGACTTGCCCCGCGACGGATGGTGCGTTGTGAATGCGGATCCCGAGGCGTTGCGCATCCGGTTTCCCGAAGCCCCTTGCGAGCTGCTCAGCGTGGGGCGCGAACATGGTGACATCCGCGTGCGGGTCCTCGAATCCGTCCCACGACTACTCCTCGAATTACACCCGTCTGTCGATCCCACGGAAGCCCGCAGGGCTTCCCCAAGGAAGTCCGCAGGACTTCCCGGGCTTCCCGGGCTGTCCCTTGAGTCCCCCTTGCTCGGAGGCCACCACGCACTCAACGTATCGCTGGCCGCGTTGGCCGCCAGGCACCTCGGCGTGACAACGGAAGACATCGTAGAACGGTGCGCAACCTTCGTTCCCCCGGCACATCGGCTGCAGGACAGACCGGCTGATTTCGGAACCGTGCTGGACGACGCGTACAACGCGAACCCACCCTCCACCGCGGCAGCGCTCCGCGTTCTGACCGCCTACGGAGAGGATCAAGCGCAACGAATCTTCGTGTTCGGCGAAATGCTCGGGCTGGGCGACACATCCGAAACGCATCATGTCAGGATTCTTGCGTTGGCCAGGAACCTTGGAATCGATCGGATCATCCCCATCGGGCACATGGCATCGCAGGCATGCGGCGTATCCGAAACAGCGGACGCCGTGGATACGATTCGCGCTGCGCTTGCCAAGGATCGTCCGAACATCGTCCTGATCAAAGGATCCCGCGCACTGGGTCTGGAGCATCTCATCGAAGAGCTGTGCCAGGATTCCGCAGCCTAGTCAATCCCGTGCTTGAGAGTGGCGTTGGCCTCTTGGATCCGTACGTCACGGCATCCCGCCGACAACAGCCTTCACCATGAAGGTCACGAAGAGCACGAAGAAACCCGGATGAATCAAACACTCTTAGCAGTATGAGCGATGAAGACCTCTGCGTCCCTCGCGATGTTTCCCTTCATGTACTTCATGATCTTCATGGTTCCCCGCAGTTGGTTTCGCCTTCCGTCCGAACCTGGATGGTTACTCCACCAGTAACGGAACGCCCTCGAATCGATCGACATCAACCAGGCCGGCATCGGTCAGCTTCAGGCTGGGGATCACGGGAAGTCCCAGGAAAGAGAGCGTCATGAACGGTGACGGCAGGCTGCACGACAGTTGCTTGGCCGCCGCGTCGAGCGCTCGACCATCACTCGCCACCTCTTCGACCGATTGATCGGACATCAGACCGGCGATCGGCAGCGCCAGGTGCGCGAGGACCTGGCCTTCGGCAACCACGACTTGCCCACCGCCCGAGTCCACGAGCACGCGCAGCGCATGGAGCAGCTCCTCATCCGATGTGCCCACTGCGATCAGGTTGTGGCTGTCGTGGGCCACCGAGGAGGCCAACGCACCACGCTGCAGTCCAAACCCATGCACCAACCCAATGCCCACGTTCCCGGTTCCCAAGTGGCGCTCGACAACCACCAGCTTCAGCAAGTCTCGCGTCGTGTCAGCGACGAGGAAACCGTTCTCGACGCTCGGCTTGTCGATTCGCGCACCGGTGACCACTTGCCGGGCCTGAACCTCGATGATCCGGACCTCGGCATCCTCCGGCACAGCCACGACAAACGGATCCTCGGGGAGGCGAACGTCCATCGAGGCTCGGGGCGTGGTGGCCGAAGCCGACACAATGTCGACACAGCAGGCGCCGTCTCGCGCCACGCACTCGCCGTTCACCCATGTCTGATCGATGTTGAAAGCCTCCAGATCGTCCACCAAGAGGAGATCGGCACGGTAGCCGGGTGCGATCGCGCCCACGCCGGGAAGACCGTAGTGCCTTGCAGGGTGGATCGTCGCCGAGGCGATCGCGGTTGCCGGCGACACACCGTGGCGGATCGCCTTGCGCATCAGGTCATCCATGTGGCCCTCTTCGACCAGGGTTTCCGCGTGCCGATCGTCGGTACAGAAATGGACGAACGGCGCAGTCGCTTCGTTGAGGAGACCGATCAAGGAATCAAGATTGCGTGCCGTGGTTCCCTCACGAATCAGAATGTGCATTCCGGCGGCGAGCTTCTCCCGCGCCTCGGCCAGCGTGGTGCATTCGTGATCGGTGCTGGGTCCACGGCGGACATAGGTTGCCAGCGCTTCGCCGGTCAGACCTGGCGCATGTCCGTCGATCGGCATGCCCTCAGCCGCCGAGAGCTTGGCGAGAAGGTCCGGATCCCCGGCCACCACGCCAGGGTAGTTCATCACCTCTCCCAACCCAAGCACGCCGTCCCATGAGAGCATCTCGCGAATGGCTTCCGCGTCCAAGACAGCGCCGGAAGAGCCGAACGGGCTCGCCGGCACACACGATGGCGCCATGAAGTGGATGTGAAGCGGCAGCCCGCGAACCGCGTGGATCAGGTAGCGAATCCCTTCGGTACCCCACACGTTGGCGATCTCGTGAGGATCGGCGATCAGCGTCGTGGTCCCGTGAGGCAGAATCGCCCGCGCCAAGGCAGCCGGTGTCAGCTGCGTGCTCTCCGCATGGATGTGCGCATCGATCAGTCCCGGAATGAGGTATCGGCCCTTGGCATCGACCACGTGCGCGGCGTCTTCGGCATCGAATCCCACGATGACGCCGTCCTGAACTACCACGTCTACGAAGCGAAACGCCCCTCCAAACACATCAAGAACCTGGGCATTGCGAATGACGGTATCGACTCTGCTCACTTCGACCTCCTCCGGGCGCAGCAACTACAAGGACGTGAATCCCATCGATGCTAGCACATCTCGGTCCGAGTGCGGAACGAACTCCGCTCCGATGATCTGGTAGGTCTCATGTCCTTTGCCGGCAATGAGCACCACGTCGCCTGCCCGGCTCTCGGCTACAGACGCCTCGATCGCCACCCGCCGGTCGACCACGCGTTCCGGTTCACCGCCGCCGCGCCGAACCCCGGCGGCGATCTGATCCAGGATCGCCATCGGATCCTCGGACTTCGGGTTGTCGCTCGTCAGGATGACCCGATCGGCCAGCCGTCCGGCGATCTCTCCCATCAACGGGCGTTTCAGCTGATCGCTTCCTCCCTGGCATCCGAACACGACCGTGAGGTGCTTCGCGCCGGGCCGGAGCGTCTCGAGGATCCGTCGGAGCGCGTCAGGGGTGTGCGCGTAGTCGATGACTGCTTTCGTCCCGCGGGAATCCGCCAGTACCTCGTACCGCCCAGCGACCGGGCGAACCTCGGCCAGTCGCTCGATAGCTTGCCTGAGCTCCATGCCGGCGACGAGCGAGATACCCAGTGCAGCGGCTGCATTGTCCACATTGTGGCGACCGGGAAGCGGAAGCGTCGCGGCAAGCCGATCACCCCGCCACCCGACCGAGAACGAGAATCCCGTACCGGTGTTTCGAACGTCGGAGACCTTGAGGTCTGCGTCGCCCCCTCCATGGGTGATCACAGAGGCATCAATGCCTGCGACCATCCGTTCCGCATCCGGGTCCCCCTTCGGCACCACGGCAACCGCCGACGGTGCCAGATCGACGAACAACCGCCGCTTGGCTTGCCGGTAGGCTTCCATGGAGCCATGTGCGTCGAGATGGTCGTGCGATAGGTGAGTAAACGCCGCGATGTCGAAATCGACCGCAGCAACACGCGATTGCTCGATCCCGATCGAGGACGCCTCAATCAGCAGGTTCCGCTGTCCGCGGGAGACCGACTCCCTGGCGATCCGCTGGATGGTCTCGGCCGGCGGCGTGGTCACCGAGGGCATGCCTCGCGCCACGTTGGCGACGGTGCCGATGATCGTTGTCTGGTCCTCTCCGAGTATCTGGGCCGCCAGGTGGCAGACGGTGGTCTTCCCGTTCGTCCCGGTCACCCCGATGGTGAGCAGATTGCGCGTCGGATGCCCCTCGACATAGGCCGCTGCCAGTGCTGCGCACTGCCTCGCATCCTCAACCTGGAGGATGGGCACATCCGCCACCGGCTCGGGCGATGGGCTGAGGATCGCGACTGCGCCACGACGCACGGCATCGGCAATGTGCGCCGCGCCATCGTCCTGCGTGCCGGGAATCGCGACGAAGACGTCTCCAGGCTCGATCCGCCGGGAGTCCTCACGAACCTTGCGAATCCGGATGGCTTCCGCACCCCGCGGTGGTTGAATCCCAAGCTCGTCGGCCAATCCGGCCAAGCTCAATCTAGGTCCGCTCGCGCATTCGGTAGACATAGATCGGATATCCACCTTTGGCTTCGCCCACGACATCCGGCGTCCATCCCCACATCGGATGGTAGTACGAGACGATCCGTGCGCCGGGACGCAAGGTCTTACGAAGCCGCTCCTGCAACCGAAAGTTGGATGTCGCCGACAGAAAGAGAATCACGACATCGGCATCGCTGACGTCGAACGTGTACATGTTGGCGCGAACGATGCGGACACGGCTGGAGACGCCGGCAACAAGCGCCCACACGCGCCCCCACAGGACGCGAAACGGATCGATCTCAACACCGGTGGCGCGAGCGTCGAACCGGCGCGCCGCCTCGATCACGATCCGCCCGTCCCCGCAGCCCAGATCGACCACGTGATCGTCTGGACGGATCTCGCCGAGCATCAGCAACCGGTGAAGCGTCACCTTGTCGGTGGGTTGCCATAGAGCGTCAAGCGTTAGATTCCAGCCGATCCACAGAAGGGTGAGTCCCCCGAGAACGATCCCAAGCACCCACCCCATCTAGAACCGAACCTGAAGACCGGCTTCGTAGATCGGTCCGATCGTCCACCCAGTCTGGATATAGCGCGCCACGAGCCGCGCCTGAACGAACAGGAAGATGGGATCGAAGGGGACCACGCGCAAACCGCCGTATCCCTCGACCACGAAGCCCGTGGAGAACGGAGGCGGGGTCAGCGCCGCGCCGACACCCAGACCGGCGAACGGCTCGATGGGAGGAAACGCGTAGTGGCCCAGGCCGCCCAGGGTCACCATCATGAGTCCAGCGATCTCGTCGGTGGCAAAGCCAACCTCGGCTCGCAGATCCAGGAACTCAAGCACCGGGAGTTCGGTGATCGCGCTGATAATCACGATGCCGGTCGGATCGAATCCAGCCCCCACACCGACCGATGTGGCCAGCACCTGACCGCCCAGCACGCCCAGCAGCAAGAGCCCCGTCAAGAGTACCCGTCGCGTCATGCTCCCTCCTTCATCCCCCGGAGTCCCGGCGGCTAGATGTCGAGGGTCGTGATCTTGTCGCTGTTCTCCCAGATGAAGTCCCGCCGCAATCCGACGTCAGTCCCCATTAGGGTGGAGAAGATCTCGTCCGCCTCGAGCGCGTCGCGGATCTCGACCTGCTTGAGAATCCGGTTCTCCGGATCCATGGTCGTTTCCCACAGCTCCTGCGGGTTCATCTCACCCAATCCCTTGAACCGCTTGAGCGAGAACGGTGCCCCGTTGTTCTCGGCTCGGAACTGGTCGAGTTCCTCATCCGAATGCAGGTAGGTGACCTTCTTACCCTTCTTGATCTGATAAAGCGGAGGCTTGGCGATGTACAAGTAGCCATTCTCGACGAGCTTGGGAAGGAATCGGAAGAAGAATGTGAGGATTAGCGTACAAATGTGTGCGCCGTCCACGTCCGCATCCGCCATGATGATCAGCTTGTGGTAGCGCAGCCGCTCAATGTCGAATTCCTCGCGGATTCCGGTTCCGGAAGCAGTAATCATCGCCTTGATTTCGGCGTTGTCGAGCAGTTTGGCAAGCCTCGCCTTCTCGACGTTCAACACCTTGCCGCGGAGCGGCAGGATCGCCTGGAAGGTTCGATCCCTTCCCTGTTTTGCGCTTCCGCCCGCCGAATCACCTTCGACGATGAACAGCTCGGACTTCGAGGGATCTCGGTTGGAGCAGTCGGCCAGCTTGCCGGGCAGGGCCGTCGAGGACAAGGGGCCCTTGCGTCGCGCCATCTTGCGTGCCTTGGCGGCCGCCATGCGCGCCCGGCTTGCGTTCACGGATTTCTCGATGATCGTCCGCGCCACCTTCGGCTTCTTGCCGAAGTACAGCGCAAGCTGCTCGTTGATGATCGTGCCGATGATGCTGGCGACTTCAGGGTTCCCAAGCTTCGTCTTGGTCTGCCCCTCGAACTCCGGATTCGGAATCTTGACACTGATGATGCAGACGAGCCCCTCGCGGATGTCCTCACCACGGAGATTCTGATCCGCCTTCTTCAGAATCTTCTTGTCACGACCGTAGTCGTTCAGGAACTTCGTCAGGGTGCTCTTGAATCCGGTCAGGTGCGTACCACCATCCACCGTGTTGATGTTGTTGGCGAACGCATGAATCGACTCATCGTAGTTACTGGTGAACTGCATCGCGATCTCAATCGCGACCCCTGAGTCCGATCCTTCGATGAAGATCGGCTTCGGATGAATCGGCTCTTTCTTGCTGGCCAATTCCTTGACGAACGAGACGATTCCACCCTTGTGCTCGAACCGGCGTTTGACACCCGCCGCTTCGTTCTCCAGCTCGATCACCAGGCCGCCATTGAGGTAGCTCAGCTCGCGAAGCCGGTGTGACAGCTTGGGAAAGTGGTACTTGATCTCGCCGAAGATCTCGGAATCCGGCATAAACGTGGTCGTGGTACCGGTGCGCTTCGTTTCTCCGACGACCTCGAGTTCCGTCATCTTCACGCCACGCTCGAACTCCTGGCGGTGGATCTTGCCATCTCGGTGGACCTCAACCACGAGGTGTTCACTGAGCGCATTGACAACCGAGACACCGACGCCGTGAAGCCCTCCACTGACGTGGTAGCTCTTGTTGTCGAACTTGCCGCCGGCGTGCAGGGTGGTCATGACGAGTTCAAGCGCCGGGACACCGGTCTCACTGTGGATACCGACCGGCATGCCGCGCCCGTTGTCTACGACGGTGACGCGGTTGTCCTCGTGGATCGTCACGGAGATCTTGCTGCAGTGACCGGCCAGGGCCTCGTCGATGCTGTTGTCGACGATTTCCTCGATCAGGTGCATCAGGCCATCTTGGCCTGTGCCTCCGATGTACATACCCGGCCGTAGACGTACTGGTTCGAGATCCTCCAGTACTTTGATCTGATCGGCTTCATAGGCTTCTGGAGTTTGCGCTTTCTTGACCATCTCACCACCCGGTACGATTGTACCCAAAACGCCCTGCAGATACCAATCCCCGGGGTTTCGGAGCCTCACGGTAGCCCTCTGCAACCCCGTGTCCGGGGTCGAGCAATAGAATGCGGGCGTCCGGCACATACCGAACGCCCGCAAAATCCTTTTCTGATCTATGTTCTCTAGGTGTTCGCCTCGACCACGCTCACGACGTCGGGGAAGTTGATTCCCAGACGCTCGAGCGTCTCGACCGTCGGGATCCCGTTGTTCGTCCAGCCGCGACGCTTGTACACCGCATCGATCAGCTGCTCGTACTGGTCCTCGCGGAAGGCTCGCAGCGCGGCGACCTTGGCCTCGGATGTCATTCCGACCGGATCGATTCCGACCTTGGTCTTCAGCTGCTCGTCATACCGGTCGGCGCGAGACTCGTATTCCTCGACGGTCACCGGACCGGCGGACCGATACGGGATCGCGTCATGCTCTCGCGTGCCGAATCCCATCTTGACGTTGAAGACGCGCTGGAAGTTGTAGACCCGCTCCGACTGGAGAATGAGGTCCTCGGGGACCACGTCGACCCCGGTCACGCCGCTGAACACCTCACAGTAGTTCTGGACATGCTCCGGAACCTTGGCCGGCTCCGCCGTTTCGGCGTTGTCCGCCGGCTCAACATCGTTCCACGGTAGCTTGCAGTGGCCGACCAATCCGAACCAGGTTCTCCACATCGGGAAATAGTGCAGCGCCTCGGCCTTGTCCTCGAAGGTCGGGATCTGGTTGTTGACCATGTCCATGAAGATCAGCCACGCTTCATCATGCTGAGGCCCCTTGAGCGCCAGCCCGTAGCCACCCTGCATGGCCAGCGACTCCTTGGTGACGTACTCAGAATACTCAAGCCCCTTGGCTTCCATCCCGATGTCCTGGAGGAACTGCGGATCGGCACCGTACTCACGGACGAAGTGCTCCTTCATCCTGCGAATGCCCTGCCCCACGAGCACGCCGAATCCCTCGCCTCGCGCCATCTGATGAAGAATCTCGAGGCTCTCCTCCACCCGGCCGAAGCTCAGGTCAAGCCCACCGGTCTTCTCCTTGTCCAGGATGCCGGCCTCGAAGCATTCCATGACAAACGCCATCGCCGTGGTATAAGAGATCGTGTCGATTCCGTATGTATCGCAGTAGAAGTTCATTTCGAGCACGAAGTGCGGATCGTAAATTCCCATGTTGGAGGATCCACCGGCCGTCTCATACTCAGGCCCGTCGACAATGACCTTGTCACCGGCGTACGGTCCGGTGCGAAGCGGCACGTCATCCACCGCATGGGCGCAGGACATCGTGCAGCCGAGCCAGCAGCCGTCTGGCATGTTCTGGGTGAACCGCTCTCGCCAGACAGGAGACGAGATGTGTACCGAGTCCGGATGCGCGCCGAACTTGTAGTTGTGGGTCGGCAGGAGATCGTACTCGTCCATGATTTCGACCAAGTGCGCCGTCCCGACGCGCCGCATGTCGCATTGGCTGGCGTCGAGCTCAAGGATCTCCTTGTTGATTCGTGCGCCGGCTTCACGGATGCGATCGAAGTGTGCCGGGTTGTTCGACTTACCGGTCACCGCAGGGCTCTTGACCACCAACGCGGCGATTCCCTTGTCGCGCAGCACGGTTCCCGTGCCACCGCGGCCCGCCTGCTTGATGCGCACCGCCTTGCGCTTGAGGTCGAAGAAACTGAAGTTGAGACAGCCCATGCGTGCGTGCTCTGCGCCATGCCCGGCACTCACGGTCGAAACAGCGGCCACATCCCGCGGATTCTCCGAGTCCGCAAAATCGACCATCAGCCGCTCACTCAACACGTGCGTGTTCATGTCCAACTCAGGGCACTCAAGCAGCTGGACCACGCCTTTCGTTCCATCGATGAAGACGATCACATCGTTCTCGGACTTGCCCTGCACCTCGATCCCATCCCAGCCGGAGAACTTGAGATATGGACCGAAGTATCCGCCGACGTTGGAGTCGATCACCATGTTGGTCAGAGGAGACAGGGTCACGACAATCGACTTTCCCGAGCCCGGATACAGAGTCGTTCCGGCGACCGGACCGGCCGAGATCACCAGCGCGTTGTCCGGGTCATCCCACGTGGTCGTTCCGCTGACCGCCTTCCAGAGACGCCACAGACCGAATCCGCGTCCCCCAACGAAGACGTCCTTCATCTGCTGGGTGACCGGACGTTCCTCAAAGGAACCGGTGTTCACATTCACGTACAACGTCTTGCCCGTGTATCCACATTCGACCCGCGCCGGCTCATACGCGAACTCGGCAAGAACTCGATACTGGTCTGGCACTCCCATTCACTCCTCCTGGTCATCTGTTGTGGGTTTGAGCGTCACGCGGCCAGAGTGTAGGAAAGCGCATTTGGTTTCTCAAACGCCTCACGATGGAACCGCGGCCCCGTGTTGCCCCTGGGCACGACGTCGCCTATGCTTCCCGTCAGGAGGTGCCCATGGATCAGGCGCGAATCGAGAACGGAGTACGCGAGATACTCGCTGGCATTGGCGCTTCCCGTTTGAACGCTGAGGTTCTGGCCAACACGCCGCGACGCATCGCCGAGATGTACGCCGAGTTCTTTGATGCCATCGACGAGAACCCGGCGGATGCCTTGGGCAAAGTCTACGACGAGCCGTACAACGAGATGATCGTCATGAAGGACATCTCGTTCTTCTCGCTCTGCGAACACCACTTCCTGCCGTTCGTTGGAAAGGCCGACGTGGTCTACATCCCCAAGGAAGGACGAATCGTCGGAGCCAGCAAACTGGCCCGCGTCGTCGACATCGCAGCCGCCCGGCCGCAATTGCAGGAGCGGCTGACATCACAGATCGCCGATGCCTTGGTGGAGCGGTTGCAGCCGGTGGGAGTGCTGGTCCGAATCGAGGCAACGCACATGTGCATGACGTTGCGGGGCGTCAAGAAACCAGGCGCCATGATGGTCACCTCGGCGATCCGCGGCAGCTTCCACAGCAACCAAGCCTCTCGCGAGGAGGCCCTGGCGCTGATTGCCTAGCAGTCCGTTGATCTATGGTCTCCAGAGCCGGGACAGACCATGGCGCTTGTCCTTCCAATGAGGTGCCTCCTGGGTTCCGTTCCTCCCGCAGAAACGCAGAGAGCAACAAC
>Ga0180429_10004634_pt1 | contig 10958 bp, 9 predicted proteins | sample SS_ome_FD_132428 | JGI IMG/M metagenome (GOLD analysis project Ga0180429, IMG submission 132428) | Hypersaline lake sediment archaeal communities from the Salton Sea, California, USA - SS_1_S_1 metaG | ecosystem: Environmental > Aquatic > Non-marine Saline and Alkaline > Hypersaline > Sediment ... | reverse complement strand
GAGTCGGCCGAGAAGGGAACGGTGGTAGCGGTGGGGTAGAGTTGAGAGCGCGGCCGATGTGGAGTAGGGGAAGTGCATGGTGCACAGATTCCTACTCGGCTCGCTGATGGCGGCACTCTGTTTCGGTTCGGATGCCTTGGCCGGCGACCGGCCCAATATTCTCTTCCTCTTCACCGACGACCACGCCACCCAGGCACTCGGCGCCTACGGGGGGCCGCTCGCGGAGATTGCGCCGACACCGAATCTCGATCGCATTGCGAAGGAGGGGATGCTGTTTCGCCGCTGCTACGTGACCAATTCCATCTGTGGTCCGTCGCGGGCGGTGGTCCTCACGGGCAAGCACTCGCACCGGAACGGATTCCGGCGGAATGGCGACACCTTCGACGGTTCGCAGCAGACCGTGCCGAAGCTCCTGTGCAAGGCAGGCTACGAGACCGCGATCGTCGGCAAGTGGCACCTCAAGTCGACGCCGACGGGCTTCGACCACTTCGAGGTGCTGAAAGGGCAGGGGCAGTACTACAACCCGCGCTTGAACACGAACGGCACGATGGTGAAGCACACCGGCTACACCACCGACATCATCACCGATCGCACGATCGCCTGGCTCGAGGAGAAGCGGGATCCGGAGAAACCCTTTTTCCTGATGAGCCAGCACAAGGCGCCCCACGGACGCTGGGAGCCCGCCCTGCGGCACCTGGAATTTCTCGACGGCGTCGAGGTCCCCGAGCCTCCCACCCTTTTCGACGACTACTCCGGCCGGGGTCCGGCGGCGTCTCGGCACGCCATGGGAATCGCCGATCACATGGGGCCCCACCGTCTCATGTTCCAGTATTCGAGCCAGTTCACGCCCGAGCAGTTCGCGGTGTTCGACGGGCACTTCCGGCCACGGAACGAGGCCTTTCTCGCCGCCAACCTCGAGGGCAGGGATCGCACTCGCTGGCACTACCAGCGCTACATCCGGAACTACCTCCGATGCGTGAAGGCTGTCGACGAGAACGTCGGCCGGCTGCTCGACTGGCTCGGGGAAAAAGGCGAGGCGGACAACACCGTCGTGATCTATTCGTCGGACCAGGGATTCTATCTCGGCGAGCACGGCTGGTTCGACAAGCGCTGGATCTACGAGGAGAGCCTGCGGACGCCCCTGTTGGTGCGTTGGCCCGGTGAGGTGGAGCCGGGAGTGGTGAACGAGGCCGACCTCGTGTCGAATCTCGATTTCGCCCAGACCTTTCTCGCGATCGCGGGCGAAGAGAGTCCGGACGACATGCAGGGGCGTTCCCTGCTGCCGGTCTTGCGCGGAGAGACGCCCGCCGACTGGCGGAAGACACACTACTATCACTACTACGAGAGCGGGGGGCATGGCGTCGCGTTGCACTACGGCGTGACCGACGGGCGCTACAAGCTGATCCGGTTCCCCGAGCCGGAGGTAGAGGGGTGGGAATTCTACGATCTCGAATCGAATCCTCTCGAACTGGAGAGCCGCTACGGCGATCCGGCCCTGGCGGAGGAGCAGGCGCGGATGAAGGGCGAACTGGACCGGCTACGGGCGAAATACGAGGTGCCGGACCGGTAGGGGAAGCGGAACGCGAAATCGGCAGGAATCGACCTCCGGGCGATCCATCTCGCAGATGGTGGGACGGCGTTCGATTTGAAACCGGATGCCGTGGGTGGTTCGCGCGGCGGGCAGCCGGGGACGTCCGCCCCTGCCGGCGATCGGTCCCTTTCGAAAGCTCGGCATTTCTCGTGCGGCGGAACGGCAGGGGCGCCACGCTCCCCCAGCGCGAAGACGCCACCCCGGACACTCGACGCGCACCACGGGTTTTGCCCATGCTTGAACCATGCCGACACGCCGCCAGCTACTCCAGCAATCCGCCGCCGCCGCCTCCGTCGTGGCGGCACCCGCTTTCGTCCGCGGGCAGAACCTGAATTCGGCCCTGCAACTGGCCTCGATCGGGTCCGACGGAAAGGGTTTCAGCGACATCCGGGAGATGTCCTCCCACGACAAGCAGGCCTACGTGGCTTTCTGCGACATCGACCTCGAGCGGACCCGCAACGCCACCAAGCTCCGGCCCGGCACGGCGGTCTACCAGGACTTTCGGGACATGTTCGCCGAGATGGGGGACAAGATCGACGCGGTCACGGTTTCCACCCCCGATCACATGCACGCCTACATGGCGATCTGGGCGATGAACGAGGGTAAGCACGTCTACTGTCAGAAACCGCTCACGCACAACGTCCGCGAGTGCCGGCTGGTGATGGACAAGGCGAAGGAGAGCGGCGTGATCACCCGCCTCGGCAACCAGATCCACTCGCACAAGTTTTACCGCACGGCCGTCAATATCGTCCAGTCGGGCCGGATCGGAAAGGTCGAGCGGGTCGAGAGCTGGGTCAATTCCACCGGACACGGGAAGAGCGGTTTCATTTCCCGCCCCAAGGTGGTCCACCCGATCCCGGATTCGATCGACTGGGAGAAGTGGATCGGGGTCGCCCCGATGCGGGCCTACCACGGCGATCGCTGCTACGCGCCCTGGGGATGGCGGGACTGGCAGGATTTCGGGAATGGCGCGGTCGGCGATTTCGGCTGCCACATTCTCGACCCGGTCTACACCGCCCTGGGGATCACCGGGCACGCCACCGGGTTCCAGGCGGAGCATTCGGGCATGAACGACGAGGTCTGGCCGGCCCAGACGACCTATTCCTTCCGCGTCCCCGGCACGGATCTGACGGCCGGCGAAGAGTTGCGGATTCGTTGGAACGACGGCGGTCGCCTTCCGTCGACGAAAGGCACCCACCTGCCGTCGAACGAGGCTCTGCCCCGCAGCGGCTCCATCCTCGTGGGGGAAGAGGGGACGCTCGTCATTCCCCACGTGCAGGCACCCCGGCTCTATTTTCCCGGAACGGGATTCTCGGACGAGTACGAGATGGCGGAGGACGGCAACCACTACCACGGGTGGATCGACGGCTGCCTCACCGGTGAGCAGCCGAGCGACGGCTTCGACTACGGCGGGCTTCTCACCGAGACGATCCTGCTCGGCAACATCGCGGTGCGCTATCCGGGGGAAACGCTCGAGTGGGATGCCGGGGCGATGCGGATCACGAGTCTCGAGGACGCGAACCGGTGGCTCACCCGCGACTACCGGGAGGGCTGGGAAATCGACGATCTCCTGTAGTCCGTTCGTTCCGGCCGGGGACGTTCGGGCGACCGGTCTCGGTGGCACCTCGGAGCCCCGCGCTCATTGGGGACTCGTGAAGGTCTCCTGCAGAAGCGGAGGGACCTCGGCCCCGGGGCGGAAGTGGAAGACACGCTGGGCGGGGCGACCGGGACCCTCGGCGGCGTAGATCGCGATCTCGAGCCGGGAAGGAGACTGCGCTTCGGAGAGGACCGGTTTTGTCCGGATCTCGATCGAGTTCGTGCCGCGGCGTACACCGCCCATCACCAGGTCCTTTCCGCTTCCGTTCGAGACCTGGGCGCAGAGATGGCCGTTGACCCGGATCTCGGTATCGTAGCCGATCGAGGAGACCCAGAGTTCTCCGATGAAATCGGGGGTGCTCACTGGCTGGGGAATGGGCGGAAGGGGTTCCGGTTGAAACTCTTCACCGCGGAGAAAGGAGAAGTCCTGGTTCCGGATCTGGAGGAGGATCTCCCCGTCGTTGCCCGTCTTGACGAGGCGCAGTTTGTCGAACTTCCATCCGTCGTCTTCCCGGTGAAACTGCAGGACGAGCAGATTGTCGGAGATCGGGATGTCGCTTGCACCGAAGTTGGCGCGACCGAAGTAGGTCGAGGTGGCGGTTTCTCCCGTGGAGAAGACGCCGAGCGCGACGAGTCCACCGAGCGGAGGCGACGCGATCGGGTCGGAGAAGAGCGCCTCCGGAAACGGGGCTTTCTGCGAGACGATGCGATTGCGCGTCTGGATCTGGCGGGACAGGGAGGTGGAGCGTTCCCACGCAGGGAGATCGCGGCGTTCCATCGCGACCCGCCAGGATGCGTAGACCGCTTCGAGAGAGCCCCGGATGCCCGGATCGGGCCGTGCCGGAATCACGTTCTGGGATTGGACCGGAAGACCGGCGCCGACTCCGAGCACGGCGAGGAGCGAGAGGAAAACGGGGCGCATCGACGGAACGTATCACGGCGGGGGAGGGCGTCCAAGCGGCGAATCGGTTCGGGATCCGCTTGATTCGGAGGTTCGAATTTCCTACCGTCGCCCCGATGGCCAATCAATTCCAGGTCCTGGCCGAGCGACAACGACTGTTGCTCGAGATGGCGCAGCCGATCGTCTACAAGCCGGATCCCGGGGGCGAGGCGCTGCGCATCCATTTCTATTTTCCGAAGGATCTCAAGGAGAAGCCCGGGCGTTCTCTGCTTCTCTTCTTCCCGGCCGGGGCTTTCGACCGGATCAATCCGATCCAGTTTGCGCCGCACGCCCTGCACTTCGTCGACCGCGGCGCCGTCTGTGGGCTCGTCGAATACAGGAACCGCGCCACCCACCCGGCGGTGACTCCGAGCCGCGCGCTGCAGGATGGCAGGACCGCGATGCGTTTCGTGCGGCACTACCGGGACCGCCTCCATATCGATCCGGATCGCATCGCCCTGATCGGGGCCGGAGCAGGCGCCGTGATTGCCGGCAGCCTGGCGCTCCGACTGGACATACCGGACGATCCCGGTGATCCCGAGGAGTTAGCGAACCTGTCGACCCGCCCGGATGCCGCCGTGCTGTTCAGTCCGATCGTCGAGTTCACCAAGGGAAGCTACGGGTGGGACATGTGCCACGATCCGGCCGAGGCGCGCCTCGTGAGTCTTGCCAGGCATATTCGGGGGGGGAAGTTCCCCGATGCAGGTGTTTCACGGAACCCTCGACCGGCTCATCCCGCTGACCACGGTGGAGCGCTTCGTGCGGAAGATGAGGAAAAAGCGCAATACCTGCGAGTTCGAGCCATTCGAGGGTCGTGACAACAATTACTACAACCTGAACGTCGATCCGGCGTCTTACGAAGCGAGCCTCCGCCTCGTGGAGCAGTTCCTCGTAGGGCAGGCGTTTCTTCCGGAGGCCGGCGAGGAGTCGGATCCGCGGGTCATCTCGTGGCGGGAAGAGGACTACTGAGCATGGACCGCTTCCTGCCGGATCCGGTTTCGGGCGGAGTGCTGGCGTCCCGTGTCTCCGCTCTTCTCGCCGCCTGCGCGCTCGTGACGTCCGGTCTCCGGGCGGACGAGGGGGAAGGGGCGGTCGAGCGCGAAGGCTGGGTCCTGACTTTTTTCGACGACTTCGAGGGCGACCGTCTCGACTACGAGAAGTGGACTCCGCGCGACCCCTGGGAGGTGGTGCGGAACGAGGAATTGCAGGGCTACTGGATCAAGGCGTTCCGGGTGGAGGGAGGACTCCTCCGCATTCGCTGCGAGGACGAGCCGACCTTCTATGACGGAGCGCGCCGGGACTTTCGTTCGGGCATGATGACGACCTCAGGAAAATTCTCCCAGGCGTTCGGACGTTTCGAGATCCGTTGCCGGGTTCCTTCGGGCCGTGGACTCTGGCCCGCCTTCTGGCTCCTTCCCGATCCGCCGTCGTGGCCTCCGGAGATCGACGTGATGGAATTGCAGGGCGAGCAACCGGACACCGTCTATTTCAGTCACCACTGGCGTGATCCCGGGGAGAGTCGCGACGAATCGCTCTCCCTCACGAAGGAGTTCCGTGGTCCCGACTTTTCGGAGAAGTTCCATCTCTTCGCGATCGAGTGGGACGAAGAGGGGATTCGCTGGTACGTCGACGGGATTCTCCGACACCGCGCGAGCGAGGAGGTGCCGCAGGTGCCGATGTTTCTCTTCGTGAATCTGGCGGTGGGAGGATGGGCAGAAGAGCCGGACGAATCGACGCCGTTTCCCTCCGATTTTTTCATCGATTGGGTGAGGGTATGGAAGAGAGAAGGGTGATATTTATAAAAAACTGAAGGAAATAATCAACTTTGATTGACTTTTTATAATTTTCAGAGTTTGTTGTCATCGAATTCGTGAACTCGGGAACTCCGTGTCACGGCAACTACCTGGCAACACTCCATGAAAAAAGTCATCACCTTCTGTGCCTTTGCCCTGGCGATGGGCGGGGGATTCGCATCGGCCGGAGATTTCTTCGGCTCCCAGTCCGGAAAGGGGATCGTTCTCGTGCAGCCGCCGCTCGAGCAGGCGTGCTTCTCGTACGACTACCTCGATTTCCACTACCTGAACCTCGATCTCGGCAGTTCCTGGCTGATCGGAGGCCAGGGATTCTCCGTGGGAATCTCGAAGTCGATCGGCGAGCGCTTCTTCCTGACCGGCAGCTACCAGGAGTCGGTCTACGATTACGATTGGATCAATCACATCGTGGAAGTCGATCAGAAGCGGTATCGCTTCGGGGCGGGATTTCGCCACACCGTCGCGAGGTGCTTCGACCTCACCTTCGAGGGGGGAGCCCAGCACCTCGACGCCTCCTACGAGCAGAAATACTGGGACCACGACTACGACTCGTGGGGCTACTACGTCGGACCGGGCTTTCGGGCGATGGTCGGCAAGTTCGAGTTTTTCGCGCACGCATTCTACGGAAAGCACGAGGGTGACATGCGCGAGGAATACCTCAGCCACCACACCCCGATCTACGACCGCGTCGACGACTACTTCTGGCGGTTCACTCCGGGCGTGATCTACCACGTGACCGAGAATGTCGGCTTGAAGGTGGCCGCCGAATACGAGCGGCACGACACCGAGTGGCTCTTCGGTCTCCGTGTAGCCTACTGATCGTGCCCTCACCTACCGATTTCGCAGGATTCAGGCGGCCGGGGGGCGACCCCCGGCCGCTCTTTTTTGTGACAGTGATTTCGCGACAATCGCGTGACTTGTCTTCGGCGGGAAACTCGAGAAATCTTACCCTGATGAAATCTCTGACCGTTGCCCTATTTTTTCTCATCGCGGCTTCTCCTCTCTTTGCTCGGACATGGACGCAGGCTGCGACGGGACGTACTATCGTTGCCGATCTCGTGAAAGTCGAAGGGACGCAGGTCCACCTGAAGCGCGAGGACGGACGAATCTTCGTGGTCGAACTCGATAGTCTCAGCGAGGAGGACAGAGAATTCGTCAAGGCGGCTCCGGCGGCCGCTCCGGAGGCCCAGGCGGCGGGAGGGCAGGGGGACTGGCCGAATTTTCGCGGACCGAAACTCGATGGAATTTCCCCCGATGCAAACCTCCTCGATTCCTGGCCTGACGATGGCCCCGAGCAGGTCTGGGTATTCGACGACGCGGGCATGGGATACTCCGGATTCTCCGTCGTGGGCGGAAAGCTGTTCACGATGGGCACGCGTGGCAACGACTGCATGGTGATCTGCATCGACACGGCGGACGGTTCCGAGGTGTGGAGCACCCGCATCTCCGACGACGACCAGCAGGGTTACAACACGGGTTGGGGTCACGGACCCCGGAGCACGCCTTCGGTGTCGGAGGGGCACGTTTACGCGTTGGGACCGAAAGGCACGGTCGCCTGTCTCGACGCGGACACGGGGAAGGTCGTCTGGGACGTCGATCTCCAGAATGATTTTGGCGGGAAGGCGGGGGGCTGGGGCTTCTCGGCCTCTCCCCTGATCGACGGTCCCTACATCGTGCTGGCGCCGGGTGGACAGGATGCGGGGCTGGTGTGCCTCGACAAGAAGGAGGGCGACATCATCTGGAAGGCCGAGGAGGTCAAGCCAGGCAAGGCGGAGTATGCCACGATCATCCCCACCGAGATCCACGGGGTGAAACAGTATGTCCGGCTCTTCGAGAAAGAACTGGTCGGAGTGGCGGCGGAAGACGGGAAACTGCTCTGGAGTTCGCCGTGGGAAGGCCGCACCGCGGTGATTCCGACGCCCATCGTCCGGGACAACGAAGTCTACATCACCTCGGGCTACGGTGTGGGATGCAAACTGGTCCGGATCAATGACGACTTTTCCACCGAGGATGTCTGGATCAACAAGGAGATGAAGAACCACCACGGCGGCGTGGTGAAATTCGGCGATCACCTCTACGGATTCTCCGACGGGGCCGGCCTGATCTGCCAGGACTGGGAATCGGGCGAACTGGTGTGGAACGAGAAGGGCCGCTTCACGACCAAGGGGGCAGTGCACATCGCCGATGGAAAACTCTACGCGCTGAACGAAGAGGACGGCGCCCTCACCCTGGCGGAAGCGAGCCCGGACGGCTTCGAGGAACTGAGCCGTTTCGTCTTCGAGCCGCAGAGCGAGAATCGCAACCCGAAGGGCCGCATCTGGACGCATCCCCTCGTCGTGGGGGGCAAGCTCTACCTGCGCGATCAGGAGTATATTCTCTGCTACGACGTCTCGGCGCAGTGAACTGTCCGAGTCGACGAGGGAGGGGCTTCCTTTCCCCTGCCTGACAGGCGGAGCCGGTTTTTGGACCCGGCTCCGTTTTTGTTTTTCCATTCTCGATGAGCGCGACGCCTCCCTCCCCGCTTTTTCCACCTCCCCTCCCCGGCAGAGCGGCCTGGTGGACGTGGCCCCTGATCCTTCTCAGCGTGGCGTCGTTTGTAGCCCTCGCGGCGTGGTCGAAGCGCGATCCGGGCGGGGGCGTGTCGGGCGTCGAAAGTCCGGAGGGGGAACGCGAGATCGTGAACGGGCCCGACTGGAGCCTGCTCGCCATCTTCAAATTGCAGAGCCAGGTCATCATCGGCGCGACCGCCCTCGATCCGGCGCAGGCGAAAGACATGCTGAGACAGCTGGAATCTCATGCGAACGACGCCCACAGCGTCGCGGCACTGGCGATCGTGGCGCAGTTCGTGATCCCGGGAGAGGCGGGCCGCAGCGAAAGCGCCGCCCTGCTCGCGGGAGAGAGTGATCCGGGAGAAGCGTCGGGCTTACTCGCGCGGATCGACGGGGCACTGGCGACCGGTGTCGATGACGACGAGCGGACCCGCATCGCCGCCGAGTTGGGCTGGTTTGCCGAACTTCTCCCCCAACGGGCGGACGACGGCGACAGGGCGCCGCCTCCGGAGGCAGCCGCGATCCGGGCACGCAGCATGGCTGTGGCGGCGGTGATGGGAGTCCTGATGCTGGTGGCCCTGGGGGCGATCCTGTTGGGCATCGGTCTCCTCGTCGCCTTCCTCGTGAACGCGCGCAACGGGGTGGGGACATTCCGTTTCGATCCCACCCTGCCCCGGTCGAACCTGATGCTGGAGGTCTTCGCGGTCTATCTCGGGGCGATGGCGGCCGGCGAGTGGATCGGCATGGTATTTCCCGTGGCGGCGGGAGGAGTCGTCCTGATGGTGGTTCCGGTCCTACTCGGACTCGGTTGGTATCGCGTGCGGGGCTTCACGTGGCCGGAGTTCCGACACCTCCTCGGTTGGACGAGGGGAAAAGGGTGGTGGCGCGAGATCGCCGCCGGCCTTGTCGGCTATGTCGGCATGCTGCCGATCGTCGTCATCGGAATCACGGCGACGTGGTTGCTGACACTCCTCGTGGGAGAGGTGTCCGCGATGCGGGCGGAGGCCGCCGGCGAACTGCCGACTCCCCAGGCGCCGGTGACGCATCCCGTGGTGGGATGGGTGATGCAGGGGGGCTGGATCATGAAACTGATCGTGCTCGCCCTGGCCGCGGTGTTCGCTCCCGTGGTCGAGGAGACATTTTTCCGCGGCGCCTTTCACCGGGGATTGCGAGCAAACTGGAGGTTTCTCGGATCGGCCGCGACCGCGGGCGTGATCTTCGCGCTCCTGCACCCCCAGGGGTGGCTTGCCGTTCCGGCCCTGACGGCCATGGGGATCGGATTCGCCCTGATCCGTGAGTGGAGGGACTCGCTGGTCGCGCCCATGGTCGCACACGCGATCAACAACGGCCTCATTGTCGGGTTGATCAGCCTAGCCCTCTGAGCTGTCGCATTCGTCCCGGCTGTGTGGGAATGGGAGGCCCTGCTTTTGCGAGAAAGCGCTTGAAATCGTTCAGGTGGTCAACTAATCTCAAAATTACCAGAAGGTTCATAAATCTCAACCTTTTGGGATTAAGTAGTATTTCTGCTGGTGCTGTCGAGAATCACCGGTTGCACGTGCGATGTCGTTGTTCCGAAATTTTCTCTCCCAGGACGGCACACCCGAGCCCGGGCCCTCCGGCGATCGCTCTGGATCGGCTCCGGGTGCTCCCGGTTCGGCGGGAGAAGGGACGTCGATCGAGTATCTCGTCAGCGAGTTGCTCCCGTTTCTTCCGCCCGGGATCGTGGCGCCCAGCGGGATTCCGATGGAGGAGACGATTCGCATTCCCCTGTCCCCGCATGGAGGCACCGACGTCAAGCTGTCGACGATCTACCGGGCGTTCCCGCGCCTCTTCGCCGCCGAGATCACTCCACTGAACGACACCTTCATCTCCCTTCCGCCGCGCATCGGTGACGAGGGGTCGGCCGCACAGGCCGGGACCTTCGGGCAACCGCGCCATTTTCCACCCGATGCCCCCGAGGACCCCATCTTCCCTTCACCCGGTACCATGACTGCGCCGAGCGAACAGCCGAACGAATCGCCCAATCCCTTCTGGTCCGTGGAGTCTCGGGAGCCGCCTTCTCAGGGACGTCCCGCGTCCAACCCGAATCGGTCAGAACCGGTGTCCCAGCCCCTGCCTCCGGCTTTCGATCCTTCGCTGGGAGCCCCGGCGTCGCCCTTCGAGAGTGATGGACCGGCGCCGGGCCAGGCATTCTACCAGGCAGCTCCGGGAGGACATACTGGTCAGCCGGAAAGGAGGGACCAGGCGAATGCCGGCTTTGGAGGAGACGGAGGAAATCCCTTCGCCGCCGACTCTCCTGCAGGGGGATCGGATGGGCCTCCCGCAACTCCGCCAACAAGTGGGCCACCGTCCGGGTTTGGCACGCTCTTCACCCAGCATGCGGAACAGGATGCGTCGATTCCACCGCCTGTGCCGGGACCCTCGCCATCGGGGGAAGGTGCGCATCCCGGTTTTTCTCAAGCGAATGGATT
>Ga0180429_10004632_pt1 | contig 10961 bp, 8 predicted proteins | sample SS_ome_FD_132428 | JGI IMG/M metagenome (GOLD analysis project Ga0180429, IMG submission 132428) | Hypersaline lake sediment archaeal communities from the Salton Sea, California, USA - SS_1_S_1 metaG | ecosystem: Environmental > Aquatic > Non-marine Saline and Alkaline > Hypersaline > Sediment ... | reverse complement strand
CTTCAACTGCAGGGTACAATCCTGCGTTGGTTTCTCGATATCACCTAGGTGGACTGGGTGGTCCTGTGTACAAGGTCTACGACCGGCAAGGAGTCCATTCTTGAGTTCCCTACGCGCGATCTTTCGGTATGCAAGACAATACAAGCTGACGCTCTCACTCACCGTGATCAGCATGCTGTTGTTGGTGGGCATCCAGCTGACGGCCCCATGGATCGTTCGCACGATGGTAGCCACGGTGACCGATTCAGAGGCGGGACCCGAGGCGCTGAGCTATGTGGCCATGCTCGCGCTTGTCGCGCTCGGCGTCTACTTCGTCCGCGCCTTTCTGAGATTCGTCCGTAGCTACTCCGCGCACGTGGCGGGTTGGCATGTGGTAGCTGACTTGCGCCGGGACGTCTATCGACACCTCCAGCGGCTCTCGTTGCGATTCTACGAGGACAAGCAGACAGGCCAGTTGATGTCGCGGACCGTCAATGATTCAGATCTTGTGGAGCAGCTCGTGGCCCACGCCATCCCCGACGTTTTGGTCAACATCCTCATGCTTGGGGGAGTGACTGCCGTACTCATGAGCATGAGCTGGCAACTTGCTCTGCTGAGCATGATTCCGATTCCGTTCATTGTGCTTGGCATGCGCGGTTTCGCGAAGTACGTGCGCCCTGCATTTCGCAAGCGACAAGTCGAACTCGGGGAACTGAATGCTGCACTCAACGACAACATCTCCGGGATTCGAGAGATCCAAGCCTTCACGCGTGAGGACACTGAGAGCGAGCGAATTTGGACAAGGATTGTGCGCTATCGCGATTCGCTGCTGCGGGCACTCAAGCTGATGGCTGTGTTCCACCCATCGGTCGAGTTTGCCGCATCGCTGGGTACGATTGTCCTCATCTACTTCGGAGGACGCCTCGTGTACGGAGGGACACTGCCGATCGCTGACCTGGTCGCCTACTTCCTTTACCTCGAGCTGCTGTATCAGCCCGTGCGCGCGCTGAGCAATGTGTGGGAAAGCATCCAACAGGCCATTGCCGGTGCAGATCGTATCGTGGAGCTGCTTGATCAGGATCCAGATGTTGCGGAGCCGAAGGATGCTCTAGTCCTAGAGGGACGTGCACAAGGAGACATCTTGCTCAAGGACGTTAGCTTCCGATACACCACAGGCGATCTGGTGCTCAAGCACATCGACTTGGAGGTCCCTCAAGGAAGCGTGGTTGCGCTTGTGGGCCCCACGGGTGTTGGGAAGTCCACGCTGTCCATGTTGATTCCTCGCTTCTACGATGTGACGGAGGGCTCAATCTTCTTGGACGGACATGATGTGCGGCAGCTGACGTTGGAGAGTCTCAGACGACAAATCAGTATCGTGCTGCAGGAAGTCTTCCTGTTTCACGGAACCGTGCGCGACAACATCCTCTTCGGGCGGCCGGGTGCAACCGAGGACGAGGTGTTGGAGGCAGCGCGCGTTGCCAATGCCGAGGAGTTCATCCAGCAACTGCCAGAGGGCTATGACACCCTGATTGGCGAGCGTGGTGTGAAGCTGTCCGGTGGTCAGCGACAGCGACTGGCGATTGCCCGTGCCGTGCTTCGGGATGCACCCATCCTCATCCTGGATGAGGCAACATCATCTGTTGACACCGAGACGGAGCTTCTGATCCAGCAGGCCCTTGAACGACTCATGGAGGGCCGCACGACGCTTGTGATTGCCCACCGGCTCTCCACGATTCGCAAGGCGAACAAGATCATCGTGCTGCAACACGGTTCGATTGCTGAACAGGGAACACATGAAGAACTGATGGCGATGGACGGACTCTATCGATACCTTAACCAAGTGCAATCCGCAGAAGAGCTGTGGGAAAGCGCGGTTCGGGAAAACAAACGCGCCACGTGAGAATTCTCACGCGGCGCGTCATTTGCTGTAGGCGCGGATCTATCTAGAAGTCGACTTCGACGTTGATCTCCCCAAGTCCTACTTCGAGTTCGATCGTCTGCGCACCCTCCGCAAGCACGACATCCGCGGATTGGCTAATCCAACCGCGCGTGCCCCCAATCATGACTGGGAACTTGTCGATGTTGATTTCACCGATACCTGCTTCAGCGGTCAGGGTTGCCGATGTGCTCGGAACCAATCCGAGCTGGATCGCCCCGATGCCTGCCTCTACGATCAGATGGTCCGCGGAGCTTCCTTCCAGCGTGATCTCACCAAGCCCTACGTTCACGAACAGAGCGGTTGCATCGACGTCTTGAAGGTGGAGTTCACCGACGCCAGCATCCACGATAATCGTCTGAGCAGAGTGACCGACCAACTTGACTTCTCCAACGCCGGTCTTGACCTTCAGATCGACACCACTCGGAACGCGGATTACGTATTCAACGAGCCCTGGGCCGATCGTCTCGATCGTGGCAAAGCCGTCTCCGATCTCGGTGACGATCTGGAGTTCGTCAAGCTTCTTCTCCTTGACTGTCTTGGTACCCTGCCACTCCACAACCAGGGGCGCGGCTTCAGCGACCTCGTAGGAGGACACGACAACGCTTCCCACGGTGTTGTTGATCATGAGTTCTGCATCCGAGGCAATCTCAAACGATCCATCTGTTGAGACGGTGACTTCGCGATTCCCCTGTGCGCGCTCCTCGGCCGCTTCACGGGCCCTTCCGGATCCGACGGCTCCGAAGACGATTCCGAAGCTGACGGTCGGTCCAGAGAAATCGAGCGAGGGCGTCGGAATGCCAATGATGTCTCCGAACTCAGCACCGTACACCGAGAGGTGGTAGCCGAGTCGAAGCTCGAACCCCATCCAAGGGAAGATCTCTGCAGCCATGCTCACGTAGGGTTCCACGAATCCGTGTGCATAGACGATCTCCCGATAGGTCGGTTCGGGCACGAGTCCCTGTGGGTCAACGGTTGGGTAGATGTATCCGTCGATCCCGAGGATGTTCGCACCACCACCGAGCACGAGACCCACTGTAAGCACAGAGCCATCATCTCCGCCGATGGCTCGGCCCATATCAAAGCCCCCGCCTGCGGAGATGAGTTCTGCTGACAGAACGTCGTTCTCAGAGAACGCCATCAATCCCCAACCAATACCGCCAAACACCGGGCCGGGCAAGGCACCGCCGCGCCCGTTTCCACCAGGGCCCACCAGGAAGGAGCCCATGGATGGAAGTCCGTATTCCGACATGAACGCATTGACGCCGGTCATGTCCGGGAAGAAGGCCCTTCCAATTGCGCCGCCGAATCCGAATCCTCGAGTCGTTGTCTGCGCAGCAACACCAAGTGTCCCACATAGAATGAGTATCAGAAGAATGCCAATCGATCGTTTCATCCATACCACCTCTCAGAGTTTGACCTTGCCAGTCCCAGATCGGGAAGGGCCAATCCTACGCAATGTGCGGCAAAAACGCGACACGCGTCAACAACATGGATTGCTGCTGGCGCTGTCCGATTGATGCCTGATTTGTAGCGTATGTACACCCAAATGGCGGAAAGGGTTCAATCTGTGCTCAAGAGAACCGCCTCTGCTACAATGAGAAACCGAGAACGGTCCACCGAAGCCTGCGAGGTAATGATGAAACTCCCACAATCCGCAATGCGTCGAACAGCCACTGCCATGTTCGCGATCACGTTTCTTGCCATTCCTGTGGCGTTGCTCACCACCACGCCGATCTGGGTTGCAGCAGCAGGTGCTGCATTCCTCAGTCTATGTCTCTTGTTGCTGAGCTTCACCAAACTGCCAAGAGTGGGCGGCGCACGAAACTTGGCAAAGGGATTTCTCTACGCTGCGCTCATTCTCTGCATCATCCACTTCTCAGGCATCCTCAATGGCTTCTATCATCGCTACGGATGGCTCATCCTGGACATGGAGCGGAGCGTTCAGCCTGCCGAAGTCTCTCCTGGCGATCGTTTGACCTATCGATTGGAGACTCTCCATCCAGGGCCGCGAGCTGCCTTGCAGCGGCGCTACGATGTGGATGGCGAATCGTGGCGCGGGGTACTCATGTACGGACATCTTCCATCTCACGATGGCATGGGATTCGTGCTGGATAGCACGCCGGTGGCATCACTGGAGCCGAGCGATCAAGACGTTGTGTATACGGTGATCTATGCAGAGCTTCCGGTGTACGACATCAATCCCGGGTACTGGGAATGGTCATCGACCTACACCGAGGGTTGGGAAATCGTCGGCGTCATCACGAGCAACGGGGAACAGGATCGCAACCTTGAGCCCGGGCAGCGCTTGTCGCTCCAGTACAGCGTCATCGTTCCTGAAGGACATCCCGAAAGAAACCTTCGTGGCTCAAGAGCCGCGCTGAGCTATCGCGATCCCAGTTGGGCCACCTACTACGTGCAGGATCTCCGCTTCCGATTCGATGAAACCGTGAGGGTTGTCGGTCAGTGACATGTGGCTAGTGACAAGTGGCAGCAAGCCGACCCTTCCGAAACTGCTTCTGGGTTCTACCCTCGATGGTTGTCACATGCCACCCGTCACTCGTCACGAGTACGCTCGAAAAACTCCTCCAACGTCATGTACCCAGGAGGACCTTGCTCCAGCGTCTCCTCTAGATTGATCACTCGAGGATCCCTGAAGTTCGCGTTTCGGTAGATGATGGCTGTCAGTGTTCTGGGATTGAAGATGTTGGAGTAGGTCGTATACCCAGGTTGATGCACGCCGTTCAGGATGCTGCGGAAGTAGTCCACAGAGGCTGTTGAATCCCCGAGCTCTACCTTCCGGAGCAGGTTCCATGCTGTGTCATACCGCCAGCAAGGATACGTTCCCACCGCATGGTCAGTGACATTGAAGTTCGTGATCGTCCTGGCACCGCCGGACTTCTTGAGATAGGCAACCTCACCCTGGTGCGTCGAGGCAACAATGAGCGAATCCCCATTGCGATCGAAGAACAGAAACTGGGCCATGCCCTTGGTGCTGTAGTCGTACTTTCGCATGAACGTCTCGACCTCATCGACTGTTGCACACTGCTGCATGATGAGTGAGGGCCAGTAGGAAGGCGCATCCGGGAGTTCCTTGTGCCAGTTGAGGATGTGACTAGTGCCTGCGGTTGCATCGTAGCAGAGGCCCGCAGTGTTCATTGCGCCCTGCGTAGCGCCATAGTCAAACCCCAAGCACAGGACCCCGTGATAGTCTCCACGTGGTTCAACGAACCAGATGTGGGGTGTCAGATGGTAGTCCTCATTGTTGCCAAACAGCGCGATCTCGTCGTCTGCATAAGAGAAGACCGTGCAGGCTTGGCCGATCGATGAAAGTAGCAGCACAAGGGCCAAACCGCCAAGGAGGATTCGGTGGGAGTAGGATCTCATGCCCCATCATACACTGAGACATCCCACGCGGTAGTGCATTCCTATGTCTAGAGCATTGCCAGGGGCTGTAGTGTAACCCCTGGCTGTATCACAGGCATTCCTGGTGTCAGAATCCTAGGGAGTCGGTCGAGCGGACAGTGTGAGTACGCGGTCAAACTGAACGGAGTCTCGGATGATTGTCAATCGGATCTCATCGCCGACTACGGTATTTAGGTCGAGGTAGAGCACGATATCGAGCATGGATCGTACCGGCGTTCCGTTGATTGCCAACACGATGTCCCCGCCTGTGGGGATATCGAAGCCGCCGACCTCGATCTCGAACTCTGCAGCAACCAATCCTGCCAGCGATGCGGGCCCCTCTGGATCGACTAAGGTGACCATGACGCCGTCCTCGAATGGCAAATCCCTGCCATTCTCGCGGAACAGCTGGATGAGTTCGGGAGTCAGTCCGTAGCCGGAAATGCCAACGTATGGATGCTCGAATCGCCCCTCAGCAATCAGCGCTTCAGCGACCTTCTGGACCGTGTTTGCCGGGATGGCAAAGCCAACACCCGAGGATCCACGAACCGGGCTGATGATTTGCGAGTTGACGCCAATGACATTGCCTTCCAGATCCAACAAGGGACCGCCGGAGTTGCCTGGGTTGATTGGCGCGTCGGTCTGAATCGCCTGTCCAACAAAGCGTCCGTCTGGGCTTTGGATCACACGCCCCAGTGCACTGATGATGCCGAACGTCATCGCCTGTTCCAGTCCAAACGGATTGCCGATGGCGACAACGAACTGACCGACTTGAAGTGCTTCGGAATCGGTGACTGCGAGTGGCTCCGGGAGGTCTTCTCTGGAGACCTTGAGCACCGCGAGATCTGTCGAGGGATCTAGCCCTACGATCTCTGCTGAGCAACACTCCACCTGATCGAACGAAACCGTGATCTCCTCTGCGCCTTCCACCACATGGAAGTTAGTGACGATGTGTCCTTGATCGTCAAACAGGAACCCTGATCCGGATCCCTCCACTGGAACTGGCCGCATGAACGCGTCCTCCGCTGTGCCTCGTACTGCGATATGCACGACAGCTGGCGCCGCATCTTGGAAGACTTGAATGACTGCGTCTTGGAGGGCCAGCACCTGTGCCGCCCCAGCAAACCCTATCGCAACAACAATGAATGCAGTCCCTAGGGACGCAAATAGCTTCTTCATGATCCATCCACTCCTTCCTCTCATTAGACGAGATGGAGATGGAGTAGATGTGCGAAATCCGTGTGAATCCTGGAAGGCGCTCGCCGCTTGATTATGCGATTTGGTCGACGAAGCGGACTTCCGACCATCGCTCTGGGATGTGCATGTTGATGTAGCCGTGCCGGTTCCACGACCAGTCAATGCTCTTGCTCTCTGGATTGGGCAGCTCGCCCGTCCTGCGAGCTTGGGCTTTGCTGGGATCTGTCCTGAAGTGCTGACAACGGGATGCACCGATTCGCCAAACATCTCCGGGCTTCGGGGTCGTGTTCGGATTGCCGAGTACCTTCAGACCTTCCCATGGCAGCGCGAACTCGACGGTCCATTCACGATCGCGGATTTCCGGGCAGTTGAGTGTGCCATCCACATGCACCGCATGCTTCAGCCCTGGGAGTTGCCAATCGGTTTCTCCGATCCGCCCGAGCCTCTCGTCTCTGCGAGGCAGGAAGTGCAGGAATCGTTCGTTTGAGAACAGGCGCGTCAGGGTAGGTGCATCCCAACGATCGACAACGGGTTCAAGCCATGTCCAAAGAACCTCGTAAATCGTGTTTATGGGATTGACACCGAGTTCATAGTAGACGTCCTTCCCCTGGATGAAGATCTCGGCATCTGAGTCGCGATGGTAGACGTGATCGTGATGCTCGACATGCGATCCCCAGATCTCGTGATCCTCAAACCGGAAGGCCGCATAGAGATTCAGGTCATCCCACAGCAACGCGATCCGGGAGGAAAGTGAGACTTCACTGCCATCATCCATCTTCACGAATGGACGGGACCAATTCGCCCGCTGCCAGACGGGTTCATCAAGCTTACCGTCGACGCGGATTGGCTCCTTTGTGCGCAGGCAGTCCATACGCTCAACTGGGGGCAATCCTTCCAGACTGCCGTCAGGCAGGTTCAAGTTGCGAGGCATTTGGATCATGGGCGGCTCCTCTCGAGTCAGCGTGTCGCCGAGAGGAGAGTTTCGAGTTGCGAGTTCCGAGAAGCAAGGCGAGTGAGCGACAAGCAACGGGTAGAAAAGGGATACATACTCTCTGCTGCTCTGGAAAGTATGTGTCCCTCCCCTATACCTCCTGCCGATTCTTGCAGTTCGCGGCCTGGTGACGATTCACTCCAAGAATTGGAATACGCCAACGAAACTGTATCATGAATAGAGACAACGAGCGTCAAATGACGTAGAAAGATGAGCGATCCTGAGGAGGCCGTATGGGTACGATAGAGCAGAGAATCAGCAAGCTCCGGAAAGCGTTTCGTGGGGACGGCTTCGAGGTTCGCAAGCAGGACGAGTTCATCTTCCAGAACCGAATTGGGATCATTGCGCGCCACAGGACAGCTACCAACTACGACACTGGCGAAGCCAAGCGCGCCTACTACGTCGAAGGCAGTCCCTATCAGATGGGCTTTCTCATGGGTTGGATGGCCGAACCAGAGATTGCACGCATGTCGTCGGACTTCGTGGCAAACATGATCTCCGCCATGATCCGAAGTCAGGTCAGCAGCGACGGGGTCCAGACTACGAAACGTTCTGGACTCGCGCTGATCGATGTGGAGAGTGTGCTGATTGATCTCTTGTACAGCCGAATCCGTGCAGGCAAGGTCGAAGATGCAGTCCCAGAAGCATATCGGGAAGAAATCGACGGCATTGTGGACGGCTGTGCCTTCGTAGCTGGTAGGAAGCAGCGAAAGCCTCGCGTGGCCAAAGATCAGCTGTGGGCCCTGAATGCCGGCTTTGACTGCATTCTGGCGGTCTTCTACAGTGGGAGGCTGCTGCAACGCAAGCTCCCCAAGATCGAGCCAGAGGATCTGCGCGTGCCGTACATGTGCAATGCCTTTGCGCTATTGGATCAGGCCACGGATCGCAAGCAAGGTGTGCTTTTCGGTCGGGACTTCATGTTCGGAACAGGCGATGTGTTCCAGGACGTTGCCTGCCTCACAATCTACAACCCGGATCCTGGGGCAGGTGGGGCGCCGTATGCTTCGGTCCACAACAGCGCACCAGGCTTTGTCGGGAGTGTCGCAGGCATGAATGTGAATGGTGTGGCTGCCGGTGTCGACATGTCTCCTGGAGCGAACTGTAACGTGCACCGGCCCGGAATGAACTCACTCCTGATTGTCCGGGATTGTGTAGAGCACGGCACGGACGGCCCGGGAGCGGTCGAACGCATCATCAGCACCAAACGTGGTGTCTCGTATGACTACCCAGTTGCAGATGGCGGAGGCGGACGCAACGGGGCATGGATTGTGGAGGCAGGTTGCTCGACGGCAACACCTGCGTTCACACATGCGATCCGGGGAGTAGATCGGAAACTGCGGGCGCTGCTTCCAGACGACGACTTGCTACGGGACTGTCCCTCAGGGGATTTCAAGAACGGTGTCATGGTGAGAGACTCCACGTTTGACGTGCCCAAGTCCTATCTCGATCTGAATCCTGCGCTCTGGAAGTACTTCGGGAAGCCATACCATGAAGATGGCTTTGGTCCGGATGGCTATCTTGAGGAGAGCTGGAAGAGCAAAGATGTGCCAGACATGTACTACTTCGCCCCAGCTCGGTCGGATCCGGATCAGTTTGTCATGGTGTCGAACCACTACTTACATCCAGAGATGCGGCTGTACGGGATGAAGCCCTGGACGAATCGCATTGCCAAGGACCATATCCATGAAGTGCAGTGGCGCTATGACGAACTCAACCATCGAATTCGCGACGCCCTGAACACAACCAACAACAACATCAGTTACGCTCAGGCCAAGGAGCTCATCGACTTTCTTGCGCCTGAGCACACAGAGGGCTACTACACGAAGAACCCAGTCAGCAGAAATGGCAACGAACAGGCCATCGACGGCTGTGTCTCGCTATTCGACCTGAAGCACGGCACGGTAGAGAGCCATTTTGGCTACTACAAAGACAAGTGGGTGAAGCTTACACTCGGCAACTACGTGGACTAGGCGCGGCCTCCGTCGCTGTGCTCGTCGGTACGAGTTTGGGATTAAGGTTCTTGGGCAATCCCAAACATCGTGTGGATGACCTGAGGAGTTCAGAGTTCGGAGCGACGGATTCCCTGGTTCCTGCCTGCCCAAGCGATTGGAGACGCATGAGCAGGCAGACTCGCAGCTCATAGCTCTGAACTCTCAACTATTCATCTCTATTGAGATGAACAACCGTCTGCGGGAACGGGATTTCGAGGCCCTGTTCGTCAAATGTCTCTTTCACTTGGCGGGTCAGATCGAACAGCACACCCCAATAGTCGGCCCCATTGACCCACAAGCGAAGATTCAGATTCACGCTGCTGTCTGCGAGTTCGCTCACCATCACCTCAGGTGCCGGATCGTCCAGCACGCGGGCGTCCGATTGCATGAGTCCCATCGCAGTTGCAAATGCAGTCTCAATGGAATCGCCGTATCCGATGCCCACCGAGAGATCGATGCGCCGCGTCTCATAGCCGTTGTAGTTGCGGATTACGCCGCCGTAGATCTGCGCGTTGGGCACCATGACCTTGACGTTGTCCGGCGTGGCCAATACAGACGTAAACAGCTGAATGTCCATCACGGTGCCGCTCACGCCACCAGCCTCCACGAAGTCGCCAATCTTGAAGGGACGCAGTACCAGAAGTAGCACGCCGGCTGCGAAGTTTGCGAGCGATCCTTGTAGCGCGAATCCAATTGCGAATCCTGCTGCGCCCAAGATTGCAACGAATGAGGTCGTCTCGATCCCAAACCGTGCGAGGGTTGCGACAACAGTGAAGACAAGAATCCCGATGTAGGCGAATTGGACTAGAAACCGCTGCAAGGCGATTGCCAGTTCTGTTCGAGCCAGCCAGCTCTTCAAGAATGAACGAACGAGCTTCGCAGCGACATAACCAAGAATCAACACGATCAGCGCACCCAGCGCTCGCATTCCAAACGCAACGATCTGATTCCACATGCTCTTCCTCCTTCTCCTTGGTTCCCAGTCTAGAGGAAGTTGCGTAGTGAGGTCGAAGCACGCAGCGATATATCGGTTTGGCCTTGCTGCCAGGCTATCCGCTATGCTCAGCTTCAGCAGATCCGAGGATCAAGTGAGGGAGGGCGTATGAGGACTGGAAGGGCACGGATCATTCTTGTGGCATTGGTTGTTGTCGGAATCTCGCTTCCTGTGCTTGCCGATTCCGATTGCTGGTGCGCGCAGTATGTCGACTTGAGAGAGGATATCCCGACACGATCTGGCAGTTTTCTGCTGCGGGTTGTAGCGAACGTCGCCTTGATTGGCCTGACCTACTGGGGCGTCGACTATGCAGGGCTTCCCAATGCAGACTGGTACAAGGTGGGTGCGCTGGTCACCGGAGGCGCGAATATCGCCTCAGCGATGACCGATCTCATGCTACCAACCGAGAGGACGATTGCGAGAGATGAGGACCGCATCGCCGAGTCTGTGCTCTCTGAGGATCTGTGT
>Ga0180429_10004631_pt1 | contig 10963 bp, 11 predicted proteins | sample SS_ome_FD_132428 | JGI IMG/M metagenome (GOLD analysis project Ga0180429, IMG submission 132428) | Hypersaline lake sediment archaeal communities from the Salton Sea, California, USA - SS_1_S_1 metaG | ecosystem: Environmental > Aquatic > Non-marine Saline and Alkaline > Hypersaline > Sediment ... | reverse complement strand
GTGGCCAATCTCACCGCCAGCCGCATCAGCCTGAAGCGGGAGCGCAAGATCCGATTCTTCCAGTCCGACAGCTATCTGGCCGTGGATCTCATGGAGGGCAGGGTCTCGCGGGCGGCGAAGGGCCCCGGCTTCGAGGCAGCGGTGATGCGGGCGCTCGGCGATCCGACTTCGCTTTCAAGCCTTCGAATGGAAGAGCTGATCCTCGAAGATTCCATCGAGGTGAAGAAGGCAGAGCCTCTGCGCCTGGAATTGGAAGCCTTCCATCGCGCCCTCGCCGGAGGCGGAACCATGCCCGTCAGCGGAGAGGACGGCCTGCGCGCCCTCAGGGTGGCCGAGCGGATCCTGAGCCAGGTGGCGGCCCGTGGCTGAGGCTCCCTTCATCTTCATGGTGGCGGGGGAGGAAAGCGGCGATCAGGCCGCGGCTCAGGTGGTGTCGGCTCTGAAGGATCGCTGGCCCGAAGCGCGCATCCTGGCCGTCGGGGGCGCCCGCATGCGGGAGGCCGGCGCGGAGATTCTCTTCGACTCCTCGGAGCTGGCCGTCATGGGCTTCGCCGAGGTGGTGGCCCATCTGCCGCGCCTGCTTCGGAGGCGGAGGCAGGCCAGACGTTTCCTGAAGAAGCAAGCCCCGGATCTTTTCATTCCCGTGGACGCCCCGGGCTTCAATATTCCCCTCTGCCGCGAGGCTCGTCGCCGCGGCGTTCCGGTTCTCTACTACGTGGCCCCGCAGGTCTGGGCCTGGGGCGCCGGGCGTCTCAAGGCCATGCGCCGCGACCTGACGGCCCTGGCCCTGATTCTGCCCTTCGAGGAGGACTGGTTTCGCGCCCGCGGAATCGAGGCCCGTTTCGTGGGGCATCCCCTAGCGGGCCGCTATGAAGCCTGTGCGGCCGACAGGGAACCGACGCGGATCGGCCTGATGCCCGGGAGCCGGGCGCAGGAACTCTCCCGCCATTTACCGGTCATGCTCGAGGCGGCTTCCCTCCTGCGGGCGGAGCGACCCGAGCTGCGTTTTTCAGTCCTGGAGACGGAAGCTATATCGACAAGTATATATTCCGGATATATCGATCAGTTCGAGGGGGATGTTAAGTTGTTCCGAGGAGATGGGGCCGGCTTTTTCGGAGGGCAGGATCTTCTCTGGGCCTGCAGCGGCACCGCGACTCTGGAGGCGGCCCTGGCCGGTCTGCCCATGGTGGTTCTCTATCGCACCGGCTTCCTCAGCTATCAACTCGCGCGAAGGCTGGTCAAGCTGGACCGGATCGCGCTGGTGAATCTCGTCGCCGAGCGCGGAATCGTGCCCGAGCTAATCCAGGGAGAGGCCGAGCCCGCGAGGCTGGCCGACGCGATGCGGCGCCTCCTCGATGACGGGCAGGCCCGAGGCGCCCAGCGAGAGGCCTTCGCCGAGATTCGCGAGAAGCTGGGATCCCTGAAGCCCGGCGCGGAAGTGGCCGAGATGGCCGGCCGGATCCTGGAGTCGCCGTGAGCCGGGCTCTTTGGACCGACGAGGGGCGCGGCATCTCCGAGCGGGAGCGCGCTCGGATCGAAAGGCGGGGGCGTCTGCTGGCTCGTTTCCTGCGATTCTACGGTGCAAGCTGGCGGCTTCGCGAGGAAGGATGGGAGCGCTGCGCCGCCCATCGCATCGACGGCGGGCCGCTCATCTTTGCCTATAGCCACAACCGGCTGAGCATGCTGGCCTACAGCCATCGCGACCGCGGCATCCAGAACCTCATCAGCAGCAGCCGCGACGGCATCTTCGTGGCTGCCATGTGCTCGCAGCTCGGCATGGGAAGCGTCATGGGATCGTCCAGCCGGGGAGGTGCTGCGGCGCTCAGAGAACTGACGCGCAGGGCGTCCCAGGGACTCGACCTGGGCATCGCGGTCGATGGCCCCCGCGGCCCAAGAGGCAGGGTCAAGCCGGGCATCGTGGCGCTGGCGGCCCTTTCCGGCCTACCGGTCGTTCCGGTTTCCGTGTCGGCCTCCCCGAGCAAGCGTTTTCGAAGCTGGGACCGACATGTCCTGCCCTACCCCTTCGCGAAGGTGCTCGTCCGATTCGGCGAGCCCCTCTTGCTTGCAAGAAAAGCCCCGGAAGAGGAACGGGAATCCTTCCGCTTGAAAATCGAATTCGCCCTGGCTTCCTTGAGCGAGAATCTGGACCGCCGCCTCGGCCAGGAACCCATACTTCCCGAGGAGATCGATGGATAGCCCGCTCAAGGATCTTCGCACTCCGCTCGAGCGCCTGCCCCGCAGCCCCGGCAGGGGAATGCGGGCCGCCGCAAAGCTCTACGGTGGGCTCTCGGCCCTCAACGGAGCTCTGCTCGCCCTGCTGCCGAGGGTCCGCACGAGCGCGCCGCTCATCTCCGTGGGAAACCTGGAAGTGGGGGGCACGGGCAAGACGCCGGTCCTGGCCTCTCTGGCCACCATGCTCCAGAAATTAGGCTACCGGCCCGGACTGCTTACCGGACTCGGCGAGGGCGGCTCGGCCGGCATCCTCGACATGGACGAGTTGCCCACGCCCGCAGAGCCGCCCGACGAGGCCCTGCTCCTCTCGCGTCGATTCCCGGAGATGCCCGTCACGGCCGCTCGACCGAAGTGGAAGGGAGCCAAGCGCCTGGACGCGAGAGCCGACTGCGATCTCATCCTCCTGGACGACGGCTTCCAGCACCGTCGTCTGCATCGGGACCTGGATCTCGTTCTCCTGTCGGGCGTAACGCCCATGGAGAAGAACCGGGTGCTTCCGGCCGGTCCGCTTCGCGAATTTCCTTCGGCTCTGGAACGGGCCGACGCCTTCTTCATGCCCCTGTCGCTTCCCTTGCCGGACAATCTTCCCGACAGACCGGTCTTCCGCTTCTCCACGCGCAATACGGGGCTCTTCGATCTGGCGGGCAACCGGGTGGAGGCGGGAAATGGTCCCTTCATGGTCATCTCCGCCATCGCCAGGCCCGTCCGTTTCGAGCGCGCCGCGGAGGATTGGGGGCCGATCACCTTGCGTCTCCGCTTTCGGGACCATGCGCCTTGGAGCTCCGAAATCCGCAGCTCGGTCTCCGAAGCCATGGAGGAGTATCCCGGTTGCCAACCCCTGCTCACTGAGAAGGACGCGGCCCGCTGGGGGGCAAGCTGGGACCTGCCGGGCACTTCGCCGCTCTATCTGGACCTGGAAATTGACTGGGAGGACCTCGCTGGCCTGCTTGAATGGCTTCGCGCGAAACTCCGCCCCGCCTAGCTCCTCATTGAAAGGGCCGCCCGCCTGAGCTAGATTGGTGGCATGGTCACGGTTCAGCGGAAATGCGATTTCCTGGTCATCGGCAGCGGCGTCGCCGGATTGGCCTTCGCCCTGAAGGCGGCCGAGCTGGGGGATGTGTTGGTGGTGACCAAGCTCAAGGGCTCGGACACCAACACCTGGAAGGCCCAGGGCGGCATCGCGGCGGTGGTCAGCCCGGACGACAGTTTCCAATCCCATATCGACGACACGCTTCGGGCCGGAGCCGGACTCTGCGACGAGAAGCTCGTGCGTTCCATGGTGGAGGACGGTCCCGCCCGCATCCGCGAATTGCTCGATTGGGGCCTGCCCTTCAGTCGCGAGGGCGAGCAATTGGCTCTGGGCAGAGAGGGCGGGCACTCCTTCCGGCGCGTCCTTCACGTGGCGGACTTCACGGGACGAGAGCTGGAGAGGGTCCTGCTGGAGAGGCTTCAGGCAAATCCCCGCATTCAGTTGCTGGAGGATCATCTGGCCCTGAACCTCGCCACCGAGCGACATCTGCGCGGCGGCGGGCAGGATCGTCGCATCTACGGCGCCTATATTCTCGATCGCAGTCGGCAGGAGATCCTGGAGATCGCCGCGCGCTGGACGGTGCTGGCCACCGGCGGCGCGGGCAAGGTTTACTCCTATACGAGTAATCCGGATCTGGCCACGGGCGACGGCGTGGCCATGGCCTACCGGGCCGGCGCCCGAATCCAGAACATGGAGTTCGTGCAGTTCCATCCCACCTGTCTCTATCACAACAAGCTGCGGACGCAGCTGATCAGCGAAGCGGTCAGGGGTGAGGGGGCCGTCCTGCGCAACATGGCGGGAGAGGCCTTCATGGAGCACTATTCCCTGCAGAAGGACCTGGCGCCGAGAGACATCGTGGCCCGGGCCATCGACCAGGAGATGAAGCGTCGGGGCGACAAGCATGTCCTTCTCGATTTCCAGCCCATCGGCGAGAGCAGGATTCCCGAGCGCTTCCCGACCATCTTCGAAAACCTCATGGCGGTGGGGATCGATCCGCGCGAAAGGGCTGTGCCCGTCGTGCCCGCCGCGCACTATTTCTGCGGAGGCGTTGGAGTGGATCGCGGAGGGCGCAGCAGCCTGGAGCGGCTTCTGGCCCTCGGCGAGGTGAGCCACACGGGCGTCCACGGTGCAAACCGCCTGGCCAGCAATTCCCTGCTCGAGGCTCTCGTCTTCGCGCACTGGGCATACGAGGGCCTCAAGGATGAATTCGAACCCGGAGGGAATCTTCCGGAACTGCGCCCCTGGAGCACGCGGGGCGCGCGAGACTATCGGGAAACCGTGGTCCTGGATCACGACTGGGACCTGGTCCGCCGCATCATGATGGACTACGTGGGCATCGTCCGAAGCGATGAGCGTCTCGTGCTGGCCCGCGATCGCCTGCGCCACGTTCGCGAGACCGTGGAGCGCTTCTACTGGAAGTACCGCATCTGCAGCGAGCTGATCGAGCTGAGAAACATCGCCATGGTGGCCGAGCTCATCGTGCGGTCGGCCCTGCGCCGCAAGGAGAGCCGGGGGCTGCACTTCAATCTCGATCATCCGGAAACTCATCCGGAAATGGCCTCGCCCACGAGCATCGAGCAGGAAATCCTTCACGCCTGAGCCAAAGGCAAGCCAATGCCCAAACCCTGGTACATCGACGGCTTCGGAGCGCATTACCTCGAGCTCTACGCCCACCGCAACCAGAGGGAGGCCGCGCAGGCCGTCACGCTACTGGACCGCGTCGGGCTGGACCTTCGGGGTCTCCGACTTCTGGATCTGGCCTGCGGCGCAGGCAGGCACTTGGACGTGCTGAGGCGACGCGAGGCCCTGCCCGTGGGGCTCGACCTCTCGTCCGACCTGCTCACCGAGGCCGCGAAAGGCGGGAACTCCCCGCTTCTCGTCAGGGGCGACATGCGCAGGCTGCCTCTGGCGAACGCCTCCTTCGACGGCGTGCTCAGCATGTTCACGAGCTTCGGATACTTCGACGCGGATCGGGAGAACTGGACGGTTCTGGACGAGGTGGCGCGCGTGCTGCGGCCGGAGGGCTTCTATCTCTTCGACTTCATCAATCGCGGCTGGGTGCTCCGGCACCTGGAACCCGAAAGCAAGAGGGTCGGCCCGCGCTTTCGCGCCAGCGAGAAGCGACGCCTGGAAGGCGATCGTGTGCTCAAGGAAGTTTCTATCCATGAGGGTGAGCAGGGCCCCCGGCTGCTGCGCTACGAGGAAAGCGTCCGCCTCTTCTCGCGGGATGAGATCCTGGAGGCGGCGGAGCCTCGAAGCCTGAGGCTGCTGGAGAGCTGGGGAACCTACAGCGGAAGGTCCTACAGCGAGAGCGACAGCCCCCGGATGATCTTCCTCTTCGAAAGAACCTCTTCGTGAAACCGCGAGGCAATCCTCTTCCCGAGCCCCTTCCTTTCCAGCCGGAGAGCAGCGGCCCTCGTCGGGCCGAGCGGCCGCAGGCAGATCTTCTTGCAGCACTTTCCGAGTTCGCGCATTCCCCGAAAGCCCGAGAAAATCTGGGCAGTCTTGCCGAGGGCAGAGCGACTCTCGTCGCCACGGGCCAGCAGCCGAGCTTTCCGCTTCCCCTGGGTCTGACTCTGATGAAAGCCGCCACGGCCGTGGCCCTGGCCCGCGCGGAAAGCGCCCGTCGCGGCATTCCCGTGCTGCCGCTGTTCTGGAACGGTTCCGACGACAGCGATTTCGATGAGGCCTCCGGGCAGTGGCTCGCGCGTCCCGGCAGGGCGCCGGTGGAGATCGCCCTGCCCTCGCGTCTTCAGGTCAAGGGCCGCCCCGTGGGCGAGCTGTCGCCTGGAGAGGCCTTCGCGGATCTGGAGCGCCTCGCCAAGCCGCCTTTCCGGCCTGAGGTGGGCGAGGATCTGGGACACTTCCACGCCCGTGTCCTGGCGGAGTTCTTCGCCGAGGACGGCCTGCTGATCCTCGAGGCCAGGGCGCCGGCGATCGGTCGGGCCGCCCTTCCCTTGTATCGTCGCTATCAGACCGAGCGGAAGCGAATCGCCGCCGTCGTGGACGCAGAAGGCGACCGCCTCGAAATTTCGCTCGGCGAGAGACCCCTGCGCGAAGGAATCGGCGAAAGAGCCCTCTTCTTCTTGAAGGATGGCCGTCGTCGCCTGCCCTCCCTGGGGAAGTACGAGTCGGCCCTGGCCCGCCGGCTCAACGCCGAGGATCCGCAACTTTCCCCCAACGTGCTGCTGCGCCCCCTGGTCCAGAGCGGTCTGCTGCCCGTGGAGGCCGTCGTGCTGGGGCCCTCGGAGTGGCGCTATCATCATCAGATCCGGCCGGTCTTCGATCTGCTGGAGATTCCCTTCCCCCGGCCCTTTCCCAGGCTGGATGCCCTGGAGGCAGGGGAACTGGGCCGGGAGCTTCCACCGCCCGGGGGGCGCCACCATAGTCCTCTCCTCGAGCCGGGAAACGAGCTGGGCGCGCCGGCCCCTCTCCTGGCCCTGGCGCAAGTTCACCTGGAAGCCTGGGGGAAAAATCTTTACTATCAGTGGATTATGGAAAGATCGGAGATGTCATGAGGATCCTCGCCTGCGGCGCACACCCCGACGATGTGGAAATCGCCTGTGGGGCGACCCTGGCCCTGGCGGTCCGGCAGGGCCACGTCACCGCGATTCTGGATCTGACCCGCGGGGAGATGGGATCCAACGGCGATCCCGACATGCGGGCGGCCGAGGCGGGCGAGGCCGGTCGCATTCTCGGCGTCGGCGAGCGTCATCAGGCCGGCATGCCGGACGGACAGCTCAACGCCCGCGACGAGGGGCAGCGCCGATCCGCCGTGGAATGGCTCAGGCGCCTCGCGCCCGATGTGCTCATCATCCCGGCGAGGGAGAATCGCCATCCCGACCATGACCAGGCTCATCTCCTGATGAAGGAGGCCGTCTTCCTGGCCGGCCTGGCCCACTTCGAGGCAGAAGGCGAGCCCACGCGTCCGAAGGCTGTTTACGAAACCATGGAGCGCCGGCTCTTTCGCCCGGATTTCGTGGTGGACGTCACTTCGGTCCGCGAACTGAAGGACGAGGCCCTGCGCGCATATCGCAGCCAGTTCATCCGGGAGAGCGGAGATGCGCCCACGCTGATCAACGATCCCGCCTTCCTCGCGGCCATCGCTGCGCGCGACCGCTATTTCGGCGAACTGGCCGGTTGCGCCTGGGCCGAGCCCTTTCGCGCCCTGGAGCTTCTGCGCCTGGAGAAGCTGGACTGCCTCCTTCCCGCCGAAAGGAAGCTGCTGGATGACTGATCCCCTGCGCATCGGCATCGTCTGCTATCCCAAGGCCGGCGGCAGCGGCATCGTGGCCACGGAGCTGGGCATCGAGCTGGCCCGCCGCGGCCAGGAGGTGCACTTCATCAGTTCGGCGCGACCCTTCCGCCTGACCGAGCGCCAGGAGGGGCTGCATGTGCATCAGGTGGAGACGGCCGACTATCCGCTCTTCGACTATCCGCCCTACACCCTGGCTCTGGCCGTGAAGATGCACCAGGTGGCGCATTTCCATCACCTGGATCTCTTTCACGTCCACTATGCCATTCCCCATGCGGCCAGCGCCGTGCTGGCCCGGGACATGTGCAAACGATGCCTGCCGGTGGTGACCACCCTGCACGGGACGGACATCACGCTGGTGGGCAAGCACCCGAGCTATCACCGGATCACGCGATACTGCATCGAGAGCAGCGACGCGGTGACCTCGGTGAGCGACTGGCTCACCTCGGAGACGCGACGGATCTTCGAGACGGAGCAGCCCATCGAGACCATTTCCAATTTCGTGGATACCGATCGCTTTCGGCCCGGTCGCGATCTGGAGCTGCGCCGCCGTTTCGCGGCCGACGACGAACTGATCCTCCTTCACGCCTCCAATTTCAGGCCCGTCAAGCGCGCGCCCTTCCTGCTGGATGTATTCGCCCGGCTCAAGGACCGTCACAAGTGCGTCCTCGTGCTGGCCGGCGACGGCCCCGAGCTGGCGTCCATGGAGCACAAGGTGAGGGAACTGGGCATGGAGGATCGCGTGAAATTCCTCGGCGCCTGGGACGACATGGAAACGCTGCTCCCCCTGGCCGACCTCTTCCTGATGCCCAGCGAGTACGAGTCCTTCGGCCTGGCGCCCCTGGAAGCGATGAGCTGCGGCGTGCCGGTTCTGGTCACCTCGGTGGGCGGTCCCGCGGAGGTGCTGCAGGGCTCCGCGGGAGGGCAGCTTCTCGATCCCGAGGATCTCGAAGCTTGGGTCTCCGCCGCCGATCGACTGCTTGGGGACGAGGAGTTGAGGCGCCGGCAGGGCGAGGCCGGCAGGGTGCGCGTCCTGGAGCGTTTCACATTGGGCGCAGTGGTCGATCGATACGAATCGCTCTTCCGAAGGGTCATCGAAGAAAAGGGCAAGACTGGAGTCGTATCATGACGCGTGAACAGGGCGAGGATCTTCGTTTCCCGGGCGAGGCCTATCGCTTCCTCCTGGACGCGCTCGAGAGGACTCGCATCCAGTACCAGCGCGAGGGACATGTCTCGGGACAGGAACTCCTGGTGGGCATCCGCGAGCACGCCTCCGACCTCTTCGGTCCCACGGCGGCCATGGTCTTCGAGGAATGGGGTATCCGGGACGGCCGCGATTTCGGCTTCATGGTCTTCGAGCTCGTGGACCGGGGGGTCCTGGCCCGCCGCAAGGAGGATTCGCCCACGGACTTCGAGGGCGATCCCAGCTACAAACAGCTCTTCGAAGTGGACTACTTCAGGCTGACGCCCGATGGAGAACCGAAATTTCAGAAAGAGAAAAGCCTTGGAGAGAGAGAAGCGGATGAAGATTGACCGAGATTGGCTCAGGGAGCTTCCTAAGACGGATCTGCATGTGCATCTGGACGGATCGATCCGTCCTAGGACGCTCCTGGAATTGGCTGCGGAACATCAGGTTGATTTGGGCTTGAAAACCGAGGCTGAAGTGCGGGAGGCCACGCAGCTGGAGGGAGGAGCGCGCAGCCTCGAGCGATACCTCCGCGCCTTCCAGTACACGCTTGCGGTGTTGCAGGAGGAGTCGGCTTTGGAACGGACGGCCTTCGAACTGGCCATAGACGCCGCGAGGGAGAACGTGCGGCTGATCGAAGTGCGCTACAGTCCGCTGCTTCACAGGGAAAAGGGACTTGGGTTTGCCGAGATCATCCCGGCCGTGGAGCGGGGGCTCCGCAGGGCGGAGGCGGAGACCGGCATCATCGCGGGGCAGATCCTTTGCGGAATCCGGAACATGCCGCCCGAGAAGTCCCTGGAACTGGCCATGGCCACGCTGGAGTATCGCGACATGGGAGTCGTGGCATTCGACCTGGCGGGCGCGGAGAAGGACTATCCCGCCAAGAAGCACAAGGAAGCCTTCTACTTCATCCAGAACAACAACCTGAATTCCACGCTGCACGCGGGGGAGGCCTTCGGACCGGCGAGCATTTCCCAGGCTCTGCACTACTGCAGCGCTCATCGAATCGGCCACGGAGTGCGCCTCGGAGAAGACGAGGCCCTGCTCAATTTCGTCAACGATCACAGGATTCCCCTGGAGATGTGCCTGACCAGCAATCTGGACACGGGGGCCGTGGGAGACATCCGCGACCATCCCTTCGGGAAATATCTTGACCTCGATTTGAGGGTCACCTTGAATACCGACAACCGCCTGATTTCCGACACCACGGTCACCGATGAGCTCGCCCTGGCGACGGAAGCCTTCGATCTCGGCGTGGAGGACATCCACACCATCGTGCTCAACGGCTTCAAAAGCGCGTTCCTGCCCCACGAACGAAAAAGCGAGTTGGTGAGGGAAGTGGTGAAGGAAATCATCCAGCTAGGAGCTCCGCCCGAGCACCGATACGCCGATCGACTATAGGATGGAGATGATGACGCCCCTCTTGCGAAACCGGATATTCCTGGCGCTCGTGTTCCTGGCGAGTCCGCTTCTCTTTGCCCAGGAGGGCGAGGATCCGCCGCGAGATCTCAGTCCCGAGGAAACCGAGCTGTTCGATCTGGAAGTCCTCGACGACGAGCCCGCGCTCCGGGACAGTCTCCGCCGCGCGAGGCAGGAAGGCTACGGCTGGCTCGACTCTCTCTACGGCGCTCCCGGCGACAGCCTGAATGTTTCGGGTGGCGTCCCCGCCGAAGCCTTCTCCCGGCCCGATTCGGCGGGCGAGGCCTGGCCGCTCTTCCCCCCGCGGAGCCTGCCCTTCGCCGAGCGGAGTCTGCAGGATCTGATCCGCAGCTCGCCGCTGGACGAGGACGAGGATGAGAGCTGGACCGAGGTCTTCCGCATCGACTCGCTGCTCTCCCTCTCCCTGCTCCAGGTGAGGGAGGAGGCCTGGCCCTGCTACTATCCCTACAGCGATCTCTGGATCTACATCTGGCGGGGATGGGGGCAGCTCGTTCACGATGAGCTGGAGGAAGAATACTCGCCGGGCCGCATGTTCCAGATTCCGGCCGGCAGCATCCATCACCTTCGCAATGTGAGCGGAGCGCCCACGGTGGCCCTGGTCTGGAGCAGTCCTCCGGCCGATTCCCTGCGCGTGCGCATCGTGCCGGACGAGGTTCTCGAACAGATGCAGGCCGATTCCCTCCGCGCCCTGGATCTGGAGGAACGCATCCTCTATCGGGGCGGAGGGCGATGAGGAAGGAATGGCAATGAAAGGCATCGTGCTCGCGGGAGGAACCGGCAGCCGGCTCTTTCCGCTGACCAAGGTCACCAACAAACACCT
>Ga0180429_10004630_pt1 | contig 10965 bp, 7 predicted proteins | sample SS_ome_FD_132428 | JGI IMG/M metagenome (GOLD analysis project Ga0180429, IMG submission 132428) | Hypersaline lake sediment archaeal communities from the Salton Sea, California, USA - SS_1_S_1 metaG | ecosystem: Environmental > Aquatic > Non-marine Saline and Alkaline > Hypersaline > Sediment ... | reverse complement strand
TTTCTGACGAGGGCTGAGCCTGTCGAAGCCCGGACTTCGACGTGCCCAGCTACCTGTTCGTGCGACGAAACCAGAATGACAGGCTGGGCCGCTCAGTCCTCATTTCGAAATCGATACAAATTTACCTAACAGAGCACTAAGTTAAAAACGGTCAGCGACTTAACCTTTGCGCAGCCGGAGGCTGCGCCTACCAGGGATGTTTCTCACCGGAGTAGACGAAGAATTCACCGCTGTCCGCCGGCGTCAGCCGTTCGGCCACGGTCAGGATCCCCCGCGCCGATTCCGGCGGCGTGATCGCCGCGTGAGCCCCCCCCATATCGGTCTGCACCCAGCCGGGGTGCATGGCGATTACGGTGATGCCGTCCCCGCGCAGATCGTGCGCCAGTTTGCGTGATACCATATTCAACGCCGCTTTGCTGCTGTTGTAGCTGTAATCCCCCTGGTTATGCGCCATACTGGCCAGTGATCCCAACTGGGAGGAGATATTGATAATTTGCCCCCTCGCGCGGCGGCGCAGCAGTGGCACAAACGCCGCGGTGACGCGCATCGCGCCGGTCACATTGACATCGAAGACGTGCTGCATCTGCGCGCCGTCGAAGCCGTCCACCCGCTCGCCGCGCGGGTAGCTGCCGGCGTTGTTGATCACCATATCGAGAGCGTCGATGTTTGCGGAAACGGCCGTCGCCGCCTCCTCAACTTCCGCCTCCTGCGTTACATCCAGCTGTATGATGTGCAGCCTCTCCCCGTACGCGGCGGTCAATTCCTGCAGCTCCACTGCCTGTTCCGGCCGCCGGCAGCCGGCAACAACCGTATCCCCGCGCTCCAGACATTGCCGTGTCAGCTCCAGCCCCAATCCGCGGTTGGCGCCGGTAATCAAGATATTGCTCATTGCTCGTTTTCTCCCGTAAAAATCGGACGCACGGCCGTCGAACGCGCCGCGCGCATCATTGTCAGATTGTCAGATAGCTGCTGTTGATCCTAACACAAAAATTGACGGCTGCCGCCTCCTGAGGCAAGATGGGATGCAAGAATGGTTCGCTATTATTTCGTGATAGGTATGATACGTGACAGAAAGCTTATCGCCGGCGCGCAGACCGTGTCGCAGCGCTCAACGCAGATAAGGGGGGCGCATCCATGAGCACCAAAGTGATCGACCTCGAATTAACCCGCCTGCCGGCGGAGTTTGCACCGCTGCCCGGCTATGATCACGCCCTGTTTCTTTTTCGTTTCGAGGGAGTGCCGGTTGGGCAGGCGACGCTCCCGTTGCGCGACGGCCGTTTCCACCCGCTCGAACTCCATGACGCCGTCAACCGGCTGGAAAACTGGTCCCTCTGGGAGCGCAAATCGATCGCCGCGCCGACGCCGCCGATCGCCGCGCCGGCGCCGCCGCCGGTCACTGTCGCCGTCTGCACCCGCGACCGTCCCGCTGATCTGCGCCGCTGCCTGGATGCGTTCCTGCAGCTGCCGGATGACGGCCAGGAGTACCTGATCGTCGACAATGCGCCCTCTACGGCCGCCACCCGCGAGCTGGTGGCGGGGTATGACGGCCGTTTCCGCTACGTCCATGAACCGCGCCCGGGGCTCAATGTTGCCCGCAACCGCGCCCTGCGCGAAGCCGCGCACGATATCGTCGCCTTCAACGACGACGACGCCGTGCCCGATCCCGGCTGGCTGCGCGCCCTGCTGGCCGGCTTCACCGACCCCGATATCGTCTGCGTCACCGGCCTGACGATGCCGCTGGAGCTGGAGACGCCCGCCCAGGAATGGTTTGAACGGTACAGCCCTTTCAATCGCGGCTTTCGGCCACAGCTCTTTCACGGTAATCCCGTCACCGCTCTGCGCGCCGGTCACGCCGGCGCCGGCGCCAATATGGCGCTGCGCCGCGCCACCCTCGACCGGATCGGCGGCTTCGATGAACTGCTCGATGCCGGCACCCCCACGCTTTCCGGCGGCGATACGGAGATGTTTGCCCGCATCCTCGCTGCCGGTTTTCATATTCAATACACACCGGCGGCGCTCACCTGGCACCGCCACCGTCGTACCTGGCCGGAACTGCGCCGCGTTGCCTATGGCTACGGCGTCGGCACCTATGCGATGTGGACCCGGCGCCTGCTGGTGGATCATGAACTGGGGGTGCTGCGCGCGGCGTGGCAGCATTTCCGCTGGTATCAGCTGCCGCTGCTGGCCCGGGCGCTCCGCCGCCGCCCCGGGCACATGCCGCTGGATATTTTGCTGCAGGAGCTGCGCGGCTGTCTGGTCGGCAGCCGCGCCTATTTCCGATCCCGCCGGCAGGCGCGTCGCCGGGATCAACAGGGCCAACCCGCATGAACTGGCAGCCGCTTATCTCGCTTATCGTCCCCACGCATAATCGGGCGGCGATGCTGCCCCGTCTGCTGGATGCGCTCGCCGCGCAAACCTATCCGGCCCATCTGCTGGAGCTGGTGCTGGTCGCCGATGGCTGCGTGGACGACACCCCCCGGGTTGTGCGCCGCGTCGATACCCCATTTCCGCTAACGCTGCTGGAGCTTCCCGGACGCGGGCCTGCCGCCGCCCGCAATGCCGGCGCGGCGCGCAGCCGGGGCGACCTGCTCATCTTTTTCGATGATGATATTGAGGTATCGCCGGACTTTGTCGCCGCCCACCTGCGCGCCCACCAGGAGCATGACAATATGGTGGCGCTCGGCCATCTGCCCCTCGCCGGCGCGCCGCAAGGGTATTTCGATGCCGCCATTCGCGCCTGGTGGCGGGAGAAATTTTTCACCATGCGCCGCCCCGGCTACCGGTTCGGTTTCCAGGATCTGTTCAGCGGTAATGTATCGCTGCGCCCGGCGCTGTTTCAGGAAGCGGGCGGGTTTGATTTGCAGCTGCGCACGCATGAGGATTATGAGTTTGGACTGCGGCTTCTGCAGCGAGGGGCGATCTTCAGCTTCGTCCCTGATGCGGTCGGCGTGCACCATGATCGTACCGATCTCGACCGGTCGCTGCAGCGGCGGCGCATGGAAGGGGAAGCGGATGTGCACATCGCACATCTTCATCCTGAAGTACGGAATGAGCTGCCGCTTGCGCATGGCTCCTTTTCCTTTTTTAGCCGTGTTTTGCGCTTTTTTGCTTTCCACCAGCCGGCGACGGGGGATGCGGCCGTCCGCCTGCTGCGGCGCAGCATGGATTGGCTGGAGCGATTCTGGATGCACGGCCGTTGGCAGCGCCTGCTGCACCATCTGCTCGATTACTGGTACTGGCGTGGTGTCGCGGAAACGGCCGGTTCATCCGCTGCGGTGCGCGCATTGTTTGCCGTTGCTGCTCCGCCGCCGTCCCCTGTGGCGGCGCTGGATCTCGACTCTGGTCTGGACGCCGCCGGACGCCGCCTGGACGAGCTGCGTCCGGAAAGCGTCCACCTCCGGCTGCAGGGTGAGGTGATCGGCGAGATCCCCGCGCAGCCGGGGCGGGAACGGCTGCGCGGTGTGCATTTGCGCCCCTGGCTGAGGGAATCGCTCTCGTATCCGCTGCTTCTCAGCCAGATTGAATCCCATCTGGGACAGGCGGGGCCGGACGGTTTCACGCTGCCCCCTGCCGGCTCGCCGACCGCCGCCGGGCGCAAAATGGTGATTGTCATTGATCTGGAGCAGCCGCTGCCGGATCTGGAGTGGGCGGGATATGATGGGTTGTATCTGCTGGCGCGGCTGCACGGCCGTCCCCTCGGCACCCTCACCTTCACCACCCCCGATCCGTCCCGCCTGCCCGCCGCGGAGCTGCGCCGGCGGCTGCTGGCGGAATTTGCCGGCGACATGCTGCCGGAAACGGTCGGTTTTCCTCCGCCGTCTCCGGCCGTCTGGCCGCCGTTTAGCGTGGTAATCTGCACCCGTGACCGGCCGGAGCAGCTCGCCGGCTGCCTGGAAGCGCTCCTGGCCCAGGATTACCCCGATTTTGAGCTGATCGTCGTCGATAATGCCCCTGCGGATGATGCCACTCTGGAGCTGACAGCTGAACTGCCTGTCCGATATGAGCGGCAGCCGCGACCCGGCCTGGATTGGGCGCGCAACAAAGGCATTGCCGCAGCCCGTTATCCGCTGGTCGCCTTTACCGATGACGATGCCCGTCCCGACCCCGGCTGGCTGCGCGCGCTGGCGCAGGCGTTTGCCGCGCCGGAGGTGATGGCCGTCACCGGGCTGGTGCTGCCCCAGGAGCTGGATACGGCGGCGCAGGAACTGTTTGAATTTGAGTACGGCGGCATGGGGCATGGCTTTAAACGCCGCTTTTTTCGGCGCGCCCAGATGGACGCGCGGCGGCTGCTCTGGGCCAGCGGCTGCGGCGTCGGGGCGAATATGGCGTTTCGCCGCGAGCTGTTCGACCGCATCGGCGGTTTTGATACGGCGCTGGATGTGGGCACTCCCAGCGGCGGCGGCGGCGATGTGGAGATGTTTCACCGCGTCATCGCCGGCGGAAATACACTTCTCTACGAACCGGCGGCGCTGGTCTGGCACCGCCACCGGCGGGAGATAGCCGACCTGCGCAAGCTGGTGGGGGATAACGGCCGTTCCTTCGGCGCCTACCTCCTCACCTGCGCCCGCCGTCGTACCGTCCCCCGCCGCGCTATCGCCGCCTTTGCCCTGCGAGATTGGCTCTGGGGCTGGCTGGGCCAGCGGCTGCTGCGCCCGCGTGGTTTCCCGCGCAGGCTGATCGCGTGGGAGCTGCTCGGAGCGCTGCGCAGTCCGTTTGCCTATCGGGCAGCCCGCCGTCATGCGCGGGCGCAGCAGGCGCAGCCGGAGCCACCGCCCCTGGCGGTATCTGTCATTATCCCGGCGCACAATGCGGTGGATACGCTGGCGGATACGCTGGAATCCCTCTGCGAGCAAATCTATCCGTACTGGGAGGCGATCATCGTGGATGACGGATCCACCGATGAAACCGCCGCTGTCGCGGCCCGTTTTGCCGCGGCCGATGACCGGTTCCGGATCCTTTCCCAGCCGCAGCAGGGAGGCGGCGCCGCCCGTAACCAGGGGCTGGCTGCCGCCCGTTTTGAGTGGCTGCTTTTTCTCGATGCCGACGATTGGCTGCTGCCCCGTCATCTGCAACGGCTGATTGTCGAACTGCGCCGCCGGCCTGATCTGGATGTCGTCCATGCCGGCTGGACGCGGGTGCTGCCCGATGGCACCATCGCGCCGCCATCGTTTGCGCCCGATTATCCGCAGATGTTTGCGCTGTTTACCCAGACCTGCGCATTTCAACTGAACGCCGCCCTGGCGCGGCGAGAGAGGGTGACGGCGATCGGGGGATTTGCTCCGGCGCTGAAAAGCTGTCAGGATTGGGATTTCTGGCAGCGGCTGGCGCGCACGGGGGTGCGGTTTGGGGGAGTGCGCGAGCTGCTGGCCCGCTACCGTACACGTCCCGGCACCGTTTCGCAGCAGGCGTTGCAGCTGCTCCAGGATGGCCTCAACGTCATCGACCAGGGACATGCGCCTGATCCGGCGGCGGAATCGCCATTTGCCGCCGGGCGGGATGCAGCGGAACTGCCGCGCGCGCGGCTGCAGTTCGCTTCCTGGCCCGCCGGCTTGCTGCTGGGGCAGGGGGAGGATGCGCGGGCGGTTATCGCTGCGCTGCGGCCCGCGGACCGGGATCCCGATCTCGATCCGCAGCAGGCGGCATCCTTTATTTTCGAGGCGGCGCCGCTGGCGCGCGGCTGGCCGGCGGCGCGCTGGGCGGAATTGTGGCCGCAGATTGGGGAGAATGTGGAGCGTTACCTGGGGGCGCTTGGTGAGCAGATAGAGGCGCCGGCATTCGGGGCGGCGGCCATGGGTGCCCTGGCCGAACTGATTGCGGAGGGGGTGACGGCACGGCCGTTCACCATCGGCCATATGCATGCTGCGGTGGTGGAGATCACGACGCCGCTGCAGGATATCCCGCTGCCGCCGGAAGTTGCCGGGGTCAACTGCCTCGTTCTCGCTGCAGGTGCGCCGCTGGGCACGCTTACCGCGGCCGTGGCCGGATGCTGGCCGGCCGCAGCCCAGGCGGAGGCGATTGCCGTTCAATTCGGCTGGGCGATCCTGGGCCGTTTTTTTGCCCATACGCTCTATCCTCGCCTGCGGCCGATTCGCCAGAGCGGGCGTCTTTCCTGGTGGCGGGAGGATTGCTGCCTGAGCTGGGATGGTCCGGCGGTTGACACCCGGGGGGAAGGTGCAGATAAATGGGCGGAATTTCATGATGCGGTCGGCTGGACATTGTTTTTGCAGGAGCTGTGGGGCTTGCCGGACTGGTCTGAGGATGATTTCTATGATCCGGGGCCGGCGGAGTTGGCGCCGGAGACGGCCGTGCAGCGGGCGGATGCGCCGCTGACGTTCTCGCTGCTGGAGCCGCTGCCGCCGCTGCGCACCAGCGGCGAGCAGGTGACGGTGACGCTGCTCATCGGCGGGCTTGCTCTCCCGGCGATCACGATCGCTGCTCCGGACAGGTGGCTCTCTGCCCGGTCCGTGCAGGCGGCGCTGACACGCGAGCTGGGAGTGGCGTTGATTCCGCCGGCGGTGCGCGGAGCGCTCCTGGGGAAGCCGCTGGATGCGCCGGCGACATTGCGCGCCCGCCTGCTCGCGCGGAATGACAGTTTGCAAACGTGAAGGTTGTTTTGTAAACAGAGTACTGAATGCTTTGGTCACAAAATAACCTTCCCTTTACTCAACGAGGGCTGAGCCTGTCGCAGGCAGCGTGACTGACCGGATCCGGCCTTTCCCTGAAAGTCAGCGACCAGAGCAAGGCAACGAAACGGATGTGGTATCATAAGGAAAGCAATAATGGCACAAGCAACCTCCGCGGCAGCAAAAAAGGAAAAGAGTCCCGTCTCTTTTGCCTCCCGCACAGGACGGTTGGTTGGATTTCTGAACACCCCCACCGGACAGCGCGCGGCGGTGCTGGCGGTGCTGCTGCTGGGGCTGCTGGTGCGGCTCTGGATGGTAGCCGACTGGAACAGCTACCGCCCCGACAGCCCCGCCCGGCTGATCGGTGATGAGCCGGGCTACGACAATCTGGCCCGTGAATTTCTGGCCGGTTACGGTTTCACGTGGCCGGGTCGGGTGCCCTTTTACCCGATCTGGCTGGCGGCGGTCTATCTGTTGACCAATGGCTCTTACGCCCAGGCGCTTTACTGGCAGATTATTCCCGGATTGCTTACTATCCTGCTCACCTACCTGCTCGGTCGGCGGCTGCTGGGGCACGCTGTGGGCGTGCTGGCGGCGCTGGGGGCGGCGGTCAGCTACACGCTTGTGCATCAGACGGTCCATTATCTGAGCGAGATCTGGTTTACGCCGCTGCTGCTGGCGGTGCTGCTGGCTCTGAATGCGGCTCTGGCACGGCCGTCCTGGAAACGCTTCATCTTCGCCGGTTTCCTGCTGGGGATCAGTAATCTGGTCCGCCCTACACTCCTCTTTTTCCCGTTTTTCGCCCTGCCGCTGCTCCGGGTCAAACTGTCATCCCGTAAATGGCTCGGTTGGGGGGCGGTTTACATCGCCGCCGGGCTGCTGACAGTCACCCCCTGGCTGGTGCACAACTATCTGCGGTACGATGTCTGGTTCCCCCTGCAAACCAGCAATGCGATTCTGTGGCAGGGCAGCCCGGAATATTATCGGCTGATCCATGATGAAGGGTATACCTATCTGCAGATTTGGACCGAGGTGCTGTACGGGCCCGGCTGGGAGGGGCGGGACCCCAACAGCGTCTCCGGCGACCGTTACTGGACGGAGCGGGCGCTGCAGTCGATCCGCGCCGAGCCCTACATCTACCTGCTTTACGCGGTGGAAAAAACGGGCACGTTCTGGGTAGGGGATCCTAATGCAGATTGGAATAACACCTACATATTTAATGTCCGCGCGCTGCGTGATACCGGATTTACCAGGGTGGGGGCGGTCAGTGTGATGTTGATGCGGGCGCTGCCGCTGCTGGCGGTATGGGCTATCTGGCGGCTGCGGCGGCAGTGGCGCCGGCTGCTGCCCCTGTATACGCTGCTGTTGTTTGCCACTTTGCTGCATGCCGCCACCCATGCAGAGGCGCGGTTGAGCGAACCATTCCAGCCGCTGCTGCTGGTTCTGATCGCCGGCGCTCTCTGGCCGCTGATACAGATTGCCGCGCGCCGGTTGTATACCGCCCGCCGCAGCACGGCCGTCGGTTCCGGAGCTGACCAATGATTGGTTTGGGCCGTTTTCGGGTTGGTTTGCTGCTGCTCTTTTTCTTTGCCAGGCCACTGTTTTTCCTGACCGCTTTCGTACAGGGGATTAACTGGGCGACGACGTAACGGCATTCGTATTTGTCAATGGATGCGCCGATAATTACAATGAGCGGGTCGCGCTATTTTGCGCCGGCCCGGACAAAACAGGTTGGAGAGGCATCATGCTCACCTTTCGAGAGCTAAAAGCGGGGTTGACCCAGCCCCTGAGCGGACAAAGCTACTTGTATTTGCGAGATTTGCTGCGTGAACTGGTCGCGCGGGATATGAAACTGCGCTACCGGGATTCCGTGCTTGGCTGGGCCTGGTCGCTGCTCAATCCGCTGGCGCAGCTGCTGGTATTTGGTTTTGTCTTCCGGTTTGTGCTGCCGTTGAACATTCCCAATTACACCTCCTTTCTCTTTATCGGTTTGCTCGCCTGGAGCTGGTTTCAGGCGTCGTTGATGGGGGCGGCGACGGTGATTGTAGACGGCCGTGCCCTCATCCGCCGCCCCGGCTTTCCGGCGCTGATCCTGCCGCTGGTCTCCGTGGTCGCCAATATGGTCCATTTTTTGCTGGCGCTGCCGATCGTCTTTCTGTTTCTCTGGTTCACCGGGGTGTCGCTCCAGCTGCCGGTGATTCTCCTGCCGCTGCTCGTGCTGCTGCAGGCGTTTTTTACGTTGAGCATCGCCTATTTTCTGGCCACGTTTCATGTCTCGTTTCGGGACACGCAGCATCTGGTCGGCGTCGGGCTGCTGCTCTTTTTCTACCTGACGCCCATTTTTTATGATACCGGCACCATCCCCGACCGTTTTCTTTTCGTTTACCGGCTTAATCCGGTGCTGCATCTGCTGGAAGGGTATCGGGATGTGCTTCTCTACGGCGTCTGGCCCTCCTGGGGCGGGCTGGCCGCTGTGACGGCGGTTACGGCCGTATTCCTGCTCGTGGGCATCAACCTGTTTCAGAATGCCAGCTACCGCTTTGTGGAGGAGTTGTAATGGTGCCGCGGATTATCGTAGACGGATTGGGAAAACGGTTTCGCCGCTATCATCCCGAGCGACCGAACACCTTCACCGAACTGCTGCTGAGCGGGCTGCGCCGCTGGCGGCCGGAGGAGGAGTTCTGGGCGCTGCGTGAAGTCTCCTTTCAGATTTCTGCCGGCCGTATGGTGGGAGTTATCGGCGCCAATGGCGCCGGCAAGTCGACGCTGCTGAGCCTCATCGGCGGGGTGGGGCGGGCGGATGAAGGGCGGGTGACCACGCACGGCCGTTTCGGCGCGCTGCTCGACCTTGGCGCCGGTTTTCACCCCGATCTCACCGGGCGGGAAAATCTGTACATCAGCGGCGTCATTTCCGGCCTTACCCGGCAGGAGGTCGCCGACCGGTTTGATGAAATCGTCGCCTTTGCCGAGCTGGAGGCGTTTATCGACAATCCGCTGCGCACCTACAGTACCGGCATGCAGATGCGGCTCGCCTTCGCCGTGGCGATCCATATCGAGCCGGAAATTCTGCTCATCGACGAGGTGCTGGCGGTTGGGGATATCGCCTTTCAGCAAAAATGTCTGGACCGGATTATGCAGTTTCGGGAAAAAGGGTGCGCGGTGCTGCTCGTTTCCCATGATCCCGGTCTGGTGGCCCAGTTGTGTGACGAGGCGATCTGGCTGCAGCACGGCCGTATCGTCGCCAATGGCCCCGCCGAGCTGGTGGTGGATGAATACAAGGCGGCGATGGATGCTGAAACCAAACGGCGCACTCCCGCTTCCGCACCAGTGCTGCGCACCACCGGCGGCGCGGAACTGCGGCTCAACGAAAACCGGTTTGGGTCGCTGGAGGTGGAGCTCACCGGCGTGGCGCTGCTGGATGAGCAGGGAGAGCCGGCGGTGGAACTGGAGAACGGCCGTCCCCTGCAGATTCGTCTCAATTATCGCGCCAAATCACCGGTTGCCGCCCCCATCTTCGGCGTCTCCATCAGTCGCGAAGACGGTTTTGTCTGCTACGATACCAGCACCGATATGGTGAACTTTGCGGTGACGACCCTGCAGGGCGAAGGAGCGATTTCGCTGCATCTGGACCGTCTCGATCTCGCCGGCGGCGCCTATTTTGTCGACGTGGGCGTTTATGAAGGGGAGTGGGCGTATGCGTACGATTATCACTGGCACGCCTACCCGCTGCTCATCAATGCCGCCGGCGGTGGCCAGGGGGTGCTGCTGCCGCCGCAGGAATGGTCCTGGAGCGAGTCCGCTGCGTCGCCGCGCTCCATGGCTCCCTGATTCGGCGCTGCGGGGATGCCGCCTGACCTTGGCCTCTCGCCTGAAAACCTGGACAAACTCCCTCGCTGCATACGATTACTCCAGTGGGAAGTACCAGAGATGGGTTAACCATAAAAATAATTTTGTGTATAATAAGCTGGATTAGAATCACAATATTCACCACACTTTCCAATATTGCCGGCTCTATCAATCTGTATCAGTCATTTTTATTCGCAAGAATAGAGATTGGTTCCATTGTCGTTTTTCCATATACCAGACTATGATTGGAAAACAGTTCCTGCGGCGCAATATTCAACAACCGTTCAGCTCTTGGGTTCCGGGGATGCTGTTCGTTTTGCTGCTGATTCTGGTAATCGGCGGCGGATTCCGGTTTTATCGCACGGAGCAGCTGCAGGTCCAGCAGGAGGTCGCTCGCGATCTGACGGCGATTGGCCGGCTAAAAGCAGATCAGCTCACCAAATGGCGGCAGGATCGGTATAAAGATGCGCGTTTGCTGCTGAACAATCCATTTTTC
>Ga0180429_10004629_pt1 | contig 10965 bp, 11 predicted proteins | sample SS_ome_FD_132428 | JGI IMG/M metagenome (GOLD analysis project Ga0180429, IMG submission 132428) | Hypersaline lake sediment archaeal communities from the Salton Sea, California, USA - SS_1_S_1 metaG | ecosystem: Environmental > Aquatic > Non-marine Saline and Alkaline > Hypersaline > Sediment ... | reverse complement strand
TCTGCATCACCTACACCGCTCCCGCCGTGTGATTCATTTGCTGCGCAAATTGCGCATCAACCGGGCAGTCTCCGGCAGGTACGGGCAACGCTTTTCGCCGCGCGCCGTGCACGCCTTTTTTGCGCGGTTCTCCGCCAGCTTGAGCGCGTACGGCATTTGGTCCTGGACCGCTGACGGCAGGTACCGCCCCTCGGGGTCGCCCAGCACGTGCGTCCATTCTTCTTTTGTCCAGCGCGCCAAAGACGAGCCGGGACGTCCTCCTTCCCACTTGTTCCCTCTATCGGTATAGATCTGCGTCGCTCGCTGGGCGACCCGTGCATCCCAGTGGGGCATTGATTTGTCCAGGGTTCCTTTCCACAGCCCCCGTTCCTTCAGGGCTGAGATTTTTGCTTGCGACCAGGCGCGTGTGTTGAGCGGCTTAGGCATTTCTCGTCAACGTATTATACATCGATGTATAAAGGACGACAATGTTTGGAGGCCAACGAAAGCTCGGCAAGGCCCGCCGCCGCGCGCGCGAGCAAGCAATCTTCGGTAAGTTGACCGTATCGCCCGTCAAGGGTAAAAGGTTCCGCATAACACACCGTAACGGCTTGACGGTCGACTTTGGCGCTTGGCCGGTCGCCGACGGGACGTTTCTAGACCACGGCGACGAGAAAAAGAGAGCCAACTGGTACGCTCGGCACGCGGCCCAGAACCCGCGCTCAATCATGGACCCCACGTCGCCGCTCTTTTACTCCGCCCATATACTGTGGTGATGACAGACGAACAGACAACCGAAACAGCAGCTTTGATAGCGGCCGTGGGGTCGTTCTTGGGGGTGCTCGCGGGGTTGATAGTGTACTGCGTCAACAAGGGCCGGCTCCGGTCAAAGTGTTGCTCCAACGATCTTGCCCTCGCGGCGATTGATCGCATCGAAGACTCGGCTGTGCGGGATGAAATGCTGGCCGAAATTGGGCGCCATAGCTGCTGCCGCATAACGCTCGGCCACGACGCGACCGCTCCACCCACTCCGGCCCACGACCATCCACCCGCTCTGGTCCACGGCCAACCGTCCAGCCGGGACCGTCGGCCGCCAGACGCGCGCATCGAGTCGGAGGTTTAATTTTTCGCAATTGAATTTTTCTTCATTTACATATGCGCGCACGTGATGGCTCAGCCTCCGCAGATTGTCTACTCGAGCGCCGACGCGGTCGTCGGCCGGTTCCGCAACGACGAGCCGCAGGCCCAGCTTGCCGCGGCGGTCCTGATGCCGCGCCTCCCCCCCGCCTTCGATGTCTACGTCAAGACCATCGCGACAGGCGACGACGAAGACCTCGAAGACTACGAAGTGAGCGACTTTTGGAACATGACCGTTTCTGAAAACTGGCGCGACTTCGACTTCGCGAAAAAGTCCGGCCAGTTCGTGACGGTGGGCAAACTCGCCGCCATCATTAGCGGGATCACCGCCACCGACGCAGCCACGCCTCCGTACGTCGCCGGCAAGCTCATCGCATTCGTCCGCCCCCCGGTGGCCGCGCGCTGGCTCCCGATGCACGAAGGGGAAGACGAAAACTGCCTCGTGGCAGCTGTCAGGGCCCAGGTCGCGGGGCGCAAACGTTTCATGACCGACGCGCGCCGCAGGGCTCTCGACCAGCTGGGCCAAGCCTGGAAAACTCAGGGCGCCGGCAACGCCGAGGTCGACACGCTGGCCCAAAAGCTCCACATCGTCATCAAGGTGGTGGACGTCAAGGACGCCCTGCTCCACCACTCGCAGACCAAGCAGGGGACGCCCCACTCGGAAAACGGCCGCCTGGTCGTCCGCGTGGTCCGCCACAACGGCCACGCCTGGGACGCCGCCCCGAAGTACGAAACCGGCAAAAGCGTCTTCCTGTTCGACGACGCCAAGGACCTGCCGCGGCTCTTCGAGGAAAAGTCGGTCCAGAGCGCCCAGGTGTACCGCGAAGAGGCGGTCGACTCCAACGGGAACCTCTACCGTCTGCGCCGCTTAGACGAGCAGCTCCGCGCGGCGGCGGACTTTGACGGGAACGTCTCCTACAAGTGGACGCCGCCGCCCGAGCACGAAGATGTTCTCGAGCAGCTGGAAGATAACGGCCTGTCCAGGGAGGTCTGGCGGGTCGGCGGCCTCCAGTCCCTCCGGTTCTCCGACTGGCGGAAAAAGATGGGCATACGGCTCGCCCCGGCTCTCTACCTCGAGCCCTACGTCAAGAGCCAGGTGGAAGCCGTCGGGGTCGACTACTCCGACAATGTCGGCACGGAAGGGCTCGACATGAAGTCCGCCTACCTGGCCTGCATGGAGGGGGGCGTCGGGCCTGCGCACGACTGGGCGGCTACTTGGGGCTTCCCTGCAGGCGGCCGCTCGTCGCTCTACAAGCTCCCCGCCGACTGGGCCGCAAAGTTCGAGTCCGCCGCGGCTTCCGGCCTGCCTTACTGTGGCGTCGTTCGCGTCAGGGGCCTCCGGTGGGCCGAGTCCCGGCGGAGCCCGTACCTCGCCCACCTGGTCAGCCAGCACGTCCGCTGGGCCCGAGTGAAGGTGAATGGGTTGGTCGCCAAAAACGACGACGCCTGGCTCCCGATCCCTTTCGCGGTCTACCTCAGCCGGTTCGCCGAGGTCCACTCAGACGTGGCCGTAATTTGTGCTGCCCGGCTCCGGGGGCTGAAGGCGACCGACCGGGACGCTACGGTCCGCTTCGTCGGCGCCTGCGCCCCGAGAGGGGGCGGAATGCAGACCACCTACGTGCGCGACGAAGCCGAAGCCAGGCATTTGTTGCTCCGCAACAAGCCGGAAGGCGCGACGGCGGTGCCGTTCGGCAAGACCGGGTGGCTCGTGAGCGTCCCCGCAGAGCACGGCAACAACTTCAAGACCTGGTGCCACATCCGCTCCTACGTGCTCGCCTACACCCATATTGCGGTATGCGAGGCCGAGAGGGCGATTATGGACAAGTTCTGTTGCGAAGCAACAAGCGGGGCGACAGATAAGGTGATCGCCGGCGTCCGGATGGACTCCATCCGGCTCCAGCCCTCGCTGACGCCTGAAGAGGTGGAAGAAGTCGCCCGTGTGGTCGGTTGCCCTGTTGCTCCGCAACAGGCCGGAGCGCCCTGCGCCGAAGCCGGGAGGTTCAGGCTCAAAGAGGACAAGTCGGCCGCTAACGGAGTCAAGTTCGACCCTTCGGTAGTGTACGCGGACTTCTCTCGCGAGGCCGGCCCAACAGGCGAGCTCCCCCAGCTCCCCGCCCCGGCCGCCCAGCTGTACCTGTTCACCGGCCAGGGCGGCACCGGCAAAACCACGACAGCACTGAAAGAGCAGCCACCTTCCCGCCGCGTGGTCGTGCTCTGCAAAGACAACGCCCACAGGGTCGACACGCTCACCAAGACCACGACGGCGGCTGTCAAAACGTACCACGAGTTCTTCCGTCTCGGCGCCGGCGATCCCAGCATGTGGGACCCCTCGCAGTGCGACAGTGTCGCCTCGCCCGACGTGGTGGTCTGGGACGAAGTGGGGTGCGTGCCCTCCTGTTTCCTGGGGCCCGCGGTCGACTGGTGCATGCGCCGCGGCGCCACGGTGTACCTGTGCGGCGACGAACACCAGCTCCGCCCCATCGGAAATGGCCGCGAAGACGCTGGCCCCGTCGAGATTGCCAGGGAGCTGCTCGCGCGCTACTGGGGCGTCGAGCGCCGGTTCGAGACCGACTACCGGGCGGCGTCGTGCGCCTCGCTCCAGGAGCTCAAGAAGATCGTCCACGGCGCCTCGAACGCCGAAGCCTTGCGCCAGCTCACCGAGTGTTGCCATGCCGCTCCGCAGCGCGTCGCGACGCTCGAGGAAGCGGTGGGTGCCTGGAAGCCGGGCGACGTGGTCGCCGTGAGCACCAACGCCCAGCGCAAAAGGGTCAACGCGCTCGTCCGCGCCGCTGCCGAGGAGAAGAACTATGAAACGGTGTACCTGCGGTTCTCGCCCACGATCCGAGCGCCTTGGCGCAAAAAGAACGGCGTGCTCCCCCTGGTCCCGACCCCCGACGGGAACAAAGTGCCGGCCGTAGTGAATAGCGTGGTGGCTTGCAGGAACTGGCGGGAGGCGGACCCCTCGCTGTGGGAGCTCGATGCCGCCTCGACAGTTTCGAGCCTCCAGGGCCGCACGGTCGAGCAGCCGGCGAAGTTGTTCATTGTGGCGGCGCGGTTGGCCGAGTCGTGGCAGGAGGGCAGCGTCTACACCGCGCTCAGCCGCGCGCGGGCGCTCGAGCAGGTGGTGCTTGTGGTATAATTTCGCAATTGAAAAAATCTCGGATAACATAACTCGACCCGCAACAACGCGACGAACGATGTGCGACTACGTGACCACCCGCGGAAAGAACGCCGGAAAAAAGTGCGGCCGGACCACTAAGAAGTCCGCCGAGATCTATGGGGAAGATAGCCACTGCGCAAGCTACTGCCTGGCGCACGCCCGCCGGGCGGAGCACCAAGGCACCTGCGCGATCTGTGGCAAAACACTTTGGAGAAGGCGGGGAGGGTCCTCGCTCTGCTTCAAGTGCAACCCCTACGGCGACCTCGACGCCCACATCCTGCGGCCCGTGCTCGAGGCCCGGCAGCGCCTCCTCCGGTGGAGGGAAACTTTGGTTGTCGCGCCGCATGCAGAGGCCGATGGCCGCCTCACTTCGAAGAAAACGCCTGGTACAGAGACGAAGAAACCCGATGGTCAGGCTCCGCCGCTGCAGCAGCATGTTGTTGCTTCGCAACACCCTTCTGGCCTCCCCGAGCCGAACTTACAGCCCCAGCAGCCTTAGCCACTGCCGCTTGGATTCGGCGGGCCTTCGGGTGCTTCTTCGCAGGCTGCGAGAAGGCATTTTTTCCGCCAGCCGCCGCACGTTGCGGGGCAACAGCTTCGAGCGTCTCTTCGCGACGTGCGACCTGCTTTGCGGCCTCCTGGATGGCCGCTTCTTCCGCTGCGGCTGCCGCGGCGTCGTGGATGGCGGCGGCTGCCTCTGCATCTTGCGGAGCAACAAGTTGCTGAGCAACATGCTCGGCAACGGCTGCCCCGTCAGCGACCGTCATGTCCGAAACCCCTTGGCTGAGGTCCTCTTCGATGTCCCCCATCACTTCGTGCTGGATTTCTTCGACGCGCTCTTCCTTTTCGCGGCGTTCTTGCTTCTCAAGGTGCACGACACGCTTGACCTCGGAAAGGAAAGAAGCGACAGGTTCGTCGTTTTCGACAACTTCGACGAGGCTCTCCGGCCCCTTGAAGGTTTTCGGCTCCAGTCCGAAGTCTTCCCCAATCGAAAGAAGAGCGTGCTGGATAGAAAGGTCGGGGGCGGCCGTGGAACTTTTCAAGAAGTGCTGAGCTAGCAGCTTCGAAGCGGAATGAGTCAATGCCGGGTAAGCGGTCCTCAGGCAGCGCCCGACCAGGTTAGCGTCTTCAGCGGGCAGCCTCCCCCGGTAAGGCTTCTCAGTGCCGGGAAATGGCTCGGTAAGGCTACCGTAGCGCTTTTGGACGTCTCTTTGGTTGACGGTCGCCATTGCGGTTTTCGTTTGGTTCGCAAGTCAAGCAGCCGGAAGCAGTATGTATCACCCCGAAAAAATTTTTGATCGGTTTAATTTCGTCGCTTCGCAACGGGGTTCGTCGCGACCTGGCGCCTGAACTCCGAGGGGCTCGGCTCCGGAACCCACGCTCGGACGATGCACCAAAGCCCGCACGAGTTGGCGGAGCGGGGCTGCGGGCCCTGCTGCGGGCCGTTGTACGAAAGCTGCACCCCGGCGTCGTGCAGAGCCGTGAGAAAAGGACGCAGTCCTTCGCCGTTGAGTTCGTGGCTGTCTAGGTACCACCTCCAAGTGGAGCCGCCACGAGCGGCGGTTTCTTCGTTGACCTCGATGCCTACAGGGTCGAAAAGCTCGAACACTACCTTTCCGGAAGGTGTGGTGCGGAAATGGAGCAGGATGAAGTGCCCAAAGTCTGGCGTGGACCGCCAGAGCACAATGCGGGGAGGCGGAAGCTCGCGGCGACTGAGCGCTTGGAGGGTCTCCGCCGTGACGTCCCGCCCCGTTGCACTGTTGCTCCGCAACAGAGCATCGCAACGGAACATGTTGTCGGCCCGGCCGACCTCAATGGCGGGCATTTTGTCTATCGCGCAGCAGGTACGCATGTACAGGGAAGCGTCCCCGATAATTTCGCGAAGCTCCGCGATCGAAAAAGGTCCGAGCCCGTCCATCGTCTGTCTATGGGGGCGATTAATTACGGGGCGATTGGTAATTACGGAGCAGTTACGACGAAATAGCCCAGGGAGAAAGCGAGAACGGTGCCCGCCCCGGCGCTGATGTTTCCGGCGGCGCTCCTGAGGAGGACGGACGCGTTAGACCTGACCGTTGCACAGGCCGGTCGGTGGGTTGTGCCCTGGTTGACGTTCGAAAGACCGGCAATAGTGTCGGTCGATGGCGCGAGAGCCGCAGGAAACGCGGAAGACTGGAGCTCGGTGCCTCCGCCGGCAAAAGCTGCGCTTCCTTCCCCGACGCGGATGGTGACGTACTTCCCCCCAGGGACATTCCAGGAAACCGCCTTGCACAGCACAGTGTAGATCCCGGTCCCTCCCGTCTCGGTAAACGTCAGAGGAAAGTCGAGGCTTTCTCCAATTTCGAGGGTCCCCGGGGATACGAGTGAGACTTCGTTACCGGCACCCCTGGCGAGGACGTAGCCTTCCGAGCCGGCCGCGGCGGAGAGTGAGTACTGAGGAGGCGCGCCTCCGAAAAGAGAAGAAGCCGACATGCCTTCTGTATCAGGGGGCGGATTTTTTCACGCGCTTCGCGTGTACGTGTTGGCCGCCCTGGCCGCGAGCTGTTTCTGCTCAGCCTTCCCGATGGCGGCCATGACCACGGGATCCATGACGACGGCGCGCCTGGGGGCCAGCATGTACTGGGGAGCCGTCGCGGAAATGTAGAGCCAGCGCCCCCACCCAGCCCTGCGGATAAGGCCGACGATTGCCGGGTCGATTCCCACGTACTGCTTGAGCATGTAGAGGGTGTTCTGGGTGATGCCGCCTTCGGGGAAGACCACGTAGCCAGTCGCCTCTCCGAGAGAAGCGGCCGTCGCGCGGCTGGCGGCCCCCCGGTGGTAGATCGACACGCTGTGGACCCCAAACTTCCTCCCCCGCTCTTTTACGGCCTGTTCAAGCGTCTGCACCGCTTTGCGCTGGTGCTTGGGGAGGCCTTCGACATCGTCAAAGATGACCAGCAAAGGCGTCCCGTCTGCCATGTTGCCCCGCAACGTGGCGAGTTCGATGGGATCTTCGACCAGGTCGGCCGCGGAAATCCTTTGGTCCACGACCGGGTCCTCGCCGGACTGCGGCAGGGCTTCGTCTTCGTCGCCGTCGGCCGACACGACGATCACCTGGCCGTCGAGAAGGTTCCGAAATAGGCGGGCGTACTGGCCGGCCCAAGTGCTCTTGCCCACGCCGGAAGGCCCCACCACGTGAATGTGCGAAGGAAAGTTGGGGCGCATTTCAGGGAGCGGGAAAAAGCTCTCGCCAGGTCTGGTCAGTTCTACCGCAGGACCTTCAAACATGTTAGCTTTTGTGTTTTTTCGGTCGAGCATCAAGACCCGGGGGGACTGCAGAATCACGCCGATGGGATGTTTCCCGTGGCGCCGTTCCGGGCTACCAAAAGCCTGTTCTCGACTCACAACAGACAGCATGGCGCTCCGTCGATTGCGAAGTAATCAATCAAACGCGCCCGGTATAAGCGGCCAGTTAATTACGCGAGGCCGCCCCTTCGATGACACGGCGGGGAGCGAAGCACAGCTTCAGGTCGACCGCCTCCGACTGGCTGTAAAGCTCGATCGGGCGGACGGTTCCGAGCCAGTCGACCGTGACGACCTGGTACTCGAACGAGTTGATGGTGGCGCCGCCCCGCAGCTTGATCCAGCGGGCGTCGCCAATGGCTGAGTTGTAGACATAAGTCGTGTCGGACGCCCCAGACATTGTCTTCGTGAAGTCTGGGAAGAAGTCGGTGAGCACGCGTTCCGAACTGTTCGTGAGGCGGCTAGGCGTGTACTCGGGAACCGTCGGAAGAGAGGTCAGGATCGCGACGGTCCGAATTCCGGGAAGAGTCTGGGTGGCGTAGAGCTGCTGAATGAACAGGGTCGTGTTCGCAGGGGCTGTGGGGACCAAACTTTCGGAGCCGGCGGCGTTGGGTGGGGAGTAGTTGTACCCGTCGCTAAAAGCGACGAACCTGTAGTCGCAGCCGTTAGGGTCAAGGGGCGCCCCGACAGGTGTGACGAGATCTTTGGCCCACCCGTTGAAAACGTTTACGCACTCGAAGCTGGTGAAGAGGTCAAGGAACGTCCCGGCGCCCCGGCCAGCTTGGTTCCACATGCTGAAAGGGTGCACGGTCAGCCGCATTTTGCCTCCGCTGGGCAGCGGAGAGAAAGAGTAGAAGGGGACCTGCGTAGGGAGGACGCCCCCCCCTGCGGCAGTGTCACAGGCGGCATAGGCTTCGGCCAGGGCGGTGTTGAGGATCTCGCGCCACTCCTCGGGAGTCCAGATCGCGCAGTACAGGTCTCTGGGCTGCGTGGTCTGACCCGTGACGATTTCGCCGGCCTCTTTCCGAAGCTTAAGGTAAGCCCTCCCGTAGAAGAAGTTCCCCCCCGCGTCAGTGTAGCGCACGGTGAGACTCCAGCGGGTGGTGAGCCCGTCGGCAGTGAACTCTGGGAACTTGGCGGGCGCGATCGCGACCGGGATGTCTAGGTCGAAAGAAACCCTGGAAACGGAGACGTAGTAGTCGTTGGTGTCTTGGATGATGACACCCGAACGGCTCACCGTACCGCTGGCTGGCGTAGCTCTAGCGAGACCTGCACTTTCTTCAGGGGTGGGCCCTTGCACCCTCGCGTTGAGGTACACGACGTCGTTCTCGCACGACGCGGCGCTGGCGGGGCGCCTGGGACGCCCGTAAGCATGAGACATTTCCGATCGCTCCACTGCGGCTCCGGTATGTTTCGTATTTTTTTTTATGTCCCCCCATACCAACGACCATGGAGCGAGTGAAGACTCTCGTCGTCAGCGACTCCCGCCTGCCCGGGCAGGAAAGCGACCAGGCCACCATGCTGGTCCCCGAGGGACCCGCGTCAGTGACCTACCAAAACGTCACCCCGGCCGACCCGAGCTCGACCAACCCGATCTTCACGATCGACCTGCCGAGCCAGAACACCGGCCTCCAGCGTACCGTCTACTGGAGGATGGCCGGCCAGTTCGTGATCACCGGTACGGACCTGAACCTGCTCCGGGTCCAGGACCGTGTCGCGCTCCGCCAGTTCCCCCTGCAGAGCATGTGCAGCTCCCTCGAGGTGCAGATGAACGACACCACCGTGTCGATCGGGTCCCTGAACCAGATCCTCCCGGCCCTGCTGCGCCTCTCGAACCCGTCCGACTCTGGCGTGGGCACCCAAAGCTCTTGCCCCTCTTCCGCGGACTGGGTGAGCGACTACGAGCGCGCCGTCGGCCGCCTTAACTCGCCCTTCCGCCCCGCCGGCGACATGGAGGTTTCCTCCTACAACTCCCCGCCCCGCACGATCGGCATCACGGGCGTTTCGATCAACGGCGCCAACACCGAGCTGACAATCGTCTTTGAGGTCCAGGAGCCCCTCGTCATCCCGCCTTTCGGCTACACCAACGGCTCCCGCGAAAAGGCAATCTACGGCTGCAACCAGATCCAGATCAAGGCCAACATGCGCGACTTCCACCGGGGTCTTTCCCTCGCCATTGGGAGCACTGCGACCGTGAGCGGCGTGACAATGACCCCGTCCTCTCAAAGCGTCCTGGCCGTCTTCGTCACTCCTAACGACCGCGCTTTGGCCCGCGCCATGGAGGAGTCGCGTCTGTTCCGCTACGACTACTCGACGGTCCAGACCTTCTTCACCACCCTGACCTCCGGCTCGGTCGCAGCCGGAGCTTCGGCGAGCGGCTCGTCCAACTCTTTCCAGCTGCCGATCATCCCCGAAAAGATCATCATCTACGCCACCTACAGCGAGACCGACCGCCAGGACGCAACGCAGTCCCTCCCCGACGCGTTCCTGCCCATCACTGCCTGCCAAGTGCAAGCCGGCACCCGCGCGGGCCTGCTCTCCGGCGCGACCGCCCACGACCTCTGGCAGATCAGCTACAAGAACGGCGCCAAGAACCCCTACTTCAACTGGAGAGGACTGCCCCAGATCTCGTCGAGCACCGCCGCCGCAAACGAAGCCAACGGCTCCGGAGGCCCCCTGGTCCTGGACGTGGCCGCCGACCTGTCGCTTCCCGAAGGCATGACCCCAGGCATGGCCGCCCAGTGGCAGTTTGCAGTTTCTTCGATCACTGTCGAGAACCGCTTCGCCAACGCTGTCACAGCCCCCCGCCTCGTGGTGGTCGCCATCACTGGCGGCTTCCTCGAGAACGAGGGCGGACGCTCTCAAGTCACGATCGGTGGGGTCGAAGCGCTCGACGCGGACGCGTTCCACGACGCCCCCCGCATCTCCTCGGCAGAGTACCACAAGAACATGTCTGAGGCTGGCTTCGGCGGCAAGGGCTTCCTCGACTTCCTCAAGGGCATCGGCAAGACCGTGGCCAAGATCGCCGCGCCCGTGGCGTCGGTGCTGCTCCCTGAGGCGGCGCCCCTGATCGGCGCGGCCGCCCACGCGCTCGGCGCCGGCGAGCAAGGCCGGGCGGCGGGCGGCGCGCTCCTCGCGGGCCAGCAACGTGGAGGCGCTCTCCTCGGTGGCCAACGAGGAGGTGCTCTCCTCGCTGGTCAGCAGCGCGGAGGCGCCGCCCTCGCCGGTCAGCAGCGCGGAGGCGCTCTCCTCGGCGGCCGCCGCATGGACGCGGGCGCGTACAAGAGGGACCACGGGAGGCGCGGCCACATGCCGGTCGTGTGGTAAATCTGCACCCACATAAACGCCATGTCTGCAGCTTCCCTATTTGCGGGCGGGGAAGCCCCCGAGTACGCCCTCGACGGCGCGGC
>Ga0180429_10004628_pt1 | contig 10966 bp, 13 predicted proteins | sample SS_ome_FD_132428 | JGI IMG/M metagenome (GOLD analysis project Ga0180429, IMG submission 132428) | Hypersaline lake sediment archaeal communities from the Salton Sea, California, USA - SS_1_S_1 metaG | ecosystem: Environmental > Aquatic > Non-marine Saline and Alkaline > Hypersaline > Sediment ... | reverse complement strand
TCGTGGGGAAGCTCCAACAGCTCTCCCATCATGACTCCATCGAGACCGTAGATGCGAGCGATTCCGTCGCCGACTGAGATGACGGTGCCCACCTCGGACATGTCGATGGTGGTTTCCTGTCCTTCAATCTGGTGCCGGATGATGTCGGCGATTTCGGCGGCTTTGATCTGCATGTTGCTACCCCTGTTCGATGACGGTTTGTCGGCTCAGCCGATCCACCTGCCCGACGAGCGAGCCGTCGAAGACCTTGGATCCGACCTGGACCTTGAAACCGGCAAGAAGATCCGGTTTGTGGACGAAATCGGCCACCACGGTGGCCCCCATGACAGCGCTCATGACCTCGGCGATCCGACGGCGGTCGGCCTCGTCATACGCAGCGGCCACCTCGATTCGGGCCCGGGTCCGACCGAGCTCGCGGTCGACGAGGTCCCGGTAGCAGGTGGCGATGTCCCGCATGTGTTGGAGACGGTAGTTGCTCTGAACGACGTGAATGAAACGCCGGACGGGCTCGGTGATCTCGAGGTTGTCGAGGACCCGGTCGAGGATCGTCGTCTTGGTTTCGGGATCGACCGTCGGGGTGACCATCACGCGCTCGAACTCCGGCACGGTTTCCAGCGCCGTCGCCACGGAGTCCAGGCTCTCGATCACACCCTGCATCCTCTCCGAGTACTCCGAGCGAATGACTTCGAGGAGCGCCTTGGCGTACGGTTGGGCTCTGAAGCGCGACATGGCTACTCCTTGTCCTTGAGATCAGCCAGCGCGTCGAGGCTCGAAGCGAGGACGCGATCCTGGTCGGCGTCGGTCATGGTCGTGGCAAGGAGCTCTTTGGTGAGCTTTGCGGTGAGCTCGGCCGTGTCGCGCGCGAGGATCTCGCGGGCCTCGGCCTGGCGGCGGGCGATCTGGTCGTCGACCCGCTGCATGAATCGAGTTTCCTCTTCACGCGCCTGGGCGTCGATCTTCTCCGCCTCGGCCTTGCCCTGGGCTTCCGAGCGCTCCCGCATTTCGGCGACCTCGGCCTCGACCTTGCCGAGGCGGTCGCTGACTTCGGCGCGCAGGCGCTCGGCTTCGGCGAGCTTGTCCTGGGCTTCGGTGAGCTGGTTGGTGATCTCTTCGCCCCTGGCTTTGAGGGACTCGTTGATGGGCTTGCCCACCAGGCGGGCGAGGAGATAGAGGAACACCGTGAGATTCAGCGACAGCCAAATCCAGTCCGGCACACCCAGGTGGGTGTTGCCGTGATCGACAAGGAACGCGAGCACGGCGAAGATGACGAAGGCGACGACCCAGATCATCTTGTCCTTCACTGGGACACCTCCCGGCCGAGCAGCCGACTGGCAAAGAGCTGGGCGAGCTCGCCGGCCCGGCCCTTGAGCTCCGCACGCGCCGCCGACACCTCGCCCTCCAGGCCGTCCATCGCCTGGTCGAGCTTACCGTCGGCCTGTTGCCGAGCGGTGTCGAGCGCGGCTTTTCGTCGGTCCATGGCGGCCTGTCGGTGGTCGTTGCGGACCTTCGCCGCCGCTTTCGCCGCCTCTTCGAGCTCCGATTCGAGCCGGGCCGTCTCGTCCAGGAACTCCTGGTGCTTGGCCTGCCACTCGGTTTCGGCGCCCTCGATGCGGCGGTTGCGTTCGGCGAGAACGCCACCCACCGGTTTGAGAAGGAATTTCTGAATCAACCAGAAGGCGACCCAAAAACACACCATGACGATAATCAGCGATAAATTCGGAGGTTGCATCCACGGCTCCTGGCCTTGGCACTCCCGCCTCTTTGCAGGGCGGAGACACGCTACCGCACGAAACTGTCACTTGTCAAGGGAAATTTTTCACAAGCTGCGTTTTTCTTGGGTTTTGTGTGGGAAATTCAGGTTGAGCTGGGCGCGGCCCTATCCCCTGGCGCCGCCGGCCTTGGCTGCCGGAGCGGTCTTCGGCGGCGTCTCCATCTCCACCTTGCCCTCGAGGAACGCACCGTCCTCCATCACCACCGCCGGAGCGTGGATTTCGCCCCAGACCTTGGCCGACGCGTGCAGGACCACCTTCTCTGAAGCCTTGACGGCGCCTCGAACGGTTCCGCCGATCAGGCACCGGGCGACGTCGATCTCGCCCTCCACCGAGCCCTCCTCGCCCACCAGGAGCTCGGATCGCGATCGGATGGTGCCCTCGAGACGACCATCCACCCTGAAGGAGTTGGCGAACTCGAGCTCGCCCCGGATCGTGCATCCCGCGTCCACGAAACCGTTGAGTGTCTCCGTCGACCGCACCATCAGTCACCTCCCATCAACAGGTCGAAGACCCGCATGAGCTCGTCTTCCTCCGCACAGTTGATCACCACCGAACCGCCGCCGCCGCGCCGCGCCCGGATGGTGACCGGTGCCCCCAGGCGGAGGCTCAGGCGCTCCTCGGCTACGACCAGGTTCGGGTCCTTGACCGCGGCGGAGGGTCGCCGTTTCGGGTTGGTCGTTCGCTCGCTCGCGGCGGCCCGCTCGAGCTCGCGAACCGACAGCGCCTCGGCCCGGGCCCGCTCGGCCCACTCGACAATCCGGTCGTGGTCGCGAAACGCCAGCAGGGTCCGGGCGTGGCCGGCCGACAACAGCCCCGCCTCCACCATCTCTTGAACGTTCTCTGGAAGCCGAAGCAGCCGCAACGCGTTGGCGATGGTGCTCCGGTCCCTGCCCACGGCGGCGGCGATCTCTGCCTGGGACTGACCATGCTCGGACCGCAGGTGCTCGAACGCGCGCGCCTCTTCGAGCGGCGAAAGGTCTCGCCGCTGGAGGTTTTCCACCAGTGCGAGCGCCAGCTCGTCGCGGGGCCCGACGCGCTCGCGAATCACCGCCGGCACGGTCTTCGCGCCCGCCGCCGACGCCGCCCGCCACCGCCGCTCGCCGGCGATGATGAGGTATCCCCCGGCGCCGTCGTCGCTCACCAGCAGGGGCTGGAGAACGCCGTGCCGCGCGATGGAGTCGGCGAGCTCGGCCAGCGCGTCCGCGTCGAAGTGCCGGCGCGGCTGCGCCGGGTTGGCCCGGAGCCGGTCGACGGGGATCTCGGCGAGACCCGAGCGCGCCTTCGGGGTGTCCGGGATCAGCGCCTTGAGCCCACGGCCGAGGGCTTGTTTAGGCATCTGGACCCCCGCGCTGCTCCAGGTACTCCCGCGCCAGCGCGAGATACGCCTGGGCGCCCTTGCTCCGCAGGTCGTAGGCGTGGATCGGCCGACCGAACGACGGCGCCTCCGCCAACCGCACGTTGCGCGGGACAATGGTTTCGAACACGAGATCACCGAACACCGAACGGACCTCCCCGGCGACCTGTTGCGCCAGATTCGTCCGATCATCGTACATGGTGAGGAGAATCCCGTCGATGGCCAGGCCGGGGTTGATGAACCGGCGGACCTCGTCCACCGTGGTCATCAGCTTCGACACGCCCTCCATGGCGTAGTACTCGCACTGAATGGGCACGATGACGGCATCGGCGGCCGCCAAAGCGTTGACGGTCAGCAAACCCAACGCAGGAGGGCAGTCGATGAGCGCGAAGCGGCCGGTGTCGAGACCGGCGAGGGCCTCGCGGAGCCGAAACTCGCGCCCCATCATCCCCACCAGTTCGACCTCGGCGCCGGCGAGATTGGCGGTCGTCGGCACCAGACTGAGATGGGGGAACTCGGTGGGCCGCAGCGCTTCGGCCAACGTGCACTGTCCGGTCAGGACCTCGTAGCTGGTCGACGTCCCCGGGGCCGGTTCGCCGCCGAGGCCGGCGGTGCAGTTGCCCTGGGGGTCGAGGTCGATCAACAGCGTCGACCGCTCGTACGCCGCCAGGGCGGCGCCGAGGTTGATGGCAGTGGTGGTCTTGCCCACCCCGCCCTTCTGGTTGACGACGGCGACGACGCGTGGTTTCACGTGGAACTTGGCCCTTCGGCCCGGAGCAGGACCAGGCGGCCCCGCTGAAGGCGCACGAGCGGCCAGCTTAACACACGCCAACCGGCCAGGCGGGCCAGCTGTTCCTCTCCGTTTTCGGTGGTCCAGAGCGCCACGCCGCCACCCTCGACCAGGTGGTCCCGGGCCCACGCCAGGAGTGCGTCGTGGTCTCCCACGGCGCGGGACGTGATGAGGTCGAAGCGCTCCCCGGCGCCCAGGTCCTCGTATCGCGAGGCGACGGCCTCGGCCGCCAAGCCGAGCTCGCGGATCACCATCTTGAGAAACGCCCACCGTTTGTGGCGCGGCTCCAGGAGCACCCCCCGCCAGTCGGGTGCCGCGGCCAGCAGCGGCACCCCCGGAAGGCCGGCGCCGCTGCCCACGTCGAGCAACCGCCCGGCGCTCGCCAACAGCGGGGCTCCGGCGAGGGCGTCGAGCAGATGCCGCTCGACGAGCTCTCGCCGATTCGAAAACCGCACCAGGTTGTGGCGTCCGGACCAGCGCTCCAAGAGCTCGGCGTAACGGACCATCCGGTGGAGGGCTGGTCCCTCCACGTGGTCCCCGAGCAGCTCCCGAAACTCGCTCTTCGTCATCGCGCCGGTCCGCGCTTCGCCGCCAACCGGCCGGCCAGAATCGCCACTGCCGCCGGCGTCATCCCCGGTAGGCCCTCGGCCTCCGCGAGGGTTGTCGGCCGGTGCCGCAGCAGCTGCTCCACGACCTCTCTCGACAGCCCGGGAATCGCCGACAGGTCGAGCTCCGGTGGAATCGGCACCCCACGGAGCCGCTGAACCCTGGCGACCTCCCGTCGGTGTCGTTCAAGGTAGCCTTCGTAGCGGAGCGTTCCCACCACGATCCGCCGATCCTCGTCGTTCAACCCGGACAGCTCCGGCAGGCCTGTCGCCGCCCGGACCGGATCCACATCCTGGCGCCGCAGAACGCCCGCCCAGGTGGTGGGCGCCGTCAACTCGATGCCCGTGAGCTCCCGCACCTTTTCGCGGGTGGCCCGGTCCGGGTTCAGCCGCGTCGATTGCGCGCTCCTCCGAGCCCGCTCACGCGCCTCCCACCGACCCCGTTCCACGTGAAACACCCGGCGTCGAACAAGGCCGAGGGCCACCCCGTGTCCCATCAGCCGCTCCCGCGCCGAGTCCACTCCCAACACCAGGCGGTGCTCGGCCCGAGAGGTGAACATCCGATAGGGCTCCACGTGGTCTCGGGTCACCAGATCGTCCACCAGCACGCCCGCATACGCCGCTTCCCTCCCGAGAACCAGCGGCGGCTCACCGCGGCCGGAGCGAACGGCGTTGACGCCCGCCAGGAACCCCAGTATCGCCGCCTCCTCGTATCCCGACGTGCCGAGGACCTGGCCGGCCAAGGCGAGACCGGGAAGCTCGCGGCACACCAGGTCCCGCCCCACCTGCCCCGGCGCCACCACGTCGTACTCCACCGCATACCCGTAGCGTAGGAACTCCGCGCCCCCCAAACCCGGCACCGCATGCACCACAGCCTCCTGGACATCCGCCGGCAGACTGGTGGACAGACCGTTGACGTAGACGCTTTCGGTATCGGCGCCCTCGGGTTCGAGAAAGACCGTGTGCTCCCGGTGGTGGGGAAACCGAACCACCTTGTCCTCGATGGACGGGCAGTACCGGGGACCCACCCCGTCGATCACACCGGAAAACAGCGGTGACCGATGAAGATTGTCCTCGATGATCGTCTGGACCGCCTCGGGAGTTCGGGTCACCCAGCAGACCACCCGGTTCGCCACCGACCGGGTGCGGAAGGAGAAGGGGCGCGGCGGCTCGTCGCCGGCCTGGACCTCCATGCGCGCCACATCCAGGCTCGACCGGCGCAGCCGCGGCGGCGTCCCGGTCTTGAACCGACGCAGCTCGAGGCCCAGCCCCTTGAGCTCGGCGCCGAGCCCGATGCTCGGCCGCTCGCCGTGTCGTCCGCCCGGGCGGCGGCGTTCCCCCTCGTGGAGCACGCCGCCGAGAAAGGTCCCGGTGGTGAGCAGCGTCGTCGTCCCCCGAATCCGCCGACCATCCCCCAAACGGACGCCCGCCACGGCGCCGTCGGTGGTCAGCAGGCCCTCCGCCTCGCCCTCGATGAGATCGATCCCACCCAGGCCCTCCAGAATGCGCCGCATGACCTCGGTGTAGCGCGCTTTGTCGCACTGCGCCCGCGGACCCCACACGGCCGGTCCCCGCGACGCGTTGAGCACTTTGAACTGAAGACCCGCCCGGTCGCTCGCCCAGCCCTGAAGGCCGCCGAGCGCATCGAGCTCGGCGATGAGGTGGCCTTTACCGATGCCGCCCATGGCGGGATTGCAGGGCATCTGGGCCACGGTTTCCCGATGCAGCGTCACCACCGCGACCCGGCCGCCCATTCGGGCCGCAGCCGCGGCCGCCTCGCAACCGGCATGGCCGGCCCCGACGACGACGAGATCATACCCGGCGGCCATCGTCACTTCCCGATGCAGAATCGCCCGAAGATCCGGTCGAGAACGTCCTCGGCCGCCACCTCCCCGAGCAGCTCCCGCACCGCATCGAGGGCATTCCTCGCCGCCTCCGCAGCGAGCTCCGGCTCGTCGACTCGCAACCCTTCCAACTCCGCCGCCGCTCGCTCCAGGGCCGTCCGGTGGCGTTCAGCGATGGCGGCGTTCCCGCCGAGGTCGGCAACGTCCTCCGCCACCGCCTCCGCCAGGGTCCGCCGCACCAGCTCCAGGCCCTCGCCGCTGTGACAGGAGACCGGCATCCACCCATCCTCCGGTGCCCGAGCCGCCGCGAGATCCCACTTGGAGCGCAGCCGAAGCGCCACCTGGCCCGTCACCTCCGGCACGTCAGGTGCCCGGCCGCCATCCGCCGGCCACAACCAGACCACCGCGTCCGCCGTTGCCGTGGCGCCCCGCGCCCGCCGTACACCTTCTCGCTCCACCGGGTCGTCGGTGTCGCCGATCCCGGCCGTGTCCTGGAGAACCACCGGGACGCCCCCCATCTCGAGCACCACTTCCACGAGATCTCTCGTGGTTCCCGGGTGGGGCGAGACGATGGCTCGCTCTTCTGATGCTAAAGCATTGAATAGAGTGGATTTGCCAGAATTTGGAGGGCCGGCGATCACCACCCGCACACCGTCTCGGATGCGCCGGCCGGGGGCCGCCGTCGCGAGCAGCGCTTGGAGGCGCTCCCACGCTCCTTCCCGGCGCGCCCGGGCCGCGTCTTCATCCAGCGCCACCTCCTGGGCGACGAAATCCAAGCCGCCCTCGAGCACCGCGAGGAGCTCCACCAGCTCCTCCTTGAGCTCATTGAAGCGGCGCGACAGCGCACCATCGAGCTGCGCCTGGGCCATGCGCGCCTGCGCCGCCGTTTCGGCGGACGCCAGCTCGTTGATCGCCTCCGCCTGGACGAGGTCGAGCTTGTCGTTGGCCAGCGCTCGTCGGGTGAACTCTCCCGGCTCCGCCGGGCGCGCGCCGGCCGCACGAAAGGCGTCGACCACCGCCGCGACGATGAAAGGAGAGCCGTGCACCGTGAGCTCGAGCATGTCCTCACCGGTGAACGTGCGCGGCGCCGGCAGGGGCAGCGCCACAGCGTGGTCGATGAGTGCTCCGTCGGCGTCGCGGATCGCCGCCAGGCGTGCCCGCCACCCCTGGTCCATGACCACCTCGGGACAGACCGCCGCCGCCAGCGCTCTCGTGGCCGGACCGCTCACCCGCACCACCGCCAGGCCGCCCCGCCCGGCGGGCGTGGCGCACGCGACGATGGTGTCAGCGCCGCCGGAGAGGACGGACGACAACCCGCTTGAGAAAACCTTCTCCATCCGACTCGGTCTCGACTCCCGGATCATCAGCGAGGGCGAGGTGGATCTCCCGCCTCGCGGCCGGCGTCATCAGCCCCAGCACCACCGGTGCCCGTTTCCGCAGCGCCTCGTCGGCGGCTTCTTCCGCCTTGTCCTGAAGCCGGTAGGATCGCCGTTCTTTGAACCCGTCGCTGTCCAGGTGGACGGGCATATGCTGCTCCAGCCGCCGGTTGAGGATTCGATTGCACAGATACTGGAGGGCGTCCAGGCCCTTGCCGCCGCCGGCGGTCAGAAGATGGCAATCGCCGCCGGAGAGCTCTCCCTCGACCTCGTCGTCGGTCTCGTCCAGCCGCGCGGTGATCTCCAGCCCGCCGGCCGCCAGCGCCTCGGAGAGAAAAAGTCCGAGCACCGCCACCGGATCGACCTCTGCCTCGACGACCGCGTCGCCGCCGGGGGCCTCTCCGACCTCGTAGCGCAGCTCGCCGATTCGCGCGCCGAGCTCGGCACACGCCTCGCTCAGTGCCGCGTCGATGGTGGGCGCCGTGAATGTCCGCGCCTGTTTCATTTCGACGTCCTCCCGCCTCGCTTGAATCCGTACTTCCGCTCTCCGATCATCATCAGCGTGATCTCCTGCTGCAGAATCGAAATCACGTTGTTGGTCAACCAGTAGAGCACGAGGCCCGACGGAAACTGAAGGAACATGATGCCGAAGACCAACGGCAGCATCCGCATGATCCGCTGCTGTTGCGGATCACCGGCCTGGGGCGCCAGCTTCTGCTGCAGCCACATGGTGAAGGTCATCAGGATCGGCGTCACGTAGTAGGGGTCCTTGGCGGAGAGATCCTGGATCCACAGCCAAAACGGCGCGTGGCGGAGCTCGATGGCGTGCAGGAAGAGCTGATACAACGCCCACAGGATGGGGAGCTGGACCAACACCGGGAGGCAGCCCGCCATGGGGTTGACTCCCTCCTGCTTGTACAACGCCATGGTCTCCTGGCTCATGGCGGCGCGGGCCTGCGGATCGCTCTTCTTCTTCTTGTACTTGGTCTGGATCTCCTTGACCTTGGGCTGCACCTTGGCCATCTTCCGCATCGACACCGTGGAAGTGTGCATCAACGGGAAGAGGACGATCCGAATTCCTACCGTGAGCAGGATGATGGCGGTGCCGTAGTTGCCCACCAGGCCGTAGATCCACCACAGCGCCTTGAGGAAGAACACCGAAATGAAACCGAAGATCCCGAAGTCGAGGGTCTTTTCCACCCCGCCGCCGATACTCTGAAGGAGGGCGTACTCCTTCGGGGCTCCCAGCAGCTCGCCCTCGAAAACCCCGCTCCGGGGCTCTACGAGCACGCGGAGAGCCTGGTTGAGCACCGGCTCCTCCCCGTCGGCGTTCTCGGCGAACTCGAGGCGTTCGAGGCGGACCGCCTCCACTCGCGTGCTCGGCCGTAGAAGGCTGATGAAGTAGGCGTCTTCCAACCCGGCGAAGGCGACGATGCCCGGCCGCAGCTCGGTGGGCGCCTTGACCTTGGCCCGCTTGTACTTCTCGATCTCTCCGTCTGCGAGGACGATGCCGTCGCCCCACACCGCCAGGCGGCTGTTGCGCTCCTGCTCACCGAGGTCGCGGAGTCCGGTTCCGACACTGATCGCCGCGTCCCGCATGGCTCCAGTGGCAGCGATCGTCAGGTCCAGGCCGTAGCTCCCGTTGAGCGACACCGTCTTCACCACCGACGACCCGCTGCCGTCGGACCACGTCATTTCCACCCCGGCCGCGGTCCGCTCCATCCGGTAGAGGCTGTCGTCCGGACCGCCGTCGGTCACCAGCTGCAGCGGGAGGGCCCGATCGTCGTGGGGCACGGTCTGCACCAGGTCGAGGACCTCGCCCTCGTCGTCCTCGTACGCCAAGAGGCGCAGCGACACGACGGCGGCGCCGCGGTTGCTGAGCTCCACCGCCATGACCTCGTTGGTCAGCTCGATGGTCTGCTCGGCGTCGCCCTGAATCGCTTCCACCACCGCCGCTTCGAGCTCGTCTTCCTGGCCGTCCGGCACCTCGGATTCAACCGGGGAGGTCGGACGCTGCCGCGGTCCGGGATCTTCGTCCCCGGCCATCTCGGGCTGCGCCGCAGTCGGCGCGTCGGCGGCCTGTTGAACCGGCGCCGGCGGCGGAAAGAGCATCGACCAGCCGGCGAAAATCAGCGCCGACAGCACGAAGGCCAGCAGCAGTCGTTTCTCCATCTCGCGTCAAACCTTCCTGGTGTCACCGCACCGGCGGCCGATCAAAGCCGCCCGGGATTCATCCTCTCGCTCAGCCGCTCCAGGCAGAGATCGAAGTCCTTTTCCAGGGACGACCACGGCGCCCGGGCGCAGCTTCTCCTCGCGTTGGCCACGAGATCCACCGACGCCACGATCGATGACGCTCTTCGGTGCCGGTACAGCTCCCTCAGGCGGCGTTTGGACCGTGTGCGAACCACCGCGTTCCCGACCTTGCGGGACGCGGTCACACCGAAACGGCCCTCCTCCTCGGTTTTGATGGCAAACAAGACCATGTGCCGCCCAGCGACCCGAACTCCATCGTTGTAGACTCGCTTGAATTCCGCACGCCGACGAAGCCTCACCGAGCGCGGAAACCGTCGGGACCGGTCAGACGGCAATCCGCTTCCGGCCCTTGCGTCGACGGGCGGCGAGCACCTTGCGCCCATTCTTGGTACGCATGCGCACCCGGAAGCCATGGGTCTTCTTCCGGCGGCGGTTGTTGGGTTGAAACGTCCTTTTCATCGTCACTTCACTCCAAATTCTGCGGGCGCGCAACCTTACTCCAGGTCGCCGCTGCTGTCAAGCCGCAGCGGCGGCGGCCGACGGCATCTGTGTTAGCCTGATGCGATGGATCATTGGGCCGAGCTCCAGCCGCACCTGCAGCAGCTTCTCGGGGCCGAGGACTACCGCACATGGATCGAGCCCCTCGACGTGGCAGCGGCCGGCGACGCATCGTTGTCGCTGGCGTGCGACAACGCCATTGTCGCCGAGTGGGTGCGCGACCACCTGCTGCGCGACATCGAGACCGTCGCCAGGTCACGCTTCGGTCCGGACTTTCGGGTGACGATTGCTACGGGAGACGACGAACCGGCGGCTCCGGAGGTCTTCCAACAACCCGTCCAGGGCCTGCCCTTCGCCCCCGCATTCACCTTCGAACGGTTTGTTCAAGGCTCGTCGAATCAGTTCGCCGCCGCCGCCGCCGAAGCGGTGGCCGATCGCCCGGGCAAGGCCTACAACCCGCTGTACATCTACGGC
>Ga0180429_10004627_pt1 | contig 10967 bp, 12 predicted proteins | sample SS_ome_FD_132428 | JGI IMG/M metagenome (GOLD analysis project Ga0180429, IMG submission 132428) | Hypersaline lake sediment archaeal communities from the Salton Sea, California, USA - SS_1_S_1 metaG | ecosystem: Environmental > Aquatic > Non-marine Saline and Alkaline > Hypersaline > Sediment ... | reverse complement strand
TACGAGATGCTGAGCCAAGCCGCGAAGCACCTCGAGAACGCCCGCGCGCTGTACGTGGAATCCGGGGGGCACGAAAGCTTCGCCGGTCCGGCGGAATGGACCCTCGCTCCGTCGATCGCCGGCTCGGTTTCCCAGGCATCAGACGTCTCGATCGAAGCGCGCCAGGCGCGGTACGGCAAGGTGGCCGCCGGTCTGCAGGAGCTGATTCTCTACGGTCTGAAGGGCTCAGCCGCCTACGCGGATCATGCGAGGATCCTCGGTGTATGGGATGACGCGGTCTGGGGGTTCTTCCATGAGACCATGAGTTTCTTGGCCGCAGATCCCATCGATGTCGAAAGCCTGCTTGGCATGGCACTCCGGGTTGGCGAGGTCAACCTGCGAGTCATGGAGCTTCTCGATCAAGCGAACACGAGCACCTACGGACATCCGGCACCAACCTCCGTCCGGATCGAACCACGGGCCGGCAAGGCGATTCTGGTTTCCGGACACGATCTGAAGGACCTTTCTGATCTTCTGGAGCAAACGGCAGGCAAGGGGATCAACATCTACACGCATGGGGAGATGCTGCCGGCCCATGCCTATCCGGAACTCAACAAGCATCCTCATCTGGTAGGCAACTACGGCGGTGCCTGGCAGGATCAGCAGCGGGAGTTCGACGCGTTCCCCGGCGCGATCCTGATGACCACGAATTGCATCCAGAAGCCGGTCGAATCGTACAAGGATCGGATCTTCACGACGGGACTGGTGGCCTGGCCTGGCGTTCGCCACGCGGCGAACGGCGCGTTCGGTCCGGTGATCGAGGCAGCGCTTGCGGCGCCCGGCTTCGCCGAAGATGGACCGGATCACACCATCACCGTCGGCTTCGGCCATCATGCGGTCCTCGGCGTGGCGCCCAAGGTGATCGACGCCGTCAAGGCCGGCGACATTCGCCACTTTTTCCTGATCGGTGGCTGTGACGGGGCCAAGCCGGGCCGAAACTACTACACCGACTTGGCACAAGCGGTTCCGAACGACTGTGTCATCCTCACCCTGGCGTGTGGCAAGTACCGGTTCAACAAGCTCGAGTTCGGAGACATCGGCGGTATTCCTCGATTGCTCGATATCGGTCAATGCAATGACGCGTACTCGGCGATCCGCATCGCCGTGGCGCTTGCCGATGCGTTCGAGACGGACGTAAACAGCCTGCCGCTCAGTCTTGTGCTATCGTGGTACGAGCAGAAGGCAGTGACCATCCTGCTGACCCTGCTGCATCTGGGTCTGCGAGGAATCCGACTCGGACCGAGCCTTCCCGCCTTCCTGGAACCGGAAGCCGTGCAGGTGCTCGTGGACACCTATGACCTGGCGCCGATCCGCACGCCGGAAGAGGACTTGGCGGCGATCCTGGGAACCTAGCTACCGTGTTGGATGGAGAAGGAGAGGGAACATGAGAAAGGCGATGCTGTTCGCAACTTTGCTGCTTGCCGTTGTCGTGCTCAGCGGCTGCCGGATCCAGGTCGTCGAGATCACGGAGCTCGACGATGGGGGAGCACGAATCGCGGAGACCGGAGACCGCATACTCATCCGGCTGGCCGGCAACCCGACTACCGGCTACACATGGATCCGTACCGCTCCCGAGGATCTATGCGGAACGCCGCTTGACACCATTGAGGAGGGGACCTGCACCGCCCCGGATCAGTGCGGGCTGGTAGGTACCGGCGGCGACTTCCTCTTCGAGTATCGTGCCTCGTCTCCAGGGGTCGTGGACCTTGCGTTCGTGTACCAACGCCCATGGGAGGATGAGCCGATCAAGACGTTCGTGGTGACGGTTTGGGTCCGATAGGCGTCTTCACAGACTCTTCACACACGGCACACGGAAACCGAACAGGACCGTGGTACGGTTCTCTGTGTACGAGAGGGTAACCCAACCAAGAAATGCGCGAGGTTCTCTGGCGAAGAGGACCTCGCTTCCCTATGGAGGAGATGCGTGAGCCATCGAAATCGACGAATCATGCTCGGCCTGCTTTGCCTGACGCTTCTGGTCACAGGATGCACCCTATTCAACCGCACGCCGGTGGCGGTCTTCACGCGGACGCCAGATGTCGGAACCGCTCCGCTGGCCGTGCTCTTCCATGCCCGAGACTCCCTCGATCCCGATGGAGAGATCGTCGCGTACCATTGGGCTTTCGGAGACGGCGAGATCGACCAGGGTGTTGAGGTGACACACGTCTACGAGAGCGCGGGGACGTACGAAGCCGAGCTGACCGTTGTGGATGACGGCGGTGCTTCGAACACGACGTCGAAGATGGTCACCATTCAAGATGGGTCGTCTCAACCCGAGGTCGGCGTGAACGTAGGAGATCGAGCACCCGGATTCGGTCTCACCGACCTCTTCTCCGGGGAAACGGTACATCTTTCGGATCTGGCAGGATACGTCGTACTCCTCGATTTCTGGGGGAGCTGGTGCCCGCCGTGCCGCACCAGCATGCCAAATCTGGAGTCGCTCCGTGCCCGGTTCGCCGATCAAGGTCTTGTGTTGGTCGGGATCAACGTGAAGGATCGACCGGACGATGCGCGGGCGTTCCTGGAGCAGGAGGGGTTCACCGAGATGATCGCGTTGATTGACACGCCGTCACAAGATACGCGCTGGCTGTACGAGGTTGATCTCATCCCGCGCACGTTCCTCATCGATCGTCAGGGCATCATCCGCCACATCGATCATCCCATCCGATTCCGCGACTGGGTCATCCAACCCTGGCTCTAGCCGACTTCTGGGACGGGTCATGAACCCGGACAAGCCTTTCACCATGAAGATCCTGAAGGTCATGAAGGAAGGTCAGACTGCCAAACCTGGCCCATGGGAACTTGCAGAGATACGTTGCGAGTTCCTCTAGGAACCCGCGCCAACCGCAACCGCCTTGGCCTCCAGTCTTCTGAGACTGCCAGAGCCGTGAGACAACAGCCACCCGAGTCTCGACAAGCTTCTCCAGATCGTGCCCCTGCCGGTTCTGTGAAAGGAAGCTTGTCGCTGTGCAACGAGGGATCGACCTAGGGAACAGATGCTGCAAGCTGCTCGATGGCCTTGGCCTGCCACCGGGATTCGGGCCATCCGCCACCGCGAGCACGATTGATTGCGTCAATCCGGGCAATCGCCCCGGCGGCTGACTCTCCGAGGCTGCACAGCATTCCGGCGAGAATCGTTCCCGTCCGGCCAGTCCCCCCATGGCAATGCACGATCAGCCCCTCACCCCGTCGAATCGAGTCCACTCCGATCTCGATGGCCTGGGCAATGAGCCGAATCTCGGCCTCCGGTTCCCTCGGTTCCACGCCACCATAGAGATCCTGCAGTGCCACGGCGTGGAGTACCCGCACAGGCGACGGGTCATACGATGGCTCGTCATCCGTCAAGCAGACGACATGGGAGAAGCCGGCAGCGACCAATTCATCCCAAGGGGTCTCTTGATCTGGGAGCCGCATGCCGGCAAGCAAGCCGGGCGCCTTGAGCACCGTGTACAGGTCGGCGGGAACCGCCAGACCGGGGACTCGTGGCATGTCGTCGAGAGATATGTAGGCCGGCTGTTGCATGGCGTCCACCTCGAAATCGGAATGGCGGATATGCTACCCGATTCGTCTCCGCTTCGGCGACAGCGCGGTCGACAGGAGAAACAACGCGGCGGCGGACACAGCGATCGACGATCCGATCGGAAGATCAGCCGTCATCGACAACACGAACCCAACCAAGGAAGAGGCCACGCCGAGAATCGGGGCCAGCACGAGGACCTTCTTGATGTCGTAGACCCATTGAAACGCGGCCGAGGCGGGGAGAATCATCAGCGCATAGATGAGCAGCCCTCCGGTCACCCGCATCGACACAGCAACTACGATCGCGACCAGGAACAGGACGCCGTAGGAGACGCGACGAATCGGGATTCCCGATGCGCGGGCCAGCTTTCGATCCAGAAGAAGCGCCAGCACCTCCTTGCCGAATGCCGCTACCCCCAGCAGGACCACAGCCAACACGATGAGCAGGATCATCACCTGCTGCATGGTGATTCCAAGAACGCTTCCCCAGAGAAGCGACAGCGCGCCACTTCCGACGCCGGCACTCGGTGCTTTGTTGATGAAGATCAACCCCAGCGCCATGGCCAGTGGGAAAACCGCACCGACGACCGTGTCGGTGTTCATTCGCGACAGATCGGCCAGCGGTCCCAGCACAGCGGCGGTCGCTACCGAGAAGAGGACAGCAAGCCAGATCGGATCGGCCATCGACAGCATCAGACCAAGCGCGGCGCCGGCGAATGCGGCATGTGACATGGCGAACCCGAGACTGGACAGGTTCATCCGAACCACCATGGTGCCCATGAGGCTGCAGAGGATTCCAACCAGGACGCTTCCAGCCAACGTCGGGAACACGATATGCCAAGGCAAACCGAACACGAGCGTCACACCCCCATCATGGCCAGCATGCTCGATGCGCCGGCGATCGATTCATCGTGCGTAATCCGCCCTGCCTCGAGTCGCACGAAACGGTCAGCGTCTTGGAGCAGCGGTCCACCCTCGTGGGTCACCACCAATGCGGTGGCATCCAGCCGCGCCTCGATCTCCCGCACGATTCTCGCGACATCGAGCTTGGCTTCCGGATCGAGATTGGCTGTTGGCTCGTCGAGCAGCAGCAGATGTGCATCCTGCGCGACAGCGCGCGCCAGGAGAGCCTTGCGCTGCTGTCCGCCGGACAGGCGCCCGATCGGACGTCGCGCCAAATCGAGGATGCCCACCGCTTCCAGTGCAGCGCGAACACGTGCTTTCTCTTCCCGGCCCGGGCGTCGAAGCCAACCGATCTGTCCGTACTGCGCAGCGGCAACCACATCGCCAACCAGGAACGGGGTCGACGGTTCAAAGAAAAGCTCCTGCGCCATGTAGCCGATACGCGCTCGCAGCCAGTTCCCCTCGCGATCAACGCGTCGACCGAAGACCCAGGCTGTTCCCGCGGTCGCCGGCAGTAGGCCGTTGACGACCTCCAGCAACGTCGTCTTGCCCGCCCCATTCGGGCCGATCACTGCGACTCGTTCGCCTGCCGCCACGCTGAGCTCGATTCCTCTCAGCGTGGCCACCGGCTCGCCTTCATACGCAGCGTCAACCGCCTCTAGTCGGATGACAGGGTCCACGCAAACAGCTCCTCCCGCGGCAATGTCCTGGTCCACTCGCTCGCCTCGTTGATCTCCATGGCGCGAAACGTACGCATGGCTTCGCTGCGCACTTCGATCTCAACGCTCCGTCCATCCTCTACCGAGAAGCGGGCCCGCGGGAGACCTGCGTCGGTGACCACCAAGTTGCCCTTGCCGGCGGTGCAACCGCTCCCGAACTGGATCCCATCCGACAGGCAGGACAGCGGCGTCTTCGACCCGGCATCCGATTCCGCGCGAACGCCGAAGTACCCGTCGCTCTCGAGCAGCTCGAGTGCGAGAAGCCCCAGCCGGATGCCGACAACCAGGAAGGGTCCCAAATGGCCATGGAAGCGGGTTCCGTCTTCGATCAGCTGTTCGAGATTCGCTGTTCTTGGGTCAATCGTCAGTGTTTCCATGATCTCCTATTCGATCGGTTCGATGGCCGTGAACAAGGCGGCCGCATTGCGCGCCAGCAGATCGATCAGCGTTGCCGTTCGGGGCATGGCCCCCGGGAAGTTCGAGAGCACCACATGGACCGCGTCCACCTCACGCGCCAGCTTGCCTCCGAACTCGATTCCGCTCTGCAGGTTGTCGATCACCAGGACCGCTCCCGCTTCGGTTCCCGCCTCGGCCAGCTCGACCAGATCCCGAAGGCTGAGCGTATCGGGAATCCCGTAGGTGACAGGCACCTGAAAGCCGAGCCACGAAACGAAGCTTGCCTGCCACTGCATGCACACCACAGGGATCTCTCCGATCTCAAGTGCCGCAGCTTCGGCGAGCAACCGCTCGCCTAGTTCGTCAAGCTGAGCAACATAGGCATCACGGTTGGATTCGATCAGCTCGGCGTGCTCGGGGACCTGCTCCGTCACCAAGTCGGCGATCTGCTGCGTCTTGGCAGCCGCCATCGGTGGTGTGTTCCACGGACCGACGAGCTGCACAAGGGCGCCCTCGCCGACCGTGTCCGTGAGTTGCTCCACCCACGGCTCCATGCCGGAGTACAGTACCAGATCCGCACGAAGCAGCGCAGACAGATCGGACGGGGACAGATCGTAGTGTGACGGGCAGAACCCTGACGGGATGATGGTAGTGACGTCAACCATCTCACCGCCGACGATCGTAGCAATCTCTCCAAACACCGCGTGTGTGGCAACGATCTCAACTGTGGCTGATGCCGTCACGGCAATCATGGCCATGAGGACCATGGCACCCAGAGTCTTCTTCGTCATGCGTTTCTCCCTTCTAGACAATCCGCTTCCCAGTCGATGTCCCGGTCAGCGCGCCATGCTTGACACCCTTGAGACTGATCAACCGATCGGCCAAGCGCTCGATCGCGTGAGACTCGCCACGCACCGCGACGAACTCGAGGCAGTTGTCAGCATCCACGTGGACGTGCGTTGTCGAGATGATCTCGTCGAGCGCGTGATGCTGGATTTCGGTCAGAGTTTCCGAGAGCCCGGCGCGATGATGGTCATACAGCAGCATGATGACGCCGGCAACCTCGTCCCCGGCTTCCCACTCTCGACGAACCATGCGATGCCGCATGGCGTCTCGGATCGCCTCGGACCGGTTGGTGTACCCCATATCCTGGCTGAGGGCGTCGAATGCGTTGATCAACCCTTCATCGATCGACACACTGAAGCGAACCAGCTTGCCCATGGCAGTGTTACCTCCATAGTATTCGTAACACGGCGCAGTATACCTTCCTCCCAAGGATTCTCAAGTGTGTCCGGTTGCAGGCCTGCCCCGAGACGCGATAGTCTCTCCGTCATGACGATCCTACGTATCGAGAAGCCATTCATCGGGATGATTCACCTGTCCCCGTTGGCCGGGAGTGTACGCTACCGTCAGCAGGGAACGAATCCGATCCTTGACGCCGCGTTGAGAGACCTCTATGCACTCGAGCAGGGCGGCGTCGATGCGGTCATCGTTGAGAACTTCGGGGATGAACCCTTTGCCAAACAGGCGCCGCGCGAGACCATCGCGATGATGTCCGTCATCGTTCATCGATTGATCGAGAAGGCGCATGTTCCGATCGGCGTGAATGTGCTCCGCAATGACGGGCTCGCCGCGCTGTCGATCGCCGCAGCCACCGGTGCTGCGTTCGTTCGAGTCAACGTCTTTGCCGGTGTCGCGTTCACCGATCAGGGCATCATCGAGGGCCAGGCACGGCAGATGCAGTGGCTGCGAAAGGATCTGGGCACTCAGACGGCCATTCTTGCAGATGTCCATGTCAAGCATGCAGCACACCTGACCGAACTCGAGGAAGCCGCCGTGGACGCCTCTCGCAACGGACCGGATGGCTTGATCGTCTCCGGGATCGGCACCGGTCGGCGAACCACGTCCGAGGATCTCCAGACGGTCAAAGCGGCCGGCTCGCTACCGGTGTTCGTGGGCAGCGGCGTTCGGATCGACAACGTTTCCACATACCGGAACGCCGATGGGTTCATCATTGGGACAACGGTCAAGGAAGGCGGAGAACTGGACGCTCCGGTGAGCGTCGAACGGGTACGTGCACTGGCCGAAGCGATCGCGGCACTGCGGACGAACGGCGCATAGACTGGGACCGCGACCCACGGGGATGGTCGAGCAGGACACGGCTGCGAATCCGGGGAAGCGATCCCCATGCTAAAGCGTGTTGATTGCCATTAGTGAGGACTCAAGCTGCACGCGGACCAAGTCGGCGATGGGAACGATGCGATAGTCGATCTGCTCTTCGAGGACCTTCAGCCAGCCCAGGAATCGCTCCTCCACATCTGCCAGACACTCGGAGACGTTGCGCGATCCTTGTCGGTGCGGTGCATGGCACTCGAACGCAAGCGCTCGCCGCAACGTCCCAACATTCAATAGATGGTAGAAGGGGGTCTCCAAGCAGCTGCTGTACGCTTGCGCCACGGTCGCAGGGACATCGGTCTCCGGGCTCCGGCCGGCCCATTCTCGGAGGCTTCTCTCGGCCCGCAAGGCACCGGGAATGATTGCCGCCACAGATCGATGGTACGGGTTCTCCGAAGACCAGTCTCCATGCATCCGCGCGAGAATCGTTTCGCAGAATGTCAGCATCGAATCGACCCATCGGCTTCCCTCAAGCATCGCTTCCCGGCGGCTCCTCGCCGCCGGCGTCATGTCCGCAATTCGGGAATCCGCAAAGTACGGGACCTCGCAAATCATGAAGAGCGGGTCGCACAGAGACTTGGCGAAACCATACGTCGTTTCTCCTGTTTCTATCGACGCTCGGTCACCCGAAGCCTCCAGCTGGTCGACGTAGTCGATATGGGCACGGATGGTCGTGCATTCGAAGACAGCAGGCGCGTACTCGATACCCCACGGCAGCTCTGGCTCGCCAAGAGCCAAAGGGATCTCCGCATCTTGGAGAAGTGCGAGCAGTGGCTCGCCTAGCGCTGGGGTCTGCGGGCTCACGTAGAAGTACCCGCCGCCCAGCGCCGCATTGTGCAGCGAGGCGATGAACCGCGGCCGGAGAGCTGTGATCGCATTCATGAGAGCTCGTGTTTCGTCCCTTGGGTTCAGGAACGCCCGTCCTCTGTACTCAAACGGGAAGGTCAGGATCGCTTGCTCGTGAAACGCAGGCCGGAAGAACCCGCGTGCGTAGTCTGAGAGAGAGAACGGTCCAGCGAACCACTCCTGATTCAGTCTGACCCCGTCTGGGTCAGCGCAAAGGACGAGATTCCACGTGAATCGTTCTCCGCGAAGTCGCTCGCTTGCAGCCAGACGTTCAGCCAGAAGGTCGATGGTGAGCATCCCGATCGGTTCGTTCGGGTGAGGACAGCCGATGTAGAGGAGCTGTTCCTCTCCGCGGCCGATACGCAACATCCGGATCGGTTCTCCATTCGTCGACCGCCCAATCTCGACGAGGTGCACAAGCGTGGGATGCGTCTCGGCAAGCACCGTTGCACGGCGAGCCAGCTCGTCGACCGTCAGGAACCGTTCGTAGGCAGGAATATCCGGCATCTCATGCATCATTCGTTTCCTCCTCAGGCCCCAGCGGCAATCGAACGGGCCTCCCGTCCCAATGGTCTACGCGAATCCAGGAATCCAGCCGACAGCTCAGCAGCTCTACCCGCGGACTCCCAACAGCCAGTAAGATCATGCGGGAAAGCCGTCGTACAATCGACGTTCGCGGTATACGAAACGGAGGGCAATCCATGAGAATCCTCGTCCTTGGCGACCTGAATCTCGACATCATCGCAGCAGAACCGGGCGGATTGCGGCGAGGTGACGAGGCCCGTGCGCCCATCCGAATCCTGCCCGGTGGATCCGCAGGCACGTTTGCCCGTGTGGCGGCTGCGTCCGGAGCGTCGGTTCGCTTCGTGGGCAGTGTCGGCAACGATCTCGTGGGAGAACTGCTGATCCGCTCCCTGGAGGACGCGGGAGTCGAGGCCGCCGTCGTACGCGTCGATCAGCCAAGCGGCGCAGTCCTCAGCCTCACGGGCGAGTCTGAGCGAACGATGGTCTGTTCTCGCGGCGCCAATGACGGGCTCCGCCCTGAGGCCCTTGCCGCCCCGCTGTTCGACGGCATCTCACATCTTCATCTCTCGGGGTACGTCTTCCTGTCCGATGCGCAGCGTCCGTCGGCACACCGCGCGATCCGCATGGCACGGGAGAGGAACCTGACGATCTCCGTGGATCCGGCGCCGGCCAACCTGCTCGAGTCCTATGGACTGGATCGAATGCTCGACGACCTCTCGTCCGTGGACTGGCTGTTCCCGAACCTCCGCGAAGGCGTGGTTCTCACCGGCATCGAGGATCCTGAGGAGATCGTGGCCGAGCTATCGTCGCGCTTCTCCGTGGGTGCCCTGACGTTGGGGCCGGACGGTGCCCTCGCATGGCGGAAACGCTCGGTAGACCGCTGCCGGTCGGTCCCTCTGGACGATGTGGATCCAACGGGTGCTGGGGATGCGTTCTGCGCATCCTTCGTCGTCGCCGCACTGCGAGGAGACAGCTTGGCCGACTGCAACCGCGCGGCATGCGACACGTCGCACGCCTATCTCGCATCCAAGTCGTAGGCTCTTGATTCGACCCGAGAAGCTCCATACTCTTCTGACAAACGAACCGAAGAGAGGGACCTCTGGATGGATGACAAACTCGGCGTTCTGATTGCGGTCTGCCTGGGCGTCGCGATGCTGATCGGCGTCGTCTTGCTGGCGATTCCCGAGCCTGCGGAGCGGGCGGTCGTCTCGACCGAACGCCTGGACATCGCGGTGCTGTCGTTCGAAAACACGTCTCCCAAGCGTGGGATCGAGGAGACGCTCCGGGCACGGATTGAGGCCCGGTTGGTCAACGAACCCGCGATTGAGGTCTACAACCGCACCCAGCTGGATGCACTGCTTCTCGAACACGCACTCGCCACCTCCGGCTTCCTGGACACATCGGCAGCCACAACCATCGGATCGCTGACCGGCGTGGGAAAACTGGTGACCGGAAGCGTGCTGGGCGCCTCGGCGCGCGCCGAAGAGACCACGGTCTGTGAGCGATGGGAAGACGGCGCATGTGCCGACGAGGTCCCGGGCGTCCGGTACACCGTGACCCTCCACGGGCAGGTTCAGATCATCGATGCGGAAACCGGTCGCATCGACGTGTGCGAGGCCGACCCGCAGAAGGCCGGTTTCCTTTTCCATGACGTGCCCGCCGCCATGCGCCTGGTGGCGCAGACGAACGCGGACCGTCAGCCTGTCGCATCGTGGATGGGGCTCGAAACGTTCGGTTATCCGGCACGTATCTGCGTCCGGAAACCGGCTGACGAGCCGCTGGTGCTGACACTTCAGGCCCCGCTGGGCGGGCTCGAGCGCCTGACCGCGACCGCGACCGCGACCG
>Ga0180429_10004622_pt1 | contig 10971 bp, 6 predicted proteins | sample SS_ome_FD_132428 | JGI IMG/M metagenome (GOLD analysis project Ga0180429, IMG submission 132428) | Hypersaline lake sediment archaeal communities from the Salton Sea, California, USA - SS_1_S_1 metaG | ecosystem: Environmental > Aquatic > Non-marine Saline and Alkaline > Hypersaline > Sediment ... | reverse complement strand
GCGCGGCTGGAGAGCGAGGCAGAAAAGGCAGCGATGGCGGCGTTCAAGGAGATCCTGCGGGCGCTGGTGGAAAGCGAGGCGGTGGCGGGAGAGGCAGCGGCGGATTACAAGGGATTTATGGGGGAGGTGGAGAGCCTGATCCGGGCGGAGGGATACCGGGAGAACACACGCGAGCGGCAGCCGGCGCTGATGGCGGGGCGGATGGAGGAAGCGCGGGGTGTGCGCTTTGAAGCGGTAGCGCTGCTGGGGCTGGCTGAGGGCGCTTTTCCAAAGATCGAAAGGGCGGACCCGTTCCTGGACGAAGGGCTGCGGGCGGCTCTGGGGCTGGAATCACAGCTGGCGCGGGAGCAGGGCGGGCTGTTCTACCAGGCCGTAACACGGGCGGACAAACATTTACTGATGACACGGCCGTACCTGGCGGAGGACGGTGAAAACCTGGAAGCATCGCTATTCTGGAAGGCAACGGCCGCGCTGGTGGAGAAGGATGGCATCAGGCGGGTGGACAGCGAGACGAAACTGGCACTGGATGACGCAGGCTCAGACGAAGAGATTTTATTCCAGGCCGTGCGCAAGAAAAGCCTGCCGAAACGGTATGGGTTCCTGGAGGCGCGCTGGCATGACCTGCAGCAGGCGCGGGACGTGCTGACGGCGCGGCGGGAGAAGGACGCGGACTCTGCATATGAGGGCAGACCGATTGCGATCAAAGACGCATTGGCTGAGCGATACGGGCCGGCACACGGATGGAGCGCGTCGCGGCTGGAAACGTATGGGGCATGCCCATTCTTTTTCTACGCGGGACAGGCACTGGGGCTGGAGGCACACGAGCAGCCGGAAGTGGGACTGAACGCAATGCAGCTGGGAAGCATGCTGCACGAGATATTAGAGCTTACCTACGCGCAGGCGGACGATCACTCCGTTGATGCTTTGCTGGCGGCGCTGGAGACAGCGGCAAGGGGGGTGTTCGCGCACGCACCTGAGAAATTCGGGTTCCGGGCATCAGCGCTATGGGAAGCGGAACAGGCGCAATACCTGGCGGTGCTGGAGGAGACGATCCGGGCGATTGAAGAGGACGGGGAATGGAAACCCTACCGCTTTGAACAGAAGTTCGGGATCAGCGGAGAGCCGGCACTGGAGATCGACCTGGGAGAGGAGACGATGATCCTGCGCGGGCTGGTTGACCGCATTGACCAACGGGCAGACGGGGGACTGCGGATCATTGATTACAAGACGGGCGGTTCGCACCTGGCGAAGAAGGACCTGGAAGAGGGGCTGCGGCTGCAGCTGCCGATCTACGCACTGGCAGCGCGGGACGCGCTGGGGCTGGGTGAACCGGCAGAGGGTTTTTACTGGCATATCCAGGGCGCAAAGGCAGGCGGGTTGAAACTGGCGCAGTTTGGATGGGAGGAACTGGCGGGGCCGGAAGCGGCTTACGCGATCCTGAGGGTGCATTTAAGGCGCATCCTGGACGGCATCCGGTCGGCAGATTTTAGACCTGAGACGCCGAGCGGGGGCTGCCCGAGCTACTGCCCGGCGGCGCAGTGGTGCTGGAAATATGAAAGCAGGGGGTGGTAGGGTTGGAAACGGCATTAAAGAAACGGATACTGGCGGCATTTGACCTGGATCAGGCAGGCGGAAACGAAGGCCAGCGGCAGGCGGTGATGGAGCGTGAGCGGGATATTGTGGTGACGGCAGGCGCTGGGAGCGGGAAGACGCGCACACTGGTGGCGAGGTATATGAGCCTGCTGGCGGACGGATACGCAGTGCGGCGGATCGCGGCGATCACTTTCACAGAGAAAGCGGCGCGGGAGATGCGCTCGCGAGTGCGGTCGACGCTGGAAGAACTGCTGCAGGGGACGGAGGATACGGAGCAGCAGACGGTCCTGAGAGAGTGGCAGGGACAGATGGATGCGGCACGGGTGAGCACGATCCACAGCCTATGCGCGGAGATCCTGCGCACGCACCCGGCGGAGGCGGGGGTGGACCCGAAATTCGAAGTGCTGGATGAGGGGCTGGCGGCAGCACTGAAGGCACAGAGCGTGAGAGACGGAATGTACGCGATGGCGGAAGAAGCACGCTTTGGACCGGTGTTCCAATGGATCGAGACACGCACACTGGAAAAAATATTGGGATATTTGCTCGACCGGCGGCTGCAGACGGCGGAAGCGCTGGAGAGGATGGCGGACCCGGCGGAAAAGATCCGGCAAACGGTGGCGGGGATGATGGGCACGGCAGGGATCGCGGAAAATATTGCCATATTATGCGATGGTGGTTATGACGCGCTGCTGGAAGACGGCGGAGACAAACTGGCGGGGCAGATCAGGGAGATGCTGGCGCTGTGGCAGACGGCAGAAAACGCACTGGCGCGGGGGGACATGGGAGCGTGCGGGGCGGCGTTGTTCCGTGCACGGCGGGAGAAAATGGCGCTGAATATCGGGAAAAGGAACAGCACCTATAAGGTAGTACTGCGCGCGCTTCGGGAGCAGTATGACCTGTTGCTGAACCCATTGTTTGGCGGAAAGAGCAGCCAGGATGAACCGTTAGATGAAGAGACCGAGCAGGCATTTAATATGGTACTGCCGCTGGTGGGTGACGCGTTCCGGCTGGTGAAAGAGACGTATGAGGCGGCGCTGGCGGGGCAGAGCGCGCTGGATTTCGATGATCTAGAAAGCCGGGCGGCGGCGCTGCTACAGGAGGCGGCGATCCAGGAAAAATGGCGGGCGGAGGTGGACGCGCTGCTGGTGGATGAGTTTCAGGACACGAACCAGCGCCAGCGGGATATCGTGGAGGCATTGACGGGCGGGAACGGAAAGCTGTTTGTGGTGGGAGACGCGAAGCAGAGCATCTATCGCTTCCGGCAGGCGGACGTGGCGGTGTTCCGGGCAATGCGCCAGAGTATCGAAGCAAAGGAAGGGCTGGCAATCGCGCTGGACACGACCTACCGGGCGCATGCCGGGCTGCTGGCGGGGATGAATGATATGCTGCGGAGCGTGATGGGCTACATTGAGGATCCGCTGCGGCCGTATTTCGAGCCTTTCGCTGCGATGGACGCGTTCCGCGCGGTGAGCAAGGTTCATACCAAGCCACCGCACATCGAATTCGTGATCGGATGGGGGGAGAACGCGGCCGATGGACGGCAGTGCGCGGCGCGGGGGCTGGCGGAGCGGCTGTGGGAGCTGAAAGAGGAAGGTCAAATCCGGGAATGGGATGAGGTGGCGCTGTTGTTCCGCAGCGCGAACGGATTCAGATATTACGAAGACGCGTTGGAGGCGGCGGGGATTCCGTTCGTAACGGTGGCGGGGAAGGGGTTTTACGAGCGGGCCGAGATCCGGGATGTACTGAACATGCTGTATGCCCTGACGGACCCGATGGATGACCTGGCGATGGCGGGGCTGCTGCGGTCACCGGCGTTTGGATTGCGGGATGACACGCTGTACAGACTGCGCTGGACAGGAGAGGAAGCAGGGCACTATTGGGACACGCTGTCGGGCGGACTGGAATCGCTGGATGAGGATGAACGCGGGCGGGCAGAACGGGCATGGAAGATCGTTGGGGATTTGCTGCCGCTGGTGGACCGTGTGCCGGTGGCGCAACTGCTGAAGACGCTGATCGACCTGACCGATTACCGGGCAATCCTAGCGATCGGGGAAGGGCAGGGCGGGGCGCGGCTGTGGCGCAACCTGGACAAGCTGGTGGAGGACGCGCGCGCGAGCGGCAAGACGAACGTTCGCGATTTCCTGGAATACTTAGAGACGATCAACACGACCGGGACGCGCGAGGGAGAAGCGCCAGCGGAGGCGCAGGGGGCGGTGCGGCTGATGACGATCCACAAAGCGAAAGGGCTGCAGTTCCCGGTGGTGGTGCTGGCAGACGCTGGCAGAACGCCGCGGGGCGGGGGCGAGGCCGTGTACCTGGACGCGGAGGTGGGGCTGGCATTCAAACTGGAAAAGGAACCGCTGGCGTACCGGATGGCGAAACTGCAGGACCAAGCGCAGAACGAGGCGGAAGAGGACCGCATCCTGTATGTTGCGCTGACGCGGGCGCAGGAAAAGGTGGTGGTGAGCGGGCACGTGACGGGCGGCGGGGATAAGAGCTGGCGCGTGAACGGATGGCTGGCTGACCTAAGCGAGGCGGCAGGGGTGGACGCGGGCAGCGTGGTGGAGCAGGCGGGGGAGCAGGCGGGGGAGGTACTGATCTCACAGACATTCAGCGGGGCGGCGATACGGGCGTGGGCGGCGGGGAGCGGGGATACCAAAGCACATGATTCTTTAGAAATGGAACCTCGAGAGGATAAGGAGACAAAGCAAACAGCGCTGTTCGCGCCGCTGGAGGTAGCGGGGGAGCGAACGGGACTGGATGAGGAGGAACCACGTTACCTTCAGCCGGTGACAGGGATGGACGGGATAATTCCTGGTAAAGTGATCGGGACGATGGTGCACGCGGCGATCGCGCAGTGGAAGTTCCCGGGAGACGTGGGGCTGGAGCGGCTGCTGGAAACGGCGGCGATGCAGGAAGGATTGGCCGCGCAGGCGCAGCGCGAGCAGGCAGTGGCCAAGGCGGTGATGTTATTGGAGCGGCTGAAAGCAGATGGGCTATATGCTGCCATTGATAGCGCTGATGAAAGATATCACGAACTGCCGTATTCGAGCAAGGTGAATGGATATCCACAAACGGGGTATATTGACCTGCTATACCGGGATGGGGGCGGGTGGCATGTGATTGATTTCAAGACAGACGCGATCGGGAGCAAATGGGAGCGGGATAAACTCGTGGCAGAATACCGGGCCCAGGTGGAGCGGTACGCGGAGGTGGTGCGGAGATTTGTGGGTGCGGAAATGGACGCCGCGATCTGTTTTCTGGATGACCAGGGCGCGGTGAGCGTAGAGCGGATTTAGATAGTTCCCAACAGAGTGATGGGCGTTGGGAGAATTGAAAAACAATACGCTCTATCGAGCGGGAATAAAAATGCTTGTATACTGATAGGAACATGGACGCATGGGAGGAAAGATGCGCATAAGAAAAAACAAATTAATCCTGGTTTGGCTGGTATTTGCAGTTATTCTGAGCGGATGTGTGAATGTCGTGGTGAAAGATGAGGGGGAAGCGGAAGCCGTAGTCGCGCCGGATCTGGGGGCCACGGCGGAAGCGATGCTGGGGCAGGCAGATGCACCGGCGGCAGAGGTACCAGCCGCTACCGAAGCGCCAGCCAGCCCGCCGCCCGCGCCGACAGCGACACGGTATATACCGGAAGGAGAGCTGGCATATTTCAATTTTGAAAATCTGGCGGAGGGGTATTCATCCGAACGTGCGCCAGGTGTTATCCTCAGAAATCCAGGCACATTTGGGATCGAAGTGGTTCTAGATCGTGATGCGGACTATTTCCTGGCTACAGATGTAAAGGATCATCCGGATGGGAATATCTCTACATATGTGCTGAATGTCACACCGCCGGCAGAAACGACGGCATTTGTGGCCTGCAGAGTGGAGCAGCAAGCAAGTGATGATCCAGATCTTCCACAATCGGCGAAACAAGCATATATTGCCAAGTTCCGGCTGGACGGGTCAGCACAACTGATTAAGAAACAGAACGGACAGGATTTCGTGCTAGCGGACTGGGTGAGCGGGATCGGGATCAACTCAAACGGGATCTACAACCAGCTTTACCTGTTATGCGACGGATCGCGGCTGCTGTTCATGGTGAACGCGCAGGTGGTATTTGATATACAGGATAACTCGCTGACAGAGGGCGATTTCGCGATCGGGGTGGCAAAGAACCCGAGCGGCGCGGAGACGGTGGTGCGGTTCGACAAGGTAGCGGTGTTCGAGCCCTAAGAATTTCGCCTATGGACAGGAAACCGAGAAATAATAGGGTCCAAAGGTTTTCTTGTTAGGTTCAAGTATGTTGACCTTGAGCCAATAATCAGCCGAATAGGTAAAGGTCCAGGTGTAGGAGGTGGATTTTGAACCTGCCTCAATAAAAGTGATCGTATCCTGACCCTGATTACCGAGGTCGCTAGTTACTATTTCATAGGTGGCAGTACCGGAACCGCTGGCTGTAAAGGTGAGAGAGAGGTCTTTGGGATAAGGGCATTCGGACACGCTGACATCGACCAGGTTGTGGGTGAGATTGGTGACAGCAAAGGGCGGTGTGGGCGGAACGGGCGGGGGATCCGCTGGCTGCTGGGCGGGATCGGCGACGGTGATGATGACCCAATAGCGGCCCATGCGGGTGCCATCGACAGCGAAGAGCTGCCAGACACCGGTGTAAGTCCCGGGGTTGTTGGGGGCAGTGAGATTGAGAGTAAAGGTGACAGTTTCATCCGGCTTGACAGTCTTTCCAACGGGCAAGGTGCGGCTACCGCCAAGGCGGTCGCCTTCTATGAAGCGCAGCTCGTAATCCATACTCCAGGTGCAATCGCCGCCGTTGCGCAGGGTCCAGGACTTGGAGAAATTCTCACCGGGGTTAAAAACGGTGTTATCGGGGACCGTCTCTGAGACAAACTTTGAACGGTGGCAGGTATCGGACAGATCCTGACCGCTGCCAGCGGCCTGGTCCTGTGATGATGAAGAAGATGATTGGGCCGCAGGCGCAGCACTGCTGGATTGGCTCCCAGATCCGGGAGCGGGCTGAGCGTCATAGATGCTGGCGATATTGGTGCGAAGACGATCGAAAAGGGGATCAACCAGTGGGGCGGCAAAGGCGGGGGTAGCAATGACCTCAAAGAGCATCAGACCAGCGAGGGAGATGGCAGCGAGGATAGCGAGAGACAGGATCCAAGAGAAGATGTAGCCGACACTGCGGCGGGTGGTGGTTTGAATGATGATCGGGCTGACCTGTTGGGGCGAAGCGGCGGACAAAATTGCACCGCAATTCTCGCAGAATTTGACGCCAGCTCGATTGGTATGACTGCAGGTGGGACAACGCATGACTGCCTCCTTTAACGTGGTTCGCTTATATTGATTATACAGATTCTGAAGGGGACGGCAGTATTGCGATTACGAGATCATCTATTTCGGGAATTCCTGAAACGATTTTTGGGAGTGTTATGGTAGGAGCTGATGGGTAAATACCCCCCCCGTTCGTTAAAAGAAAAAGGTGCGGCAGCGATAGCAAGCGCCGCACCTCGAATGTGATCAGGCGGTCTGGGTCTTCGCCCAGGCATCGATGGTGTCGGAGACTTTTTTCTTGAGACCGGTGATATCGAGCGGCTTCACCGGTGCGGGGGACACACCGCCGGAAGAAGGCGGGGTAGGGACCGCCTTACCATAGGCGAAATCGGCCAGTTGTTTCTCGGTGCCATTAAACCAGTTGAGGTCGATGCCCTTGCTTTCCGCGCCATAGGTGGGGCCGTCGCCGACAGCGGTGTATTGCCAGAAAGTCCAGGTTTTCCCCATTGATTTCCAGGGATCGATCTCCATTGGCTTTGACACGCCAGGTTTGTATTCTTTCATCCAATGGGCGACCCAGAGCGGGTAATAGGCCCATTTCTCATCGAAGCGCTTGGTGTGCTTGTTGCGTCCATGGATACCCCAGTAGCCGGGGGAGGTGTAGATCATGGGTTTGCGGTTGAGTTTAGTCTCGACAGTTTCGAGGAACTGGCCTAATAAGGCGTTTGAGGGATAGAGACTGCCCTGGCGCGGGGCTTCGAAGTCCGCAACGGGGGGGAGCTCGCCGGGGTCATCCATCAATAATTCGCTGAAGATGCGGGCCTGAATGAGGCCGGTCAAGTCCCAGCGCAGGAAGTGGTAACCGCCGCGCAGGAGACCGGCGTCTTTGGCGGCTTTCCAGTTATATTCAAAATCTCTATCGAGGAACCCCCGTTCGGAGACCTTGATGAAAACGAATTTTGCACCAGCGGCGACGGCTTTTTTAAAATCCATCTTTTGCGGGGTGGATTTATCATCCTGCCAGTGGCTGACATCAATTCCTTTGACCATAATCACTCCATTATTTAATAGAATATGTGTTGATATAGATGCAATTGGTGTGCCAATTTGAAGGCTTTTCCGCGGCACTGGATAGTAAGAATAAAGAGGTGTCGTGACCCGGAGAGGGAGATCGTCCACCTCCGGGGAGGCTGCGCACCCACACCTCGCTGCGCTCGGTTCGCGATGACAAGATACACTTTTTTTATTTCATCAGGCCATTTTTTGCATGATGATCTTACTCAAAATGTTGGGTTTCCTGCCTCAACCCGACCTACTAAGATGTATACGAAGGGTACAATCAATAGAAAAAAGAGGTGAACATGGACGCGAACAAGATCACAGTGGGATTGGTAATCGCACAGCCGGTGAAGGACACAGAACAACCGCTGTCGGAGCTGAGGCGGTATACACAGGATAAAAAGGCAGAGGTGATCCTATTCCCTGAGGACCACATTTATGCGGATAAACTGCGTGATTTGCAACAGATCGCGAAGGAAAGCGGGAAATGGATCATCAGCGGGATGGAAGACCGCGAAACAGGCGGGAAGAAGTATAAGCACGCGGTGGTGGTTAACCCGCAGGGGGAGGTGGCAGGACAGCACCGCAAGACGTCGCTGACGTACGATGAGCTCAAGAAGGGCTTCAGTCACGGGGAAGCGATAGACGCGGTGGAGACGGATTTTGGGATGATCGGGGTTTCCATTTGCTACGAGATGCATTTCCCGGAGGTGGCGCGCACCTACGCGCTGCAGGGGGCGCGGGTGGTGTTCAACCCGGTTGGGACAGGGATGTGGCATGAGACACAATACCAGGCGTGGACGAGCGTCGGACGCACGCGGGCGAGCGAGAACGGGATCTTCGCAGTGGGGTGCAGCCATGCGAATGACGCGGTGCCGTTCGCGTACGCCTACGCGCCGGACGGATTGTGCCTGGCGGAGGCACGGCATGTAAGCCGGATGGTGACGGTGACGCTGGATCTGACGCAGTGTTTCGGGATGTTCCTGGAACACCGGCAGCCGCAGTTGTATGGGCGATTGGTCGAAAAGAAATAATAATATTGGCATTTGAAAGGTAAGAACCCTCCCACCTTTTTTCCTCCCCCCTGCCACAGGGGGGAGGATTTCATAAAGCGATCAGATTCCATGCGGGCTATTGGTTTCTGGTTTCTCCAGTACTTATTTTTATGGAAATGGTTTGATAACGCTATATACTGGGATTAGATGAAAGAGATGATGGAGCGGTTGAGAGAAAATGGGCGGCGGATGCCGATTTTGGCTATGCTGGCGGGTTTATGTTTGCTGGGCGGGGTGGCGTACGGGGGGCTGATCACCACTGGAGGCGTTTACGGGGATGACCCGAATGTGCTGTACGCCTATCATCGACTTGGAAATGGGGGGTTTGACGCTTTCTACGGGTGGGCGCGGCCGTTCTCGACGTGGGTGCACAAGCTGGTGATCCCGCTGACGGGGATCGATATGGGGCGCATCAACACTGTGACGATCGCTTTTCGGGTAGTGAGCTGCTGGATGCTGTACCTGCTGGTGCGGGAGATGGGCGAGGAAGCGCAGGAGACAGCCTGGATGGCGGCGGTGATAGCGCTGGTGTACCCGGGGTTCGGGCAGCAGGCGCAGGCGGTGCAATTCCTGCTGCATTTCAGCGTGCTGACGCTGGTGCTGTTCTCGCTGTGGGCGATGGCACGAGCGGTCAAGGCGGAGGAGCGCCAGGCGCGGTCGGCGTGGATGGGGGCGGCGATCCTAAGCGCTTGCGGGCAGGTATCGATCGAGTATTTCATCGGGCTGGAATTGGCACGGCCTGTATTATTGGCGATGATGCTGCAGGAGCGGGAAGGCAAAAGCCTGAAGGGGTGGAGATTCTGGCGGTATTATGCACCTTTTGCAGTGCTGCTGACGGGATACCTGGTGTGGCGGGTGGCGCTGTTCAAGCCGGCGTATCCGCAAATCACAATTCTGGAGGAACTGCGGATAGCGCCATGGGAGACGATGGGGGAGGTATTGGCTCGGGCGGGGAAGGACCTGGTAACAGTCATGGCCGGGGCATGGGAACAGATGGCGCGGGTATTGGGCGGGACGCCGATCAGCGGGTGGGTGCTGGCAAGCGGAGCGACGGGGACGGTATTGGCGCTGGCAGGCGCGATGATTTCTGAAAAAGAGAAGGCTGACCTGGGCGGAGAGGGCATGAAGCGGTTGTTTATTGTGGGAGGCAGCACGCTGGTGCTGGGGGGTGTGCCACTGTGGGCGTCGGGGACACCGCTGTCTGTGACGCATCCATGGAACCGGACAACGCTGTGTTTCCTGACCGGTGTGAGCATGGTCAGTGCAGGAGCACTAATGCTGCTGGCCCGTAACTTACGCAGGGTGTTGTTAGCGATGCTGGCAGGAATGGCGGTGGTGTTTCAGCGGCAAGCGGGGGCGGATTACGCACGCGAGTGGGTGCTGGTGCAGGATTTGTTCACACAACTGACGCAACAGGCGCCGCAACTGAAGGAAGACACGCTGGTGCTGTATGATGATTTCCCGCTGCGTTATTATTCCGCCAACAACCTGAACGCGCTGCTGAACTGGACGTATGATCCTGAGCGAGGCGCGGGGGATGAAAAATACAAGATGTTCGAAATTGATGAGCGGCTGGGCGGGGCGCTGCCGGCGCTGGAACCGGGCGCAGCGGTGCGGCACGACAGCTTCCGCGGGAGCACTTCGCAAGCTGTGGTGATCGCGCTGGATGAGAACGGTAAGCTGATGATATTGGATAGCGAGATGACGTATATGGGACCGCTGGCGGGACGGACGCAGGAAGCGGCGCATTTATCGGTGCCGGGGGATGTGATCATTTTTGGAGAGAACCAGGCGCAATTCCCGGAAGCGCTGTCGAGGTAGGTAGAATTATGGTTATTACAACATTGAGGTTAACGCGATGCGCATTGAAATAAAAGTGAAGATCGGCATCTCCTTCCGGCGCGAGTTCCCACCTGAGACGGTGATAGATTATGCAAAGGAAGCGGAAGCACTGGGTTTTGAAGAGGTGTGG
>Ga0180429_10004621_pt1 | contig 10971 bp, 12 predicted proteins | sample SS_ome_FD_132428 | JGI IMG/M metagenome (GOLD analysis project Ga0180429, IMG submission 132428) | Hypersaline lake sediment archaeal communities from the Salton Sea, California, USA - SS_1_S_1 metaG | ecosystem: Environmental > Aquatic > Non-marine Saline and Alkaline > Hypersaline > Sediment ... | reverse complement strand
GGCCACCACCTTTGACGCTATTTCCGCGGCGGGAGAGTACCTTGGCGGTGCCATCAGTCCCGGCATCCAGATTGCCTCCGAGGCGCTTTTCCAGAAAGCGTCCAAGCTTCCCCGGGTGGACCTCTTTCGCCGGCCGCCGGTCGTGATCGGGAAAGACACGGCGGGATCGATCCAGGCGGGGGTCATATTCGGCTATGCCGGCCTTGTGGACGGTATGGTACGGCGAATGGCCAAGGAAATGGGGGGTTCTCCGAAGGTGATCGCCACCGGTGGTTTGGCGCCGCTCATGAAAGATGTCGCCGAATCCATCGAAGAGGTCGACGCGACCCTGACCCTGGAGGGGTTGCGGATTATCAGTGACGCCATGAACGATTAGAAGGAAAAGACGCGCATGCCGAAGCGATGTGCCTGGGTGACGTCTGATGCAGCCTATATTGCCTATCATGATGAGGAATGGGGCGTTCCGGTGCACGATGATCGCCGTCTGTTTGAATTCCTTGTCCTGGAGGGCGCTCAGGCCGGATTGAGCTGGTTGACCATACTGAAAAAGCGGCCGGCGTACCGTCGGGCCATGGATGCCTTTGACCCCGTCCGTGTGGCGCGCTACGGCGAAGACCGTATCGCCGAGTTGATGCAGAATCCGGGACTTGTGCGCAACCGCAGCAAATTAACGGCCGCCGTGACCAATGCCCGGGCTTTTCTCGAGGTGCAGGACGCCTATGACTCTTTCGACCGGTACATTTGGCAGTTTGTCGACGGTCGTTCGCATCAGAACCGTTGGTCTTCTGCGGCCGAAGTGCCGGCGGCCACACCCGTCTCTGAAGCCATGAGTCGTGATTTGCGGCAACGGGGGTTCAAGTTTGTCGGCCCGGTCATCTGCTATGCTTTGATGCAGGCGGTTGGCATGGTGAACGACCACACCCTGGATTGTTTCCGGCATGCTGAGGTCCGTCGCATGGCGGGTTGACGGATCAGCCGTAGAAGTCTTTTTCCAGGTCGTTTAATTCGTTTTCAAGCGTGCGGCGTTCTTCGTCGGTCAGGTTGTCTTGCCGGAGTCGCTTCCGTAAACCGACCAAGATCATTTCGGTGCGGTAGTCGCTGCAGCCATAATCGCTTTGGGGCGGCATTAAAACCCCCGCGCGAGTTTGGCGGTTTCTTTGTACGCCCGGTAGAAAATATCGTTTTCCGTAATGGCCGTGCTGAGGATTTTCCCGAAATCGTTTATGTTTTTGACGTTGAGGATCATGTTGACGCTTTTATTCAGCGCTAGCATGTGGTCCATGGTGCGATAGCGGCTGGTGATCAGGCAGACGAACAGTTCGCGTCGCGTGGTCATGGGCAGCCGTTCCAGAAATAGCAGAACGCCATTGGTTTCAGGATTGCTGGTATCAAACGATTCGTTTACGACCACCACATTGTAATTGTGGTAGCGCATTTTTTTAAGCGCTTCACGGGTACTGCTGACGGTGGTCAGGTGATACTCCATCAGTTCCAGGACGGAGGCGACCTTATCCCGGATGGCCGGATCCGGCTCGCATATCAATGCCGTCAGGGCATCTTCTTCGATAAAATCAAAGGGTTTCTCGGCTGCGTCGTAAGCTTCCTCGCCAGCGCCTTTCCCAGCCGGGGCAGGCGGAGCGGCGTCATCTTTGGCCGGAATCGTGATCTTGTTCTTGCACTTGGGGCAGGCCGCACGGATGCTTTTGCCCGCTGGGATCTTGTCGTCAGGCACATTGAATCGCGCCTGGCAGGATTCACAAACAACCTCCATGATTCCGCTTCTCCTTAATCAGGGTAAGCCGCGGCCGTGTGCCGCAGTTCCCGGGTGAGGCGGCCTCACCCGGCCGGGTTTCAGCGTCGGGTGCTCTTGCGATACTGATGATCGATTTCGAGTCGGTCGATATCGGTGGTGGCCTCGCCCCGGGCGGCTTTGACCATGTCGATGCCGCGTCCGGCGATACCCTTGCGTGAGGCATAGGCCATGGCCGTTTCCTGGGAAATAAGGCCCTGTTCGAACAGGTGCACGATAAATTCATCGAAGGTGGTCATCCCGAATGCGGCCCCCTGCTGAATGATTTCGTAGAAAGTCTTTCCTTCGGATTCGCCGTTCAGAATACTGTCTTTCACGCGAATGTTAGACCGCAGGACTTCAAATGCGGCGACCCGGCCGCCACCGATTTTAGGCAGCAGACGCTGGCCTACGATCCAGCGGATGGTATCCGCCATACGGATGCGGACCTGGTTTTCTTCTTCCGTCGAAAACATGCCCAGAATACGGTTGATGGTCTGGCCGGCATCCACGGTATGCAGCGTCGAAAAGACGAGATGGCCGGTTTCTGCTGCGCTGAGACCGATTTCCACCGTTTCCCGGTCGCGCATTTCGCCGACCAGAATGACTTTGGGGGCCTGTCGCAGGGCCGCCCTCAGCCCGTTGGCATAACTGTCGAAATCCAGCCCGAGTTCGCGCTGGTTAAACGTGCTTTTTTTATGGGGATGGAGATATTCTACCGGATCTTCCAGCGTCACCACATGAACGGATTCCTCTTCATTGATTTTGTCCAGGATGGCTGCCAGTGAAGTGGTTTTACCGGAACCGGTGGCGCCGGTAAAAAGCACGATTCCGTTTTTTTCTTTGGCGATGTCATAAAATGATTCCGGCAGGTTCATGCTGTTGATGGTCGGTACCTTGGACTCCAGTTTCCGCAGTACGATCGAATAGTTTCCGGTCTGGGAAAAAATATTGACGCGGAAGCGAGCTTTGCCCGGCAGGCTATGAGAAAGGTCGCAAGAGCCTTTTTCCAGAAGATCACGGGTCAGCCGGCGATCGCCGTTGACGAGGTTCAAGGCGATGACTTCGGTTTGAAAGGGTGTCAATTCCTTGATGGGGGGGCGCATTTCCACTGGCAGCAGCACGCCGGAACTCTCCACCTGGGGGGGCTTTCCCACGGTAAGATTGAGGTCGGAGACGTTCTTGTGGGAGTCCAGCATTCGGGTAAGGATATGATCTGTTTCGTTCTTTCGCATGCGATGACCCTTTCCTCATCCATAAGGATGGCGCCGGTTTCAGCAGGCACCGCGGTGCTGCCATGCCCGGCGCTAAGCTTCCGTAAAATCAGCAGGCGGGCTGTTCAGCAGCGGCCGGAATCGTCCTTTGTCATTGGCTTTCATGTAGGCCTCGTCGGCGCTGATCATGCCTTTGTTCAACAGGTCCATAATGGCATCGTCCAGCAGAATCATGCCGTATTTTTTACCGGTTTGAATCATGGAGGGAATCTGGTGGGTTTTCCCTTCGCGGATAAGGTTGCGCACCGCGGCCGTGGCGATCAGGATTTCCAGTGCCACACAGCGGCCTTTGATATCGACCCGTTTGAAAAGCACCTGGGCCACGATCGCACGCAAACCGTCCGACAGGGTCGAGCGCGTCTGGGCCTGCTGGTCGTGAGGGAAAACCTCGATGATACGGTCAACGGTTTTCGGTGCACTGGGGGTATGCAGGGTGGCAAATACCAGATGGCCCGTCGAGGCCGCCTCGATGGCCAGGGACATGGTTTCCAGATCGCGCATTTCGCCCACCAGAATAATGTCCGGGTCTTCGCGCAACGCGCCTCGCAAGGCCGCAGAAAAGGTTTTGGTGTGGAGGCCGACCTCCCGGTGATTGACGATACACGACTGGCTTTGGTGAACGAACTCGATCGGATCTTCGATCGTGATGATGTGGTCTTTACGGGTGCGGTTGGATTCGTCCACGATCGCCGCCAAGGTGGTGGACTTCCCGGATCCCGTCGGTCCGGTGACAAGGACCAGTCCTCGCGGCAGTGAGGCCAATTTGCCGATAACCGGCGGCAGACCGAGTTGTTCGCAGGTCATGATCGTATCCGGAATTTCCCGGAAGACTGCGGCAACACCGTTTTTTTGCATAAAAAAATTACAGCGGTAACGGGCCAGGCCGGGAATTTCGTAGCCGAAGTCGATATCGCCGGTTTCTTCGAACACTTTGATCTTGTCTTCAGGGGTGATTTCATAGAGCATCCCCCGCAGATCGTCGCTGTTTAACCGTTTGTACTTAATGCGTTCGATTTCGCCGCGGACCCGCAGCGCCGGCTGCTGACCCGAGGCCAGATGGAGGTCGGAGGCGCCCTGTTCGTTTAGAAGTTTAAAAAAAGCATCAATTTTGGCCATGCATGTCTCCTGATAGGTTGGCCCGGTGAATCAGCCAAGGAACAGGGTTGCGTTCATTTCCCGTTCAATTCGTGTGCTTTTGTGAAAAGCGTTTCTATACGGTGGTGAGCCGTCAGGGCGCACTGCTGCTCAGGATCGCTACTTTTGCATTGTCGGCATCCGCCGTTCGCATGCTTTCTTGGCTGATTTTGAGCAGTTTGGCATGGGCGTCGATGACGGCATTGATTTCCACTTCGATTTGCACTCGCTGCCGTCTCAGCTCGGTGATGTCTTCCTGAAGATGGTTCAAACGATTCTGAGCGTGATGGATAATTTTATCGGCTTTAATTTCTGCCTCCGCGATGATCAGCTCCGCCTGTTTCTCGGCGTTTTCTTTCATGCTCTCCAGGACTTTCTGGGAATGAAGCATCGCGCGGCGAAACGTTTCTTCCCGCTTTTTCAATCCTTGGCTCTCCCGTCGCAGGCGAAGAATTTCTTCCTTGAGGGCTTCATTCTCACGCGCAAGCTGTTCGAAAGCGCCGGCCATTTGCTCTAAAAAAAGATCTACCTCGCGGACATCAAAGCCGCGGAAACGCACCATGAACTGCTGTTGTTGAATATCCAGAGGTGTGAGTTTCATATCGACCTCCCCTGCCGGCCCGATCGTTACAGCAAACGCTGTGCCAAATGGGCCAGATAGTTCACCACAAAATTTTGTAAAAAAATGATGACCAGAAAAACGACGATGGGTGAAAAATCAATTCCGCTGAAGCTTACCGGCAGCCGCCGCCTTATCTGGGACAGCACCGGTTCGGTGATGCTGTAAATGAACCGCACGATCGGGTTGTACGGGTCCGGGCTTACCCATGACAGGACGGCACGGGCAATGATGATCCACATGTAAAGGGTTAACACGATGTTTAGAACGGTGGCCAGAGCACCGAGGAAATAGCCGAGCATCGCCATGATCATCTTATCCTTGCATGTTTTCGGTCAATCGATTGCGGGATGGTCTGCCGCGCGTGCAACGACGACATAACCCCACAAATTTTGACGATATTTGTCTATAAGTCAAGGGTTTTCATTAGCAAAGACCTGCGCTGATGAATGGCAGGATTGGTTGATGCAGAGCGGCTGCAGGGGGTAGTCACTTGAATCATGGTATGATTCGGTGTAGCTTTTCAGCGGAGAATGTGATTTTTTTTCGATCGCGGACATTGTCCAGTCCACATGTTATTGGAAATACACGGTGGCAAATACCGCAGTATAGTAAAGACCGCCGTGATGCAATCGTCAAATCTGTGACGCCTTTTGTCACTCAACGTGACATATTTTGTCAGATTTTCGCCGAAAACACGATATGAAATATGATGAGTAACTGAAATTAATTAATAAAACGATAGATGGCCTCACGGCATGTAATTTGCTCTGCCATTATTTCCGTAACGACGCGTGCTTTCGGTTACGCGGGCAGCGCAATCTAATCCCCGGGTAAGATTGGGGCGCATGCCGCTCTAAAACGGCGGATGCCATTGTAATCGAAAGTGATATGATGCTTGACGAAACCCTTACATATCCAGCGGCGTTTGCCGCGGGGCTGCTATCATTTTTTTCGCCATGTATACTGCCACTGATTCCAGCATACTTTACATTCATCACAGGCTACTCGCTCGAGGAACTGACTGGCGAGCAGGCTGGCGGCAGCGTTCGGCGCAAGGTGATCGTGGCCACCATGGCTTTCGGGCTGGGGTTTTCCTTAATTTTTATCCTGCTGGGCGCATCGGCTTCATTTCTAGGGGGGCTGGCAACACGTTATTACCAGTTCATCCGCATCGGCGGCGGTCTTCTTATCATTGTTTTCGGGCTCCATTTGACAGGGCTCCTGCGACTGCCATTCCTGGAAGTGGAAAAACGGGTTCAGGTTCGGGAAAAACCGACTCATATCGCGGGGACGGTAATGGTAGGGATGGCCTTCGGGGCCGGATGGAGTCCCTGCATCGGGCCCATGTTGGGGTCTATCCTGATTCTGGCGGGCAGCGAAGAATCCGTGCTCGAGGGAATCGCCCTGCTGACGGTTTATTCCGCCGGTCTTTGGATACCCTTTTTGGTGATGTCGGTATTCATCAACCTGATGCTTGTTTTTCTCCAAAAGGCCCGGCGGGTCATGCAATTTGTCAACATAGCGGCCGGCACGCTGCTGATCGGACTGGGGCTCGCTCTGGTCTTTGATCGCTTTGGCATGCTCTGGTCGCTGATAGCACCAGCGGCCGGCTGATTAACCGGCTCCGCCCCTTGGCGGAATAATCCATATTCGAGGTGCGACCCATGAAGAAATTGTTTTTGTTGATTCCGGTGTTAATCATTATGTTCTCGCTGTCGGGCAGTGTTGTTCTGGCCGGCAAGAAGGGCCAGGACGCGAACCACATCAACTGGCACAATTACAAGCAGGGGATGTCGCTGGCCAAAAAAGAGAACAAGCGGGTGTATCTGCATTTTTATACGGACTGGTGCAATTTCTGCAAAGAAATGGATCAGACCACCTTTCGCAATCCTTCGATCATCAAGATGCTGAACAAGGATTTCGTCGCCATCCGTGTGAATACCAACAAGGAGACCACCGTGGCGGGGAAGTACAATATTCGCCCGGTTCCGGACAACTGGTTCTTGTCGGCGGACGGCAAAAAACTTCGCAATTTTCTTGGGTATTATGAAGCAGATCAGTTTGTCACGGTCATTCGCTACGTGAACGAGAAATTGTAAGCGGGAACGCCTTGAGGAGGTGTCCGGTATCAATGCAGCCGGGCACCTGCATAGAGAGACGGTTATATTATCGGGATAAACTGTCCAGGTAACGCCGCAACAGCCGAATCAGGATCGAACCGATAACGCCCAACCCCAAGATGACGAGTACCAAAGGTACCCAGACATAGCCAGCAAAAGAAGGTGTGTGAAGCGCCTCGTCGATACCGGCGCTGCCGAACAGAACGACGGCTGATAGGAACCCCATCAGGATCCAGCACATGCGGCTGGAATCGTACCAGGGAATAATCGCTTTACGAAAAACAGGATTTTTATCCTGACTCATCATTGCTCCAGCGTTCGCCTTGACGCGCGCGGCGGTCGGCCTTATGGGTTTAGTTAGTTCTCAACATCTGGCATGAAACCCAGAAAAATGCAAGAAGCGGAGTGCATGGCCTATGAAACTGCCCACGCGGCTGACCCTTTCGGTTTCTTCCCTTATCGTTGCCTGCCTGATATTTCTCTCTTTCACAAGTTGCACGACGATGCCCAAACAGATACCTAATAAATTGACCGTCAAAAGCACTGGTGAAACCTTTTATGTCGATACTATCATATCCGCCAGAACCGGCCAGCCGGTGACCTTCGAGGCTATGCTAGAAGATCTGGCTGGTGCCCATGTGGTTTATGTGGGTGAAACGCATACCAATAGTCACCACCATCTTATCCAGAAACGCATGATTGAGGCACTTGCTGCGCAGTATCCGGAACTGACCGTCGGCATGGAGATGTTCGACTATCGCTACGATCCTGTGCTGGCCGAGTGGAGCGCCGGGCAGCTGGATCGTGAGGCGTTTATAAAAAAAACGCACTGGTATGTCCATCGATCCGGTTGGGGTCACAATTTTGAATTTTATGCCCCGATTTTCGAGGTCATTCAGGACAAGGATCTTCAGTTGGTGGGGCTGAATGTTCCAGGTTGGATCCCGGCGAAAATCAGTGCCGCTGGCCTGGAGAACCTTTTGCCCGATGAACGTAAACTGCTGGCCGAACAGATTGACACCAGCAACGAAGACCACCGCGCCTATGTGGAAGCGGTGTTTAATGAAAATGCACACCACCAAATGACGTCATTCGACTATTTTTATGAAGCCCAATGCGCCTGGGAAGACACCATGGCCGAATCCATTGCCCGCAAACTGGGACAAAATCCCATGGTGGTCGTGATCGGCAACGGCCACATTCAGTATAAGTATGGCGTACCCAATCGGGCTTTCCAACGCAATCAGGCTTCCTTCCGGACGGTCTATCTGGCCTCGGTCGGCTCAGAGGTGGATCTGGACGTGGCCGACTACATCTGGGTGACCCCCTGATCGGCCTATCCTTCACCGGCCATGATCCAATTCGCCGACATGGTATGTCAACTTGGGATATCAATATAAAGATATTCTAAAGTTGACATACCACAATATATTGTGTAATAGCCTTCCCGGATAATAAAGTTTGACCATCTCTTTTTCTGCGTGTTCCCATATCAGTTGCCCATAAGAAGGTTAACAGCGACAGATCTATCGTCTCTCCCTGTTGGCCGGATAAACCTGGTTCAGGTTGCTGGCACCGTGCGACTGATCACCGATTTGACATTCAGGGGGCGGCGCATGCCGATACCCCGTCCTGCGGAGTACCAAAATTATGTTTGAAACGATTCAGAAGCGCGATGGCCGGGTCCAGGAATTTGATTCTTCCCACATCACCAGGGCCATTACCAAGGCGGGTGAGGCTACGGCTGAATTCGGTCCACGGGAGGCCCGCAAGCTTACCCTGCGGGTGCTGACGCTGGCCCACGAGCTGCGGCTGGGGCCGCAGCCCACGGTTGAAGCCATTCAGGATATTGTCGAACGGGTATTGCTGGATTCTCCTTTTTATCGCTCTGCCAAGGCGTACATCCTCTATCGTGAACAACATGCCCAGCTCAGACAAATGGCAACCCAGGCCAATGTCGACCTTGTGGAACACTACATTGGCAAACTGGACTGGAAAGTTAAGGAAAACAGCAACATGTCCTACTCTCTCCAGGGCCTCAACAACTACATTTCGTCCGATGTGACCACGGAATACTGGCTCAACCGCATTTATCCGCCCGAAATCCGACAGGCCCATCGCGCCGGGGACATGCATATCCACGATCTGAGCCTGCTATCGGTCTACTGTGTCGGATGGGATTTGAAAGATCTCTTGCTGCAGGGCTTTCGCGGGGTGGCGGGCAAAGTTGAAAGTGCGCCACCTAGACACCTGCGCTCCGCCCTGGGGCAGGTCGTGAATTTCTTTTATACCTTGCAGGGCGAGGCGGCCGGCGCTCAGGCCCTTTCCAATTTCGACACCTTGCTGGCGCCTTTTGTGCGTTATGACGGCCTGGATTACCGGAGTGTCAAGCAGGCCTTGCAGGAATTCGTCTTCAACATCAACATTCCAACGCGGGTTGGTTTCCAGACGCCGTTTACCAACATCACTATGGATCTCTATGTGCCGTCCACCCTGAAGGGTCATCCGGTCATTATCGGCGGCGAGCTCCTCGATGCGACCTATGCCGAATTTCAGATGGAAATGAATCTGATCAATAGGGCCTTTGCGGACGTGATGATGGCGGGGGACGCCCGCGGCCGTGTATTCACCTTTCCCATTCCGACGTACAATATTACGGAAGAATTCGACTGGGACAATCCCGATCTGGAACCCATCTGGAAAATGACCGGCAAATACGGCATTCCTTACTTTTCCAATTTCGTCAATTCGGACATGTCCCCGGATGATGCGCGCTCCATGTGCTGCCGGTTGCGGCTGGACAACCGGGAACTCTGGAAACGGGGTGGCGGACTTTTTGGGGCCAACCCCCTGACCGGCTCCATCGGGGTCGTGACCATCAACCTGCCACGCATTGGCTACCGGGCCGGTGATGAAACGCAATTTTTCGACCTGCTCGACCGGCAGGTCAGCTTGGCCCGTGACAGTCTGGTCATCAAGCGCAAGGTTCTGGAACAGTTTACCGAAAAAAACCTGTACCCATACACCAAGTTTTACCTGAGAGACATCAAGGCCGGTTCCGGTCTGTTCTGGAAGAATCACTTTGCCACGATCGGCATTGTCGGGATGAACGAGGCCTGCCTGAACTTTTTGGACGACGACATCGGCAGCCCGACCGGACGGGATTTTGCTATCCGGGTGATGGATCACCTGCGCGTAGCGATGGCCGATTTTCAGGAGGAGACCGGGGACCTTTTCAACCTGGAAGCCACCCCGGCCGAAGGCACTTCCTACCGGCTCTGCCGCTTGGACAAAAAGAAATTCCCGGCCATTCGCTGCGCCAACGAAGATGATTATCGTAAAGGTGCCGCACCTTACTACACCAACTCGACCCAACTCCCGGTCAATTATACCGACGATCTTTTCGACACCCTGATCCATCAGGATGATTTGCAGATCAAATATACGGGCGGTACGGTCCAGCACCTTTTTCTGGGGGAGATGGTGGACGATTGCGACACCGTCAAAAACCTGGTGCGCAAAGTGTCCGGACAGTTTCGCCTGCCCTATTTCACATTGACACCGACTTTCAGTGTGTGTCCCTCCCATGGTTATTTGAAAGGCGAACAGCCGGAATGCCCGGAGTGCCACCAGGCCACGGAGGTCTATTCCCGGATCGTGGGCTACCTCCGTCCGGTCAAGCAATGGAATGACGGCAAACAAGCGGAATACAAAAACCGGCGCCCGTTCGACTGGACCCCGGCATCGGAATTCCGGAAAAACATCCGCAAACCAGCGCCGACCGGCCCCATCACCTCGCAACCGATGAAGGCCATCGCTTCATAGGAAAGGCTGTTCGGCATGGTTCACATTGGCGGGCTGCAAAAAGTCTCCATGATCGACTACCCCGGGCGGTTGAGCGCGGTTGTCTTTTTAAGCGGTTGCAATTTTCACTGCCCCTATTGCCACAATCCTGAACTGACCCGGAGCGACCGTGATCAGTCGGTGCCGGAACGTGATGTCCTGGCGTATCTCAGGGCCCGACGGGGGCTG
>Ga0180429_10004618_pt1 | contig 10982 bp, 9 predicted proteins | sample SS_ome_FD_132428 | JGI IMG/M metagenome (GOLD analysis project Ga0180429, IMG submission 132428) | Hypersaline lake sediment archaeal communities from the Salton Sea, California, USA - SS_1_S_1 metaG | ecosystem: Environmental > Aquatic > Non-marine Saline and Alkaline > Hypersaline > Sediment ... | reverse complement strand
GGTCAGGCCGCCTTTTTCGGCTGGCTGCCCGTGGAGGGTGGCTTCGGCCTGGCCGTGCGGCCGCCGCCTTCGACCTCATCCTGCTTCATGGCGATCCAGCCATCGACGCTCCACGGTCCCGGTCCGAAGGCAGCGAGCATCAGAAGCCCTCCACCGATGGCGAGGTTTTTCATGAACTGGATCCATTGCAGTTGACGCTGCCCGGGGTCGCCGAAGCTCCAGAAATCGTGGAAGAAGTAGGTGGCTGCCACGAGAAAGGTGAAGAAAAACATCGCCCCGATCCGGGTCCAGGCCCCCGGAATCACCGAGAGCCCGCCAAGCAGCAGCAGGGCGATCGCTCCAAAGAGCGCGAGCCGCGGCTGGGGAACGCCCTCGGCCTGCATGTAGTCGCAGGTGGCCTGAAAGTGTGGAATCTTGTTGCCAACCGCGCTGACGAGAAAAATGGCCGCGATCATCAGGCGTGCCAGAAGCGTCACGAAGCCCTGCAAGGCATTGGCCATCATGGCCGTCTCTCCGGAGTCGGTCGCGGGGCCGGGGCCCGCCGACGAGCCCCCGACGGGCCCGAGGCGGGAATCGGGACGGGGACTCTCGCGAAACCGGCCTCGCGGAACAAGCCCAAAAAGGCCCGCAGGCCGGTGCGGCTCCAGTAGGCCGGTGCGGCCCCAGTAGGCCGGTGCGGCTCGCACCGGCTGCCGGTTCCAGTAGGCCGGTGCGGCTCGCACCGGCTGCCGGTTCCAGCGGAACCGGCCTACACCGCCGGTTCCAGCGGAACCGGCCTACACCACCGGTTCCAGCGGAACCGGCCTACGGAACCGGCCTACACCGCCGGTTCCAGCGGAACCGGCCTCCACTCACCGTTCGCGGGGCTCGTCCCGCGTGATGCAGTGCACCCCGCCGCGGCCGCGAATCAGCTCGCGACAGTCAAACGGCTCCACCCGGCGGCCCGGGAAACACTCCTCCAGCCGGCGCAATGCCGGCTCATCGGTCGCCGCGGCAAACACCGGCACCACCACCAAGCCGTTGGCGACGTAATAGTTGAGATGGCTCGCGGGCAGCTGCACCCCCTCGTAGCTGAACCGTGAAGGGATCTCGATCGGCACGACCTCCAGCCGCCGGCCGGCCGCATCGACGAGCCGCCTGAGGGACGAGATGGTCTCCTCGAGCGGCCCGTGGTTGGGATCATCGCGATCGGGCTGGCGGGCCACCACGACCCGGCCTGGTGCGACAAACCTGGCAAGCTGGTCGATGTGGCCGTCGGTGTCGTCACCGGCAAGTTCGCCCGAGGCCCAGAGCACCTGCTCGATGCCGAGCCGGGCCCGCAGTTCGGCCTCGATTCCGGCGCGATCGACGCCAGGGTTCCGTCGCGGATCGACCAGACATCGCGGGTTGGCCAGGAGCGTGCCCTCGCCGTCGGTCTCGATTCCTCCGCCCTCGAGCACGAGCGATGGCTGCGAGACCTCGAGCCCCAGGTGCTCCGCGATCCGACGGGCCACGCGGGCGTCGTTCTCCCAGGGCGGATACTTTCCGCCCCAGGCATTCCAGCCCCAGGCCACGGCCGACCGCGGGGCGTCGTCGCCGGCGGATTCACCGGCCGGCAGCAGGAACACCGGCCCGGTGTCGCGGAGCCAGGAGTCGTCGGTGGGAATCTCCACGAACGCCACGCCTTCGAGGTCGCCCAGCAGCCGCCGGGGTTCGGCGAGCAGCTCGTCGCCGCCGATCACCCGCACCGGCTCGTGGCCCGCAACCAGCCGCACGAGCCGCTCGTAGACCCGGGGGATCGGCTCGAAGGGGCCGAGCCACGTCCGACGACGGTGCGGCCAGGCGATCCAGGTGGCTGCATGCGGCTCCCACTCGGCGGGAAGCCGAACCGGCGATGCGGCTGGGTGTCGATCTCTGTCCAACCGTTGCTCCTTCGGGGGCCGGGCGATTCGTGGCCCTCTCGCGAGTCGCGCTCAGTGCTGTCCCCAGCGATCGAGCAGCCCGCCATAGGCGTCGATCCTGCGGTCACGAAAGAACGGCCAGCGGGTCCGCGACCATTCGATCCTCGCCAGGTCGCAGTCGACCACGATCGTTTCCGGGGAATCGTGGCAGGCCAGCGCGAGCCGCTCGCCCGACGGAGCGTAGACCACGCTCGCCCCCCAGAATCGCAAGGGCCCCTCGCGGCCGGTGCGGTTGACCGCCGCCACGAAGACCCCGTTGGCGATCGCGTGGCTGCGGAGCATCGTGTCCCACGACTCATACTGCGGGCCGTGGAGGTCCTCCTCGCCGTCGAGCCAGCCGATGGCCGTGGGATAGACGAGCACCTCCGCCCCGGCCATGGCGGTCAGCCGGGCCGCCTCCGGATACCACTGGTCCCAGCAGACCAGTGGCCCGACCGCGATCCGGCCGGTGGGCACGCTCATGAAGCCGGTGTCGCCCGGGGTGAAGTAGAACTTCTCGTAATAGTGCGGGTCGTCGGGGATGTGCATCTTGCGGTAGACGCCGGCGGTCGATCCGTCGGCATCGAACACGACCGCGGTGTTGTGGAAGAGCCCGTGGGCCCGTCGCTCGAAGAGGCTCCCGACGACCACCACGCCCTGCTCCTTCGCCGCCGCGGCGAGCCGCGTTGACAGCGGCCCGGGCAGGCTCTCGGCCTCGGCAAACCTGGCATGGTCTTCGGCCTGGCAGGGATACTCGCCGGCGAAGAGTTCCTGCAGGCAGACGACCTCGGCGCCCGCCGCCGCCGCCTCGGCGATGCCCGCCAACGCCTGGCGGACGTTCGCCTCGCGGTCGCCGCCGCAGGCCGACTGCACGATGCCGAGACGGACCACACGCTCATGCTGCCCGTCACCGGCTTGCATCAGCCCCACCTCCAGCCGGCCCCGGGATCAGACGGCCGACTCCAGGCCCTGCTCGAGTTTCGCCGCGGGCACCGGAAACTGCTCAGCCAGCTCGGCCACCTCGCGACGCACCCGCTCGAGGGTCGCCGCATCGTCGGGGCTGCGGAGCGACTGCAGGATCCAGTCGGCCACCCGCCGCATCTCGTCGGGACCCATGCCCCGCGTCGTGAGTGCGGGCGTGCCCAGCCGGATGCCGGAGGGGTCCATCGGCTTTCGCTCATCGTAGGGGATCATGTTCTTGTTGCAGGTGATCCCGCAGCGGTCGAGCGTTTCCTCGGCGAGCTTCCCGCCCACGCCCAGCGGGGTCACGTCGACGAGCACGAGGTGGTTGTCGGTGCCGCCGCTGACAAGCCGCACCCCGCCGGCGGCGAGCGGCTCCGCCAGAGCCCGGGCGTTGTCGATCACTTGGCGGCCGTAGGCCTTGAACTCAGGACGCAGAGCCTCGGCGAAGGCCACGGCCTTGCCGGCGATCGCATGCATCAGCGGGCCACCCTGGATGCCCGGGAAGACGGAGCGGTCGAGATCCTTGGCATGGGCCTCACGGCACATCGCGATCCCGCCCCGCGGCCCGCGGAGGGTCTTGTGGGTGGTGCTGGTCACGAAGTCGGCGACGGGCACGGGGTTGTCGTGCACGCCGGCCGCCACGAGCCCCGCGTAGTGGGCCATGTCGACATGCAGCTTGGCCCCCACATCGCGGGCGATCTCGGCGAAGCGTGCATGGGGAATCTCGCGGGGGTAGGCGCTGGCCCCGGCGATGATCAGCTTCGGCCGATGCTCGCGGGCAAGCGTGGCGACCTGGTCGAAGTCGAGGAGGTGGTCGTTGCGGCGGACGCCGTAGTGGACGAAGTTGTAAAAAATGCCCGAACTGTTGAGCTTCATGCCGTGGGTCAGGTGGCCACCGTGGGCGAGGTCGAAGGCCAGCACCGTGTCGCCCGGCGAGATCGCGGCGAGATAGACCGCCTCGTTGGCCTGGCTGCCCGAATGGGGCTGGACGTTGGCATGTTCGGCACCGAAGAGCTGCCGCAGCCTCTCGCGGGCGAGATTTTCGACCCTGTCGACGAACTCGCAGCCACCGTAATACCGGCGGCCCGGATAGCCTTCGGCATACTTGTTGGTCAGCACGCTGCCGGTCGCCTGCATCACTGCGGGGCTGGTGAAGTTCTCGCTGGCGATCATCTCCAGGCCCTCCTGCTGGCGGGCCTGCTCGGCGGCGATCGCCGCCCACACCTCGGCATCTTCCTGCTCGATGAAATTCACGACGGCAACCTCGTTTTCGCGGGATGTTTCCAGATTAGGTTCATTCTCGGCCCGGTTGGGGCAGGACGTCAATCGAGCCTTTCAATGAATCACCAGGGGGTCGGGCATGAAGCAGACCGGCGGGATCAGCCAGGCCGCCATGCCCAGCACCCACCGCACCGCACCGAGCGGCCGGCCATCGTCGCGGATCGGCGGATGATCGACCCCCAGCAGCGTCACCACCACCACCGCCGCGATCCAGTTGAACTTGCCGTAGACCACGATCGCCGTGATCGCCAGCACCAGCACGCCCCTGGCCACCCAGCGGCTCCGCTCCCCGAACATCGCCCGGCTGACATGCCCGCCGTCGAGCTGGCTGACCGGGATCATGTTCAGGCCGGTCACCAGCAGGCCAACCCAGCCGGCCATGAACATCGCATTGGGCGCCAGGGGCATGCCGGAGGCCAAGTCGGGCCGCAGCAGGCCGATCATCCAGTGGGCCACCGGGGGCAGCGCGAAGGGGCTGCGGGGGTCGGGCGTGGCCGCGAGGATTCCCGCGGCCATGCAGGGCACGGCCACCACCAGACCCGCCAACGGACCGGCAAGCGCGATATCGAAGAGCTGCCGGCGGCTCGCTCGCGAGCCCTCCATGCCGATCACCGCCCCGAGGGTGCCTGTAAGCAGAATCGGGATCGGAATGAAAAACGGCAGCGTGGCCGGGATGCCATGGAGCCGCGCTGCGAGGTAATGGCCCGCTTCGTGGGCCGCAAGCACCGCCATCACTGCGGCCATGTAGGCGAGCCCCTGGGGCCACCTGGCGAGAATCTCCCCCAGCAGCCCCTCATCGACCCCCGGCAGGACCGGCTGCCAGCCGACGGCGCCGGCGGCGAAGGTGGTCAGGCAGGTGGCCAGGAACAGCAGCAGGTGCAGCCGCATCCCCGGGGTCGTCGGCCGCAGGGCCCGGGCGAGGGCCGCGGTGTCGTCCTGCTCGACCCAGCGAGAACGCGAAATTCCGGGCAGACGGAGGCCGCCGTCGTCATCCAGCGGCCGGCCTGACCGCGGCCGGATCGCCCCGCCTGCGGTCGCGGGAAATCGCTGGCGGGTCAAGTCGTTCATACCATTAGAATACCCGTCGGCCTTTTCGCCGGACACCTCCTCTTCAGGAAATCCCATGACACGTCTGACACGCCTGACACGCCTGACACGTCTGACAAGCCCGACACGCCCCCTGTTTCTTCGCTTGCTCGGCCCGGCCCTCGCCGCGGTCGTGGCCGCGACGACCTTCCCGATGAGCATGCGGCTCGGCCGGGCCGACGATGTCGTCGCGGTGCTTGCCATCGACGGCTACGCCGATCTGAAGAGCCAGCTCGGCTGGCTGGGCCGCCAGATCGACCAGCCAGGACTCGCGGCGATGGCCGAGACGCTGATCATGGGTGTCACCGGCGGCAAGGGGCTCGGCGGGCTCGACGTGAAGCGGCCCCTCGGCGTCATCGTGACCGCCAAGGACGAGCAGATCTCCGGAGCGATCTGCGTTCCGGTCAAGGACCTCGACAGGCTGCTCGGCTCGCTCGAGGGTGTGATCGGCCCTGCGGAGAAGGACGGCGAGACCCGGCGGATCGCGGTGCCCGCGGCGGGCGCCGCCGAGATCGTGGAACACAACGGCTGGGCGATGGTCGCCGCGGCCGGCATGCCCGCCCCGCAACAGCTCGATCCGGCCGAGGAGTTTGCCACGCTCGTCGATGACTTTACTCTCGCGGTGCGGGTCTATCCCTCGCGGCTGCCGGAGGCCCAGCGACAGCAGCTCGGAGCCATGCTCCAACAGGCCGCGGCCCAGCAGGGTGGCAATCCTCAATTGGCCGGAGTGATGCAGAACCTCGACCAGCTCGAGACGCTGACCCTCGGCCTGGGCATCGACGAGGCGGGAGGGCGGGTGCTGCTGGAAAACCGCAGTGTCGCCACCCCGGGATCCGCGGCGGCCGCAGCGGTGGCCACCGATCCGAAGACCACGCTGAGCGTGCCGATGCCGACAATCGACGAGCCGCTGCTGCGGCTGCTTGTGGCGCAGCGGGTCGACGGGCAGACTGCGGCCGCGATCGAGCAGGGCTTCGAGCAGGCGGCTAAAGACAACGACGATCCGTCGATGAACCCGGTGATCGCCGTGGTCCGCGAACTGCTCGGGGGCATGCTCGCAAGCGGGCGGCTCGAGGCGACGATGGTGGTGTCCGAGGAGGGTGACACAATCGCGATGACCGCCGGCTCGCGGGTCGCCGACGGCGGGAAGATCGAGAAGGCCGTCAAGCAGGGAATCGCCGCGATCGAGCTTCCCGACGCGGTGCGGGTTCGATTCGACACCGGCCGGGCCGGCGAGGCGAATCTTCACGAGATCGAGATCGACGTGGAGGATCCGGAGGCCGCCGAGGCCTTTGGCGACACGGTCTCGCTGACACTCGCGGTCGCCCCCGAATACGCCTTCCTGCTCTCCGGCGGCGATGCCGCAGCCCGGGCCGAGAAGCTCATCGCCGATGCCGGCCGCGAGAAGCAGGTGCGGGCCGGCATGGCCTTCGAGGTGGCGGTCGACAAACTGCTCGACTTCGCCGGCAGGACCGGCGGAGACGAGTCGCTCGCAGCGGCAGCGAAGCTCGCAGCCGAGGCCGATTCGGCCAGCTTCCGCGTGATTCTCCGGCCGATCGAGCGAGGGCTGGCCTGGCAGGCGGCGGTCGATGCCGGGGTGCTCAAGGCCTTCTCCGCGTTCGGAGCGATGCCCCCGGGGATGGTCCCGCAGGCGATACCGGCCGGGGGAGGGTTTGGCCCGTGAGCGGTGCGGATCACACGGCGATCGAACCGTCCGCAGCCATCGCGGAGGTGGGCGTGGCCGACCTGGCCCGGGAGTATGGGACGCCGCTGTATGCCTACGACGCCGAGATGATCCGGCGAAGGTGCCGCGACCTCGCCGACTGGGACACCGTCCGCTTCGCCCAGAAAGCCTGCTCCAACATCGCGGTGCTCGACCTGGTTCGCCGTGAGGGGGTGGTCGTCGATGCGGTGAGCGGCGGGGAGATCGCCAGGGCGATCGCCGCCGGCTTTCCCGTCCACGCTACCGGTGGCGACTCGGGCCCGGGCGAACTCGCCGCGGAACACCCGATCGTCTACACCGCCGACATCTTCGATCGCGAAAGCCTCGAGGCGGTCGTGGCCCACGGGATCCATGTCAACTGCGGCTCGCCCGACATGCTCGACCAGCTTGCCGAGCGGGTGCCGGGATCGGCGGTGACCCTCCGGGTGAACCCCGGCTTCGGCCACGGCCACAGCCAAAAGACGAACACCGGTGGCGAGGGCTCCAAGCACGGCATCTGGCACGAGGATCTTCCCGACGTGCTGCGGAGGGCCGAATGGGCCGGGCTTTCCGTAAGCGGCCTGCACATGCACATCGGCAGCGGCTCTGACCTGGCCCATCTTGCGGAGGTGGCCGCTGCGATGGAGCGGCTGGCGATGGAGGTCGGCCGCTCGCTGACGACAATCTCCGCCGGCGGCGGGCTGCCGGTTCCCTACCGCCCCGAAGAAAGCCATGCCGACCTGGGCGGCTACTTCCGGCTCTGGGATGCCGCCCGCCGGCGGCTGGAGGATCGCTTCGGCCACCGGCTGCGGCTGGAGATCGAGCCGGGCCGGTATCTGACCGCCGAGGCCGGATCACTCATCACCGAGGTACGGGCGATCAAGCGGATGGGCTCAAACCGCTATCTGCTCGTCGACGCCGGCTTCAACACCCTGGCCCGGCCCGTGCTCTACGGCTCATACCACCCGATGCGGGTCGTCACTGCCGCCGGCCGGCCGGCGGCGGGAGAGCCGAGCGAACTGGTGGTCGGCGGGCCGCTGTGCGAGTCGGGTGATATCTTCACCCAGGCCGAGGGGGGCTTCGTGGAGGGCCGGCCGCTGCCGCCGGCGTCGGTGGGCGACTTCCTGGTGATCGACGTGGCCGGGGCCTACGGCTTCGTGATGGCAAGCAACTACAATTCGAAGCCGCTGCCGGCCGAGGTGCTCATCGACGGCGGATCCGCCCGGCTCGTGCGGGCTCGGCAGACCCCCGAAGACCTGCTCCGCGGCGAGCGGGTCTGACGGCCCGTGGAAAAAGCCCTCCATGGTCCCCTGCCCGCGGAGGCGGCGATTGTGCCGGGGTTGACCGGCTGACTACCATGGAGTGGTCGTGAGGCCGCAGGTCAAGATTTCCCCCACCATCGACCGAGTGAAATCCCCATGGCAAAGCAAGGTCCCCGCAAAAAACTGCCCAAAGAACTGGCGGTCATCAACGCCGACAACTGCACAGGCTGCGAGGCCTGTCTGGAGGTCTGCCCGGTCGACTGCATCGAGAAGGTGCAGCAGTACGACCAGTTCCACAATCTCCAGAGTTGGTGCGAAATCGACCTCGAGCGGTGCGTGGGATGTGAGGTCTGCGTCCACATTCCCGGCAAGAAATCGAATCCCTACGACCTCAAGGTCTGCCCCTGGGACGCGATCGAGATGGTGCCCACCGAGGAGGTGGCCCAGGTGGTGGCCCAGGTGGGCGGGCCACCGGAATACGTGGAGGCGAACTGGGATCGGCTCGTGGGCACGGCCCAGCACCTCGCCGAACTGAAGGCCGGGGCCAGTTGACGCCTCACGGATCCGCCGCTACAACGTGACAAATGTTCACGTTTGATGGTGACTGCGGAGACCTTCGATGCGACCCTCTCCCACCTCCAGCCCGGAGGAATCGCTGCTGGCGAGCCTGAGGCTTGCCGGCATTCACGGCATTGGGCCGGGGCTACGGCGGCTGCTCTTCGAGCGGTATGGCGATGCCGCAGGCATCCTGGCCGCCTCGGCCGACGAGCTGCGAAAGGTCGCCGGGATCGGGCCACGGCTGGCGGAGGCGATCGCCGGGAGTGACCCGACCGCCGCTTGCGAGCTGCTCTCGCTGTGCCGGGCGAGGGGCGTGGGGATTCTCCAGGAATCCGACGACACCTTTCCCGCGATCCTGCGACAGATTCCCGACCCCCCCGACCTGCTGTTTGTGAGGGGCCGCCTCGAGCCGGCCGACTCGCTGGCGGTGGCCGTGGTCGGCGCGCGGCATGCGACCGCCTACGGGCTGCGGGTGGCCCAGCGGCTCGGCGGATCGCTCGCCCGGGCCGGCTATACGGTCGTCAGCGGCCTCGCCCGCGGGATCGATTCAGCCGCCCACCAGGGTGCCCTCGAGGCGGGCGGGCGGACGATCGCCGTGCTCGGCAGCGGTGTGCTCGAAATCTACCCCCCGGAGCATGCCGACCTCGCAGAGCGAATCGAGGCCGCCGGGGCGGTGATCAGCGAGTCGCCGCCATTGGCGACCGCCTCGGCCGGAGCCTTTCCCAGGCGGAACAGGATCGTGTCGGGCCTCTCGCTTGGGGTCGTCGTGGTGGAGGCCTCGACCCGCTCCGGAGCCTTGATCACCGCGAGGCTGGCGAGCGAACAGGGCCGGGAGGTGTTTGCGGTCCCCGGCTCGATCGAGTCGCGGATGAGCCGGGGCTGCCACCGGCTGCTCAAGGATGGAGCCTGTCTCGTGGAGGGCGTGGACGACATCCTCGATGAACTCGGGCCACTTTTCGAGGCGACGGTTTCCCGGGATGGCTGCACGGTCCGCAGTCCGGCCGAGCTCCGACTCGGCGGAGTCGAGCGGAGGGTGCTCGAGGCAGTGGGCGAGGCCTCCGAGGGCAGATCGATCGACGAGGTGATCGAGTCGGCGGACCTGCCCGCGGCCAACGTGCTCGCCACGGTAAGCGTGCTCGAGTCGCGGCGGCTCGTACGGCGGCTGCCCGGCAACCGGCTCACCCGTCGGTAGAGCCGCTTTACCGAAACCGGCTGGCCGTCGACTCCGTCGCCCTGCCCTTTCCCGGCCTCCGGCCGGACAGCCTGCCCTTTCCCGGCCTCCGGCCGGACAGCTAGAATCGCAATATGTCAGGTCGCGTCTTCGCACCTGCCACATTCCGCCGCCCACCCTGTCGAGATCCAATGGATACCGCGCTTGTCACCCGCTCCGAAGCCATCCGGGCCCGCCTGCTGCAGCTGCGGGACTCCCTTTGACTACGAGGGACGCAAGCAGTCAGCCTCCGAGATCGAGGAGGCGATGGCCGAGGGTGACTTCTGGAACGACGGTGAGAAGGCCCAGGCAACCGTCGCCCGTCTCAAGGGGATCAACGCGATCCTCAAGCCGCTCGACGACGCGCTCAGCGTGAGCGGGGACCTCGAAGCCCTCGCCGAACTCGCCGCCGAGGATGCCTCGGTGGAGGCGGAACTTGCCGAGGAGACCGACCGCCTGGAGCGGCTGGTCAATTCCCTCGAAACCGCCTCCCTGCTCTCCGGGCCGCACGACGCCTCCGACGCGATTCTCTCGATCCATGCCCGTGACGGTGGCACCGACGCCAACGACTGGGCCGAGATGCTCCTGCGGATGTATTCGGCCTGGGCGTCAAAGCATGACTACGACGTGGAGCTTCTCGACCGGCAGGATGACGACGTGGCCGGCATCCAGCACGCCACGGTGGCGATCCGCGGCCCGCGTGCCTACGGCTATCTCAAGGGAGAAATGGGCATCCATCGGCTGGTGAGAATCAGCCCATTCAACGCCGAAGGCAAGCGGCAGACGAGCTTCGCGGCAGTTGACGTCGCGCCGGAAGTGGCCGAGGACGACACCGAGATCGAACTCGACGACGAGGAGATCCGCGAGGATGTCTTCCGGGCCAGCGGAGCCGGCGGGCAGCATGTCAACAAGACCTCCAGCGCCATTCGGCTGACTCACCTTCCCACCGGGATCGTGGTGCAGTGCCAGAACGAACGCAGCCAGCACAAAAATCGGGCGAACGC
>Ga0180429_10004617_pt1 | contig 10986 bp, 11 predicted proteins | sample SS_ome_FD_132428 | JGI IMG/M metagenome (GOLD analysis project Ga0180429, IMG submission 132428) | Hypersaline lake sediment archaeal communities from the Salton Sea, California, USA - SS_1_S_1 metaG | ecosystem: Environmental > Aquatic > Non-marine Saline and Alkaline > Hypersaline > Sediment ... | reverse complement strand
CAGACTGACCAGGTGGATCCGACCGCTGCTCACGGGCAACGCTCCCGCACGTGGGCCACGGCGGCGCGCAGGGCCGCCTCGTCCACGTCGTCGACCAACACCACGTCGCCCAGGCCCCGGGGCAGCACGAAGCGCAACTGACCGTCGCGGCGCTTCTTGTCCGCCCGCGTGCGATCGACGATGAGGTCGGCATCGACCTGGCTGAGCCCGGCCGGCAAGCCGAGCCGCTCGAGCAGCGCGTCGTGGCGGAGGCGATCCTCGGCGGGCCACATGCCCCTGGCCGCGGCGATGTGGCCGGCTGCCAGCATGCCCACCGTCACGGCCTCGCCGTGGCTGTACGAGCGGTACTGGGTGGCCGCCTCGATGGCGTGGCCGATGGTGTGGCCGTAGTTGAGAATGGCGCGCAGCCCCCGCTCCTCCGGATCCTCGGCCACCACCGCCGCCTTGATCTCCACGTTGCGGGCGATGAGCCAGTCGAGCCGGTCGGCGTCGATCTCCAGGTCGACGACGGCCTCCAGGTGCTCCTCGAGAAAGGCGAACAGCTCCACGTCGCGAATCACCGCGTGCTTGACCACCTCGCCCATGCCGCCGACGCGCTCGGCGCGCGGCAGGGTGCGCAGCGAATCGGTGTCGATCAGCACGGCGCGCGGCTGGTGGAAGGCGCCCACCATGTTCTTGCCCAGGCCGTGGTTGACGGCCGTCTTGCCCCCCACGCTGGCGTCGACCTGGGCCACGATGGTGGTGGGCACCTGGACGAAGTCGATGCCTCGCAGATAGGTGGACGCGGCAAAGCCGGCCATGTCGCCCACCACCCCGCCGCCCACGGCCAGAACCCAGGCGCCGCGGTCGAGTTCCGCCTCGATCATGCGCCCGAGGATACCGTCGAGGGAGGCCAGGTTCTTGCCCGCCTCGCCGCCGTCGTATGACACCGTGACCACCTCGAATCCGGCCCGCTTCAGGCTTTGCGCGGCCGGTCCCAGACAGCTGTCGACCACGGCGGCGTCGACTACGGCGGCGACGCGCCGGCCCAGGCCCAGGTCGGCGCAGTGCCGGCCCACGTCGGCGAGCAGGCCATGCCCCACGTGGACGGTGTAGGGGCTCTGCCCCTGCAGGGACAGATCAACGGTGGGCATGCCAGCTCTCCAGGGCGTCGACCAGGTGCGCGGCGGTCTGCTGAACGGTGGTGTCGTCACAGGAGCTGACGGCGAAGTCGGCCATGGCGTAGTGCGGGGCGCGCTCGGCCAGCATGCGACAGATCTTCTCGCGGCGCTCCTCGCGGCTCAGACCGGCCAGCAGGGGGCGGGTGTTGCGGCGGCTGACGCGCTCGAGGATGGTGTCGACGTCCGCCTCGAGGCAGATGAGCGCGCCCCCGGCCCGGTGGATGGCGTCGCGGTTGCGCTCGTGGGCGATAGCGCCACCGCCCAGGGCCACCACCGACTCGGGCCGTTGTGCGGCCTGGCACACGCACTCGTACTCGAGCTGGCGGAAGGCGTCCTCTCCGTCGTCGGCGAAGATCCGGGAGATGGGCTTGCCGGCCCGCTCCTCGATGAGGCTGTCGGTGTCCACGAACTCCCGCTCCAGACGCTGCGCCACCAGCTGCCCCACCCGGCTCTTGCCGGTGGCCATGAAGCCGGTCAGAAATATGGGTCCCTCAAACATGGTTGCTCTCGCCACTGCCGTGTCCACTATAGCCACCTGGAAGGAGCCGCCGCCTCGGGAATGGCCGCAGGCCATTGCCGCAAGGGACTGGCGCAGCCAGTCCCCTACATCTCCGCCGGCGCGCTCATGCCCAGCAGGCCCAGACCGGTCGCCAGCACGGCGCGCACCGCGTCGACCAGACGCACGCGGGCCTCGGTGCCCGCCTCGTCGCCGGCCACCAGCACGGGCACCTCGTTGTAGAACTTGTTGGCCACCGTGGCCAACTCGATCAGATAGGTGGCGATGAAGGAGGGCTCGTTCCCGTCGGCCGCCGCGGCGACCTGAGCGGGGAAGTCGGCGAGCTTGCGGACCGCCCGCATCTCGGCGTCGCCGTCGAGCGGGGCCACGTCGCAGGCCGCGTCGACGGGACGGCCATGCTTGCGCAATATGCTGCAGAAGCGCGCGTGGGTGTACTGGACATACGGTCCGGTCTCGCCGTCGAAGTTGAGCATCTCCTCCAGGTCGAAGCTGATGTCGCGCGTGCGCCGGTTGCTCACGTCGGCAAAGATCACGGCGCTGATGCCCACCTGCCGGGCCACCTCTTCGGCCCCGGCCAGGTCCGGGTTCTTCTCGGCGATGATGCCCTTGGTCAGCTCGATGGCCTGGTCCAGGACCTCTTCGAGCAGGACGGTGTTGCCCTTGCGGGTGGCCATGGCCCGGCCCTTGAAGCTCATCATGCCGAAGGGGGCGTGGACACAGCGATCGGCCCACGCCAGGCCGGCCTGCGACAGGGCGCCGAAAACCTGGCGGAAGTGGAGCATCTGCCGCATGTCGGTGACGTAGACCATCTTGTCGAAGTCGTACTCGCCCTGCCGCCAGAGAAGGGCGGCGATATCGCGGCTGTGGTACGTGCTGGTGCCGTTGGTGGTGCGCAGCATGCAGGGCGCGTCCTCGTCTTCCAGGCGCACGATGAGGGCCCCGTCGCTGACCTCGGCCAACCCTTTCTCCTCGAACAGAGCCACCACCGATTCCAGGTGGTCGGCGTACCGGCTCTCGCCCAGGAAGGCGTCGAAGTGCACGCCGAGGATGGCGTAGATGCGCTCCGCCTCCTTGCGGCCCTCGTCGATGAAATACCGCCACAGGGCCACCATCTCGGCGTCGCCCTCGGCCAGCCGCCGCAGCCGCGACCGCGCCTCCTCCTGGAGATCCGGGTTCTTCTCCTTCTCCTCCGTGAAGCGGACATACAGCTCCAGCAGCTCGGGCACCGGATTGGCCTTCACCTTGTCCGCGTCGCCCCAGAGCTGGTACGCGGCCAGGAGCTGGCCGAAGTTGGCGCCGTAGTCGCCCAGGTGGTTGATGCCCACGCACTTCCACCCGAGGAACTGGTGGATGCGGTAGATGGCGTGGCCAATGGCCGTGGAGCGCAGGTGGGCAATGGAGAAGGGCTTGGCCAGATTGGGCGACGAGTAGTCGATGACGACGGTCTGCCCCCGGCCCTGGCCGGCCGAGCCGTACGTCTCGGCGGCGGCGGCGATCTGGTCCAGGATGTGGGCCGCGAACTGGTGGCGATCGACGCGGAAGTTGACATAGGGTCCCGCGGCGGCCACGCCGGCCAGATTGGGCGAGGCGGCCACGCCCTCCTGCAGCCGCTCGGCCACGTCGCTGGCGATCTGCGCCGGGTTGCGGCGCAACTGCTTGGCCAGGGTGAAGCACGGCAGGGCGTAGTCGCCCAGCTTGTCGTCGGGCGGTACGGCCAGCAGCTCGGCGATGACGTCGCGATCCAGGTCGGCCGCGGCGGCCGTCCGCTCGATGATCTCTTCCACAAAGGGATTCAAGATGGGGCTCTTCTCTGGTTGTGCGGTGATGGCCCTGGCCCGCGGCGGCGGGCGCCTGCCTGGCCGGTGACAGACCGGCCGATTGGGGCCCGGCTCGTTGCTGGGGGTCTGCTCGCCGCCCGAGGACCCGGTCTACGGCCCGACCGCCGCCTCGAGGGCCCGCCGCATGACGGCCACCGGAGCGGACGTGCCGGTCCAGATCTCGTAGGCTCGCGCGCCCTGGTGCAGGAGCATGCCGAGCCCTCCCACGGCGCGCGCCCCGGCGGCTTCGGCCTGCTGCAACAGCAGCGTGCGCCGCGGCCGGTACACGGTGTCGTATACCACCTGACCGGCGCGGAAAACGGACGGATCCGCCACCGGCGAGGCGTCCGCTGCCGGGGCCATGCCCACGGAGGTGGCGTTGATCAGCAGGCCCGCACGCCGCAGTGGCTCGGGGTCACCGGCCGCGATCACACGGGTCCGCGTCGCCGCCGGGTCGAGCTCGGCGGCCAGGGCTTCGGCCCGGCTCGCGGTGCGATTCTGGAGGGTGATCTCCTCCACCTCCGGAGCCTGGAGCAGGGCGTAGAGGATGGCCCGCGCGGCGCCGCCGGCCCCCAGCAGGACGACGCGCGGAGGCAACCGCTCCAGGCCGCCGTCCTGGCGCAGACTGGCGGCGATGCCATGGGCGTCGGTGTTATACCCGGTCAGATAGCCGTCGCGGTTGGCGATGGTGTTGACCGCGCCGATGGCCTGCGCCTCGGCGGCGATCTCGTCCAGCCCCGCCATCACCGCCTGCTTGTGGGGCACCGTCACATTGAGCCCGGCAATGGCCAGGGCCCGCATGCTATCGCCCACAGCGGTTGCCCGCTCCGGTGGCACACAGAAGGCCACATACACGAAGTCGAGACCGTCCGCCTGCAGGGCGGCGTTGTGCATGGCCGGCGACGCGGAGTGGGCCACCGGGTGACCGATGACCCCCAGGACGCCGGTCGCGCCCGAGATCAATCCAGCAGATCCTCGACGAACTGGTCGGCGATCTCCAGGCTCTCGGCCCACGACACCCCGTAGAGCAGCTTGATCAGCACCACGCCGCCACCGAAGATCGCGGCGAGGAGCGCGAAGATGCGCAGCAGTCCTCTCATCGCCTCTTCTCCTTTCGGATACCCTCCAACATCTCGAAGAAACCGGGGAACACCTCGTCGACGCCCTCGGCGCCATCGATGACCATCTCGCCCACGCCCAGCAGGCCCGCCACCGCGAAGGCCTGGATCACGGCCGCGTCGCCGCGGCTGTCGATCTCGGCGCCCTTGAGCGGCTGTCCCCCGTCGATGACGATGCCCTCGGGATACTCCCCGACCTTGGCCTCGACGGCGCGCAGCAGGCCCACCAGGTGCGCCACGTAGTCGTAGTCGTGTCCGGCCGCCCCCTGGCGCAACCCCTCGATGTCGCGAATGATGAACTCGCCCTCGGCCTGCGTCGCCAGCACGGCCAGCAGCGGCACGTGGCGCAGCAGGCGGGCGGCCCGCCCTTCGGCCACGCGGGTCGACTTGGGGCGGCCGAAGCGGGCCACCAGATCTGTCCCGCCGTCCACCTCCACCAGCTCGACCTGGGCGTTGACCTGCCGCAGCACGTCCACGAAGGTGCGCGTCTCCGGGCGTACGGACACGCGCCGCACCGTGACCTCGGAACCCCGCAGGGTGACGGCGCCAACCACGGCCGGCATGGCCAGCTCCAGGTCGCCGTCGATCTCCACGTCGCCGGGCTTCAGCTCCTGCTCGCCGGCCACCGTCATCACGCGCTGGATGGGCTCGCCCTGACGGGTGCCGGCAACCCGCACGCCGCGCGCCTTGAGCCGCAGGTCGACGCGGTCGCGGGAGCCCACTGGCTCGCGCACGGTGGTCTGCCCCGAGGCCAGAACGCCGGCCAGAAGCAGGGCCAGCTTGACGCCGGCCCCCAGGTCCGCGGCGGCGTGATCGGCGCCGCTCAACTCGTCCGAGCCCTCGACGCGCCACAGGCCGTCGCCCTCGTCGGCCACCACGGCGCCCATGGCCGCCAACCCCGCGGCCAGCGCACTCACCTGGCCACCGTCGGCGCCCAAACGCAGTTGCGAGGTGAAGGGCTGGGCCGCCAGCGCGGCCACGGCCAGCAGGGCCGCGTCGCCGAGGGTGGACAGATCCAGCGGCGCCTCCGGTTGCTGCAGCCCCCGCGCCCCCTTGCCCGTGACGGCCGCGGTGAGTCCCTCGTGCTGCACTTCCAGGCCCAGGGCCCGGAGCGCCACCACTGCGGGGGCCACTGCCGGCGGCGCGTATTCCACCCGGCTGGGGCCCGTGGCCAGCGCCGCCAGGAGGAGGGCCTCGGCGGCCGGCTCGAGCTCGCCGGGAACGCGCACCTCGCCCACCAGGCGCCGGGCGCCCGCGACCGCGCGCTTCATGGCCGCCGCGCCTTGTACCCGAGATCGCCCAGGATCTTCAGCGCCCGGTCCGCCGCCGCGTCGGTGTCGAATCCCAGCCGCAGGGTGCCGCCCTCACCCTCGCGCACCTTGACGACCTCGATGTCGTTGATGTTCACCTGCTCCCCCGCCATGGCGTTGGCGATTTCGGCGATGACGCCGGGCTTGTCCTCGGCCACCACCAGGATCTCGAAGAGCTGGTGGATGAAGCCCTTGGCATCCTTGGGGATGCCGGCCCGCACCTGGTTGGCGAAGGCGAAATCATCGGCCAGCTCCGGCGCGTCGACGCGCGCCCTGATGTCCTGCAGCATGGCGACGTAGCGATCGATCATGGCGCGGATGCGATCGGCATTGGTGCCGCAGATATCCTCCCAGACCGGGGCGTAGGGGCTGGAGGCGATGCGGGTCATGTCGCGGAAGCCGCCGGCCGCCAGGGCCATGAAGTAGCCCTCACCCTCCTCGTCCATGCGGCCCACCATCTCCACCAGCGAGGTGGCCAGCAGCTGCGGCAGATGACTGATGCCGGCCACCACCTCGTCGTGCGTCTCGGCGGGCAGCTCCAGCACCTTGGCCCCGAGGCGAAGGACGAGATCCCGCAGACGCCCGTAGGTGGCCTCGGGAACCGCCGCGTCGGGCACCAGAATGTAGATGGCGTTCTGGAAGAGAAAGGGGTCGGCTGCCGTGACCCCGGCCTTCTCCGAGCCGGCCATGGGGTGTCCGCCCACGAAGTGCACGTCCGGCCGCTGACAACTGGCCGCGATGGCGGCGATGCGCCGCTTGGTGCTGCCCACATCGGTCACCACGGCGCCGGGCGCCGCGTGCTCGACCACCTGTGGCAGAATGCCCATGATGTGCTGGATGGGCGTGCACAGGAAGACGAGGTCGGCCCGCTCCAGGGCCCGGGGCAGCTCCTCGTAGGTCCAGCCCTCGTCGATGACGCCCATGTCCAGGGCGGTATCCACGGTCTCGCGGCGGCTCACACCCACCAGCTGCCCCCTGAAGCCCGTGCGCTTGAGGGCCAGCCCCAGGGACCCGCCGATGAGGCCCACTCCGACTATGACGACACGTTGAAAGAAGTCCCTACACCTCCACCTATGGGTTCACTGCCGCTGGCACTTCGCTCGTCCCCTGCCCGCTGCCGGCGCTTCGCTCTTGGAGCCCTAACGCAAGCCGAGTACCGAGCGGACCTGCGTCATGGTCTGGTCCACCACCGGCCGCAGGCGCTCTGCGCTCCGCGCCAGGATGCCGTCGATGTAGGCCGGGTCGTCGGTGTATTCCCGATACCGCTGCTGCAGCGGCTCCAGCACCGAGATCACCAGATCGGCCAGTTCGCCCTTGAGCGCGCCATATCCCTTGCCCTCGAAGTGGGCGGCAATGGTCTCCTCGCTCTCGCCCGACAGGGCCCGGTAGATGCCCAGTAGATTGTACACGCCCGGACGCTGCGGGTCGAAGACGATGTCCGTCTGCGAGTCGGTCACGGCGCGGTTGAACTTCTTGCGGATGAGCTTGGCGTCATCCAGCAGGCCGACGCTGTGGAACTGCCCCGTCTCGGACTTGGACATCTTCCTGGTCGGGTCGTCCAGCCCCATCACCCGCGCCCCCACCGTGCGGATGACCGGCTCCGGCACGGTGAAGATATCGCCGTAGAGGTTGTTGAAGCGCTGGGCAATGTCCCGGGCCAACTCCACGTGCTGTTTCTGGTCCTCGCCGACCGGCACAGCGTCGGTCTGATACAGGAGTATGTCGGCGGCCATGAGCACGGGATAGGTGAACAACCCCGCGCTGACACTCTCCCGCTGCCCCTCGGACTTCTCCTTGAACTGCGTCATCCGCTGCAGCCAGCCCACCGGCGTGTGGCAGATCAGCAGCCACGTCAACTCCGTGTGCTCCGGCACGTGCGACTGGACAAATAGAGTACTGCGCTCCGGGTCGATGCCGGCGGCCAGCAACACGCCCACCATCTGACGCACGTTGGCCTTGAGCTCGACCGGATCGAAGTCCACGGTGATGGCGTGCTGATCCACGGCGCAGAAGTAGTTGTCGTACTGGTCCTGCTCGGCCACCCAGTTGCGGATAGCGCCGATGTAGTTGCCGATGTGGGGTGTGCCCGAGGGCTGTATCCCCGAGAACACGCGCTTCCTGGTTTTCTCTGTCATCTTTCCGGTTCCCCGACTCTCCTGTTACCTACCTGTCGTGTTCGCAGTCTGATGTCGCTCCCAACAGCTGGCGCACCTTGGCGCCTATATCCGACTCCCGCATAAGCGACTCGCCCACCAGGATGGCGTCGATGCCGGATGCCTCCAGCAACTCGACATCCTCGCGGGTGCCGATGCCGCTCTCGCTCACCACCGTCGACCCGGCGGGCCGGTCCGGCAGCAGGGCGAGGGTAGTCTCCAGGCGGGTCTCGAAGGTGCGCAGGTCGCGATTGTTGATGCCGACGATCAGCGCCCCCGCACTGGCGGCCCGGACCATCTCGGCGGTGTCGTGGACCTCCACCAGGACCGCCAGGCCCAACTCCCGCGCCAGCCCCAGGAAGTCCTCGAGCTGGCCGCCGTCCATGAGGGCGACGATCAGCAGGACGGCGTCGGCGCCGATGAGCCGCGACTCGTAGATCTGGTACGGGTCTACGGTGAAATCCTTGCGCAGGACGGGCAGGCCGGACACCTGGCGCGCGAGCTGCAGGTAGGCGTCGCGCCCCTGAAAATAGGCCTCGTCCGTCAGTACGGAAAGCGCCCGCGCCCCGCTGTCGGCGTAGACCCGGGCGATGGCCTCGGGGTCGAAGTCGGCCCGGATCAGCCCCTTGGAGGGCGAGGCCCTCTTGATCTCCGCGATCAACGAGATGCCCTCCAGCCCCAGCGCACCGCCGAAGTCCCGCGGCTCCGGCTCGTCGGCCGCCGCCGCCCGGACCTCGGCCAGGGGCCGCGACGCCATGGCCCGCGCCACGAAGTCGCGTTTGTACGCGGCGATCTCGGTGAGTATGTCCGTCATGCGCACCCTAGCCGTTCGAGACGTCGACCAGCGTCTGCAGGGCCTGCCTGGCCCGACCCGAGTCGATGGCCTCCCGGGCCGCTGCGGCGCCCTCTTCCAGCGAGGCGGTCAGCCCCCCGGCCGCAATGGCGGCGGCGGCGTTCATCACCACCACATTGCGCGCCGCGCCGGCCTCGCCGTCCAGTACGGCCGTGAGAATGCCGGCGTTGTCCGCGGGGGTGCCCCCCTTGAGGGCCTCCGGCGGCACGGCCTCGAAACCAAAGTCGGCCGGCTCGACCTCGTAGGTGGTGATGGCCCCCTCTCTCAGCTCCGACACGGTGGAGGGGCCGGTGAGGGTGATCTCGTCGAGCCCGTCCGCCCCGCGCACCACGAAGGCGCGCTCCGAGCCCAGGGCCTGCAGCACGCCGGCCATGCGGCTGGTCAGCCCGCCGTCGAAGACGCCGATCAGCTGGCGTTTGGCGCCGGCCGGGTTGGTCAGCGGCCCCAGGATGTTGAAGACCGTGCGCGTGGCCAGCTCCCGCCGCGGCCCGATGGCGTGCTTCATGGCTCCGTGCAGCATGGGCGCGAAGAGGAAGCCGATGCCGGCCTCGTCCAGACAGCGGCCCACCACGTCCGGCGCGGCCTCGATGTTGACGCCCAGCGCCGCCAGCACGTCGGCCGAGCCGCACTGGCTCGACATGGCCCGGTTGCCGTGCTTGGCCACGCACAGGCCCGCGCCGGCCGCCACGAAGGCCACGGTGGTGGAGATGTTGAAGGTGCCCAGGCCGTCGCCGCCGGTGCCGCAGGTGTCGATGAGGGGCTCCCGCCCGCCGGTTATCCGCGTCGCCTTCTCGCGCATGGTCTCGGCCAGGCCGGCGATCTCGTCCACCGTCTCGCCCTTGCATCGCAGCGCCACCAGGAAACCGCCGATCTGCGCGTCCGTGGCGGCGCCGGTGAAGATCTGGTCCATCACTCCGCGGGCGGTCTCGCGATCGAGATCGCGCCCCTCGATGAGCTGTGCAATCGCCTGCTGAATCATGGTCCGCTCCGCGGCCGGCTAGGCCTTGAGGAAGTTGCGCAAGAGGTCCTTCCCCTCGCTGGTGAGAATCGACTCCGGGTGGAACTGGACGCCCTCGGTGGGGTACTCGCGGTGGCGCAGCCCCATGATGGTGCCGTCGTCCGTGGCGGCCACCACCTCGAGGCAGTCCGGCAGACTCGCCCGCTCCACGACGAGGGAGTGATAGCGCGTCGCCGTGAGGGGGTTGGGCAGGCCGGCGTAGATGGTCTGCCCGTCGTGGTGCACCGGGGAGGTCTTGCCGTGCATGATCTGGTCGGCCCGGATCACCACCCCGCCAAAGGCCTGCCCGATGCTCTGGTGCCCCAGGCAGACGCCGAGGATGGGGATGGCGGGGGCGAAGCGCTCCACCACCGCCACGGAGATGCCGGCCTCGCTGGGCGTACAGGGGCCGGGGGAGATGACGATCTTCTCCGGCGCGAGAGCGGCGATCTGGTCGGTGGTGATGCGATCGTTGCGCTCCACCTGCAGCTCGGCGCCCAGCTCGCCCAGATACTGGACCAGGTTGTAGGTGAAGGAGTCGTAGTTGTCGAGCACGAAGATCATGACGGCGCCTCCCCCTCGTGAACCGCCAGGAAGGTGGGGGTGGTGCCCTCCTGCAGGCCGCTGATGCTGGCTCCCGAGTGACTGATGCTGCCCCGCTCCGCCATCTCCACCGCGCGCAGCAGGGCCATGGCCTTGTTCACCGTCTCCTGATACTCCTCGGCGGGTTGGGAGTCGGCCACGATCCCGCCGCCGGCCTGGACGTAGGCGACGCCGTCCTTCACCACCATGGTGCGGATGGCTATGCAGGTGTCCAGATTGCCGGAGAAGTCGAGATAGCCGATGGCCCCGCCGTAGATCCCCCGGCGCGTCGGCTCCAGCTCGTCGATGATCTCCATGGCCCGGATCTTGGGCGCCCCCGACAGGGTGCCGGCCGGGTAGCAGGCGAAGAGCGCGTCGATCGAATCGGTGTCCGGCCGCAGCCGGCCCCGCACGTTGGAGACGATGTGCATGACGTGGGAATAGCGCTCCACCTCCATCATCTCCGTCACCTCGACCGT
>Ga0180429_10004616_pt1 | contig 10988 bp, 10 predicted proteins | sample SS_ome_FD_132428 | JGI IMG/M metagenome (GOLD analysis project Ga0180429, IMG submission 132428) | Hypersaline lake sediment archaeal communities from the Salton Sea, California, USA - SS_1_S_1 metaG | ecosystem: Environmental > Aquatic > Non-marine Saline and Alkaline > Hypersaline > Sediment ... | reverse complement strand
TGGGGAGGGGTGGTTTCCAGATCGGGGCGCCCGCCCTTGTGTACCAGAAGGTGTCGGTAGCTCACTCCGGGATAAAGCTTCAACGGGCCGTCTTGCAGCGCCGGTTGAAGGGCTTCCACCAGTTGGCGGGCTTCGGAAGTGGCGATGTGACCGGCCGAGTGGTCCAGCATGCGAACCTCCCCCTCGGCGTCGGTTTCCATGCTCACCAGATTGCACCGGAAGGCCACTTCGTCGGAAGCCAGTCGAATCCCCATGCTCGCGGCTTCCAGGGGCCCCCTGCCGGTGTGGTACGCTCGAGGATCATAACCCAGCAGATTCATGTTGGCAACGTCGCTTCCCGGCTCCATCCCCCGGGGAATGGTCCTCGCCAGCCCCGTGCGGCCCCGGGACAGCAGCGCGTCGATGGCGGGAATGCGGGCCGCCTCCAGGATCGTCCGTCCTTGCAGCTCCTCCAGAGGGTAGTCTCCCATCCCGTCTCCCACCAGGATCAAGTATTTGACGCTCATGGCCTCTTCTCCTTCGTTTGGCTTCAGCCGGGAGGGCGAGCTCCCGGGGCGACTTTCAAGGGCCTCCCGGGAAAGGAGGCGGCGAACGGAGGGGGGACGGGGCCCGAAAGGGGCTCCCGTCTCTCCCGTCCACGTGCGGGGGCGGAGGTCTCGTCAGGGAAGTGAGCCCGAATGCGGGACTTCGATGCGAAGGTAGCGCGTGGGGGACACGACCACGTCCAGCCGGTCGATCTCGCCCAGGGCCTTGCGCACGTTGCTCTCCAGAGCTTCGTGGGTCTGCATGACGATGGGCACCGCCCCTTCCACCTCCCGGCCCTTTTGAATCACCGCCGCGATGCTGATGTGATGCTCGCCCAGGATTCCGGCGATCTTGGACAAGACGCCGGGGCGGTCCAGAGCGGCGAAGCGAAAGTAGTAGCAGGTGACCACGTCGGCGATGGGCTTGATGGGGATCTCCCGCAAGCGGTCGGGGCGAAAGGCCAGGGGCGGAACGTGGTCCGGGGAGCCGTCGGCCAAGTCCCGGGCCAGGTCCACGAGATCCGCCACCACGGCGCTTCCCGTGGGGCTCATGCCCGCCCCCAGTCCGTACAGCATCACGTCTCCCACCTCGTTGCCGTGGATATAGACGGCGTTGTAGGCGCCCTTGACGCTGGCCAGCACGTGGCCGGCCGGGATCAGCGTCGGGTGGACCCGCATTTCCATGCGCCCGTCGGCGTGACGGGCGATGGCCAGAAGCTTCAAGTCGTAGCCGAACTCCCGCCCCAGGCGGATGTCCAGAGGATCGACGCCGGATATGCCTTCGACGTGCACCTTGTCGAACTGGATGACGCTGCCGAAGGACAGGGCGCTGGCGATGGCCAGCTTGTGGGCGGCGTCGACGCCCTCCACGTCCAGGGAGGGGTCCGCTTCGGCGATGCCCTTCCGCTGGGCCTCCTCCAGGGCTTCCCCGAAAGACAGCCCGGCTTCGGTCATGCGGGTGAGAATGTAGTTGGCCGTGCCGTTGAGAATCCCGAAGAGGGTGTCGATGCGGTTGCCCGCCAGTCCCTCCCGAAGGCTTTTGATGAGAGGAATGCCGCCGGCCACGGCGGCTTCGAAGCGAATGCTGCGCCCCTGGTCGAGGGCCTTTCGGAACAGCTCGTTGCCGCGGTGCGCCAGCAGGGCCTTGTTGGCCGTCACCACGTGCTTGCCGTTCTCCAAAGCCTTGAGGATGAAGCTCCCGGCGGGCTCCAGCCCTCCGATGAGCTCCACCACGATGTCGATGTCCGGATCTTCCAGGACGTCCTCCGCCCGGCGGGTGAGCAGCTCGCGGGCCACGGGCTCCGGCCGCTCCGTCTCCAGATCCAGATCCGCCACTTTCGCCAGCTCCAGCTCCGCCCCCAGACGGTCCCGGATCACTCCCGCGTTTTCGCGGAGCGCCCGAACGACCCCGCACCCCACGGTCCCCCATCCCATGAGCCCGATTTTGACGATTCGCATATCCCCCCCGTCGGGCGAACACGAAGGCTCGCCCCTACGCGTCGAACGATGGATCGGGCGAACGCGAAGGCTCGCCCCTGCGCGCCGAACGACGGATCGAGGGGCACCCGGTTCGCCCCCGCGCGTCGAACGACGGATCAAAGGGCCTTGCGGATGCCCCGGATGGCCTGGCGAATGCGCATTTCGTTCTCCACCAGGGCGAACCGCACGAATTCGTCGCCGTACTCGCCGAATCCCAGCCCCGGAGACACGGCGACCTTGGCCTCTTCGATGAGAAACTTGGAAAATCCCACGGACCCCATCTTGCGGTAGGCTTCGGGAATGCGCGCCCACAGGAACATGGTGCCCTTGGGACGATTCACGGGCCAGCCCACGCGCTCCAGCCCGTCCACGAGGATGTCCCGGCGGGAGCGGTAAACGGACACGATCTCCTCCACGCAGGATTGGTCCTCGTTGAGAGCGATGATGGCGGCGATCTGAACGGGCTGGAAAATGCCGTAGTCCAGATAGCTCTTGAGGCGGGTGAGGGCGCCCACCATTTCGGGGTTGCCCACGCAGAACCCCAACCGCCATCCGGCCATGCTGTAGCTCTTGGACATGGAAAACAGCTCCACGGCCACGTCCTTGGCTCCGGGAGCCTGCAGAATGCTCGGGGCCTTGTAGCCGTCGAAGACCAGGTCGGCGTAGGCGAAGTCGTGGATGACCATGATCTCGTTTTCCCGCGCGAAATCCACCACCCTTTCGAAGAAGTCCAAATCCACCACGGCGTTGGTGGGATTGTGGGGGAACGAAAGGATGAGCATCCTCGGCCGGGGCCAGGTTTGCTTCACCGCCACTTCCAGGTTCTCCAGAAAGTCCAGGTCCGGGCCGATGGGAATGGATCGAACGTCCCCCCCGGCGATGATGGCGGAATACGGGTGGATGGGATAGGTGGGGTTGGGCGAGAACACCACGTCCCCGGGGATGATGAGGGCCAGCACCAGATGGGACAGCCCCTCCTTGGCCCCGATGGTCACCACCGCCTCGCTTTCCGGGTCGATGTCCACGTCGAAGCGGCGCTTGTACCAGCCCGCGATGGCGTCCCGCAGGCGGGTGATGCCCCGCGAGGCCGAGTAGCGGTGGTTGGGGCCCTTGCGGGCCGCCTCCACCAGCTTGTCCACGATGTGGGGGGGCGTGGGCAGGTCGGGATTGCCCATGCCCAGGTCGATGATGTCCTCCCCCGCCCTGCGCCGCTCCATCTTCAAGGCGTTGACCTGGGCGAACACGTAGGGAGGCAGGCGCCTCATGCGACTGTAGCGAGCGATGTCGAATTTCATGGTCGTCCCTTTCGATTGAAAAACCTTGGAAAAATAGCCTACGGACCCCGCGAAGTCAAAACATTTTCCGCCGGTGGCAAAGAACGGGATTTTATGGTAATCATCGACGTTCGAGCCTTGCGGAAGCTTCGAGATTCCGGACGGGGGGGGCGGGGCGGGCCCCGCCCTCCGTCCTTCACACGCCGACGAGACGGGACAATCCTATGAAACAAGTCATTCTGGGCACGGCGGGACACATCGACCACGGCAAGACCTCCCTCATCAGGGCCCTCACCGACATCGACACGGACCGGCTCAAGGAGGAGAAGCAAAGAGGGATCACCATCGAGCTGGGCTTCGCCTTCATGGATCTCCCCGACGGCAACCGGCTGGGCATCGTGGACGTTCCCGGCCACGAGCGGTTCGTGCGCCACATGGTGGCCGGGGCCTCGGGCATGGACATGGTGGCCCTGGTGGTGGCCGCCGACGAAGGGGTCATGCCCCAGACCCGCGAGCATCTGGAGATTTGCCAGTTGCTGCGAGTCAAAAGCGGACTGGTGATCCTCACCAAGATCGACCTGGCCGAAAGCCCCGAGTGGATCGAGATCGTGGAGGAGGACGTGAGGGACTTTCTCCGGGGCACCTTCCTGGAGGACGCCCCCGTCCTGCGCGTCTCCGCCGCCACGGGCGAGGGCCTGGACGCCCTGCGGGACGCTCTGGCGCGACTGGTGGGCCAAGTGGAGCCCCGAAGCGCCGAAGGGCTCTTTCGCCTGCCCGTGGACCGCGTCTTCACCATGAAGGGCTTCGGAACGGTGGTCACGGGCACCAGCCTTTCCGGACGGCTGCATCCGGGAGATCCGGTGACCATCTACCCTTCGGGCTACAAGACCAAGGTGCGAGGGCTCCAGGTACACAACCAGGAGGTCGAGGAGGTGCTGCCCGGACAGCGCACGGCCATCAACCTGCAAAGCACCGACCGCAGCACGATCCAGCGGGGCTTCGTCATGGCCGCTCCCGGCAGCTTCGAGGTCGGTCACATGGCCGACGTCTATCTGGAGCTTCTGCCCGTCGTGGCCAAGCCCCTGAAAAACCGAGTCAAAGTGCGCTTTCACACGGGAACTTCCGAAAGCCTGGCCACCCTGGTGCTTCTGGACCGCGAAGAGCTGGAGCCGGGGGAGAAGGCCTTCGCCCAGATTCGCTCGGACCAGCCCCTGGTGGTCTTGCGGGGAGACCGCTTCGTGGTGCGCTCCTACTCCCCCGTGCGCACCGTCGGGGGAGGGACGGTGCTCCATCCCGCCCCCCGCAAGCACAAGGGGCACCACAAGGCCGAAGCCGCCCGGTCCCTGCAAGCCCTCCTCGCGGGCTCCGACGAGGAGATGCTTCTGTGGCACTTGAAGGACGCCTCGTGGTCGGGGCTCTCGGAGCACGAGCTGCAAGTCCGCGCCAACATCATGGGCAAGCCCTTTCAGAGGCACCTCCAGCAATTCGCCGGCCGCAAGGAGATCGTCCTCTACGACAAGGAGAACCGCCGCATGGTCCACCCCGACGTGCTCCGGGGCCTCGAGGACGCCGTCGCCGAGGCCCTTTCCGACTACCATCGCCGCTTTCCCCTCAAATCCGGCATGCCCAAGGAGGAGCTGGCGGCCAGACTGCCCCGGCTGGTGGACGGCAAGCTCTACAACTTCGCCCTGCGCGAGCTTTCCCGCCAGGGGCGGGTCGCCTTGGAAAAGGAGTGGGTGCGGCTGGCCGAGCACAAGGCGGGACTGACGGACGAGGAGGAAGCGGCGCGCAGGCGAATCGAGGAGACCTACGCCGACGCGGGCCTGCAGCCTCCCTACTTCCGGGACGTTTCCTCGAGTCTCCCCGGCGATCCGCGGCTTCATCGGGACGTTCTCGACTGGATGTCTTCCCAAGGCACCCTCGTGAAGGTCAAGGAGGACCTGTTCTTCCACGCTTCCGCCATGGAGGGGCTCAAAGCCAAGGTGATCGCCCACCTCAGGGAGCACGGGGAAATGAGCGCCCCCGATTTCAAGGACCTGGCCGGGGTCAGCCGCAAGTACGCCATCCCCCTGCTGGAATGGCTCGACGGGCGCAAGGTCACCATCCGGGTGGGGGACCTGCGCCGCCTCCGGGAAGGGGCGGGGGCGTAAGGCGCCGCATGCGGATCATCGACGAGCTGGCAGCCGTTACCGCGAAGCTGGACGAAGAAGAAATCCCGTACGCTCTGTGCGGCGGATTGGCCATGGCGGTTTACGCCATGCCGCGGGCGACCCTCGATATCGATTTGATGATCGAAATGGGCTCTTTGTTCCGGGTCGGACGCGCCGTGCAGGGGCTCGGCTTCGCCCCCACTGCCGCACCGATGGAATTCCAGGGGGGAAAGGTTCGAATCGTCCGGTTTTGCAAGATCGACCGCGAGTCCGGCGAAGAGCTTGTTTTGGATCTGCTCGTCGTCACCCCCGAAACCCAAGGAGCTTGGGAGGGACGGCGGAAAGTGCAATGGGCGGGGGGCGAGCTCAGCGTCGTTTCCCCCGAAGGATTGGTCGTGCTCAAGTCCCTTCGAGGGAGCGGCCAGGACAAGGACGATATCGATTATCTGCGGAGCATTTCCCATGAAGAAACGGATTGATCTGAGCGCGGACGCCGTTACCAAGCGTCTCCGGCAGGTTGAAGACCTCCGGCTCGCGTGTCTTTGCCTGGCGGACGGCAGCGCCGGCCGAGACGTTCGCCAAAGGTTCCAAGGGAACGAATCCGTGCGGCGAACCTCGCGCGCCCTCGGCCATGGACAAGAAAGGATCGAAGAAGGTTCAAGGGACGGGAATTGAGGCAAGGCCCCCGAAGCGGTCCGAATCGCTATGGGGATCGGGCCATAAAGGCTCAAGCGGAAAGGAGGAGGCCCCGTGAACGGCCAAGGGAAGAGGAAGGGATGGGAGACGCTGCCGCGCCCGGTGGCCTTCGTGTTTTCCGGGGGGACGAGCCTGGGGGCCCTTCAGGCGGGGATGCTGCGGGCCATGGTGGAGCACGACCTGACGCCGGACCTGCTGGTGGGCACGTCGGTGGGGGCTTTCAACGCCGTGTTCATGGGCGGGGGATACCGCAGGAAGCGCGTGTCGGAGCTTACCCGCATCTGGCGGGAGCTGGAAACCAGCGACATTTTCGGGCATGTGAGCTTCATGCGCCTCGTGAATCTCTTCCTTGCCGGCGAGACCCTTGCCGGGCAGGAGGCCCTGCGCGAGCTCATCCGGGCCAACGCCCCCGAAAGCCACGAGGATCTGGCCATTCCCGTACACGTGGTGGCCACGGACCTTCTCACCGGCGAGCCCGTGGTCCTGTCCCGGGGCCCTCTCGTGGAGCACCTTCTGGCCAGCAGCGCCATTCCCTTCGTCTTTCCTCCCGTGACCGTGGACGGGCGCGCGCTGGTGGACGGCTCCGTGTCGGCCCACGTGCCCCTTCTCCTGGCCGAAAAGCTGGGGGCCCGCACCCTGGTGGTCTTCGACACGGGCTACCCGTGCAAGCTCGAAAAGCTCCCCGCCACGCCCTTCGAGAGCACCCTGCACCTCATGTCCATCATTCTCCACCGGCAGCCTTCGGGGATCCTGTCCTTGCTCGAGGAGCAAACCTCCGTCGTCTATCCGCCCACCCCCTGTCCCGTCACGGTGCCCTCCTACGATTTCTCCCAGGGCCTTCGCCTCATCCACGACGGCTACGAAGCCGCCAAGGAATTTCTGGACCGCCTGGTCCTTCGCGGGCCGGGAGTGTACGTTGGCGCCTGAACGAAAAAGCCCGTTCGGGCGAAATCCGAAATTCGAAACAAATCCGAATTCCGGAGCGATCCGAATCATGATCGAAAAATGTAAAGGTCGCTGTATTTGGGATCCGGTGGGTTCGACCCGATCGCAAAGCTCGGCGGCATGCTTCAGTCCATCCGCTGAAGTGAAGGGTTGGCTTTCCGCTTTTTTCCGGCATTTTTTTTCCGTTTGGATGGCAGAGAAACAACGCGGTCCTGGAGCTCCGATTCACGTTTGCGGAAATCGTTGCAGATGGCTTTCAGATCATAATTGAACTTGGCTGCATGTTCCCTGCGGCCTTTGCGGATTTCCTCGACGATAGAATCTATGTTCATGCCTCGATACCTCCCAGCTCTTCCGGTCCGCTGCCGAATCGCCATCGAAAAAGGGATGTATGTAAAAGCCCATAGAGCCCCCCATGGTGGCAATCTCCCTCTCCTCTGCCAACCCTATCGAAGGGAGACGCGGATGCGAAGATCGCTGCATTGGGGGAGATCGACGCTCGGCATTGGAATTGCTCTCCGAGGATGTTTTCCATCCCCCCCTCAGCTCCGGGCGTTGCGCGGCGCGAACTGGATGGTGTAGGTCCGGTACCGGTAGCCGCACTCGGCTTCCTTTTCCGTGGCGCTGGAGGTGTCGGTAGGATCTCGGTTTTCCACTCCGGGGCGGCAGTATCGATCAGGGTCGGCTTCCGAGTCCACCACCTTGTTGTCGCTGCGGGTGACGAGGGTGACCCGGATCATGTCGATGTCTCGCGGGTCTTCCGCAACAGGGGTCGTGACCCAGCTCCCCCCTTTCAGGTATGCCACCTGCAAGTCCACGATGCCCTCGGCGATGGTCCAGTCCGGATTCGTTGCATGGTCCGCTGCGGAATCCCGGTCGTTTCGGACAAGAGCGTTGTTGTCGATTCTGTAGCGGATGGCGGGGGCGATGTAGTCTCCGGCACTGGAGGAAAACGACCCGGTGACGGAAGACCCGAGATCGATCTCCATCATTGGCGAGGTTGTGTTGTCCTTGGCGTCGATGGGGGCCACGGCGGGGGCCCCGCTGGTGAAAGCGATGACGAAAGCCCCTGTAAAGAAATCGTCCTCGTCATCCCTAGAGTCGTCGGTGAACTCGTTGTAGTTGAGGTCCAAATACTGGACTTTGATTTTGGAAGACGCCACCGAATCGATCTCCATGCCTCCCGGACAGGCTTTGCGGCTCGTGGAGGTCCATATCCCCACATCGTCTTCGAGAATGATGACGTTCACGTCGTTGAGGTAAATCTCGTCGGGGCTGCCCGTCCCCCCGTCGTTGAAGAAAAAAGCCATTTGCGGCAGCACGGACCAGCCCGCCTCCATGAGGTCCTGCTGGAGGATGTGGATGGCCGCCGGCATGGTTTCCTGGGCCTCGTGGGCGTCCTGGGAAGCCACGTAGGTTTTGTTCTGGTTCATGAATATGGTGACGGTGATGGTCATCAGGATGGCCGTGATGCCGATGGCCACCATGAATTCCACCAGGGTCATCCCTCGAGGAGAAGAACGGACGATTTTTCTGGCGGCGATCATTTCACACCTCGGAAAAGGGAGCCCCGGCTCCTGGCTCCCGGTTTCTGGTTCCCGGTTTCTGGCTTCCGATGTTTGTCATGGATTGTCCCGACAGCCCCCTTCGGGATCGCTATCGCTATCGGGAACGCTATCGTTTTTTTCGATTTCGATCCCGATAGCGACTTCCATTGCTTGGGGGGGGCCGAGCCCCCGACTTCCTGATCCTTGTCAATCATTCTTCACCGACGATGTACGTGGACAACGTGATCCGTTTCGTGGCCGATGTCTGGTTGTCCAAGGGACCGATTCTCTCCGTCCATCGCAGGGTCAGGGAGAGGTCTTTTCGCACCCAGTCCGTGGCGTTGTCGCTGAAAAGGACTTCCTTGTCGTCCGTCAATAGGGCTGTGTAGGTCCTTGTGTGATCGGGATCGGGGTCGATGGATTGCACCGTGTAGCTTTTGTCCTGATCGGTTGTGAAGAAGCTGGTGTTGTCCCGGCTCATTTGTCTCAAGCGGTCCAGCTCGGCCTCCGCCGTTCTCATGGCGTCGTCCATTCTCAGGTTCTTGGAATCCACCTTCACCGAGGAGATTTGCAGGGCCAGAATGGAGGCCATGCCGATGGCCACGATGACGAAGGAAACCAGCACCTCGATGAGGGTGAATCCCTTCCCTTGCAGTGATGTGCGGGTCTTCATGACGAGCCCCCCGTGGGTTTTCCCCGTTGCTTCAATCGGAATGATAAATGTCGTTGCAAGTCACTTCCGTGCTGCCGCCGGGCGAGATCACGACGTTGCAGGTCATGTCCGCGTTGCTGAACCCCGCAACCGCATCGTTTTTGGCATATTCCGTATCCCGTCCCCCTCCTACTACCGCTTTTATCGTTACCCTCAGCCCCCTGACGCCGAAGCACAAGGGAAACTCGCCGGTGGTCGTGTTGTCGGAAAAAACGACCTCGTTGCCGTATTTTCGGGCGACATCCACTTCCATGTCCTCCAACATGGTGATTCCCGGGGTGCTGTTGTCGATGGGGGTTCCGGGGGTGGGAAGGGCATCGTAAGCGGTGAGGTTGTCGATGCGGACCACCCGGAAGATGGCGTTGTCATTGTCGATGTCCACCACGTGGCTCATGTTCCTTTCGATGGCCTGGAAGCGGGCGTATTTCATGAACGAGGCCAGCTCGTTGGCGGCGGCCCGCACCCGCTCCCTTCTTTGCCAGGAGGAGAAGCCCGAGTAGGTGAAGCCGATCATGACCACCGAAATGGCGATGACCACCATGAGCTCCGTGAGGGTGAATCCTTTTCCACAACACGGCAACGGCTTGTTGGGGCGCTTCATCCTTCACCTCCCGACGGGCCGGCTCCCCGGCTGAATTGGATTTTGAAGCTCAGGATGGTCTCGGCTTCGCCGTCGTCGCGGGCCGAAACTTCCACCGTGTAGCTGCCCTCGACCTCCTGCCCGGCGCTCCAGGTCAATCGCCTCCCGGCGGCGTCCAGGATCATCCCCTCGGGACCGCTTTTCAGCGACAGGGTCACGGGGCCCCCTTCGGGGTCCGACGCTTGCAACACGGCTTCGTAGCCGCCGTCGGGGGTCATGGTCTGGCTGGCCACCGAAAGGCGGGGAGGGGCGTTGGCGATTCTCACGGTGCGGGTGGTCGAGGCCTCCTCGCCGTCCCGGTTGGCCGTGGCCTCCACTTCCACGAAATCCCCCTCGCGGAAGGGGGCTTCCAGGACCTCCTCGGGCCCTTCCTGCATCACGGCCCCGTTCACCGACCACCGGTAGGACCACCGGACCTCCCCGAAAACGTCGTCCGAAAGGCTTGCCACGGCTTTCAGGGTGTCCCCCGTGGCGGGGGTGGAAGGCTCCAAGGCCACCGTCGCCTCCATGCCCTCGCCTTCCCCCTCCCGGTCCGAAGCGGCCTCCTCGCCCGAAGATCGGGCCGATGACTCGTCCGCGGGCGCGGGAGCCTGCTCCTCGACGGCTTCTCCCGTCTCAGGGGAAGCGGGGGCGACCGATTCTTCCTGCGGCGGGGGGGGTTGGAGGGGCGTTTCGCCGTTGCCGCCGCAGCCCCAAGCGGCCGCCGCCAGGACCACGGAGATCGAAACAAGGCCGATGTTGCGAAAAGAAAACGTTGCCATGAGTGCTCCTTCAAAGGCGGAAGGCGGAAGGCGGAAGTGGAAACACGGAAAACTTCCGCGTTCGTCCTTGCCTTTCAAGAGATCAAGCCAAATGCGACGGCGAGGTCGAAGCGTGAAGCGGCGTTGTCGGCAAGCCGGCAAGCTTCGCCTCCCCTCCCCAAGCTCAATCGGACCCGAACACCCAATCGAAGATGGAGAACTTCGCGGCGCCCGGGTCTTCCACCTGAGGGGTGGAGTCGTTTTCGGAAATGCTCAGCTCG
>Ga0180429_10004615_pt1 | contig 10989 bp, 10 predicted proteins | sample SS_ome_FD_132428 | JGI IMG/M metagenome (GOLD analysis project Ga0180429, IMG submission 132428) | Hypersaline lake sediment archaeal communities from the Salton Sea, California, USA - SS_1_S_1 metaG | ecosystem: Environmental > Aquatic > Non-marine Saline and Alkaline > Hypersaline > Sediment ... | reverse complement strand
TCCACGCCCGCGCCTGGCTCGGATGCATGCCGCCGGAGGCGGATAGGTGCGCGGCCAACTGCGGGAGACGGGTCATCGCCTCGAGTTCGGTATGCAGTCGGCGCAGGCCGTCACGGGCGAGCACGATGCCCACCATCGATCCGGCCGAGGTGCCGACGATGCGCTGTGCGCTGCGTACGTCGATACCGGCGTCCATCAACGCCGTCAGGTAGCCGACTTGCCAGGCCACGAAGAAGATGCCACCGCCACCTAGACACAGCGAACGGTCGTAGCCATGTCCGTAGCGAGCATCGAAGGAAGCGGGAAGGGCGATATCCATGTAGCAAGACTGACACCACGAACGGGTTTTCGTCTGGTGTTTGCGTCGAAAAAATGAACAATCTTCATGTTCGTTCGTTGTTCACCTGAATGCCATGAAGCGCGCCACGCGGCGTGTCGGAGTGTGGGGCGATCGGATCGGTTCTAGCGTGCTGCTGCGAACCGGGTTCGCCGGTTCGAGGCCGGTAGGCAGCTAGGAGACCGTGTGCAACCAGGCGCCCGCAAGACGTACGTCCTCGACACATCCGTCCTTCTCTCCGACCCCCGGGCGCTGCTGCGGTTCGACGAACATGACGTCGTCGTTCCGGTGGTGGTGGTCACCGAACTCGAAGCCAAACGCTCGCACCCCGAACTCGGCTACTTCGCCAGACAAGCCCTGCGCCTGCTCGATGAGTTACGGGTGAAGGCCGGCAGGCTCGATGAACCCATCGCACTGGGTAACGGCGGTGGAACGCTCCGTGTGGAGTTGAACCACACGGATGTCGAGTCCCTGCCGTCGGGGCTGCGGCTAGGCGATAACGACACCCGCATCCTGGCCGTGGCCAAAAACTTGGCACTCGGTGGTCTTGACGTGACGCTGGTCAGCAAGGACCTGCCCATGCGGGTCAAGGCGTCCTCAGTCGGCCTGCTCGCCGAGGAGTACCGAGCCGAATTGGTGGTCGAGTCCGGCTACACCGGCGTGCAGGAGATCGATGTCGCCGCCTCGGATCTCGATCGGCTCTTCGAAGAGGGTGTGATCGAGGTTGAGGCCGCCCGGGATTTGCCCTGCCACTGCGGCTTGGTGCTGCTCTCCGATCGCGGAAGCGCACTCGGGCGGGTCACTGCCGATAAGCGCGTGCGGCTCGTGCGCGGCGATCGGGAGGCCTTCGGTGTACACGGGCGCAGTGCCGAGCAGCGGATCGCTCTGGACCTGCTGATGGATCCGGAGATCGGAATCGTCTCACTCGGTGGTCGCGCCGGAACCGGCAAGAGTGCGTTGGCGCTGTGCGCCGGCTTGGAATCGGTACTCGAGCGACGCCAGCACCGCAAGGTCATCGTCTTTCGTCCCCTCTACGCCGTGGGCGGCCAGGACTTGGGCTACCTGCCCGGCACCGAGAACGAGAAGATGTCGCCTTGGGGTCAGGCGGTCTACGACACCTTGAACGCCGTCACCACCTCCGAGGTCGTGGATGAGATCACCGATCGGGGCATGCTCGAGGTCCTGCCGCTCACCCACATCCGTGGCCGGTCGCTGCATGACGCCTTCGTGATTGTGGACGAGGCGCAATCGCTCGAACGCAACGTGCTGTTGACCGTGCTCTCGCGTATCGGCGCCGACAGCCGGGTGGTGCTCACGCACGACGTCGGTCAACGCGACAACCTCCGAGTGGGTCGCTACGACGGAGTGGTCGCGGTCGTCGAGAAACTCAAGGGTCATCCGCTGTTCGCGCACGTCACGCTGACCCGCTCGGAGCGTTCGCCGGTGGCTGCGCTGGTCACCGAACTGCTCGAGGACGGACACATCTAGCGCAAGGGTGTTCTCCAGCGCAGCGTGACTCTGGTCACACAGTGGCCAATAATCGGCCAATCGTGCCGTGAATGTCCTATTTCTCGGCGTGTCGGGAGGACAGGCCGGGCGACGCCGGCGTGACAAGTTTGTGACCTTCGGGCAGCGTAGGGGCGGTCCGGATCCGTCGTCATCGAGGAGATTCATGCGAAGCAGTACGCGCCTGACCTCCGTGGTCGCGACATCGGCACTGCTGTTCAGTGGGCTGGCGATCTCCGCCACCCCGGCCCTCGCCGATGAGGACACTCCACCGGTCACTCGCGTCGATGCCCCCCTGGTGGATCTCGACGGCAACGAGATCGAGGTGCAAGAGGCGGGCGTACCGGCCGGTGATGGCGAGAACGCGGTCGATACCGAGGTCGTCGCGATGGATCGCGGTGCCCGACTCGCGATCGAGATCGCCCACGCACTCGGGTCCAAGGACGCACAGGACATGAAGGGTTTCGAACGCTCCCTCTACCAGGGCAAGTGGTACATGCCCAAGAAGGAGAACATCCGCAGGTGCATCATGGATCGGGAGTCGAACCATCGGTACCGGGCCGTTAGTGCTGGCGGCATGTATCGCGGCGCTTACCAGATGAATCGGGCACTAGCCCGCGGCGCGTCCTTCATGATGCAAAAGGAAGTCAAGAAGCAAATGCCCGAAGCCGTTTCCCAGGTCAAGAAGCTGCGCAAGATCCCGACCCAGCAGTGGTCTCGCTACTGGCAGGACCGCGCCTTTTGGACGATCTGGCGAAAGGGCAAGGGCAAGCACCACTGGCGAACCAACTACCGCGCCTGCTTCTAGACGGCTTGCTCGGTACTTACCGCGATTGCGGCGGGCCTACGGGGATAGTCGTCGCGAAGGGACGCAGCGTTTCGGCGAAGAAGTCGTTGCCCTTGTCGTCGACCACGACGAACGCCGGGAAATCGACCACGTCGATCTTCCACACGGCTTCCATACCCAGTTCCGGAAAGTCCAGGACCTCGACTTTGGTGATGTTGTCCTGGGCAAGGACCGCGGCCGGTCCGCCGATGGATCCGAGGTAGAAACCGCCGTTGTCCTTGCATGCATTCGTTACGGCGGCGCTGCGGTTGCCCTTGGCCAGCATCACGAAGGAGCCGCCGGCCTTTTGGAATTGATCGACGTAGGAGTCCATCCGACCGGCCGTGGTCGGGCCGAAGGAACCGGATGCGTAACCCTCCGGTGTCTTGGCCGGTCCGGCGTAGTACACGGCGTGGTCGCGCATGTACTGCGGCAGCGGTTCCCCGCGATCGAGGATTTCCTTGATACGCGCATGGGCGAGATCGCGGGCGACGATCAGTGAGCCGGTGAGCGAGACCCGCGTCTTGACCGGCAACTTGGAAAGCTCCGCACGGATCTCCTCCATCGGTCGATCGAGATCGATGCGTACGACGTCGTCATCGAGGTGGTCGTCGGTGATCTCCGGAAGGTACTTCGCCGGGTCGTGTTCGAGTTGCTCGAGGAAGGCGCCCTCGGCGGTGATCCTCCCGATCGCCTGCCGATCCGCCGAACAGGAGACGGCGATGCCCACCGGGCAGGAAGCCCCGTGCCGCGGTAGGCGGATGACGCGGACGTCGTGGCAGAAGTACTTGCCGCCGAATTGCGCACCGATGCCGAAGGCTTGCGTCATGCGCAAGACCTCGGCCTCCATCTCCAGGTCCCGGTACCCGTGGCCGGCTTCGCTGCCATGGATCGGTAGATCGTCGAGGTAGTGGGCGCTGGCGAGCTTGGCGGTCTTGAGCGTGTACTCGGCACTCGTGCCACCCACGACGATCGCCAAGTGGTACGGCGGACAGGCTGCCGTGCCGATCATCCGCAGCTTCTCGTCCAGGAAGCGCGCGAAGGAGTCCGGGTTCAGCAACGCCGCCGTTTCCTGGAATAAGAAGCTCTTGTTGGCGCTGCCACCGCCCTTGGCCATGAATAGGAACTCGTACTCGTTCTCATGACCGGGATGGGTGTCGGCGTAGATCTCGACCTGGGCGGGCAGGTTGCTACCGGTGTTTCGTTCTTGCCACATGCTCAGCGGGGACAGCTGCGAGTAGCGCAGGTTGAGTTGCTCGTAGGCATCGAAGACGCCGCGTGAGATGTGCTCCTCGTCCTGCCCGACCGTCCACACGCCCTGGCCGCGCTTTCCCATCACGATCGCGGTTCCGGTGTCCTGGCACATCGGCAGTACACCGCCGGCGGAGATGTTGGCGTTCTTCAGCAGGTCCAAGGCGACGAAGCGATCGTTGGGGCTGGCCTCCGGGTCCTCGAGGATGCGCGCGAGTTGTGCCAAATGGGCCGGCCGCAGGAGGTGCGAGATATCGCGCATCGCCTCGAAGGTAAGCAGGCGAAGCACCTCGGGCTGGACCTGCAGGAATCGTCGGCCGGCGGCTTCGATCGTTTCGATGCCCTCGGAGGTAACCAGGCGGTAGGGCGTCGCCTCGCCGCCGGCGGCCTCGTGGGGGAGTAGGTCGGTGAATGCGAAATCGGTCACGGCACCAGCGTAGGACGGCAGGTGCGTGATGTGGTCGGTCAGTCTCCGGTGCCCCGGAAGTCCACGCTGGCGTACCGGGAGAGCTTGGCCAGCCGGTGCTCGCTGCGCACCTCGCGGATCGTGCCGCTCTTGCTGCGCATCACGATGGAGTGGGTGGTTGGACCCTCGGGGGAGTAGCGCACACCCTCGATGATCTCGCCGTCGGTGATTCCGGTGGCGCAGAAGAAGATGTTGTCGCCCGACACGAGATCGGAAGTGGTCAGCACCCGATCGAGATCGTGGCCCGAATCCAGGGCCGCGCGCCGCTCCGCCTCATCGCGGGGCCACAGCCGCGCTTGGATGCTGCCTCCCAGACAGGTCATAGCGCAGGCCGCGATGATCCCCTCGGGTGTGCCACCGATGCCGGCGAGCATGTCCACGCCCGTGCCGTAACGAGCGGCCATCACGGCACCGGCGACATCTCCGTCGACGATGAACTTGATACGGGCTCCGGCCCGGCGCACCTCGTCGACGAGATCGTCGTGCCGCGGGCGATCCAGAATGCACACGGTCAGATCGGCCACTTGCTCGCCTTTGGCCTTCGCGACCTGCTGCAGGTTCCACGCGATCGGCGCGGTTATGTCGATGGCATCGACGCTGTCCGGGCCGACCACCAACTTGTCCATGTAGAACACGGCACTCGGATCGAACATGGCGCCGCGTTCGGCGACGGCGATCACCGCGATGGCGTTGGTCATGCCCTTCGCGGTCAAGGTGGTGCCATCGATGGGATCGACGGCAACGTCCACCTCGGCGCCGGTGCCATCGCCCACGCGTTCGCCGTTGAAGAGCATGGGGGCGTCGTCCTTCTCGCCCTCGCCGATCACCACGACACCGTCCATCGCCACGCTGCCGATGAGTTGGCGCATCGCATTCACCGCAGCGCCATCGGCTCCGTTCTTATCCCCACGCCCGACCCAGCGGGCGGCGGCCATCGCGGCCGCCTCGGTGACCCGAACCAACTCCAGGGCCAGGTTGCGATCTGGCGCCTCGGGTACCGAAGTCGAAGCAGCGTCGCTCATCTACCCAGCGTAGCCACGGCACAAGCCGGTCACAGCGCCGATCGCGAGTTGGACGCCGATGGCGCATGATGTTCCGGTGAGCACCCCCGAGCCGACCGGTCGGCCGATGCGCGGCCTGCGGCAGAACGTCGGCGACATGCTGCGCTCGATGATCGTGGTGCTCGCCGTGGTCGGTGCGATCCTGCTGATCACCTGGCGGCCGCAGCCGGATCCGATTCGTGAGGTTCCCGTCGAACCGGTCGCCATCGTGGCGACAGCGCAAGCGGAGTTTCCCGTCTTCGTCGTCGATTCCCCCCACGGTGGCACCGTGACGAGCGTGCGCTGGGAGTCGACCCCGGAATCAGATGGCGAATTGGTGTGGCACGTGGGCTACGTGACTCCCGAGGAGCAGTACCTGCAGTTGAGCCAGTCCCTCGCGGACTCACCGGGCTACCTAGCCGAGCAGACCTCCGATGGTCGGGTCTTGGCGGACTACGCCGATCTACCGGCTGCGGTCCAAGGACTCACCGGTGAAGGTTGGGTGCCCTGGGAGCAAGTCGACCGGCGTTCGCTCGTGCGCGAGAACGACGGCTCCACGACGATCCTCACCGGCACCGCTTCCTGGTCCGACCTGGCCGACGCGGCCTCCCACCTAGTCCTGCCGTAGCGAATCCGCCTGGGCGAGCTTCTCCCGCGCCTGGTCCAGCCACTGCACGCACACCGCGGCCGCCTTCTCGCCCTGTTCCCACAACTTCAAGGACTCTTCCAAGGACAGACCGCCGGCTTCGAGCGATGTGACGATCTCCGCGAGTTCCTCGCGGGCCTGCTCGAAGGACTGGCTGCTAGTCATGTGCTCTCCTGGGATAGGGCGGTTACTTCGGCGGTCAGCGATCCGCGCTGTACTCGGACCTGGAGTTCATCACCGGGTTGGAGTTCCCCAGCATCGCGGACGACGCCGCCATCGGTGCGTTGCACGACCGCGTAACCGCGTTCCAAAGTGGCCAGTGGCGATAGTCCCCGGGCGCGCGCCAACAGGTGGTCGACGTCCGCCGAGAGTGCCTCGAGTCGGGTGCGCAGTGCCCGGTGGATTCGTCGGCGGGCGTCGACGACCCAGGTGGTCTCGGTATCCAAACGGCGCAGCACCGCGGAGCGTCCGCGCGTTAGCAGGCCCGCGACTAGGGCGTCCTGCTCACTGAAGGAGGGGATGATGCGCTTGCCGGCGTCGGTTGGCGTGGAAGCCCGGTAGTCCGCGACGTGATCGAGGATCGGGTTGTCCTGCTCGTGCCCGATCGCACTCACCACGGGCGTAGTGGCCGCGGATACGGCTCGCACGAGGGCCTCATTGCTGAACGGCAGCAGATCCTCCACGCTGCCGCCACCTCGTGTGATGACGATGACGTCGACATCCTCGATCGCGTCCAGTTCCGCGAGCGCGGCGGTCACCTCGGATACGGCATTCACGCCCTGGACGGCCACCTCCCGGATCTCGAAATCGGCAGCGGGCCAGCGATCCCGGGCGTTGACGATGACGTCGTGCTCGGCATCGCTGCCGCGTCCGCAGACCAGCCCGATGCGCCGAGGTAGGAACGGCAGAGGCTTTTTCCACTCGGGGGAGAACAGGCCCTCGGCGGCGAGGGTCGCCTGCAACTGCGCCAATCTCGCGAGCAACTCACCGATGCCGACTGCGCGGATCGTGCGGGCACGAAGCTGCAGCGAGCCGCGACCGGACCAGAACTCGGGTTTCGCCCACACGACGAGCCGTTGGCCGATCTCCAGCGGTGGATCCATCCGTCCCACCAACTCGGCATCGGCGACCACGCTCAAGGAGACGTTCGCCTCCAGATCGCGCAGCACGAGGAACTGCATGCGGGCATTGGGTCGCGGCCGGAAATCCGCGACCTGGCCTTCGACCCAGATGGCGCCGAGTCGGCCGATCCAGTCCCCGAGCTTCTGGGAGACCGTGCGGACCGGGACGGGTGAGTCCGGTCCGGTGTCCAAGGCCACCTCGCCAGCGTAGGTGCGCCCTTGCCGATCGGAAAGCGGTGCCTACGATGGAGGTGTGAGTAATGAGGCATCCACCGAACGCAAGGTCCTCCTCGCCGACCCCCGCGGCTACTGCGCGGGGGTCGATCGGGCCGTCGTGACCGTCGAGAAGGCGCTCGACCTATACGGAGCACCGGTCTACGTGCGCAAGCAGATCGTGCACAACAAACACGTGGTCGAGACCCTGGAATCGCGCGGCGCTATTTTTGTCGACGAGGTGGAGGAAGTTCCCGAGGGAGCTACCGTGGTGTTCTCCGCCCACGGAGTCGCCCCGGAGGTCCACCATCAAGCCGCCGACCGCGGGTTGAAGACCATCGACGCGACCTGCCCGTTGGTCACGAAAGTGCACTCGGAAGCCAAGCGCTTCGCATCCGAGGGCTACGACATCATCCTCATCGGCCACGATGGCCACGAAGAAGTGGTTGGCACGATGGGCGAGGCACCCGACTCCATGACCTTGGTCGAGGATCTCGATGCTGCACGCTCCATCGAGGTCGAGGACCCGGACAAGCTCGTGTGGCTGTCCCAGACCACGTTGTCGGTCGACGAGACCTTGGAAACCGTCGACGTCCTCAAGGAACGCTTCCCGAACTTGATGAGCCCGCCGAGCGATGACATCTGCTACGCCACGCAAAACCGGCAGGTCGCGATCAAGGAAGTCGCTGCTGGCAGCGACGTCGTGATCGTCGTCGGTTCGGGCAACTCCTCCAACTCGGTCCGCCTAGTCGAAGTTGCGCTGGAATCCGGAGCGAGCAGCGCCTACCGCATCGATGCCGCATCCGAGATCGACCCGCTGTGGTTGGAGAACGCCACGACGGTAGGCGTGACCAGCGGGGCTTCAGTGCCCGAGATACTCGTGAACGAGGTGCTCGAGTACCTCGCCGAGAAGGGCTTCGGAACCGTCGAGGAAGTGCAGACCGCCGAGGAGACCCTCGTATTCGCACTACCGCCGGAGTTGCGTCGGGATATGAAGGCGGCTGCCTCAGCCGAGGCGTCGTCGTAGCGCGACGATCACCAACGCCGCCACCGTCGACCCGACGATCCACACCCAACTCGCGCCGAGCAGGAAGAACAAGGCAACCGCTCGGCCGGAGAGATCGTTGGCGTTCAAGTCGAACTGACCGGCCGTGATCGCTGCGATGAAGAACGCGATAGGTGGGGCGAAGATCGCATTCACCGCATCGCGGGTGCGCACCGCGAAGGCCGCGAAGACCGAGACGACCAGTAAACCGATGCCGGTGATGACACCCGGCTCACCGCCGAAGAACAACGTCTCGCCGAACGCCAGGATGACCGTCACGCCGATCGTGACGGCGTAGACGCCGAGGCCCGTCAAGGTGCCACTCCCGATGGAAGCCCGCTCATCTCCTCCACCGCGCTCAACGTCGCGGCGACCCGCCCGATCTCGACGCGGCGGGCGGCTCGATCTCGGGCGCGCTGACTCGGGGCGCGCCGGAGGGTTCGCCATCACCTCCAAGGCCGGGGCGGGTTCGCCACTGGCGGCGACGGGTAAGGGCGCGGGTGCAGGCGCCGCGGAAGGGAAATCGTCGAGTGGTTCGCCTTGCTCGGCAGGCTCGACAGGCGCCACTGGTTCATCCGAGCGGGCCATCGTGCGCAGGCGCCTGGCCTGCATCGAACCCACCGCGGTGATCGCCGCGGCCGTCTCGGGTCCCCCGCGACTGCGGAACAAGCGGCCGACAGCCGGATCGGCAGGGGGTACGGCCGGGGGTGCCACGGGTTCTTCGTCGGCGGGCTCGACGAACTCGACTTCCTCGACCTCTTCGACTACTACGTCTTCCTCCGCTACCACCTCGGGCTCGATTCCCCCGATGGGGTCGAGGAGATCGTCGGCTTGCGCAGGTGGGGTCGGTGGCGGCAGCGGTGGGTCCACGGCGCCGGCGGTCGGTATGGGGATGAGTGGATCCCAGCCTTCATCGATGGCGGCCGGAGCGGGCATGCGACCTGACGGCTGTGATGGCTCCGGCGGAGCGGGAGCGTCGTCTCGGAACAAGTGAGCGAACTCATCGTCGAGGGCGTCGAACTCGCCTTCGCCGGCTTCACGTTCACTCACGGGAGTCCACGCTACCGCCGCCGCGTGCTTTCCCAACGCCGAAAGGGCCGCGCTGCGCCCAGAAAGCGGGCGTGCCCGCAGGTCGAGCACGCAGCAGCGCCCTCCTAGGATCGCGCCTTGTGGCGCTCACCATCGGCATCGTCGGTCTACCGAACGTCGGCAAGTCGACGCTGTTCAACGCACTGACCAAGAACGAGGTGCTCGCCGCCAACTACCCGTTCGCAACGATCGAGCCGAACACCGGTGTGGTGGGCGTGCCCGACGATCGTCTGGGCACACTCGCCGAGATCTTCTCTTCCGCGGAGGTCATCCCCGCCACGGTCACCTTCGTCGACATCGCCGGCATCGTGAAGGGTGCTTCCGAGGGTGCGGGTCTAGGCAACAAGTTCCTCGCCAACATCCGGGAGTCCAACGCGATCTGTCAGGTGTTGCGGGCATTCCACGACGACGACGTCGTCCACGTGGAAGGGCGCATCTCGCCGGCGGAGGACATGGAGACCATCAACACCGAGTTGATCCTGGCGGACCTGCAAACACTGGAGAACGCCATTCCGCGTTTGACCAAGGAAGCGCGCAACGACAAATCGAAGGCGCCGATGCTCGCTGCGGCAGAGCAGGCTGCGGAGATCTTGAACTCCGGCAAGACGCTCTTCGCCGCCGGCTTCGATACCGAGCCCATTCGCGAACTATTCCTGCTGACAGCCAAGCCGTTCTTGTACGTCGTCAATTGCGATGAAGACCAACTCGCAGATGAGGACTTCAAGGCGCGGATGCGCGATCTCGTGGCACCGGCCGAGGCTGTCTTCCTCGACGCCAAGATCGAAGCCGAACTCGTCGAACTCCCGGCGGAGGAAGCATTGGAGTTGCTGCAATCGGTCGGACAGCAAGAGTCCGGACTCGATGCGCTCGCCCGCGTCGGTTTCGAGACCTTGGGCCTACAGACCTACTTGACCGCCGGCCCCAAGGAAGCGCGCGCGTGGACGATCCCCAAGGGAGCCACCGCCCCGGAAGCAGCAGGGGTGATCCACACCGATTTCCAAAAGGGCTTCATCAAGGCCGAGATCGTGTCCTTCGATGAGCTCATCGACGCCGGTTCCATGGCCGAGGCCAAGTCACGTGGCAAGGTCCGCATGGAGGGTAAGGACTACGTGATGTCCGATGGAGACGTCGTGGAGTTCCGCTTCAACGTCTGACATCACTGCGCTGCACCGGATCGGTGCCAGACTTACGCGGTGCAGCTGCAAGAACTCATCGGCGAGATGTGGATCTCACGCCTGCCGGCCGGTGGCGCAGCGGTCGAGGGAATGGACGCATTCGCCCAGCTTGCATCGCAACATGTCGAGTTCTTGTCGGTCACGAGAACGGCCGACGAGGTGAGCATCGTTGCCGCAAGTCCCATCGAGGGCGCACGGGTTGAAGGGCCCTGGCGGGCGTTTCGAGTGGTCGGGACGTTGGACTTCGCGCTCACCGGGATCCTGCATTCACTGA
>Ga0180429_10004614_pt1 | contig 10991 bp, 5 predicted proteins | sample SS_ome_FD_132428 | JGI IMG/M metagenome (GOLD analysis project Ga0180429, IMG submission 132428) | Hypersaline lake sediment archaeal communities from the Salton Sea, California, USA - SS_1_S_1 metaG | ecosystem: Environmental > Aquatic > Non-marine Saline and Alkaline > Hypersaline > Sediment ... | reverse complement strand
CCGCCTGATGCTGTTCTGGCGGGGCCCCGGGTATGACACGCACCTCCGGACGTCGGATGACGGGTGGAACTGGGACGAACAGCGCGCGTTTCTCGCTGCCGGTGAGACGACCCCGTACTTCCACGTCGCCGGCGACGGCGACTCGTCGGTGCACATCGCCGTGTCTCCCGCGCATCCGCGGGCCGAGGGTGGTGACCGCATCCTGTACGCACGCTACCACGCTGATGTGGTCTGGCGCGCCGACGGAACGCGCATCCGCGGGATGGACGAGCTTCCGGTGCTTCTCGACGAGTGCGACGTGGTCTACGACGGCTCGGTCGACGGCGTGCCGGCCTGGGTGTGGGACGTCGCCGACGACGGGGGAGTCCCCGTCATCGTCTTCGCCACGTTCCCGGAGCGGGACGACCATCGCTACTGGTACGCTCGGTGGGCTCGGGACGGTTGGTCGCTTCACGAGATCACGCCGGCGGGGCCGTGGTTCCCGAGCGGGACCATCGGTTCGCGGCGGCACGACCAGTACTACGCGGGCGGCATCACGCTCGACCACACGGATCCGTCGGTCGTCTATCTCTCGCGGCAGGTCGATGGCGTCTTCGAGATCGAGCGCTGGGTAACGCCTGACGGCGGCGCGACGTGGAGCAGCGAGGCCGTCACGTCGGGGTCAGAGTACAACAACGTCCGTCCTGTGGTCCCGCGGCAGTCCGTGTTCAGCTCCGGAACCGCAGAGCCCCCGTCCACCCTCTTCTGGATGAACGGGAGCTACGTCGACTTCGGGGAGTACTCGACCAGTATCCGGATGCGCTAGCTTCCGCCAACCGGCGCATGTGGAACGGGGGCACGGCATTCGCCGTGCCCCCGTTCTGCGAGATCCTCCAGAGCGGCCGCTAGCGATACATTGCCTTGATCGCACCCCAGCTCTTCACCTCGACCGCCGAGTAGCCACAGCCTTCGCCGTACGCGCCGATGAGTTCGTCATACGGGTCCTGCGGGAGGCATGGCGAGTTCTCATGGAGCGTGAGGTCGTCGCCCCACAGATCGCAGAACAGCGGGTCGACGTAGATGATCTCGTTGTAGCTCCCGCAGAGCGAGTCCCCGCTGGCGTTCCCGAAGACACAGCAGTCGTGGATCTGCGGGTCAGAGGTCTCGGCGCAGAAGACGGGGCGTTCGCCGGCCTGGCCGAACGCGATGATGTCCTGGACGATCCATGTGTTGGAGTTCCTCAGGAACATGCTGCTCCCGTAGATCGCACTGTTGCGGGTGAACGTGCATCTGTTGATGTAGGTCGTGATGGCTCCGAGGTCGTACACGGCGCCGCCCCGGTCGGAGTAGTTGTCGATGAATGTGCACTGGTCGATGCTCGTCCCGATACAGTGGTCGATGTGGATCGCGCCGCCCCCGAAGTAGGGATCGCACCCGTGCGAGATGTTCCCGATGAACGTGCATCCCGATACGACAGGACCTGCTTCGAAGAATCCCATCGCACCGCCCTTGCGCTGGCAGGAGTTCCCCTTGAAGTAGCAGTCATAGAAGTCGGCGTTCGTGTGTCGCACCCAGACGGCTCCACCGTGGTAGTTCCAGCCTGTGCACTCGATGAACGAGCACTCGAAGAGCGAAGGGGAACCGCCGTTGATCGCGTAGAAGCCGCCGCCGCTGCTCGCAGAGCAGTCCTCGAACACGACGCGGAGAATCGTGGGGGAGCTGGCATCGCACGAGACGCCCGCGCCGCCGACTCCCGCGCCGACGTAGCCGTTGCGGATGGTGATGTCCGCGAGCTTGGCCAGAGGGCCCTCGCCGTTGTGGAAGATGAAGCCGTGATGCGGATCGGAAGAGGAGCCCTGGCAATCGATGGTGCAGAGTGAAGCGTCTCCGGACTCGGACGCGACACGAATGGCTTTGCCCTCGAACGAGATGTCCCGGTTTCCTTCACCGGTGTAGGTGCCGTTCGCGAGAAGCACCGTGTCGCCGAATGCCGCAGCGGTGACTCCGAGCTGGATGGTCGCGTAGTCCCCGGACCCGTCCGGCTGGATCATGATGGTGGCGGCCTGTGCTTGCGTGGGGAGCAGAAGAAGCGCCGAGGTGCTGAGCAGCATCCAAAGAGTGAGCAGTGTGCGCATCGCATCGCCTCTCTGCGTGTGGCATTGGTAGGTGTCGCTGCGTGCAAGATGATGATATCGCAACAATGATACCATACTCGTGACGCGTGTTCAACAGGACGCACGAACAGGCGGGCGTCGGGCTCGATGTGGCGCCGGCCAAGTCTCGCGCTTCGGGCAGTTGGCCCTGCGTGGTACAATGAAGCGACACGCCCCAGGACTGAACGACTACTCACGTCCCGGAGGGAAGCACCCCATGAGGTACTCATTCCGAAGACACACACTGAGATCGCACGCGGCCCTTGGGTCAGTCATCGCGCTGGCGTTCCTCACGCTTGCCGGCCCGGCGGCGGCCGTGCCCCTGTGGACCGGGGCCGTCACGCCGGCCGACCACGCATCCTGGGTGGAGGTAGGGTGGGGGAGCGAGCCGTTCGAACTCACGGTCGTGGACTCGGATCTCGAGACGTCGCGACTGGCGTTCGAACTGAGCCGATTCATGACGGCGGATGTAACGGCTATGGACCGCGACTGGACCGCGCTGGCGCTTCCGGGCGCGGCGCTCAGGCTCGAGCGTGGTGCGCCCGAGCTTCCGGTCGTTCGCGCGTCGGTTGCGCTCCCGGACTTCGGTGCGCCGGTTCTCCGAGTACTCGAAGTGACCTACGATGAGTTCAGCGGTATCGACCTGCTGCCATCGAAGGGCAGCATCTCGCGTGAGATCGATCCGGCCGAGGTAGCGTACGAGCTTGGTGCGGTCTACGGACAGGACCGCTGGTACCCGGCCGAGCCGATCGAACTCGGCGAGCCCTACATCCTTCGCGACACGAGGGGTGTCGTCGTGTCGGTCAACGCGTTCCAGTACAACCCCGTGCGGAGGACTCTGCGGGTACTCCGCTCGGCTTCGATCGAGATCGCGACCGGGAGCGTGCGGGGACACAACGAGCTCAGCGCACGATGTCCCGTTCGCTCCGCGGAGTTCGAGCAGCTCTACGCCGCGCACTACCTCAACGGAGACGCGCTCGCCGAGAGCGGCGTGCTCCAGCGTGCGGGCGGACGCTACGCGCCTGTGACCGAGATCGGGCCGATGCTCGTCATCGCGTACGACGGTTTCGTCGATGCGATGGCGCCGTTGGTCGCGTGGAAGGAGCAGGCGGGCATCCCGACGACGCTCGTCGCGCTCTCGTCCATCGGCACCACCTCCGAGGACATTCGGAGCTACATCCTCAACGCGTACTATTCGCAGGGCATCGCCTTCGTGTTGCTCGTCGGCGATGGCGATCAGCTTCCGACCTATCTCGACGGGAGCAACGCGGCCGACCCGATGTACACGCTTCTCGTGGGGAGCGACTCGTATCCGGACATCCTTCTCGGGCGCCTCTCCGCAGAGACCGTGGACCAGGTCACCACGCAGGTGGCCCGGAGCGTGGAGTACGAGAGCCTGCCGCAGGACGGTGCCGCCTGGTACGCCAGGGCATGCGGCATCGCCTCGAACCAGGACGGGGGGACCGGTACGCCGGACTTCGAGTTCATGAACGACATACGCGACATGCTCCTCGGCTTCACCTTCACCGACGTGGACCAGATCTACGACCCCACCGCGAGCACCGCGGCGATCACGGCGGCCGTCAATGAGGGGCGGAGTATCGTCAACTACATGGGGCACGGCAACACGATGGGATGGTCGACCGGTCCATTCATCAACAGCCACGTCAACGCCCTCACCAACGACGACATGCTCCCGTGGATCGTCAGCACGGCCTGTAAGGTTGGGAAGTTCCACACGCTCAACTGCTTCGCCGAGATCTGGATGCGCGCGACGAACGGCGACCGGCCGACCGGCGCCGTCGGGTTCTACGGTTCGTCCGTGAACCAGGACTGGGTACCCCCACTCGTAGCGCACGTCGAGATCATGGACCTACTCGTGACAGGGCAGAACCGGACGCTTGCCGGTCTCTGCATGAACGGGGCATGCGCGATGATCGATGCGCACGGATCGAACGGCGCGGACGAGTTCACTCACTGGCATCTCTTCGGTGATCCGAGCCTGCGGGTCCGAACGGCGGCACCCGACACGCTGGAGGTCGCACACGCCGGTTCGGTCGATCCCGACGAGTTCGAGTTCGTGGTGCAGACCGAGCCCCGCGCGATGGCCACACTCATGGATGGCGAGGAGTGCGTCGGGTTCGGTATCGCCGGCTCCGGCGGTGAGGCGGTGATCTCGTTCGCCGACACCCTGTCCGGAGACAGCGTCACGCTGACGGTCACAGCCTTCAACTGCTTCCCGCACATCGAGCAGGTGCCGCTGGGCAACGGGTCATCGTCGGGTGACGCGACCGGTCTCTCCCTGTCGCAGAACTACCCGAACCCCGTCAGGCGCGGCACGGCGATCGCCTTCTCGCTTCCTGTCGGTGGCGACGTGTCGCTCAAGGTCTACAATGTGGCGGGCCGTCTCGTTGCGACGCTGGCGGATGGGTACCATCAGGCCGACGAGTATCAGGTCGCGTGGGAGGGGAAGGATGGGTCGGGGAACAGTCTCGCGAGCGGCGTCTACTTCTACCGACTTGAGACACCTCAGGGAGAGCGCATTCGCAAGATGCTCCTGCTGAAGTAGGGGAGACGGCTGCGTGACCCGCGGGTACAGCGGACGGCTGCGCCGACCGCCTCCTGGATCTGCTCCACTCACAGCTGAAGACATGACGAAGCCCCCGGCGGGTGCCGGGGGCTTCGTTGTCAGAGCGCAGCTTCGGCCATCTACCTGACCAGCACGGCCTTCGCCGTGAGAGACGTCCCTGCAGACACAAGGCGGACGAAGTAGACACCGGCCGAGACAGCCCGGCCCGCGTCGTCACGACCGTCCCAGATGATCTCGCATCGCCCGGCGGGGAGCGTCCCGTTCACAAGCGTGCGCACGCGCCGGCCTGCTGCATCGAACACCGTGAGATCGGTGCGCTCGCTGCCGTGCGGGATCTCGAGAGAGAAGGTCGCGCGGTCCGTGAAGGGAGTCGGGCGGGCGTTCGCCAGCCGGAGACCGAGCGTCCCTGTCGTTCTGGCGTGTACGATTCCCTGGCCTGCGATGTCCTCGGTTCCGTCGGGGAGGAGGGCAGAGAGCTGATACCAGAATGTTGTCTCCGGCCACACCGTCCTGTCAACGAAGACACCCGGGCTTGTCGGGACCAACATCTCGCTGTTCAGGCGAACGAACGGTCCCTGCTCGTCGAGAGAGCGACGGACGATGAGTCCTTCGACGTCATCGAGCGAGTCGAGGTCCCAGCGGAGCGTGACCTCGTTCGATGCGGTTGCGACAGCGTAGAGAATCCCGCTCACCGGTGTTCCGCATCCGCCTGCGCCGTACGCGCCGACTCGCTCGCCCCAGACGTTGTTGGCAGGGAGGCAGGGCGAATCATCGTAGAGCGTGAGCGCTCCGGGGCAGAAGAGCGGGTCGACGAACAGGTTGTCGCCACCCGCGGGAACCGCATCGCCGCCTGCGTTGCCGTAGATGCATGAGTGCGTGACCGTCGCACCCGCCTGTACATCCCACGCCATGCCTGAGCCGGCGACGCTGTTGGCGATGATCGTGTTCGTGATCACCGGTGAAGACGTGCTGAAGCAGTAGATCCCCGCGCCTGTGCCGCTCGTCTGGCACTCAGCGATGGTCGTCCCGCTGATCACCGGAGAGGAGGCTCCACAGAAGATCCCGCCTCCATTCCCATCGATCTCGCACGCGCGGATCGAGCAGTTCCGGATGATGGGGTTCGAGTTGGCGCGACACGCTATCGCGCCGCCCCCCGTCGTCGCCTGACATGACTCGATGGTGAGGTCTACCAGCTTCGGCGAGCAGGTCCAGAAGCACTCAATGGCGCCGCCGTAGCTCGCAAGGCCGTTGCGGATCGTGAATCCCTCAACGACTGTCGTCGAGTCCTGCGAGCTGTTGAAGTAGAACGCGTGTCCGGCGTTCTCGCAGTCGATGATGACATCGCCGCGAGAGGTCATTGCCAGCAGGTGGAGCCCGCGGTTGCCCGGATCGATGTCGAGGTTGCCGTTGCCCGAGTACGTCCCCGGCATCACCTTGATGATCCGGTCGTCCGGGGCCGCGTCGATGGCATCCTGGATGGTCGTGTAGTCACCCGCGCCGCTCGCGTCCACGATGAGCGAGCGGTCCATCGTGATGCACGTGCCGCGGCGGATGCCGAACAGCTGTCCGGGCGCCATCTGCTCGAACTCGCTCCAGCGAATCTGCTCAGCCGGACCCCATGTGTCCAGGCATCCGTAGTAGAAGGAGTCGCTGTCCGCGCTCTCGGCGTACCCGATCGTGGCGATCGAGTGGTCGCTGGCATCGTCACCATCGGTATCGACCGACATCTGCATCGGTCTGCCGGCCTCCATCTCCGCCTTGAAGAACTCCCAGTTGAGCGACTGGTCTGTGAAGTAGACGAACTCGGCCGCGGGGTCGAGATCTGGACGGCGGTACGTGATGTAGGCGGGGAGGTTGTCGGGCAGATAGGTCGTGCGCGTCCAGCCGTAGCCAAGGTCGTGCACGCTCTGCGATGTCCAGAGGAAGTCTGCGATGCTGTCGTCCGTGTGCTCATCACCCTCTGGCAGCTCGGAGCGGTCGGGCTCGATCGGGCCGCCGTGGCTGTCGATCGGCAGGCAGTAGTCCTCGTAGTTCCCGGGGTCGAGCTCTGAACGCTGTGAGGCGATGGCCTGGTTGACATCCTCGGTCTGCGTCGATGCGTCTCCCGGAATGAGCCCCTCATACTCGAGGCCGTCGTAGTAGCCCATGATCATCCCGATGGCCGTGGGCGTGCAGCCGTGTCGCCACTCGTACGCAGGGACCCCCGGGATGACATAGACGGTCCAGTCGGGCGGGGGAGTGAAGCGGGGGGTCACAGCGACCCACGGGGGAAGCACTGGTCCGAGCCAGTCGATGTCTCCGCCGAGCTCTGCGACGCGGTCTGACGTTCGGCGGAGCGAGGCTCGTGATGGCCGTGCACCCTTCTCAACGGGGCCCGGCCTGGCGCTCAGGGTAGGCGCGGCGAAGACAAGCAGGAAGAGGACGAGGAGAAGCGCTCGCAGCGTCGGCATCGAAACCTCCCTGTCGCTGTCCTGAAGGGTATCTGGAGTGAACACCGGAGCTGATTGTACCGCCAATACCACGCAGGCATCAAGCATGACGAAGCGGCCCCCGGGCTGTCCGGGGGCCGCTCGTCACTGTCTGCTCCTGTAGCTCACACGCCAGATCGAGCAGTCGCGGCTCGGAGGCTGTGTGGGCCCTTCCTACTCGTCGGCGAGCTCACCGCGCTCGGCGGCTGCCTTGAGTTCGTCGTTGGCCATGATCGCGACCTCGACGCGGCGGTTCTGCTGCTTGCCCTCGACCGTCTCGTTGTCGGCGATCGGCTGCATTTCGCCGTACCACGTGATGGTCATCCGGGCGGCCTCGACCGTGTGCTCAATGAGGTAGTTCGCGACCGAGAGCGCACGCCGCTCCGACAGCGCCATGTTGTACTCCTCGGTGCCGTCGGCGTCCGTGTGACCCTCGATGAGGATGTCGGTGTCGGGGTACTTGTTGAGGATCCTGGCAAGCTCCGTCAGGTTCACCTGCGACTCATCGCTGAGGTCGGACTCGTCGACGGCGAAGAGAAGACCGGAGTCGAACGTGATCTTGATGCCTTCGCCGACGCGCTCAACCGTCGCGCCTTCGATGTCGGCCTCGATCTCCTCGGCCTGATCGTCCATGTACTCGCCGATGGCCGCGCCGGCCGCGCCGCCGATGACCGCGCCGAGGATGGCGCCGAGCGCCGTGTTGCCGGATGCGTCACCGATGGCACCACCGATGACCGCGCCGCTCGCGCCGCCGATGAGGATGCCCTTGTCGCTTCTCGACATCGACGCGCAGCCAGCAAGCGACGCGACGAGGATGAGGATGACAAGCATCGTCAGAGCTCTTCTCATGGGACCCCTCCCGTCTGGGTAGTGCGTTGGCCTTCGCCTGTGAACTCGCTTTCAAGCCATCCTGGACTTGGACATGCGCGAGCATCGCCTGTTCGATGCGGACGAGTCAAGCGCGGTTCACCGCTCCTGACGCGAATGGGCCCGCAGTCATTGACAACAGGAAATGAGTGTGTTATAAACTATGATAGAGAATCCGCTGACGAAGGATGTTGGATGGCGTCGCAGACCGGGGCGCTGCAACCGGTCCGAGGCCCACAGAAGGGGGAGAGATGAACCCGATGCGTACGCACCTCGCAATGGTGGCAACCGTGCTTGCTCTGGCCGCGCTCCTGACGAGCGTGGCTCAGGCGCAGGACTGCAGGAGCTACGAGGACTATCTCTGCTGGAAGGGGGCCATCGAGTTCCCCGACGATGCCTCCGGTCTGAGAGGCGATATCTCCGGCACGAACTATCAGTACGCCGTCGTTGTTGACAACGCCGGGTTCTATCTTGTCTCAACTCCGAGCGACTTCCTCGATGCGACCATCTACGGTCCGGTGCTGCCTTTCGGGCAGTTCACGGCTGTCATCAAGAACGGGAACAAGAACTGGGTCGCCGACTCCGACTCCGGGCTGATCGTCATCGACGCCTCGAACTGGAACGACCTCCACATCGACCACATCGTGAACGTCCCCGCGTACGACATCGCCACCAACCGCCAGCTCGTCATCTGCGCCGGCAAAGACGGGGGACTCAGCACGGTGACAGAGGACTTCAACAACCCACAGCACCAGCACACGATCGCGATGCCCGGTGATGCCTGGGGTGTGGCGGTCGATGGAGGTCTGCAGTATGCCTACGTCGCGTGCTACGACGCGGGTCTCTCCGTTGTCGATGTCACGACTGCGCCTCCGAGCATCGTCACGACCATCCCGATGCCGAACAACGCTGTGACCGTCGCCGTCGCCGACACCTTCCTGTTCCTCGGGACTACGAATCAGTACGGGAGCTACGGCAGCCTCGAGGTCCTGAGCATCAGCGATCCAGCAGATCCGCAGCATCTCGGCGGAGTCGTCGGCCCGACGCCCTGGGGGATGGCGTACACCGACGGCCACCTCTACACGACGAACAGTCCGCTGAGAATCTACTCGCTTGCGGACCCGGCGAACCCCGCGTTGGTAGAGGAAGTCCGGCTTTCCGGTCAGGCCATGGGCGGGCTCACGGTCCTTGGAGACTACTGTCACATCGTCACCGGGACCAGCTGGTTGTCGAACCCTGCGGTCAATCTCCTCTCGAAGCCCACGCACTCTTTCATGAACGCTCACAGCACGTGGGATGTCGGCTACGACCTCACATCGATCACCGCCCGTGGGGACTACGCGTATGTCGTCGGTTTCTACGATCCGGGCTACCTCGGTGTCGTCGACCTGACAGACGGGTCCGTGGTGGATGAGGAGTGGAACGGTATCGACACCTACAACTCGACTCTCTGGGGCGACTACCTGATCGTCACGGCCGAGTACGATGGTCTCGTCATCTACGAGCTCGTCGCGCCCGACGACATCGAACTCGTCACGGAGTTCGACCTGCCGTCGTCCGATTACATCTACGAGGTCGACACATACGAGCACTACGCCTACGTCACGGCGGCCGGCGAGAGCGTTCACGTCGTTGACCTGTCGACACCCGCTAGTCCCGTGACCGTGAACACGCTCAGCGATCCCTGGATCTACGGGAGCCTGAACTCTCTCAATGTGTTCGACGGCGTGCTCTACATCGGGTTCGAGGATGACGACGGATATCTCTCGATCCGGGCCTACGATCTCGAGGCCGATCCGGTCGCGCCGCCCGTACTCGGCGAGCTTGCTACCGTGGAGGGTTCGTACCCCGAGGAGATCAAGGCTGTTGGTGGGACCGTCTATGTCTGCGGGCCACATGGCCTGACGATCGCCGACTTCTCAGACCCCGCGAGCCCTGTCTGGCTGAGTCAGCTGAAGGCGGCGGGTCCGACCTACTGTCTCGATGTGTCGGGGACCTGGGTGTATCTCGGGAGTGACGCAGACGGCCTGTACGTGATCGATGCCTACGACCCCACGGCCCCGGAGATCGTGGGTCACATCTCGGGGGCCGCTCCGGCAGGCGAGGATCCAACCGATGTGCTCATTCATGGCGACCAGGTGTACTATGTGGACTGGGACGACTACCTCTCCGTCGGGTATCGGGAGTGTGGCGAGATCCTCGACGTGCCGGAGGACGAAGTCGTCTCGGGGAAGCGTCCGGGTCTGATGCAGAACCAGCCGAACCCGTTCAACCCGAAGACGTCGGTGACCTATACGCTGCCTGCCGACGGCCACGCGAAGCTCGGTGTCTACAATGTGGCGGGACGCCTGGTCGCGACGCTCTTCGATGGTCCTCGGACGGCGGGTGAGCATGTCGCGGTCTGGGACGGCCGGACGGACGATGGGGAAGAGGCCGCTTCCGGTGTCTACTTCTGCCGGCTTGAGACCGAGGAGTCGCACCGGAGCATCAGCATGGTGCTGCTCAAGTAGACGTGCAGGTCGACATGGCAGACAGAGCTACGCGAAGCCCCCGCACGATGTGTGCGGGGGCTCCGTCTGTCTCAGGGATGGGCGATGGAAGCCGAACTCGCCGAAGAGCGAGCGGCGAATCATTGACAACACACCCCAAGTGTGTGCTACGCTATAGTACACGGATATGAAACGAGAGCATCCCGCCACACGCACACAGGGAGGTTCCATGCGGCGCATTCCTCTACTACTCGTGGTCGCCACACTTGCGGTTGTGATGTTGACGGCCACCGCACTCCTCGGCCAGAGCTGCTACCAGTATGAGAACAACCTCTGCTGGAAGGGCAACATCCCGCTGCGAGGTGACGGCGGCACGTCGGTTCTCGGTCACATCGCCGGCTCCGCCGACGTGTTCGGCGTCGCCTACGAGCGCGACGGGTTCCTT
>Ga0180429_10004612_pt1 | contig 10993 bp, 8 predicted proteins | sample SS_ome_FD_132428 | JGI IMG/M metagenome (GOLD analysis project Ga0180429, IMG submission 132428) | Hypersaline lake sediment archaeal communities from the Salton Sea, California, USA - SS_1_S_1 metaG | ecosystem: Environmental > Aquatic > Non-marine Saline and Alkaline > Hypersaline > Sediment ... | reverse complement strand
CGCGCCGCGAAGCCGGCCTTGTCCGCCACCTCCTCGACCCGCGCCAGCAGCCGCGGAAAATCGCCCACGTCGATCACTTCGCCCGCCACCGTCCGGTAGGGAAACGCGTCTGGCGGAATGAAATTGCGCAGCCGCAACGCCCACGGATCGACGCCCAGCTCCCGCGCCGCCCGGTCCAGAACCGTCTCGATCGCATAGATCGCCTCGGGCCGCCCGGCGCCGCGGTAGGCATCCACCTGCGTGGTGTTGGTGAACACACCCTCAACCCTGAGAAACGTCGCCGGAATGTCGTAAACCCCTGTCACCACGCGCGAAAACAGGCTTGTCTGGATCATCTGCCCGAACTGCGCCGCATAGGCCCCGAGGTTCGACACCGTCTCCACCCGGTAGCCGGTGATGCGCAGATCGGCATCGAAGGCCAGGGTGGCAACATGGCGCAGATCGCGCCCGGCATTGTCGCTGAGCATCGCCTCCGAGCGGTCTGCCATCCAGGCCACCGGGCGGTCCAGCAGGCGCGCGGCCTGCGCCAGCACGATGTATTCGGGGTACATCTGCGCCTTCATGCCGAAGCCGCCGCCGACGTCCGGGATCGTCACCCGCAGCGCCTCTGGCGCCATCCCAAGGGCCTTGGCCAGCTGCTTCTTAGGCTCCCACACGCCTTGGCCGGAAAAGGCAAAATGCAACCGGCCATCGTCCATCACCTCGGCCCAGGCCCCGCGCGGCTCCATCGAGGCCGCGATCAGACGGCTGTCGTCGATCTCCATCGTCACCACATGCGCCGCCGCGTCGATCGCGGCCTGCACCGCCGCGCCGTCGCCCAGCGACCAGTCGAACGCCCGGTTGTCCGGCACCGCGTCGTGGAGCGGTTCGCCACCCGCCGCGAGGTTCAGATGCGCCGGTAAGGCGTCGATCTCCAGATCGATCGCCTCCGCGGCATCGCGCGCCGCGTCGAGGTTGTCGGCCACCACCAGCGCCACCGCCTCGCCGACGAAACGCACCTTGCCCTGCGCCAGCACCGGCCGCGGTGGATGCGCCCCGCGGCTGCCGTCGGCCAGTTTCACCCGGGACGCCCACATGTTGACGTCAACGCCCGCCGCCAGCAGGTCGTCCACCGTCAGCACGAGATGCACGCCCGGCGCCGCCCGCGCGGCCGCCACATCGAGCGCCGCAATCGTGCCATGGGCCACCGGAGACCGCAGGAACACCGCCCGAAGCGCGCCCGCCGGCGCATCCTCGTCGATGTAGCGCCCCTGCCCGGCCAGAAACCGCACATCCTCGCGCCGCCGGACCGGCTGGCTCTTGCCGAATTTCTCCATGATCGCCTCGCGCGGTGGGTCTGGCGCAAAGCCTAGCCCGTGCGGGCGCGATGTCCAGCCTGCCGCACGGTGACGACCTCGTGCCCGCCGTAGCCGTTGAACCGCGTTGCCGTCGCGGTCGTGTAGGCGCCCATGCCGGCAAACAGCAGGTAGTCGCCCTCCGCCACGTCGCCCGGCAGTTCGATCGGCCTGGGCAAGGTGTCGACCGAGTCGCAGGTCGGCCCGTAGATCACCCGGGCACGCGGCGCCCCGCGGCGCGCAACGCCCTCGGGCGAGACCACCCGCAGCCGCTCCACCAGCCCCATCAGCGGCACCTCCGCCAGCGCGCCGTAGATCCCGTCGGTGAGAAACAGGCTGCCGCAGGCGCGCACCGATTTCACCCCGAGCGCCAGGGTGAAGGCCTCCGACACCATCGCCCGCCCCGGCTCGCAGACCAGCGTCGGCGCATCTGGGCCGAATGCAGCATCGCGCGCGGCGTGGATCGCGTCGAAAGTAGCCTGCAGATCGGGCGCCCCCTGCCCGCGATCGGCCGGAAAGCCGCCGCCGACATTGAGCCGCGCGAGCGCCACGCCCGCCACCTGGCTGACCGCCGCGCAGACCTCGATGTAACGCGCCCAAGCGCGCGGATCGGCGCATTGCGTGCCGGGGTGAAAGGTCATCGCCGGGGTGAACCCGGCCGCGCGCACTGCGCGCAACAGCTCCACCGCCCCCTCCGGCCCCTCGCCGAATTTCGACCCGAAATCGTAGGCCGCACCCGCCACCGGCAGCGCCAGCCGCACCGCAACCTCCGTGCCCGGCGGCACCTGCTCGATCAGCTTGGCAAGCTCGCCCATGCCATCGACCGAGTAGGAGGCCACGCCGGCCGCCACCGCCGCCGCGATCTCGGCGCGCGCGCGCACGGGATTGTTGTAGTGCAGCGCCGCATGCGGGGCGATCTCGCGCACCAGCGCGATCTCCGCCGGCGAGGCCACGTCGAAGGCGCTGATCCCGGCCGCCACGAGGTTCTCCAGCACCGCCCGCTCGGGGTTGGCCTTCACCGCATAGGTGACCAACCCGTCGAAGCCGGAGCGAAACCGCCGCGCCGTGCGCGCCAGCACCTCGGGGGCGAAGTAATAGACCGGATGGTCGGGCCGGGCCGCCCGCAGATGCTCGTCTTCCGTGGCCCAGACCTGGGGAAAGCGGCTCATGGTTCACCTCGTTCGCGCGTGTTTTCGAAAAAGATGCGGGGCGCCGCCGTCGATTCCTAGCGACAGACCGGCGAATCTGCGACAATATGTCGTCAGATCGCCGGAGGAACCACGCAGATGGACGAAACCGACGCCGCGCTCCTGCGGCTGCTCTCCGACAACGCCCGCGCGCCGGTGGCCACGCTCGCCCGCAAGCTCGGTCTCGCCCGCTCCACGGTGCAGGCGCGGATCGACCGGCTCGAGGCGCGCGGCGTGATCGCCGGCTACGCGCTGCGGCTGGGCGAGGCGGCGGCGCGCGACACGATTCGCGCCACCGTGCTGCTGACGCTCGAGCCGCGCGCCACCCCCGCCGTGCTCACCCGGCTCAAAGCGCTGCCGCAAGTCGCGGCGGCGCATACCGCCTCGGGCCGGTTCGACATGGTCCTGAGCCTCGCCGTGCGCTCCACCGCCGATCTCGACGCGACCCTCGACAAGATCGGCGCCCTCGACGGCGTGCGCGGCTCCGAAAGCCTCATCCACCTCTCCACCCGGATTGACCGCGGGCTGTGACCGCGGCCCTGGCGGGGGGCGCTGCCCCCCGCACCCCCCGAGGTATTTCCGGAACAGAGACGATCAGGATTCCAGCTTTTTGGGTGGTGTTTCCGGCGTAATCGCGCGGCTGGCTTTCACTTTTCCAACCTGCCACCGAGAAAGCCCAGCCTGCGAAACACCAGCGCAAGCACCACCCCGAGCCCAACCAGCGCCGCGGCGATCGCCCAGAAGGCCCAGGGCGCCTCAGCGCCGGGGATGCCGCGCACGTTGATCCCGAGCAGCCCGGTGAGGAAGGCGAGCGGCAGGAAGATCGCCGAGACCGTCGAGAGCAGCAGCATCTGCCGGTTCATCGCCTCGGAGCGCAGGTCCATCACCATGTCGTGGACCACCTGGGCGCGGTCGCGGATCGCATCGAGTTCCTCGGCCAGCCGGGTGACCCGCTCGGTGGCCTCGCGCAGCCGCGAGCGGGCGTGCAGATCGAGCCAGGGCAGGTCCTCGATCTCGAGGGTGGAGAGCGCGTCGCGCTGCGGGAACATGTAGCGCCGCATCACGATCGCCATCCGGCGGATGTTGCCCAGCTCGCCGCGCAGGCCCCCGAGCCCACCGCCCGGTGCGCGGTCCTCGAGATCGTCGATCCGCTCGTTGAGCCGGGCGACCACCGGTTCGACCCGGTCGGCGATGCGCAGCGCGAGCCGTGCCACGAGGTCGCCGGGGCCGGCCGGCACCGCCCCCCGCGCCAGCCCCGCGATCACGTCGTCGACCGCCACCAGCTCGCGCCGTTCCACGCTCACCACAAGGCTGCGCGACAGGAACATCCGCAGCGAGACCATGTCTTCCGGCTCCGCGCCGGGGTTGAGGTTGACGCCGCGCAGGTTCATCAGCGCGGTGTCGCCGTGCACCGTGGCGCGCGGCCGGGTCTCGCTGGCGGTCAGCGCCGCCCGGGTGATCGCATCGAACCCGGCGCCCTCGAGCCAGCCCTGCCCGCCCGGGCCGGTGGCGTTGACGTGAACCCAGACGAACCCGCCCTCGGGCGCCTCGATCTCCGCCACCCGGGGCGCGGGCGCCGCCCGGGTGCTGCTGCCGTCCGGCGCGAAAGCATAGGCCAGGACTTCGTTCATCGTGCACCTCCTGCCCCCACCATAGCGCCCACCGCCCGGCTGTCATCTTGCGACGGCGCCAAACTGCCTTTCCCTCACCGCGCCGCTCCGTTAAACACCCCGCGACGAAGCAGACACACACGGGATCCCCCGACATGGCCATGGAAAAGACCTTCGACGCCGCCGCCGCCGAGCCGCGCATTTCTGCGAAATGGGAAGCCGCCCACGCCTTCCGCGCCGGCGCCAACAAAAAGCGCGACGACAGCTTCTGCATCATGATCCCGCCGCCGAACGTGACCGGCGCGCTGCACGTCGGCCACGCCTTCAACAACACGCTCCAGGACATCCTCGTGCGCTGGCACCGGATGCGTGGCTTCGACACCCTCTGGCAGCCCGGCCAGGACCACGCCGGCATCGCCACGCAGCTCCAGGTCGAGAAGATGCTCGCCGCCACCCAGCAGCCCTCGCGCCGCGAACTGGGCCGCGACGCCTTCCTCGAGAAGGTCTGGGAGTGGAAGGGCCAATATGGCGGCACCATCGTCGAGCAATTGAAGCGCCTCGGCGCGTCCTGCGACTGGGACCGCAACGCCTTCACCATGGCCGGCGCCCCGGGCGATCCGCGCAAGGGCCACGAGAACTCGCCCGATTTCCACGACGCCGTGATCAAGGTCTTCGTCGAGATGTACCGCCAAGGCCTGATCTACCGCGGCAAGCGGCTGGTGAACTGGGACCCGCATTTCGAGACCGCGATCTCCGACCTCGAGGTCGAGAACATCGAGGTCGCCGGCCACATGTGGCACTTCAAATACCCGCTCGCGGGCGGGGAGACCTACACCTACGTCGAGAAGGACGAGAACGGCGACATCGTCTTCGAGGAGGAGCGCGACTACATCTCCATCGCCACCACCCGCCCCGAAACCATGCTCGGCGACGGCGCGGTGGCGGTGCATCCCTCGGATGACCGCTACGCCCCCATCGTCGGCAAGCTCTGCGAGATCCCGGTGGGGCCGAAGGCGCACCGCCGCCTGATCCCGATCATCACCGACGACTACCCCGACCCGGATTTCGGCTCCGGCGCGGTGAAGATCACCGGCGCGCATGATTTCAACGACTACGCGGTGGCGCAACGCGGCGGCATCCCGATGTATCGCCTGATGGACACCAAGGGCCACATGCGCGCCGACGGGCTGTCCTACGCCGAATGCGCCCGCCGCGCCCAGGCCATCGCCGGCGGCGCCTCCTTCGATGGCGAGGAAGTCGACACGCTCAACCTCGTGCCCGACGAGTTGCGCGGGCTCGACCGGTTCGAGGCGCGCAAGAAGGTGATCGAGCAGATCAACGATGAGGGCCTCGCGGTGGTGGTCACCAACGAGGAGGGCGACGAGGTGCCCTTCGTCGAATCGAAGCCGATCATGCAGCCCTTCGGCGACCGCTCGAAGGTGGTGATCGAGCCGATGCTCACCGACCAGTGGTTCGTCGACGCCCAGACGGTCGTCGGCCCCGCCCTCGACGCGGTGCGCGACGGCCGCACGAAGATCATCCCCGAGTCGGGCGAGAAGACCTATTACCACTGGCTCGAGAACATCGAGCCCTGGTGCATCTCGCGCCAGCTCTGGTGGGGCCACCAGATCCCGGTCTGGTACGGGCTCGACCTCGCCTACGAGGGCGACGTCTACGACGACGGCGAGATCGACCATCTCGACGTGCTGCGCATGTTCCTCGACGGCGGGCTGGTGACCCTCGGCGAGGTCTACCATTGCGGCGCCACCTTCGAGGAGGTGCGCGACCGTTTCCTCGACGACAATGCCGACACCCCGGCCCCGATCGCCCATGCCCGCGTGGTCGAGGTCGACGACAAGGCCGCCGCCGTCGAGATGCTGGCCGAGAGCCTCGCGCAATACGTCATCGACCAGGACCCGACCAAGCTCGTCTACCCGGTCTGGCGCGACCCCGACGTGCTCGACACCTGGTTCTCCTCCGGCCTCTGGCCGATCGGCACGCTGGGCTGGCCGGAAGACACGCCGGAGATGGAGAAATATTTCCCCACCGACGTGCTCGTCACCGGCTTCGACATCCTGTTCTTCTGGGTCGCCCGGATGATGATGATGCAGCTCGCCGTCACCGGCCAGGTGCCCTTCCACACCGTCTACCTGCACCAGCTGGTGCGCGACGAGAAGGGCAAGAAGATGTCGAAGACCACCGGCAACGTCATCGACCCGCTCGAGATCATCGACGCCTACGGCGCCGACGCGCTGCGCTTCACCAATGCCTCGATGGCCGCGATCGGCGGCGTGCTGAAACTCTCGGAAGAGCGCATCAAGGGCTACCGCAACTTCGGCACCAAGCTGTGGAACGCCGCGCGCTTCGCCGAGATGAACGAGTGCAAGCCGGTCGAGGGCTTCGACCCGGCCACCGTCACCTCGACGGTGAACAAGTGGATCGTCGGCGAAACCGCCCGCATCCGCGAAACCGTCGACACCGCGCTCGACGCCTACCGCTTCAACGACGCCGCCAACGGGCTCTACGCCTATGTCTGGGGCAAGGTCTGTGACTGGTACGTCGAGTTCTCCAAGCCGCTGCTCTCCAGCGACGACGCCGCCGTGGTGGCCGAGACCCGCGCCACCATGGCCTGGGTGATCGACCAGTGCCTGGTGATGCTGCACCCGTTCATGCCCTTCATCACCGAGGAGCTCTGGGGCGAGATCGCGCCGCGCGACAGCCTGCTCGCCCATGCCGACTGGCCCGAATACGGCGCGTCGCTGATCGACGCCGAGGCCGACCGGGAGTTGAACTGGGTCATCGCGCTGATTGAACAAATCCGATCTGTCCGGGCACAGATGCACGTGCCGGCGGGTCTGAAAATTCCACTTATCCAACAATCGCTGGACGAGGCCGGCCGCGCGGCCTGGGCCAACAACGCCACCCTCATCACCCGCATGGCGCGCATCGACAGCCTCTCCGAAATGGCCGAGCTGCCGAAAGGCTGCGCCACCATCCCGGTCGAGGGCGGGCTCTTCGCCCTGCCGCTCGCCGACATCATCGACGTGGCCGAGGAAAAGGCCCGGCTGGAGAAGAGCCTCGGCAAGCTCGAGAAGGAGATCGGCGGGCTCAAGGGCCGGCTGAATAACCCGAAATTTGCCGAGAACGCGCCCGAGGAGGTCGTTGCCGAGGCGCAGGACAACCTCGCCGCGCGCGAGGACGAGGCCGGCAAGCTGAAAGAAGCCCTCGCCCGCCTCGCCGAGATCGGCTGACCCTTCATCTTGGCCCAAATACTCAAAACCCCTCGGCCCCGTCCCGCGGACGGGGTCGAGGCAAGAATGCGCGCCGCAGGCGCACCGCTTGGCAACGCCCCCGCCCGATCCCATCTCTGATGCTGGAGGTGCGCGATGATCCGCAGTTGGCAACGCCTGACCGAACAGCAGATCCGGAAGGCCGAACTCGAGGGCAAGCTCAAGGGGCTCGCCGGCGAGGGCAAGCCCCTGCCCGAGCGGCCGGGCGACGCTTTCATCGACCCAGGCGACGCCGTGGGCCACCGGATCATGGCCGAAGCCGGTGCGCTGCCCGAGGAGATCAAGCTCAAGGCCGCCCTCGACACCGCCCGCCGCGTCTGGTCCGCGGAAACCGATCCCGCTGAAAAGAAAAAGAAAATGGCGCGGATCGCCGATCTCGAACTGAAGTATTCGATCGCCCGCGAGGCCCGGATGAAGTTCCTCGGCCGCCCGGGCGGCTAGAACCGCACGGTCACGCTGAGATCGGCCGAGACGTCGGGAAACCGCTTGTGCAGCGTCATGATCGGGTGGGCATAGACGCCGATATCGGCGCTCACGTTGCCCCAGCGATAGCCCATGCCCAGCGTCGGCACCACCCGGATCGGCAGGTTGAGCTGCAGCCCGTTCGAGGCCGAGAGGTCGATCACCCCCATCGCCCCGCCGCGCCAGGTAAGCTGGTCGGTTTGCTTCCACTCCACCCCGGCGTTCACCGTCTCGAAGTTCAGCGAATAGTTCCCGTAGTCGCCCCAGAACTTCTGGTAGCCCAGCGCGAACAGCCAGTCCTCGTTCAGCTGGTAGGCCGCCTCGAGGTTCAGCTTCCTCGGCAGTTTCGCCTGGAAGAACCCCTCTCGCGTGCCGCCCTGGTCGGTGGTGATCACGTCGACGTCGAGCGTGGTGTTGATGTCGGTGAAGCTCGCCGCCAGCGTGAGCTGGTCGCTCACGTCATAGCTCACCCCGACCCCGAAACTCACCGCCGTGGCATGCACCGAGCGGCTTTCCACCCCGTTCGAGGTGCCATGCACCCCGCAGGTCTCGGTCTTGCAGTCGATCCAGTCGACATTCGCGCCGATGCTCAGCCCCGGGATCGCGTCATGCGCCAGGCCCACCGCAAACCGGTTCACCAGCGTCTTCGAATCGATCACCCCGTCGAAGGTGCCCGAGATCCCCGGCAGCAGGTAGCGCAGGAACACGCTCTCGGGGTCGGTCGCGGCAAAGGCCCCGGTCGAACGCGCGTGCACCCGGTTGTAGCGCGCCACGCCGATGGTGACATCCAGGCCGAAATCGAGCACGCCGCCGAGCGGCACCGCGGCGCCGATGAAGCTGTAGGGCCGCAGCGTGCCGTCGAGCTGGCGCGTCCCGGTCAGCATCACGTCGCCGATGCCCGCGAGCCGGGCGGGGTTGTAGAACACCGCGTAAGGATCGTTCGCCGTGGCGGTGCCGGTGCCGCCCATGGCAATATGGCGGGCGCCCACCGCCTGAATCGTGTCCGACCCCTCGGCATGAAACGTGCGCGGCGGGTTCTGCGCCAGCGCACTGGCGGCCCAAAGCCCCGCCATGGCCGCGAACAGGCCCCGCTTGATCCAATACTTCACCATGGCCCGTCCAATCGCTGCCCCTGCACCGATGGATACGGCATTCCCCGCCGCACACGCAAGAGTGGTGCGGCGGGAGCATACCTTTGCGTCAGTTGATGGTCAGGTTACGTACGCCGCCAGCCGGAACGTAGAAGTTGTTGAAGTCGGCGAGCGCATAGCCCGTGCCCCACCCATAGCCGGCCTGAACGTCGTAGCAGCCGGCCGAGACGGTGAAGCGGTAGCTCTGGCCCGGCGCGATCTGGGTGCCGCTCGGCAGCCGGTTGAACCCGTGGCTCATCGCGTCGCACGGCGACACGGTGATCGCCGTCAGCGTTGAAGTTGAGGCGTTGATCACGTTGATCTGGCCGGTCGGCGCCCCGGCCCGCACAAGCTCGCCGCCATCGAGCCCCAGCCCGCAGCCGGCGAGCAGGCCGGCGGCGGTCACGACACCTGCAATTGTCTTTTTCATCCGCAAAATCCCCCTGAAACAATGTGTTGGTTCGAAGCGAAAATGATACCCGCGCGACGATACCGGTCAAGCCGCCCCTTGCCGAGGCTCGGGCTTTCGGGCCAAGGTTCGGCATGACCCACGGACCCCGCCTCACCCCGCTCGCCGAACGCCTGCCCGCCACCGTGCCCTTCGTCGGCCCCGAAGCGCTGGAGCGCGCCCGCGGGCGCCCCTTCAAGGCGCGGCTCGGGGCGAACGAGAGCGTCTTCGGCCCCTCGCCACGGGCCGTCGCCGCGATGCGGGCGGCGGTGCCCGAAACCTGGAAATACGCCGACCCGGAGAGCCACGAACTGAAGGGCGCGCTGTCTGCTCACCTGGGCGTCGACCGCGCCCATATCGCGGTCGGCGAGGGTATCGACACGATGCTCGGCAACCTCGTGCGCCTCACCGTGGCCCCGGGCGATCCCGTGGTAACCTCGCTCGGTGCCTACCCGACCTTCAACTACCACGTCACCGGCTTCGGCGGCACGCTCGAGACGGTGCCCTATCGCGACGATCACGAAGACCCGGAGGCGCTGATCGCCCGGGCGCGCGAGACCGGGGCGAAACTCGTCTACCTCGCCAATCCCGACAACCCGATGGGCACCTGGCACGGGCCCGAGCGGGTGCTGGCGATGCGCGACGCCCTGCCCGAGGGAACGCTGCTGGTGCTCGACGAGGCTTATATCGAGTTCGCGCCGCACGGCACCGCGCCCGGGATCGCGCCCGACGACCCGCGGGTGATCCGGCTGCGCACCTTCTCGAAAGCCTACGGCATGGCGGGCGCGCGGGTGGCCTATGCCATTGCCGCCGCGCCGCTGGTGCGCGCCTTCGACAAGGTGCGCAACCATTTCGGCATGTCGAAGGTGAGCCAGGTTGGTGCGCAGGCCGCGCTGGACGATGCCGACTACCTCACCGAGGTGCAGGCCGCCGTCTCGGTCGCGCGCGGGCGGATCACCGAGATCGCGCGCGCCAACGGCCTCACCGCCCTGCCCTCGGCCACCAATTTCGTCGCCGTCGATTGTGGCGGCGACGGCACGCTGGCCCGCCGCGTGCTGGAGGAACTCGCCGCCCGCGACGTCTTCGTGCGCATGCCCGGCGTCGCGCCGCTGGATCGCTGCATCCGGGTGTCCGCCGGTGCGCCGGCCGATCTCGACCTGTTGGAAGAGGTCCTGCCGGACGCCCTCGCCGAAGCGCGAAGAACGAAATAGGATAAGCCGGGCCAGAGTTTCCTGCCAAATCGGGCCAGAAAGGTTCGAAAGAGTCAATTTCTATGGTGCGGCGCAGCCCCAGGTTTCGCCCGCGCGGGGCGCGGTGCGACCGAAAGGGGCGCCAGCCCCCCACGTCCAAACCCGAGGGTTTCGACGATCCCCCCGGAGTATTGCGGCCAAGATGAAGCACAGGGGCGCGGCGGCTTCAGGCTTCGGCGACAACCTTCGCGGCCGCGGCCAGCGCCCCGTCGCCATGCGGGATGTCGAGCGCAACGAGGCCCGCTTCGATCGCCCCGAGCGCGCCCATCACCATGTGGGCGT